>Ga0157372_10000539_pt1 | contig 41692 bp, 36 predicted proteins | sample C55metaG_FD_115307 | JGI IMG/M metagenome (GOLD analysis project Ga0157372, IMG submission 115307) | Corn rhizosphere microbial communities from Kellogg Biological Station, Michigan, USA - C5-5 metaG | ecosystem: Host-associated > Plants > Roots > Rhizosphere > Soil | place: USA: Michigan...
ATTCGTTCAAAAAATACTGGCAAAGCGTCTTTTGGTCCATAGAATGGATTGTTTCCTACAAGGTCGTGAATTTTTGTCTAACTCGTATACACGTCAGCTTCCCATCCATCGTCAAGATCGCAAACTCCCCACCGCCAACCGGCAATACCCCATTCACCATACAATTGGAATTCTTGTATCTCCACAACAACCGCCCATCCTTCCGCGCCGGCCGTTTGTGTACCGGTCGCCAGGCTCTGCTCGCCCTGTTCAGCAAGTAAATAAATCACCCCGTTCATGTCCACCTCCGAAGATAGTAGGCCTCCTTAAATCCGCCAAATAAAAATGGTCTTTTTAGTCCATTTTTTAGGCCGCGACCAAAATGCCGTATATTAAGGTCCATGGAACCCAAAGACGACATCTCCCTCGCACAATGGTCCCTCATCGAAGAATGGCGGGCCCACAAATGGACCACGCTCGACTTCCCACGCCTCGCAAGGGAGGAGTTCGGCCTCAACGGCGTCGAATTCGTCAATACCTTATTCGAAGCCCCGACAGAAACTTATTTTAAGCAGCTGAAACAAAACGCCGCCGACCACGGCGTCACCATGGTCCTCATCATGGTCGACGACGAAGGCGACGGCTGCCGCCCCGACAAACAGGGCCGCCGGGAATTCCAACTCTTCCACCGCAAATGGGTGGACATCGCTTATTACCTCGGTTGTCAGGCCATCCGCACCAACTGCCGCGGTCCGCAGGACGGCGGCGTCTATAGCTCCCTGTCAGCAAAGGTCGGCAAAAAGGACGCCCTGGAATGGGCCGCCGATTCCTACCATCCACTGCTGGAATACGCAAGGCCCGCCGGCATCGGCATCCTCATCGAAAACCACGGCGGCGTCTCCAACGACCCCGACTGGATGGTGCAGTTGATGAAGAAGGTCAATGACCCACTCTTCGGCGCCTATCCCGACTGGCGCGAGCCGGGCCCCGATTTTGATAATGTCGCCTATCTCCAAAAGATGCTTCCCTTCGCAAAAGGGATGTCCTACCGGAATCAACCCACCGAAGAGGATACCCGTAAAATGCTGGGCCTCTGCCGAAAAGCCGGCTACCGCGGCTGGTATGGGATAGAGTCCGACGGCCGCGAAGCAATAAAGCAGGGTATCCGGCTATTGACTGATTTTAACAAGAATAATGGCAATCAAAACCGCTAAAAGTAGGATATTTAGTATATAAACCCCTAACCGGTATGTCAAACAAACCCTCCGCCGCATTTATCGGCGCCTCCTGGATCGCCCTCGGCGCAGGCGCCCTCGGTTACCTCATCGGCCTTTGGCGCGCCGAAATGCAGCTCAATGAGAAAGGCTATTATTTTACGGTGCTGATGTTCGGCCTCTTCGCCGTCGTCTCCCTGCAAAAGGCCGTCCGCGATCGCCTCGAAAATATTCCCGTGACCGATCTGTACTATGGCATCGCCTGGTTTGCCACGATCCTGTCCATTATATTGTTGGTTATAGGCCTTTGGAATGCGACTATCCTGCCCAGTGAGAAGGGCTTTTACGCGTTTGCTTTCCTGCTGGCCCTCTTCGGCGCCGTCGCCGTCCAAAAGAACACCCGCGACTCCCTGCAAGCCGATAAAGAGAACCGGAAAGATCATCCTGAGAAATAGGCGCCGCCGAAAGGCTACCCGTCATGCTGCCGCCGGCACCCCGGTCCGCAACCAGGCAACCCCGCCGCCCAGGTATCCCGTCGCGCACCGCCCCCTATGCCCGCTCGTCCCCCATCACGGCCGGAACTCCCTCGGGCGCCGGCGTCCGCTTGGGTGCCCGCTTGAGCAGCAGCGATTTCAACATCCCGCTGTACTTCTTCTCGACCCGCTCGGTAAACCAATTGCTGAACACCATCAGCGCCACCATCACCAGCAACGCGCAAACCACCGACGCCGCCCCGAAATAGGGGCCCAGCTTGTTGATGGCCAAAACCCCGATATTCTGGTGGATCAGGTACAGGAAGTAAGAGCTTGTCCCGACCCGCTGGATCACCGGGTAGTTCAGCACCCCCAGGAACCGCGGCGCATAGATAAAGAGGAGGAACAGCGCGATCATCCCCGCATACATGAGCCGCAAGACAAGGATATCTGTCGAAAGCAGCATATAGACGGCAAAGAAGACAAGACCGGCATAGTGAAGCATCGTCGGTTTTTTCTTCTCCTGCACGATTTTCCACAGCTGGTAGAACATCGACCCCATCGCAAAGAAGGGAAGAAAGGTCAGCAGGCCAAGCGAGGAAAAGTCTTCGTTCTTGAACAGGAAAGGATGGGCAATGATCAGGCAGGCCGAGGCGAGGATGAAATTCCGGAAGAAATTCTTCCGGTTTAAGAAATAAAGAACGCTCGAGAAAGCATAAAATTCCACTTCCGGCCAAAGGCTCCAATATGAGCCGTTCAAATACTCCACGTTGATATGGAACAGGTGAAACACCGCCGGGCTGATAAAGGTCTGACTGGCGACAAAATTCCGCAACTGGTGACTCTGGAAGAAAAGAAATCCCCGGTCGAACGCACAGACAAGGGCATAGGTGAGGATCGAAGCGAACAGCATAGCCGGAAAAAGCCGGATGAACCGCTTGATCCAAAACGTCTTGAAGGTTTCGGTGTTCTCAAGGGTAAAATAGATGACAAAGCCGCTGATCATAAAAAAGAACTCTACGCCCACACCCCCATATTGAAACCAGCTGTAATATTCGCTACCGTATGGATACAACGACTCGGAGGTTAGCGGGGGCGTCCATCTCGAAAAGAAATGAAAAAGGAGAACGGAAAAAATGGAAAGGGCTCTAAAGCCGTCCAGGATCTGAATACGATTCTTCATGGGAATGTTTGGGTCATGCGCAAGTTAACCAAATTTCTCGTTACCTTAGAACAATCCTAATTACTGGATAGTATAGGAAAATTACTAGGTAGTATATGAAAATTGGAGCCCTTTTTACGCTTTTGCTGGCCGCCATAGCTGGTAATTCACAAACCACACCAAACACCATCAACAACTACAAATATGTATTGGTGCCGCATCGGTACGATTTTTTAAAATTCGACGATCAATACGCATTGAATACGACGACAAAGTCCCTGCTCGAGCAAAAAGGGTTCACCGTCTACTGGACCGACGATGTCCTCCCACCCTCACTGGCCGGCAACAAATGTGCCGCCCTGCAAACCGAAGTAACCCAGCGGAAGGCCATGTTCACCACCAATCTTACCCTGGTATTGAAAGACTGTTTCGGCAATATTATCTTCAAAGGAAAAGAAGGCCGCAGCCGCGAAAAGGAATTTTATGTCGCCTACGACGAAGCCATGAAAGACGCCTTCACCTCCCTGAAGGCCACACCATACAAGTATGACAGCACGCTGGCCATGCAACCCCAGCCAGCCCAGCCGCAACAAACCCAGCCGCAGCAAAGTCAACCCCAAACGCAAGGTCAACCCCAAACGCAAAGCCAACCCCAAACACAACCGCAAACGCAAACACCCGCCACAACCATGGGGACGATCACCGGCACCCTCTACGCCCAAACCATCCCCAACGGATACCAACTGATCGACCTCTCCCCCAAAAAAATAATGACCTTGCTAAAAACCTCCCAACCGGACTTCTACCTCGCCCAAACCGACGCCGCAGGCGGCGCCCCCACCGGCGTCGTCTTCAAAAAGGACGGCCAATGGCTGCTGGAGTATTATAAAGACGACAAACTGATCTCCCAAAAACTCGACATCAAGTTCTAACCCGGCCACCCACGCCGCCACCCACGCCGCCACCAGCGCCCACCACCCACGCCGCCACACCACCCCACTCCGCCGCCACCATTTTGAAGCAATCCTAAAGAAGAGTGTTGAATCCCTTACCCGTCCTGTCCGATCCACCGAACAGCGAATGAAACAATACCCTGGTGGGGATAAATCGCAATTGGTTGATAATCAACGAGAATCCAGCATATCTCACACCGGCGGCGTCCGCCGCGCTCCCATGGCATCAAATTTTAAGTAAACATTATTAATTCTATTAAGATATCAATAAGCTTAAAATCAACTTGATCATGAAGACAAGACTAAAGACGTCATTTGTCAGTGCGGGTATTGCCCTGATCTTCCTCACCGGTTGCGTATCGAGCAAGAAATACAAAGCGTCCCAGGCCGAGCTCGCCAGAGTTAGAGAGGACAGCACCAAACTGGCTCAGCAGGTATCGTCCCTGAACAACAATGTGCAGGATCTGCAAAACAAGAACAACACGCTGCAACAGTCGGTGGAATCCGCCAACAGCCGCAATGCTGCCACGCAGAAGTCGTTGGACTATTATCAGAACTATTTTAAAGATCAACAGACTCAGGTCAGCCAGACCAGTGACGATGTCAAAAACGCGTTGACCCAGGCAGGTGTCTCCAACGGCGATGTCCAGCAGGTCAACAACTCCGTTCACGTTCGCCTCGACGAGGACGAACTTTTTAAAAAGAACAGCGCCACCGTATCGGCCGGCGGTAAGAAGGCCCTCGATGGTCTTGCCGGCGTGATCAAAAGCCGCTCGAACATGAACGTCTTCGTCGGTGGCGGCGATTCCACCTCCGGCGACATGACCACCATGGGCACGGATAACGGCAACGCATCCACAGCCGCCGCCGAACCTCCCAAACCCCGCCATCATCGTCGCTCCATGGCAAGCCGCAGCAGCTCGGGAACTGGCACCTCGTCAGGCGCAAGTAGCGGCGGCTCCTCCGGCAGTAGCAACGCCACCGCCAGCAGCAGCACCGCCGGCAGCACAGCCAGCGGCACGACACCGAAAAAGAAAGTTCATCACCATTATTCCTCCGAAGGCGGAACGGCGATCTATAACAATCCCCGCATGCACAATCGTGCGTTGGCCCTCAAACAGGCCCGGATGGTCGCCGTCGCCGACAATTTCCTCCAAAACGGCGTGGAAAAGGTCAACGTCTCGCTCCGGCAGTCAAGCATGAACGCAACACCGGGTAAATCGATCCACGTAGTCCTCACACCAAAGATGGAAGACTTCAGTCCAAGACAATAAAAAAGAGACCTCCCACAAAAAGGCGTCCCAAAAAAAGGCCTCCGTTCAGGAGGCCTTTTTTTTAATTCTTATCGAACCAAAGTTTCGTCGTCAACAAGTCCGGCCCCTGGTCCGCCACCGCCTTCTGATAATTGGCCCCATTGAGACTCTGCTCCGACCCCGGATAAATGAATCGCACCGGCATCTTCCCACTCAACGTCCCTGCCACCGCCGGCGCCAGCTGCGGATAGTCCAGCCTCCGCCATTCCGCAAACGCTTCCAACCCCTGACCGAACAACGCGATCCACTTCTGGTTACCCACAGATTGCTTATAATTGGCCGCATTATATTGCACCGATGCCTGCCCAAGATAATTCGCCGTGACCGTCGCATCGTCGATGCCATATTGATCCAGGCTGGCAAGCACGGCTTGCTTATACAGCCCCGCCGCATCACCCGTGATAAATCCCCGCGACACCGCCTCGGAAAGATCGAACATTACCTCCGCATAGCTCATGATCACCGCCGGCGCATGCGGCGCCCGGAAATAATCCCCCGGCCGCGAGGTCCGGCTTAGCCCCAGGTTATTGGCGTCACCCGTCGTCAGCCCGTTCGGCACACCCACATAACCGTGCGGCGCATCATCCGTCGGCTGGGCATAGACCGGCAGCCGCGGGTCGTTCAGCGCCGCCAACTGGTCCACCATCGTCTTGCTGATCCGGTAGTCCTGCCGCGTGTCGAAGGTGAGGCTCACCGGGTTTTGGTTCGGCGAGTCCTGGTAAGTCAGCTTCGCCAGATCAGAATTGCTGGTAAAATAACTCCCACCCTCGGCCTGTATATCCGTCAACACCTGCTTGGCCAGCGCCGGCTCCTGATCCGCTATCCGCAACGCGATCCGCAGCCGGAGCGAATTGACGAATTTCTTCCAGTTGCCGATATTCCCGCCATAGATGGCATCCCCCGCTATCGCCGCACCCGAAGGGTCCAGCAACGACTGCGCGGTCTTCAGGTCCGCCAGCAGTCCCAGGTAAACATCCCTCTGCGCATCATAGGCCGGGGTCAGAAAGCTGTCGATCTTGCCCGCCTGCTGATAAGGGATATCCCCATAGGCGTCTGTCAACAGCTGAAACACCCAGCTACGCAGCGTCAGCGCCACGCCTTTATAATTGGCATTCGGCAACGCGTCCCCGATCGAGATTACTTTATTCAAGTCCGTGATGCTCTGTCCATACAGCGTCTTCCACAGCGAAGTAAAGCTGCTGTTGTTGAAGATATAGCGGTCTGGATCTGTGTATTGTATCTTCGCCCAATGCTGGATGAACAGCAGCGAAGAGTTCAGGTTATTGTCCACGCCCCAGTACGCATCGGCCGTCAGCTTTTCCGCAGCCGTCAAAAGATAATCCGGTTGGGGGTTCTCCGTGGCGTTGGGGTTCTTGTTGATATTGGCCAGCTCTTTCTTGCAGGACGCCGAGACCAGCAAAAGCCCACCCAAAAGAAATTTATAGGTCGTCTTCATCGTAAGTGGTTGTTAGAATTTGAAGTTTACATTGATGCCATAGCTCCGCGTGCCGGGAAGGCTGAGGTCCTCAAGCCCCTGTCCATTGCCCGTATTGAACGCCGTCTCGGGGTCCACATTGGGAATATTCCGGTGGATGATCCAAAGATTCCGCCCCACCAGGCTCACCGTCGCACCGACAAAGTGAATGCTCTCCATCCATCTCGCAGGCAGCTCATAACTGAGCTTCACTTCCCGCAGCTTGATAAAGGAAGAGCTATAGATCCACTCCTCATCGAAATTGTTCAGCGTCTTATAGTATTGGGAGGCGGGGATGATAGCCGTATTCGCTTTTCCATCCAGCGTGACGCCCTTGAAGATCATCCCGTCGTCATACGTTTTTCCGCCGGAAGTATAAGACAACCCGCCGTGGGCCGCATCGCGACCCGGTAGTGTGCTGGCCAGCACCCCGGTATAGGCGCCGGTCGCATTCGTCGAAGAATACTGCCGCCCGCCAAAGCTACCGTCCACCAGCACGCTCAGCGAAAGCCGCTCATAAGTAAAGGTATTGGTGATGCCGCCCAGCCAGTCGGGGGTATACTTGCCCAGCACCTGGTTGTTGGGATTGGTGGCAGGCGTGCCGTCGTCATTGACTATGATCTGTCCCTGGGCGTTCCGCAGGAAGGCGGTCCCGAACAGGCTGCCATAGGGCTGCCCCACCGTGGCCACCGTCTGGATAGACCCGTCGCTGCCCAGCACGTAGTTCTTCAACAGGCCCTGGTTATCCAAAGACTTCAGCTTGCTGCGGTTCGTCGCATAGTTGGCATTGATATCCCACTTGAAACGGGCCGTCTTCACAGGCACAAAACCCAGCTGTACTTCGAGACCCTTATTGTTGAGCCGGCCGGCGTTGATCAGCTTTTGGGAATACCCCGTCGTATTGCTCACGTCTACGGCCAATATTTGGTTGTAGCTGCTGCTCTGGTAAAGGCTCAGGTCAAGCCGGATGCGATTGTCAAAGAATCCTGCCTCCGCACCAATCTCCGAAGAGGTCGTGGTCTCCGGCTTGAGATTGGCATTCAGGTCCAGCGCGCTCGCCGTCAACTGGGGATAAGAGCCAAAGGTGGGGGTGATAAAGGGATAGGTGTTCAACAGCTGGTACGGCGTCGCATCGGCGCCGACCTTGGACCATCCGCCCCGGATCTTGGCATAGCTCAGCACATCCCCCTTTATATCAAAGGCGTCCGACAGCACCAGCGAAGCGCTGACCGAGGGATAGAAATAAGAGAGATTGTTGACCGGCAGGGTAGAGGACCAGTCGTTCCGGGCCGTGAAATTCACAAAAGCATAGTTGCGATAGCTCACCTGCGCCGATCCGAACAGGCTATAGGTCTTTAATTTGTAGAAGTTATTCGAGGACACCAGCGGATCGCGGGAGTTCGTCAGCGTATAAAGATCGGCCACCGCCAGCCGCGGCGCCTTCTGGTCGTTCTCCTCATAGGACTTGGTCCGCAGGTTGGCGCCGCCAAGAACTTCGAAAGCAAAGTCGGTATTCAGCTTATGGTTATAATTCAGCGTGAACTCGGTATTGTTTTCGTTCACGGTATAGGCGTCCTCTTCGTAGCTGCCATAAGGAGTGCCGCTGGTGCCATAAGCGATCTTCAGCTTGCGCCGGTCCGTATAGTAGTCGGTCGCAGACTTCAGGTTCGCCGTCAGCCCAGGAGTTATTTTATAACTCAACCCGATATTCCCGATCAACCGGTCCCGCCGTTGACCGACCGTATTCCGGTTGGCCACAAAGAAAGGATTGCTGTAATACGCATTGTTCCAGTTGAGCGGGCTCCCCGTGCTGTTATAATGATCGCGCAGCTTGTTCATATCCACCTGCCGTCCCATCCAGATAAACTGGAGCATCGTGCTCGTGCTCCGCTTTCCACCTGAACCCGGCAGATTGCCCGCGATCGTCTGCACATAATTCGCATTCACCGACAAGGTCAGCTTCGGGTCCAGCTTCAGCGTCGAGTTGATCGTAAAATTGTTCCGCCCAAGGTCGCTGTTGGGAATGACGCCAAATAGTTTCTGCGTATTGACCGCAAACCGGTAGTCGTAGTTGTCGCCGGCATCCCCGAGCGATACCCCGTTGCTATAGCTGACACCCGTCTTAAAGAAGCTCTTCACATTGTCCGGATGGGGCACAAAAGGTTGCGGCGTCCCGTCGAAGAACTGCGGGATCAGCTGACCGTTCATCTTCGGGCCCCAGCTTTCATCCACGTTGTCATTGACGCCACCGCCGGCCCCGTCTTTATAGCTAAACTCCCCATTGGCGCCCTGGCCGAAGACATTCTGATATTTCGGCAACGTCAGCAGGTTCTCGAAGGCGGTATTGGAATTGACCGTGACGCCAACGCCCCTCTTTTTCCGGCCGCTCTTGGTTTTTATCAGCACCACGCCATGCGCGGCCCTGGAACCATACAGCGCCGCCGCGTTAGGCCCCTTCAGGAAGCTGATGGATTCGATATCGTTCGGATTGATGTCGGAGATGGGGTTGGCAAAGTCCCGCGAAGGGGCCGTACCCAGTTGTTGATCGTTGTCCACAGGAAATCCGTTGATCACAAAGAGCGGCTGGTTATTCCCCGAGATCGACGTCTCGCCCCGGATCACGATACGGGAAGAGCCCATATCCCCCTGGCTGTTCGTAACGCGAACCCCCGCCACCTTCCCTTCGATGGTATTGACAAGGTTCGCCTCCGGAGTCTCGGCGATATCCTTCGACTTAAGTTCCTGTACGGCATACCCTAGTGCCTTCTTCTGCCGCGTGATGCCAAGCGCCGTCACCACCACCTCGTTCAGAGCGCCCTTCGTCGGCTCCAGCGTTACCTGCAAGCCCGAATCCAACCCCGAAGCCGAGGAAGCCGGCAATTCCACCGGCGCATACCCCACAAAGCTGAATTGAAGCACCTCCCGGGACGAGGCCGCGATCTCGAATTTACCCTGGGTATTGGTTTGCGTGGCGCGCGCGGTTCCCTTTACCCTCACCGTCACGCCGTCCAACGGCAAGCCATCCGGCTTCCCCGTGACCACGCCCTGAACTTTGATAGATTGTGCTTGAGAAGAAAAAGAGAAGAAGATAAGCAATAGCCCGGCCATAAACAGCCCATGCCTCTCCGGCAGCTGCCCGGTTAGCAATTTCATCATAACAGTGAATTTAGTGACTCGATGTTTTTCGAACTGCAAATATAAACCCTACTGCAATAGTGGACTAATATTTTTTTACGGCAGGACTCCCCACACCCTCCCCGCAAAATACGTAGCCCCATCCCGCGTATTCATCAGATCCCCGACGATTGCATACAACGCACGGGCAGCAGGATCGGGTCGCATGATCGCCACCTGCGCACGCGACCAGTCCAGCACTCGCGCCCCAATAGGATGGCGTTCGGAAAAATAACTGTCCAACAACCCCTCCCGCGCTGCGCCATGGATAGTTGCCGCGAGTTTCCAGCCGAGATCCATCGCATCGCCCACCCCAAGATTAAGACCCTGACCCCCCAACGGCGCATGAATATGGGCGGCGTCACCCGCCAATAATACCCGCCCAACGCGATATGTCGTCGCCTGCCGCGCCCGATCCGTCCAGCTGGTGGCAAGAGAAAGGGCGCTGATCGTAACATCGGTGCTTGAAACGCGGCGAAGCACCTCCTGCACGTGCTCGCGAGTCACCGGCAATCCCGAATCATGAAACGCCCCGCCGTCAAAATCCTGTATCACCAGGTAACCCGGCTGCGATTGCAGATACATACCGGTTGACGTCATGACCCGGCCGGACCCCAATTTTTCAACATCGGCAATCGTCACCTGCGCCGTATAACCCGTAAACTCCGGCTCGGTACCCGCAAAAACAAAGCCCCCCGCCTTACGCACAACGCTCCGGCTCCCATCGCACCCCACAAGCCACTTACCAGGAAAGGACTCATCCCCCGCCCAAACCGTCACCCCATCCGCGTCCTGCTGAAACCCGGTAACAGCAGCCCCCCTCCTGATCTCAACCCCCAACGACTCCGCCCGCCGCGTCAGCACCGTCTCCAATTCCTCGATCTCGGAGATCAAACTAGTCGGAGTCGATCCCGGCAGCCGATGCGTCCAACGCGACGCATCGATATCCCCCTCATGAAAAGGAATCCCCGCAAAATGCCCAACAGGCCTCCGCGGATTTTGTTGCGCATGTTGATGGGGACTTTTAAGATGTTTATGGATCGAAAGTTCGTCGAGCAACCCCCGGCGATAAAGCGCCTCAATAGTCGGGGCCGTCAGGCCCCGAATCCCAAAAGGCAGCCGCTTCAGTGGCGACCGCGCATCTGAAGCCTTCTCCAATATCAATACGGAACAATTAGCCAAAGCCAGCTCACAGCCCAGGAAAAGCCCCACAGGGCCCGCTCCGGAAATAAGTACATCGTATGTTTTCATCGAACGCAAAGTTGGGGAAACCCCAATCCCTACGATTGTACAAACGCGACAAAATCGCCGCTTACCATCTGCCTTCCCTTCCTGGCCTTTCGCGCAAATGCCGCCGGCGTAGTGCCGCTGTATCGCTTGAACTCGCGGCTGAGATGGGACTGATCCGTATAACCCGCCTCCTGGGCCAGCCCGGCAATAGAAGTATCCGGAAAATTCCAAAGCCGGTTCCGCACCTGCTCAAAGCGCATCAGCGCAGAGACATCCTTGACCGTATATCCCGAAGACTGCTTGAAGTTTCGTTCCAAAGTTCGCACCGTCGCATGCGCCGCCGCCGCCACCTCCCTTACCGGTAACCTACCGTTCGCCTTTCGCATCGCGGCCCCGGCCTTGAACAATAGGCTGTCAACCGCTACTCCCGACCGCGCCTCCAAAAAATACCGCCTCACCTCCGCCATCGCCTCCCCGATCCTGCCGGCACAAACCCACCTCTCCAAAGGGGACTGCAGCCGGGCAACAGCATGCTCGAACACATGCACCCCGCCTTTACCAGACGGCAACCCAAGCAGGTCGAACACCGTCCACGGATAACACCGGACCCCAATGATCTCCAACCGGCCCCTCGCATAAAACACAACAGGCTGCCCCAGCAATCCCACCATAAAGGGCGACGGCAACGCCCGCAATTCCCCATCGGCAGAAACGCTACAGCCGCTCCCAAATTGAAAAATGATCTCCGCATAACCGTCAGGAAGCACCTCAAAGCCGGACAGCTCATCTCCATAGTCTCGTCGGTCGTACCAAAAGCATTTGATCGTATCCCTCAATTCCTGCGGTGGCTCAAATTCTTGATGCTGCATTTTGTAAGATAGCCATTTTAGCCTCATAGCCCCCTAAAACAATGGATGCGGTTTAATCGCAGTTTTGTAGTAAATTTACTACAACTGCATTTCCTGGCTAACTTATGAGGCGCATAGCATCATTCCTGTTCTGTCTTCTCGGAATAGGCGTCGAATGGGCAGCCGCCCAGGCCGGCGGGAGCGATCTCTCCCTTGCCGAGACGGAAGACTATGACGTCAGGCAGGATCGCTATGACGTCAGGCAATACAACAGCGAGAACGGCCTGCCTCAAAACAGCGCTACCGGCCTCTTACTCGATAAAAATAATTTCCTCTGGGTCGCCACCCAGAACGGCCTGGTGAGATTCGACGGCCGGCGATTCAAATTATACGACAAGTCCAACACACCCGCCATAAAGTCCAACCGCTTTTCCGTCATCGGCGAATCATCCCGACGGGAAGTGCTGCTGGGTTCGTCCTTTGACCCGGCCGAGATCTATAAGGTAACTCCGGATTATAAGCTGGTCGTCGATACCCCAAGAACACGGATCGCCCACAAATTCATCCATATCAATTCACCGGGCTTTTTCGATTGCACACCTTTATTCAAATATTATGCAAATGCCAGGAACGGTATCGACACCGCGTTACTGGATCGGCTCTGTGCATCCCCGACATTCGTGGTCCTGAACGATAATGAAGTAGTGGTTCGCGATAGCAGGGATGAATGGTATTACCTCGACAACCGGTCCGCCGAAGTAAATAAGTTACCCGTCGATATCACGGGTACGGACATCCACGTTTTCTTCCTGAAAGGGATATTCTGCCTTTTCTCCGAAAGAGGCGAATGGCGATTTTTCCAACAAGGCAAGCCGGCGGCCATCCAGCTGGATAAGACGGCCTCCGATCTGCTACGGCTGGCAGCTACCACCACCGGGCTCAAACCCATCCTGGGTCCCGGCGGCGACCAGGTGATCATAAGACAACAGGACGATGTTTATGAACTGATCCTCGACAACGGAGTGTTGAAGGCCGGATTGATCTTTCCGGACCTCAGGATCCTGGACAAGCTCATCGCCACGTCTTTTCTGTACGATCGGACAAACCAACGGCTTTTTATTGCGACCGTCACGACCGGGTTTATCATCGTCACAAAAAGACAGTTCAGAACGATCGCCTTTGACACCCCCGATCGGCTCAACAATTCTTTTAAAGCCTTTCTTTTGCTGCCGGGCAAAAGGATACTTACCCAGAATGGCGTCCTGAGCAGGACGAATGCCGGCAACCATCGCTTGTTTACCAGCGACAGGAAACCCGATGGAAATTGTTTTTATAAAGCGATGGACGGGTCGGTCTGGCTGAGCAGAGACAAACATCTGCGCATTTATGATAGGAACTTTTCCACCAAAGGGACCATGGACAGTCTTCCGCTGGACTCCTATATATCCTGTATCATTGAAGATAGCAGGCATACCGTCTGGGTCAGCACGCTCACTTCACTGCTAAAGCGGGTCGACGGCCGGCTACAGTATGTCCTAAAGGAATATCCGCCCTTTGTCACTCACAATATCGAGTCCATCGCCGAGGTCGCGCCGATGGTGGCATGGATCGCCACCCGGGATGGCATTTACGTTTACGACCTGGCCAGGGAAAGCATCCATAAGGACCCGATCCTGCCGCATGTCTATGCCCGGAATATTTATAAGGCAAGGGATAACAGCATCTGGGTGGCCACCTATGGGAACGGCTTCTATAAATATGAGGCCGGAAAATTCATCCCGATCCTCCTGGACGCGGAGAAATACCTGTCTACAGCCCACACCTTTTTGGAGGATGACAATGGCTTCTTCTGGATCAACACGAACCATGGCCTGTTCCGGACCCGCAAAAGCGATCTCGATGACTACACCAACGGCAGGAACAATGGTTTGTACTATTACTATTTCGACAAGTCATATGGATTTCATACCAACGAGTTCAATGGAGGATGCAATCCCGCGTCCCAGGTGGACAGCGAGGGGAATTTTTACTTTCCGTCCCTTGACGGGATCGTATCCTTCAATCCCGCCAGGGTACATCCCGACCTGCCCGACGGCGCGATCTTCGTCGATGAGTCCTTTGTCGATTCGGAGAAGCTCGATTACACGCAGTTTCTCGCCATAAAGCCTGACTTCCATCAAATTGTCGTTGACATCACGACCCCCTTCTATGGGCTGGAAGAAAATTTAAAGCTGGAATATACCCTGGACGCCGCCAGGGGAAAATGGTACCGGGTTAACAGGGACGGCAGGATCACCATCAACAGGCTGCCCTCCGGCAAGTATGCGCTTTCGGTCAGAAAGAACAATGGCGCCGGGACCAATCGGTTTACGACCATGACCATTGCCTTCGAAGTACGGCCACATTGGTACAACAGCTGGTTTTTTTATATAGCCCTGGCGCTGGCCGTCGCCGGGCTGTTATTTTTCCTGTACAAACTGAGGACTCGCATCCTCACACAGCAGAATATCCGGCTGCAGGCCAAGGTGGATGAACGCACCCTCGAGTTGGAACAAAGTACCATGATGAAAGAGCAGCTTCTTTCCGTCATCATGCACGACCTGCGGTCCCCGATGTATTCACAGTCGCTGCTGATCGATCACTTGCACGAGAATTATCATAAGCTGAGCGGCCCGAAGCTCGACGAACTGTTTTATATATTAAAGGACTCCAGCAACAGGATCGTTCAGTTCAGCAACGATTTTCTCCTTTGGTACGATAGTCAGCGACAGGGATTTTTGATAAAGACGGAAAACATCCGGTTGGACGATTTTATGAATGAAACCACCCTTCTTTACCGCAATATCGCCATGCGGAAGGGACTGTATTTTGATTGTGACGTTCCTTCCGGAATGGTCCTCCCGGCCGATCGGAATATGCTGGCCATCGTCATCCGGAACCTCGTCGACAATGCCGTCAAATACACCAGCTCCGGCGGCGTCGGCATCAGCGCCCGTCAGGAGAATGGGCATATCCGGCTGATGGTAAAAGATACCGGCCGGGGCATGACGGCTTCAAGAATTGCAGAGATAACGGCTTTTGGCCAAAAGGATATGTACGGACCGGCATCGACTTTTGGCTATCGGTTCATCATGGAGCTTGCCCGGAAATTGAACGGAGATATCGATATTCAGTCCGAACCCGGGCAAGGCACCGTGGTTCAGGTCCGGTTCAAAGTTTAAAGATCTCCATCCGGTACATCTTGGCAAGCTCATTCAGCTCGCGAAGCGTCTTTATTTTCAACTTTTCGAAGATCCGGGTCTTATAGGTTCCGATCGTCGAGGAATGGATGTTCAAAACCTTTTTTATTTCCGGCAGGGTATACCCGTGCAGCAGGTACTTGACCGTCTGCATCTCGCGGTCCGAAAGTTGGTGAAAAGGATTGTCCATCCCCTTTTTCAGGTCCTCACTCAGTTCCTTTTTCACCTTTTTACTGACATAAAGCTCCCCGTTCAGCACCGCCGCGATCGCCCTTCTGATCTCCCCGGCCTGGGACTCCTTGCTCAGGTATCCGTGGACCCCCAGTTTGATGAACCGTTTCGCATAAAGCTCCTCCGAATTCATGGTATAGATAAGAATCTTACACTGCTCCCGGTAGGCAAAAACATTGGTGACAAGAGTGATGGAGTCGGTATCGGGCATATTGATATCCAGCACGATCAGGTTATAACCGTTCTTTTTCACAAAAGAAATGACTTCGTTCCCATTCGAGGCCTCGTCAATGACGGTTGACGGAAGAAGGTCTTGAAGGATCAGCTTTATTCCCGATCGAACGATGGTATGGTCATCGGCCACCAGGACCCTGTTAGTTTCCATTCCATAAAATTAATTATTTATTTAATATCAATGTAGAAATAACACGACATCGGGGATTCAAATTCTTTTGTTGCTTTACAGTACGAAAGAAGGAAGTATATCCAGCATAAAATTAATTCTGAAAAGCCAGGGATCCGTACCCTATCGAATTTTATATCGGCGTTTTTAATAGGGTAAATCCATATATGTTTATGAATACCATATCTATGCATGAGTTGGTTTCGGGGTTGATGCAAAGCCTGATGCCGTTGACGGTAGGGCGGCGCAATCTGATCCTGAACGAGGTCCCCAGGAACCTGCGGGTTGTGGGGGACGAGAGTATGCTGGCGTACGTACTCTGGACCCTGATGAATAGTGTGATCCAAAGTACCCAGGACAAGTGCATCCACATAGAAGCCGTAAAAGTGGATCAGCACACGATGATCCGGATAAGTGGCGCGGGCACTTATTTTTATCATTCGATCGCCAGGGAATACCGGCAGGTACAGCATGTCGCCCAAAAGCTGGGCGGAAGCATCAGTATCCAGAACGCCATGGATTATGGAATGAATGCGGCTTTCTTTATATCCAACCGGCTGCTCATCGCCTGATCATTCGTTGTTGCCGGGTTGGCCGAATATAGTCCGCCAGCTCCTGTTATGCTGCAATATTTTTACCACGTGCCCAAGCCTCTTAAACCACAAAGGCAACACCTCGTATTCCTTATAATACCAGGAGATGGGTTTATTGAACTGCCTGGCAAGCCTCGGGTTCTCTTTCAGCAGCAGCTTGTTGGCGAATATCAGGTCATTCAGAACAAGGCTGATGATCCGGTCCCGTTTATCCTCGATTATCCTTTGCACCAACACCGGGTTCAGACCGATCGAGCCCCAGTTGATACGCAATAGTTTGGTGAGGAGATTGATATACTTAAGCACCCTTTCCGTGACGTCGAAATCCCAATTCTTATTCTTCACGATATCTTCAAAGTACAATTCTATATGCAAAAAGATCTCTTCATCGGAGAGCCCGGCCTTAAGTCCTTCGTTAAAGAAGGCCTTGAAGGACTCAAAATGATCCTTTCGGTATTGTTGGTATTTCTCGATATCCGAGTAAATGGCCGCGGTCAGGGAATTCGAATGTTTCCGGTAGGAATAGAGGTCCGGCCTGTCGATATACCGGGTCTTGAATTTTGGAACCGCCCTCAGCCAGAAATCCATGTCCTCCATCCTGAATTTGGCTTCATCGTACCCGCCCAATTCTTCATGTACCCCTCTTTTGTAAAGAAAACAGGCGCCGATAACGCATTTGAATAATATCTCTTCGGGAATACCCCCGAATTTGTCCATTCGGTCACCGGATTCGTTGATGAGACGATACGAGGAGTAAACGATATCCGAACCGGTTGACCGGATGGTATCCAGCAATGCCTGCAAGGCGCCTTTCCCAAATAAATTGTCATCCGAGGTCCAGGTGAAGTACTCTCCCGCCGCCACGGAGAATCCTTTGTTCAGCGAGGTAGGCAATTTCAGATTGACGGCATTGTGGATCACTTTGACCCGCTTGTCGAGATTGGAATAATGTTCGAGGATAGCGGCGGTATCATCCGTCGAACAATCATTGACCACGATCAGTTCGATATTCGTATAGGATTGACAAAGACAACTTTCGATCGCCTTTTTTAGGTATCGGGACCCGTTATAGGTGGGCAGTATGATGGAAATTAGAGGTTGCATTCTAAATATTCTTCGATGATGGAACCCCATTTTTGATCCCATTGATCTTTTCTAAAGGACTCGACGGTTAACAACGCATTCGAAGCGAAGGTTTTCAACAGCTTCCGGTCGAGGATCAACCGTTCTACGGCATTGATGAGGTTTCTGGCTTCGGGATTGATGAGCATGCCATTGAAATTATTCAGGATCAGGTTGGGCAACCCCCCGATATTCGTCGCAATGACCCCATTGTTGGTGGCCATGGCTTCGAGACAGGACAACGAGGTGCCTTCGGCAAATATGGTTGGGATCAGGGCGATATGGCTTTGATGATAGGCCCCCACCATCTTTTCCATATTCAGCTCGTACCAGGATACCTGATTGGGAAACTTGCTGATAAAAGTGCGCGTAGCGACAATATCATCCCCGACCGCCTGGCCGACAAAGTGCAGGTTCAGATCGGGATATTTCGACAGCAGATAAGTAAACGCTTCGATCGTAATATAAAGCCCTCTCGCCTCATACAGCCGCCTGGGATAGATGACGGTCAGCTTGCCGTCAAAATCCTTCTCGACCGAGGGGAATTGCTTCTCGTCTACATAATTGGGGACATATTCGCACTTCAAAGACAGCTCCCAATCGTAGGTCCTGAGCCAGTTGATAAAATTCGTATCGACGCAAACCGACTTGGAACAACTTTTCAGCGCCTTGAAGATCCGCCGGTAATTGCCGATATCGTATTTGGTAAGGCGGTTGAATTTGTCATCCCAGTAGATACCGTGATTGATGCCGATACTGTTGGTCGACCAGTGGAGGTTACAGGCCAGATCTATCGGGGAGGCGATGATCAGGCTGGATTGCTTACAATACGAATCGTATTTTTCGGAGATCTTTTCCAGGTCATAACCCGTTTTGAACGGCAATCCCACAACGGGGATATGATTGTAGGATTTGAGGAAGAAGAGGTTGGCGTTTTGGAGGATGCGGGCCTGCACGCCTTGTGCCTTGCATATTTTTGCCAGGTCATATACATAGCGTTCAGCCCCTCCCTTATAAAGCACCTCGCCGTCCCAATCGAAGAAATTGACATTGATAATGTCGACGGTCCTTTTTTTGACGATGGCCGGTGTCTTCGGCTTGGTGTCGGCCAGTTCGTTGAGTTTCGCGATCAGGGGGGAGACGAGCGTTTCCCACCGGTTGTTGAAGGAGAGCTGCTCGTATTTCGATCCGTCGATCGCAGGCGTCGGCGGATCGGCGAAAAAACGGACGATCTCCTCCCGGTCGTATAAATTGATCGAATCGGCGTATTTCTGCAGCGTCTTTGTCGGCGTGGCGACAACGGGCTTTTTGCAGGCGAAGTACTCAAAGAGTTTCAACGGGCTTACCGCATCGGTCGCTTCATTGATAACAAAGGGGATCAGGCAGAAATCGAACTGATGCAGATAATATTTGAGATCGCTGTATTGGACAAACCCAAGCAGGTGAAAATTTCGGTATTTTTTTAACTTATTGACGGTGGACTTGAGCTCTGACTCCTTCGCGGGGGAGAAAGTCCCGATGGGGCCGATCATATAGACATCGGAATTGTCCAGCTTCAGAATTTTTTCGATAAGGTCGAGATCGAGCAGCTCGCTGATCGCCCCATGATAACCTATCGCCGGACCCCCCGGCCGGTGCCTTTTGACTTTAAAGCCCTCGGGAACGTCGTCCTGCGACATTTCGAAATCCTGTACCCACACCCCGTTCTCGATCAGCAGCGCATTCCGTGCGCTTTCATTTCGATGGTCGTATAACGCCTGCGACGAGAAAAGGATCAGATCGGAGTAAGTAAGAAGAAAATCATTGTCCTCCTCCATGGCTTCGCAATAGTTGGAGAATATCTTCAGGTTATCGAGGACGTCGTAGACGAAATAGCCGTTCTCAAAATATTTGGTCAGGTACTTGTAAAAGGGATAAGAGATATAGACGATCGGCCGTTTGTCCTGGAAATAGGTGAGACATTCTTCGAACAGGTCTACTACATAAAGCCGGGTGGAAAGCTTTTCTACCTTCGAGCGCTCATGGGATTCCGCCAGCTGCAATAGGAGGCACAAATAACCTTCCCGGGCAAGCGCTTTTAACAGGTGCTCGGGGCGTTGCTTGATGGAGATGTCATAGCTCAAGGGATAAAGCACGATATTCTTATAACCCTTTTCCTTTTTCAGGATGTTCAGCAGGTCTATCATCCGGCTTTCTACCGGTTGCTTCTTATATTTTGTATAATAAGTATCCTGCGAATGGGTATCCGTGAGGTATACATTCTCCGATTTACGCTGGCTTTTATTCCCGGGGACCACCACCTTATGGGAATTGGGGGCGACCAGATGTTTAAAGTCGAACGGCTTGAAAAGCTGTCTGAATGTATAGCTGAACCCGTTCACCTGCCAGCAATTGACAAATCTTTGAAAAGTGCCGGCGACGCCTCTTTCTTTCAGGTGATATCTAATTTTATGCAGCATTTTTCCAGGTTTGAAGTTGCTGTTATTGGGTTTGGAGGATCGACGTGATCCGGCGGCACGAATCCCCGTCTCCATAGGGATTTACCGACCTGGCCATTTTTCGGTATTCGGCCGGGTCCGTCAATAATTGCTGGCATTTATCAAATATTCTTTCCCTGTCTGTTCCCACCAGGACGGCGGTTCCGGCGGTTACGCCTTCCATGCGTTCGGTGACATCCCTCATCACGATCACCGGCTTTCCGAGGGCAGGCGCCTCTTCCTGTATTCCGCCCGAATCCGTCACTACCAGATACGATCGGTCAAGAAGCCAGATGAGATAAGGGTAATCCAGGGGCTCCGTAAGATGGATGCGGTCCGAGTTTCCAAGGATCCTCCGGACCGGTTCCACGACGTTGGGATTTAAGTGAACCGGGTAGATGATCTGTACGTCGTCGTTCCTTTCTACGATCTCCTTTAGCGCATAACAGATATTTTCAAAGGGCATGCCGAAATTTTCTCTCCTGTGCCCCGTAACGAGAAGGACGCGCTTCCCGTTGGTGAGATAGGGGAATTTGTTCCCAATATCGGCGTGGCCATTTGTCTTGAGGTTCTCAAGCCCAAGGAATAAGGCGTCGATCACGGTATTGCCCACGTTGAAGACCGAACCGGGGTCGACCCCTTCCCGGATCAGGTTGTCATGCGCCTGTTGCGTCGGTGCAAAATGAAGGTCGGCCAACCGCGTGATCAACACCCGGTTCATTTCTTCAGGGAAGGGCGAGAATTTGTTATTACTTCTCAACCCGGCTTCGATATGGACAACCTTCTTCTTAAAATAGAACCCGCCGACGGCGCCGGCCAGGGCCGTTGTCGTATCCCCCTGCACGATGACAAAGTCGGGGTCACACTCTTCTGACAGGATGGAGGAGATGCCTTTTATCGCATCACCCGTGATGGTGGCAAGGGTCTGGTTGGGTTTCATCAGATCGAGATCATAGTCCGGCGTGATATGGAAAAATTGAAGGACCTGGTCCAGCATTGTCCGATGTTGTCCGGTCACGCAGACTTTGACCTCAAAGGCGGTGGACTGCTTCATCATTAAGATCAGCGGGGCCATTTTGATCGCCTCGGGTCTGGTTCCGAAGATATATAAGACCTTTTTTATCGCCATAGGGCTCTTTATTTTTCCTTCTTTTCAACCAGCATCTGGTTCAACAGGTCAATAGTCGCATTCTCCGCAGCCTGCAACAGATCCAGCTTTTCAACACTCTCCCTGTTCCCTGCCATGATCTCGTTCTGTAGAGAATATAAACTCTCCAGCCGCCTGTTTAGGTTATCGCGCTCCAGGTCATGCTTCTCTTTTAGCTGAAGAATACTTTGCTCCAGCCTTTTTTGCTCCTCTTGCATCTCGGATGTCCTGGCTTGTAGCTCAGCCGTGTGAGCTTGTATTTCAGCCGTGTGAACTTGTATCTCACCCGTGCGGGTAAGCAGCGCCTCTGCCATAGGAACAACAGGATTGGGTACTTCCGGCGCTGGCGCCGGGTCGGGCGCCGGCGCCGGCGCCTTTTCAATACAGGTGAGGTCAGACAAGGTAAGACCCAGTCCGGCAAGCTCCGAATAGGTCGAATAGACCAATAATATCTGGTGGCCATTCCAATAGGTCAGGGGATACTCGGCGGCGTTAAAAATGGAAAAATGGATCAACGTATGGCTAGCCCCAACAGTCAAAGGGATATTCGCGGGCTCGAAAGTGTAAAAATGTTCAAAATGCCGGTTATACTCCTGGAACGGGATAAGCACGACGATGAATTTCTTCGCAAAGCAGCTCAATCGATCAAGAGTATCCCAGGGCTCATCAAAATGCTCAAGCGTATTGGAGGTAAAGATGACGTCGAAGGAGGGGAAATGGTCATCCGTCACCAGATCGGCGGCGATAAAGGGAATGCTCGGGTAATTGGTCCTGGCCTGTTCAATGGCGACGGTGGAAAAATCGATCCCGGTAATATTCTTCAACGATAACAGCTCATGTAATATCCTCGTACCATTTCCCATGGCGCAACCCCAATCGCAAAAAGAGGGTTGGTGTAGTTTGAGATAACGGATAAACCAGGCAGGAAGATGATCTACGGCAATTCTGGAAAAAAACTGGGACTGCTCAGCGCCGTTATTTGCTTTCCAGTCGGCTGCAAAGCGCTGGTCCCAGTACTCGGTAGAGTTTATTGTTTCAGCGTGTTCCACATGGGGCTCACGCTAAAACCATGCCACCGGTCCGTCATTCGTAGGTGTACATCTGGCCTGGGAATTGCAATTTTTGGTGAATGTGGCTTCCGAAGGAAAGACTCCTGATTGGGTTAATGATTGGATTTTTTGCCTCCCTTTTTCTTCCGCCTGAGATGCCGGTAGTCAACAATATTTTCATCGTCGGCATCTGCATCCTGTGTTTCTTCTTCAAAAGGGACCGGCTCGTACGGCACCGCCCCGCCATTCTTTTCATGTCGTTGTTTTTCGTCCTTCAGTTCATCAGCGCGGCAGTCTCGGCCAACCACGGCAGGGCATGGTCCATCCTCGGGATGAGGTCCCCGCTCCTCCTCTTCCCACTGGCGCTCGGTGGGATTCTTATCCGTCAGCCCGTAAAACACCGCATCCTGCTCACTTACGCCGTAATAGTCATCATCGTCGCTCTTTGCTGCCTCGTCGACGCCATCCACCGCGCCTGGGTTCTGCAGGACACGCAGTGGCTCTATGACGATAGCCTGACGAAGCTCATCGGGCGCACCGCCGTCTACATCGCCTTGATCGTCGTCATCGCCGTTCTTTCTTTGGTCTGGCTGCTGGATACCGGGATCCTTACGGGAAAAGCAAAGCTCGCGGCCAGGTTCGGAATCATCTTCCTGTTCCTCTTCCATTTTTTGCTGGCCAGCCGCATTTCGCTCTTCTATCTTTATGCCGTGGCCATCGGCTACGGCTGCCGGCGCGTCAGCGCGCGGCGCGTGCCAATGCTAATAGGCGGCTGTATAGCACTAAGCCTCCTCCTCCTCTTTTTTTTCCCAAAGACATTCAACCGCATGCGCCAGTTGGAATACCTGGATTACAACTATCATAACCGCGGGATCGAGAGCCATTACAATATGCCCGTTGATTCCAGCCAGTGGAACGGCGCCAATTTCCGCCTCGCGGTATGGAACTGTGGTTGGAACATCGCCCGGCGTCACCTCGCCACCGGAGTGCCCCTGGGCGATCTGCGGGCCGCCGAGATGGCGGAATACAAGACCCGGGGATTTATGTTTGCCTACGACCGGCACCGAAATCTTCACAACACCTGGCTGGAAGTGCTTGTCAACACGGGCATCATCGGCTGCATCATCTTCCTGCTCGGGTACCTCGTGCTTCCGGTATACACCGCCGTCCGAACAGGCGATTGGCTGGCCGGCCTCGTCGCCGGCGCATTCGCCACGGCCATGTCGACGGAGACCTGGATCGATGGTAGTTTCGGCACCGTATTGCTGGCCTTCTGGCTGAGCCTCGTCAGCGCCTGGCAAAAGCCGGCGGCGGCCCCGAATGCACGCCTTTCCCGTGAGGCATCGTCGGATCGTTATCCCTGAGATACATTCGGATCGCTTCTTTCGTGTCCCCCAGGTACACAAGGCTGCCCTGCGACAGGTAGGCCGCACGATGACAGTATTTTTCTATCGTCGACATCGTATGGCTGACCAGTATCACCGTACGGCCGTTGATCCAGCTCGACTCGAACACCGATTGCGCCTTTTCCTGGAATTTAAGATCGCCGACCGCGAAGATCTCATCGAGGAACATGATATCCGCGCCGGCGTTGACGGCTATCGAAAAACCCAGTCGCGCCGCCATGCCCGACGAGAAATACTTGATCTTGGTATCGATGAACTCCTGTAGCTCGGCAAACTCCACGATCTTGTCGAAAATGGCGTCGATCTCTTTGATCCGAAGCCCAAGGACGCTGCTGGACACATAGATATTCTCGCGGGCGGTAAGTTCATGGCTCATGCCGATACCCAGGTTCATCAGCAGGGTAGTCCCGTTGATCCCGATCTTTCCCGTAGTCGGCGGATAGACGCCGGCGAGCAGCCGCACCAGCGTGGACTTGCCGCAGCCGTTGCGGCCGATGAGCCCGATGCATTCCGCCTTTCGGATCTCAAAGCTCATCGGTTTTATGGCCGCCACCTCCCGCCGGCGGGGCGGATTGAAAAGATTAAAAAGCCGGTGTTTCACCGTATTGTGACTGTCCTCGGAGATTTGAAAGGTCTTGCTGATATTTTCGGCCCTGATGGCGATCGATGACTGCATAATTAGAGTTTCTCCGCGGCTTTTGCGCCGAACTTGTGTAAAAAGAAGACGCCGAGGCCTAATATTATCAATGCATACAATAAATCCCATGCCAGCAGGGACCTATCGGGCGCCCTGCCCTCCATCATCACCCGCCGGGCATTGATAATGATCCCCGCAATAGGATTCCCATAATCGAATCGCGGCAGATTCTCCTGGAAAGTGCTCAGCTTATAAAATATCGGCGAAAGGAAAAAGAGGAACGACACGGCTACCTGCCAGATCTGGTTGATATCCTTTGCGATGATGTATATCGTCGAGAGTATCAGCGACATCCCCAGCGAGAGGAGGAACAGGTTCGCAAAAATCGCGAGGATCCACAGATTTTCGATGGAGGGGCCCAACGATTGCTTTTCGATGAAATTATAGAACAGCAGGAACATGATGAAGTTGAAGAAGAAGCCGATCGTGTTGCTCATCAGCGTCGACACATAGATCTCGATCTTATTCATATTGCTGTATTCGTACAGGTATTTCTTCGTGTTCAGGATCTGGATGGTACCCGACGTCGATTCGACGAAGAAGTTCCAGAAGATCAGTCCGATAAAGAGATAGGACGCGAAGGCCGGGATATTCTGGCGGATGACCACCTGGAAGACCACGTAATAGATCATCATATCCATCACCGGTTTGAGCAACGCCCAGAACAAGCCCAGTTTATTCTCATAATAGCGAAGCTTGAATTCTATCCGCGCGAGAAGCCACAGCCGCTCGACCTTATGCGGGCTGATCATGCTGGACGTGGTTGCGTGTGCCATAGCCAATCTGTTTTTTTCTTGAGTATGAGTAATAATCTTTTTAAGGCGGGATGCCGCCGGACGATGCGTTTCAGCTGATGCATCCAGCTCCGGCGCTCGGGCGTGCTTCTGACATGCAGCTCGAGGGTCGGATTGTCAAAATAATATCCGGGGCCGTTGCTGTTCAGCAGCTGGATCACTTCCGCCGTGTAAGGCTGATAGAGATCCCGGTGTTTTTCGGTGATATAACTATGGGCGAGGAGCAATTTGTTGCGGTTCATCATCCGGATCATCGATCGGCGGCGAACGCGGTACCGGTGAAGGGGCTCGGGCAGCACGACGCCGTTCAGGCCCTTTCGCGCCATATGGACGACACTTTCGTAATCCTCCAGCCCGAATTCCAGCCGCGGATCGTTGAGACCGGCTTCGAGAAAGGCCGCCGTCTTATACACCAGCGCGCTGCTGTTGACGGGGTTATGCGCCAGCAGATAAGGACATTCCGGCGGAAAGGTCGGCCAGACCCCATCGGCATCCCCAAAATATTCGATCCATGAACCGGCAAAATAGACATTCCCGTATTGTGCGAGCACCCGGATCGCGTTCTCATAGTAGCCGGGCAGCACGGTGTCGTCGGCATCGAGAAAGCTGAGGTAGGCTCCGGCCGCCTGTTTCGCCCCGGTATTCCGGGCATTGGCCAGGCCGTGATTGGCGATATCGATAACCCTGACCGACGGATGCGATCTCCACCGGTCCAGCGCAGCCAGGCTGCTTACCTCCGTCGATCCATCATTGACCACGATGATCTCCAACTCCCGCCACCGGCTGTTGAGTATCGATCGGATACAGTCGTCGAGATAAGCTCCCAAATTGTAAAAGGGGACTACCACCGAAAGCAGCTCGGGCACAAGAGCCCTTTCCGGCGCCGCAACCGCCGTCGCAGCCCGAAGAAATGGAAAGGCCGACCGGCGCCGGTATCCCTCACGGAGTTGCTCTAATATCTCGATCTTCCGGGGTGCGATCACATCATAATCGTAGCGGTCCAGCGAAGCCCGCGCATTCCGGCCGATGCGCAGTATGTCTTCATCGTCCAGCTCCAGCACCCGGCGAAGGCCTAGCGAGAAGGAGCCGGGCTCCCGGTGATCGAAGAGGAAACCGTTCACGCCGTCCGTGATGATCTCCCGCTGACCACCCTGCACCGAAGCAAGGACCACCTTGCCGCAGGCCATCGCTTCAAGACAGGCGAATGGAAGGTTGTCGACGACACTGGGCGCCAGCACGACATGGGCGTCGGCCAGCGCGGCGGGGACTTCGGCGGGATCGATCTTCCCATGGAGGATCAGCAGCTTCCGGCGGATATAGGGACCATAGCGTTGATGAACCAGCTGACCCATCGTCAGTTGCTCGGGGTGATAGACGATGTCCTCGCCTCCGATGATGTGGAGAGGGTGGGGGAACCCTTCGTCCCAGAGTGCCTTGAAGGTGGATAGCAGTTCGAAGCTGCCCTTTTGCGGGGACAGCTTGCCGAAGTAAACGATCCTGTTCCGTTCAAACCGGGTCCCTTCTGGCCCGCAGGGCCGGAAGGGGTTTGCCAGTACCACCGGCGACCCCTCGCTATATTCCAGCGCCCGCGCCACTTCATTCGCCATAAAAGCCGAAGGCGAAACCACCAGGTCCGCCGACCGGATGCTATGCTTTTCCATCTCACAGGTCCAAAAATCCGGGAAGCGGTAAATAGAAACCCCGTTATAAGGCAGGTACACAAAGGCCGGGGCATGGATCGTGACCAGCACCGGGATATTCCGGAAGGCGGGATATCCCAACAGTTGATATTGTTGGATATAGTAGGCGATACCCAGGTAATCCTGGCTCTCGATCACATCCGGTTCCCCCATTTCCTTGATCAGCAGCTCCACGATTCGGAAGAAGGCAAAGCTCAGGCCCGCCGCACCACCCAGCTCTCGCGGTACACCCTGGCGTGCCGGGTTGAATCGGACGATCAGCAGGTGCTGTTGACAGGAGGTGACCGTATAGTCGCCGGCGTTGTCATCGGCAACGACCACGGTCACGACGACCCCTCTCTCGGCCAGCATCCCGGCCGTACACCGGCAATAGGTGCTGATACCGCCCCCATGTGTCGGAGGAAATTCCGTTGTCAGTAGCCAATACCTCACTTGTGGAAGAATTTATCTTTCAAAATGCCCAACAGGCTTCGCTGTTCATAGGTGCGCCGGTACCATTCGATATCTTTCTGGTAGTTTTCGATATCGTTCAACAGCTTGTTGATCAGTTGGCGCATGCCTTCCGCATTCTGAACCAGCTGGCCCAGTTTTTCCCGCAGGTCATCCATTTGCTCCTCCTTACTGACGATGGTGGCGCTCAAGTCCCGCACCTGCGTCGTTAAGAGATGGATCAAATCTTGCTTCATCTTTAGCTCGCTGCCGATGAATTCTTCGATTTTGGATAGCCGGTTCTCGATAGGCTGCGGGTCCCGCTGCCCATTCCCATTGATTTTTGGATTCATATAGCTCTCTGTAGGCTGAAGACATATTGGTTTGATCGAACTCCTGTTCGCAGTATTGCTGCGAATATTCCCCCATCACGGTAAGCATTTCCGGGTTGTTGTGGTACCGGAGGATCTTCAGGATCGCCGTTCCCGCCGTTTGGAACAGGTCGCCGTTGATCCCTTTCAGGACGATGTCCCTGTTGCCCACGCAGTCCTTTAGAAGCACGGTCTTCTTCAACACCAGCGCCTCCAGAACCGCGAACGGCAGACCCTCGAAATTCGAGGTCGAGATATAAACGCTCGCCATCGCAAGATGCCGTTGGGTCCCTCGCAGGGATAACCATCCCGTCACGGTGATGTTCTTCGCCGTAAGCAACGGCCGGTCCGGGCCATCACCCACCCAGATGAACTCGATCCCGGGAACATCGTCGAAGTAGGCGGCGATCTCGTTGAACAGCGCGGGGTTCTTCTGCCCGATGATCCGGCCGCAGGTCACGATCCGGAAGCAGGACGATGCGGCGACGTTGGCTTCCTTCCGCCTCCGAACCGGTACGCCGTTGTTGATACAGACCGCATCGATGCCGATATCCCGGTAGGCGCTGTGTTCGGAGGGACTACAGCACACCACCTGTCCGCCAAAGGCCGAGGCCATCCGTTCCAGCTGTTTGTAAAGGAAGCGGGAAAAACGTGATCCCCACAGAAACGGCGCGCCGTTGGGCGTATATACCACCTGGCGGATGCCCGCGGCCCTGCAGGCAAGTCGCCCGATAAACCCGCTTTTCGAAGAGTGCAGATGCACCGCATCGACCCCCTCGTCATTCTTCAACCGGCGCAGGATGCAATAAAGTTCCACCAGGGCCCGGAGATCTTTTACCGGCCGGATCTCCCGTTGCGCCGACCGCCACCGGATAAAGCGAACATTGTCCCGAGGGAATTCCTGAATGACCTCTTCCGCATCCATCACCTGCGGTCGCTCGCCGTAGACAACGACATGGTTGTCTTCCCGCATTCCTTCCACCAGCGATCGCACAAAGGTGGCAACGCCCGACACAAGAGGTTCGGCTACATGGACTATTGTCATAAGATACATTTGAGAAGCAATACGATCCGGTAGGGTATGAGGAGCAGGAGGCCGAGCTTCAGGGCGCCCAGCAGACCCAACAGTTTGTTCGTTCGGTAGCGCAATACCGTCTTGATGCGGCTCTTCAGCTGCCGGCGCCGGTGCCGAAGGGAAAGGCCCCGCGGATCGATCCGGCACGTGACCAATTCCTCAGGAAGGATAGCAGCCCGGCCGCCGTAGCGCAGGATCTCGCAAAAGAAGCCATAATCCTCCGCGTGCGGCAGGTCCGCCGGATACGCCGGCACTTTGTCCTGCACGGTCGCCCGCCACATGACCGTGGGATGGATGAACAGGTTGCGAAAGTGCATTCCCACAACGATCTTATCAAGGTCCCGCGGCGTCCGGTAAGGATACGAAAACCCCGTCGAAAAATCCTCGAACCGCGCCCAGCTGCCCAGCAGGTCCACATCCACATGTTTCGTAAGATAATCCACTTGCCGTATGAATCGATCCCCGTGGCAAACATCGCCGCAATCCAGTCGTGCCACAAAGCGATAGTCCCTTCTCCGCCCCAGCCATGCCAGCCCCGCATTCAATGCCGCGGTGATCCCCCGGTTCTCGTCCAGCCGGATAACAAAACTTTCCACCGGCAGCGCCACACCCAGCACTTCCAGCATATCCACCCGAACCGGTACCGCGCTTCCATCGTCAACCACCAGCACCCCATATTTCTCGGGCTCATATCTCACACTGTCCAGCGCCCGGCAAAGCCCCGGCAGATCGTTGTAGCATGGGATCAATATGAAGAAATCGAGCGGTCGCATTTAACTCAGCACGTTGCAATTCTTCGGCCATGCGCTTCCCCGCTCCCACTGCACCCGCCGCCGCACAAGCCTCCCCTTCAGGTGTCAGGCTACTGACCCTTTAAATCGTGGGGAATCGCTTCCTCAGCCCAGGCTCGCCCCTGTAATGTTGGCCATATAAAAAACCGTCTTTTCACCGTTTTTAGCCGCTCGGCAAACTGGTATATTCATATCATGTTCAATAATATTGCACTTGATGCGTGCATCGGATTGATTTTTATATACTTGCTGTATAGTCTTCTGGCGATGGTCTTGTTGGAGATATATACTCAGATATTCTCTTCACGTGCAAAGGAATTGCAGAAGGCGATCCGCCGGATGCTCGAAGATGATAAGCCGAAACCTAAAAATGACCCCCGGTCCTTTACCAATGCTTTTTATGATTTTCCACTGATAAAATATCTGGGTAAGGGGGGATGGCATAAACTGCCCTCCTATCTAACGGCGCAGAATTTCTCCCAGGCCGTAACCCAACTTCTAAGGACGGACAATTTCGATCAGACCAAACCCGCCATGGAGCTGATCCGTAATACGCTGTTCCCTTCGCGCGATCCGCAGGGCGCTCAGGTCGCCGCCCTGGGGTTCGATATCAGCCCCGAAACATTGCGATACCTGAGAATGCTTTGGACCGACTCGAACAACGATTTCGATAAGTTCAAGGCGAAGCTCGAATCCTGGTTTAGTGACACGATGGACAGGACCTCGGGTTGGTACAAACGAAAGACCAACCGCCGGCTTTTGGTGATCGGCATTTTCTTAGCCATGTCGCTCAACATCGACACCATCGCGATTGTCTCTGTGCTGGCAAAAGATCAAAAGGCCAGGGATCAGATTGTCAATATGGCCCTCGAGAAATACAAGGTCGATGGCGCCAAAGGGACGGGCTCTGCAGACGATCTGAAAGAAATTCAAAAGAATGTGGGCCGGGATGCAAGCGCCGCAAGCATGATCCTTGGTCTTGGCTGGAGTGGGAAGACAGAAGATAAAGAATTGGAAAAGAAACTGAACTTTCAGATCGATTCGGCTGGAAAGGAGCTCATCCGTTTTATCAATCCCGAATCTTATTCGAAGTTGCCGGATTCGGCTAAGCGGAAATACGATTCCGAATTGGGGCAGCAAATCACAAAAAAGTGCACGGCCTTAGACAGCCTGAAGACGGCGTTGACCGATTACAAGAGTCATGTGTCGCCGGTTACCCAATACCAGGCGAACGCCTGGATCATGATCCTGGGCTTTGTCATCACCGCACTTGCCCTTTCACTGGGTGCGCCGTTCTGGTTCGATCTGCTCAGCAAACTGGTCCAGCTAAGAGGAACGGGCCCTAAGGCGATCGATAATAAGTCCGCCGACCCGTCAGGGAAATCCTCGCCAAAAAGCAATTCCACCGACCCCATAAACAGAAAAGGATAGTTATGCAAGTGACAGTGAATAGCTACTTGAATGCCCGATCCGGGTCAGCGTCTACAAAGGCGCCCAATCCTTTATTCCTGCGGCCGGGGGATTCGCTGTCGATAGACGATTCGGTGGTTGGGGAAGAGATCGAGGGCAATTGTGTGTGGTACCACTCGACGGATGGTAATTATTATTGGAGTGGAGGTATACAGGATACGGATTTTCTATTCGGGGATAAGGACTTTAAGAAATTGGAGACGACGGATAAGGTAGGAATTATCAATAGCCTCAAGAATGAAAAATATGATTTTTTCAGGCAGAAAATCAGGGGCATGACAGGCTGCGGAATTGGCTTCAAGAATGACAAACGCATTCTTTGTCTTTCCGTATATGTTCAGTCGAAGTTGCCGGAGGACCAACTGGAATTTTCTCTTCCTGAAACTATTTCTTATAAGGGTTGGTCAATCCCAACCGATGTCAAAACAAGCGGTCGGCCGGTGACGCATGATTATAACCCCGCAGGAAAAGATCTCAGGCTGCAAGCCGACAATATCCCGTTGCATTGCGGTGGAAGCATTTCGCCGCTTGGCAAAACGACGTTTGGTACCAGGACGGTGAAAGTCCTTGCCGACGGTCAGCTTTGCGCACTCACATGCTTCCACGTACTGTTCGGTCCTTTCGTGACGAATAGCAATCCGGTACAGTATCCTGGGATAGAAGATCTAAAGGACCAAAAGGCCATCTATCCTGGTACAAAATTGAATCCGGATTTCTCCGGTCCCATCCAGGCAGAGATCCTGAAAGGCCAATATGATGGGCATTATGACTTTGCCTTGGTGAAGATCAGTAATGTCCAGTTGAAGAATGTCATATTGAACGGCGACGCGAGCCAGGACCTGCGGATCACCGGGTTCTATGAAGAGAAGGAACTGACGACCGGTACCAGGCTTAACATCCGGAGCTTTGGCGCCACTTCGGGGCCTCAAAGCGGAGTCATTACTGATTTCAAACACAACACGGACATTACGCTAAATGGCGTCGTGCGGACTTACTACGATCTGCTGGTGAGCGAAAAGATCGCTGAACCGGGAGATTCTGGGGCGCCGGTGATCGGTCCCGATAACCGCATGGTTGGATATGTAGTAGCGGGTACCGCAACGGATGATACCATCGACTCGCCCAAAACCTATATCATGCCCTGGTATAATCTCTATCACAATCAAAACTTAACCTTAGCGCCGTGAAACACATTTCCCTTTCCCTCGCCGCCGCCTGTATTTTATTCTCAGCCAGCCTATCGGCCCAAACCGTCAGAAAACAGTTGAGTCTCGCCTTTGATTCCTTTAATGGGATTAGTGATCTGTTGAAGTCCGGTAACAGGAATATCATACAAAAGGACTCCTTCGCCATTATTCTGAACAATTTCACAGATGCTCAAAAGACTGAATTGTTGGCACATTCGTCCATTGATAAGTTCAGGAATGAGGCGAAGAAAAAGGAAACGTTTAAACTGGATCAGGCGGTCAGGGATAATAAGAATGTCGAAACGACTACGACGAAGGATGACAACGGCAAACCGGTTGTTTCCATCCAGATCCACATATTGATGAACGACATGGATGAAAAGGCGAAGGATTCCGTGATTTTCCACTTCGGCAATAAGAAAAGTGCCCTGGGAACGTTTACGATCATATTTGATCCGGGCGCCAAACCCGACGGTGATAAGCCGCAAACTAACGATGGCAAACCTAAACGGCCCACTCTGGCCGAGTTGGTCAAAATGATCAAGGTTCCCGATGTAAGCGTTCCGATCCCCGATCTGAGCGACTGCAAAGCAGCGGACATTGCCAATCCTCTGGATGATAACGAAATCACTCCAACCAATAAGATCGTCTATGTAGCCGATAAAAATCTCACCTTCTGGTATGATAAGAATGGTGACCTGCACAAGCTGGGGAAGGGAAGTAAGCTTTACGATGGGACCAAAGATTACTATACTCTCGACCATGGAAAACTAGTGGTAAAAAAGGATAGAAATGACAATTTTACCCGCCGCAACATCGTCGTGCCGGCCAACAGCTCCCTGACCTTTGAGGTCATCGACGTCAACCCTGCGGTATTTGATGTGCAGATCACGGACACTGCGATCGCATTCAATACCGATACGAACCGGCTGATCGGGTTATTGGTGTCCGGCCCGGCCGGAGCCGGTGCTCAGGCTTTTTCATCGGAAGAGGAAAAGAAGTATACCCCGACCGTTGAGGACAGCATTCGGGTCGCCGCCGTAAAGTTCATCCAACAAATGGAGAGCCTGCAACTGAGCCTTGCTAACAGCTGCCTGAACTTCCAGAATAGGATTGTAGCAGCCAAAATAGCCGCGAAAAAGAATATCGACGAATACTTCGCCAAAAAATTCACCACGAAGAGTAAGCCGCCATTGCAGGATTTCAGCAGCTGGTTCGGCCAGTTCCTGGATGGCAAGGATAAGGAGGATTCGACCCTGTCGGCGACCTTCCTTGCTTACTACAACCAACTGGTGGGAACTTACTATAAAAATATTGCGCAGATCCCGGAAGTGGACGGCAGCTATGACAAGATTCGTTTCACTTTTGATATTAAGCCAAAGCCGAACAGCCCATACTCCGCACCCGTTAGGTCGAAGTCTATCGATGCCTTTGTGACCGGTGGATTCAAGATCGATGTAAGCAGTGGCCTGTACTATGCCTCCTTTGACGATCAAAAGTACTCGACCCGGGCGGACAGTACGACCCTAAAGGGTTCGGAAGGGACCGATTCGGTTGTCAACCGCCGGGGGAAGCTCTTTGCAGAGCCCCAGTCCAAAAGCGAGGTCGGTTTTGTCAGCTTCTTGCATTTCTATCCGAAAATATCCCCCAACTTCAATATTTCGGCCAATATTGGCGCGGGGGTATCCTTTGCCTCTACTCCGCAGTTGCGGTATTTCGCGGGTATCGGGATCTTGCTTGGAAAGGAAAATCGGTTTGCGATCAATGCCGGCGTTGCCTTCGGGAATGTCAACCGGCTGAGCAACCAATATTATGACTCTCTTCACAACCTGATATCGATTTCGGCAGCGGAGGTGGGTAAAGATCTAAACTATACCAAACACATGGACATCAAACCCTTTATAAGTATCACCTATAACCTCGGCTTCCTGCATAAAAAGGAGAATACGCAGCAGACCGTTTCCCCAAAGGCAACGGACAGCCAGGCCGGAAACGCTGCTCCAGCGACCCCTGCCAAAGACAAAAAAGCCGACACAAACGGAGGAGGTAATTAAAATGGCGCCACTATCGATAAAGAAAGACGACCTCCCATTGGTATTCTCCCTGATGCTGGGATTTATTCTCTGGGGCCTTCAGCATATTGTGGAGGAAGTGCTGAAAACACCGATTATCGAATACTCCATTAAAACGGAGGGCGCTGCCCCCAGAAAGGTAGCGACGTTTACGTTTACCAATCTTTCCCGGGAAAGGAAATATGACGATTTTAAGATTCTTTTCCTGGGAAGCTTACAGGATGCAAACATCATCAATGGAGTGTATATACCCGCCAATAGTTTTATCGATCAGGATTTTGAGGCGCCCTATTCGGTCGATTCGAGCACCCAATCGGCTTTCTTCGAGATAAAGAAACTGCAGCCCCGTGCCAGTTTCAAAATCCAGTTGTTGCTCAGGCGGGATAGTGTACCGTCGTTTCGCTATACTTCGGATTCTACCCTGATCATCAAGGAACATGACTGTGAAACCTATATCGCAAAAAACGAAGAAGAGATAATCCTTATTCTTATCGGCGTATTCGTCGTTGCGCTTGGGTTATTTATTATCTTAAAAAAATGAGTTCATTTATGAAACGCTTCGCCATATCGCTCATCTCCGGGCTGTTCCTTACGGGCTCTCTTTTTGCGCAACCCTCCCGGATCATACTCCAGGTGATCGACAATTTCACCAAATTGCCGGTCGTGTCCGACCTGGCCATAATTACCGGCAATAATGCCGAGACTCTATTGGGGAAGACAGATGAAAGGGGATTTTATACCATCGAATGCCCGGGCAGTTCAATTACCATAAAGGTCGCACCCGTAGACAAGCTTCGTTACTACGGTCGAAAGATCGTTTGTACCACCTTGTCTCCAGCCGTTTCTCCCAACCTGATCAATCTTTTGTCCAGATATAGCGCGGCAGCATTCAATCTTGTGATTGATTCCCTCACCCAAAAAAGCCGGTATGCGGACGTTGCCTATTTGTACAATCTGCAGGCGGAAAACTACCGTCTAACCGATTCGAGCTCCGCAGTTGCCGCCAATGAGCGGCAGTCCTGGGTTTACATGGGCAAATTCCTGCACGTGGACCATGCCTTTGTTTTCGACTCCACCGGTGGCTGGGACTACAAAATCTCCCCGGAACTAAGCACCGCAATCTTGAAATTCCAGCGTAACAAGAACCTTACGCCCAATAATGAGACGATCCTTGACCTGAACACAACGAGAAAAGCCAGCAAGACCCACCTCAATGATATCCTGGTTAAGATTCCGGGGGCCGTTGCAAGGCCTGACTAACTGAACCCAACAAAACACCCTCATTCGACATTAACTGAGATGAACTATGAATGAGCAGCAAGCACCTGCGAACATTAATGGGGCCTCCAATACCCCACCTGTTAACGAATCATCGGCTGATTTGGTCACGCGGCTGGATAAGTTGATCGACAGCCTGAATAATGGCAAGAAGAGAGATGTTTGGGACAGGTTTCAGATAATAGCTTCCTTTATTTCAAGCGTCTTATTTGCCGGCGTGGGTCTCTATTTTACGACTGTTTATAACAACCGGGAGGCCAGGCGACAGGATCATCTGCAGAAAGCTACGCTTTCCCGGGAAGAAAGGGAGGAGAACAGGCAGATCGAAATGCAAAGCATCCAGAAGGACATTACCCAATTGGAGGCGATCATAAAGCTAACGCCTCTTCTGGCAAGCAAGGATAAAGAAACCAGGCGATATGCGATGATAAGTTTAGAGGCCTTGAATAAAAACAAGAGCCTGTTGGATATTCAGTCGGAGATTTCGGATACCACAAAAAAAAATAAAGATGTCCGGAAAACTTCAAAGCCAAATCTACCTTCGGCATCTGATGGGAATTCGATGGCCGATCAGCGTTTAAAGTCGGATCCTCAAGCGAAGTTTGATCCTTCTTCTGATCTGCTGAATACTTTCGCGCAGATCGCTTTGGCTGAGGGATCGCCTCTGACTACCTAAGGGAAATTAAGGGGCTTACTGTAAATTCCATTGGTTCAGACATGGCTGGTCAGCATGTCACCAGAAAAGTTGATGAGATCATTTTGCATAACACCTATATGCCGGATATTGCGGGCTATAAAGGCCCACAGACCGTTTATGCTATTGCTCGGTTCAATATCGAATCTCAGAATTGGTCCAATGTCGGCTGGCATTATATGATTTCTCCGGACGGGGTTATCTGGACTGGTAGGCCTTTGGAAAGTAATTGGTCTGGAGTTGAGGGGCATGGTTTTCACAGTGATTATAATACGCTGAAGAAATGTCCGGGGGATTTGATTTCAAAACAAATGGTTTTGAAGTGGATGGAGGAAGCCTCCCATTAAAAAAAGGTAAAAAGATATCCTCGGCAATTAAAAACAAAACCCCTCGCAAAGCGAGGGGCCACTTGTTGGCCTACCTGGATTCGAACCAAGACAAACAGAACCAAAATCTGTCGTACTACCATTATACTATAGGCCAATCCGTTCTTTCAGCCCTGCCGGTGGGGCTGCCACCAACTGCAAAAAGGAGTGCAAAAATAAGCTTTGACCCCAAACCCTCCAAAATAATTTAAGGAAAGATCCCCCAAAACCGCAAGGGATCAACAAGAAAGGAACCGGCAAAGCAATCGATCACAAAGGAGGGAATCAACAAAAATCAATCAAATAAACTTAAACAGCAACGCAATGATCGCATAGATCAACGTCGCCGCAAAAACCCCCTTCGCCGTCTTATCCCGATGCGAATTGATATACACCGTAAAAAGCACAATATTCAAAACCAAACACGGCACCGAGATCGCCGTGATCTGCGTCTTATTGGATTGAATAAAATTCAAAAAATCCCTGACCGTATAAAGCGGATAGAATTTGACAAAATAATACACGACCAGGCTCAGCAAAGGCGCGACAAGCCCTAGGATCAACCCAAGCCGGAGATTGTCTTTCTTGAATATCACGATTTCCACGTTTTTTCGAGTTTGCTCTTTAGAACGTAATTCGTCATGTCAAATTGTACGGGTACCACGCTGACATAATTGTGTTCCAACGCCCATACATCCGTATCCCTTCCCCGGTCAAAATTTACAAATTTACCCGTTAACCAATAGTATTTTCTCTTGTTCGGATCATTGCGCTCCACAAAATCCTCCTCATATTTCGCATAAGCCTGCCGGCACACCTTGATGCCCTTGATCAGGTTCTCCGGTACGGCAGGGAAATTCACATTGAGGATCAAGTGCTTATCCATCGGCTGCGACAGCACCTGCTCGACAATGATCCGCACATACTTCCGTGCGGGGCCAAAGTCGGCCTCGACACTATAATCCAACAGGCTAAAACCTATCGACGGGATACTTTCAATAGCCGCCTCCACCGCCGCCGACATGGTCCCGGAATAGATCACATTGATGGAATGGTTCGCCCCATGGTTGATCCCGCTCAGGCAGAGATCGGGCTTCCGGCGCAACACCTTGTCCACGGCCAGCTTCACACAGTCCACCGGCGTTCCGCTACAGGACCAGGCTTCGACGCCTTCGAAAATATGATGCATAGGTTGAAGCCGTAGTGGGTTCCCTATCGTAATCGCATGACCCATGCCCGACTGGGGTTTATCCGGCGCCACCACGACAACCTTGCCCAGTCCACGAACTGCCTCTACCAGGTTGCGGATCCCCGGCGCCATGATCCCATCGTCATTGGTCACCAATATCGTCGGCAACCGCTTCCCGCCGTTCTTGCCGGCTTTCCCGTTGGCTATCAGCGCTTTGGCGGCAGGCGAAGCCTCCACGGCCACATTGTTCTTCCCCGTTTCGCGAATGACCCCCGTAGCACCCGTCTTCTCCGTTCGGGCCGCCCTCGCGGTCACGTCTGTCGTCTTGATTATTCCCGTCGCACCCGTCTTACCGGGCTTCTTAGTGGCAGCAGTCCTTCCGTTGACTTTCCTTGCTTTCTTCTCGTTAGTTGTCTTCTTTTCCATAGATAAATTAATAATATGGGTCCCCGTCAAAGCCAATTCAACCAAAGCCCATCAAACAAGAGCCCATCGGCTCACCGGTTCGACCCCGGTCAGCAAAAATCAGCATTATTTCGGAATTTTCCCCCGTTTTCCCCCCATCACCGGGATTTCTCGCGCCTTTGCGCTATTTTTGCACCCATTTTAAACGCGACAAGCGACTATGGCAGGACAACTAAAAGAGGTACGCAACCGCATCAAATCCATCCAGAACACGCAGCAGATCACAAAAGCCATGAAAATGGTCAGCGCAGCCAAGCTCCGCCGCGCTCAGGATGCCATCCTTCAAATGCGCCCCTACGCCCAGAAGCTGCAGGAACTCCTCAGCAATATCGTCAGCAACAGCGAAGGCGATCTGGGTATGAAGCTCGCCGTCCAACGCCCCGTCGAAAAAGTACTCATCTTCGTCATCACCAGCGACCGCGGTCTGGCCGGCGCGTACAATTCAAATGTGATCAAGCTCGCCAAGATCACCGCCCGCGAGAAATATGCCGCCCAGCTCGCCAAAGGCAATGTCACCTTCTGGAGCATCGGAAAGAAGGGATACGAACATTTCGCCAAGAACAACTTCAACGTCACCGATACCTATAAGGATATCTTTTTGAACCTCACCTTCGACCAGGTGCAGGCAGCGGCACAGGCGGCCGTCAAGGCCTTCGAAAAAGGCGAATTCGACGCCGTCGAAATCGTCTACAGCCAGTTCCGCAACGCCGCGACCCAGAACTTCGTCGTCGAGCAGTTCCTTCCCATTCCCAAGGTGGAGAAGAAACCCGGCGCCGCCAATGTCGATTTCATCTTCGAACCCAGCAAAGAAGAGCTGGTCACCGAGCTCATGCCGAAGATCCTCAACACCCAACTGTACAAAGCCGTGCTGGATGCCTGGGCCTCCGAGCATGGCGCCCGCATGACAGCCATGGACAAGGCGAGTGACAACGCCAACGAACTGCTCAAGGCACTTCGATTGTCCTACAACCGGGCCCGTCAGGCCGCCATCACGACTGAGCTCACCGAGATCGTGTCCGGCGCCGCGGCACTCCAGGGGTAAACAGCCAGGCCCACCGGGCAAAGGCGGAAAACTTAACATATGGAAATCGGAAACATCATCCCGCATATCGAGGCGCTTATCTTCGCAAGCGACAAGCCGCTCACCTCCATGGAGATCACCGAGCTGATCAACAACGCCTTCGGCTTCATGGAAGAAAAGCTCACGCTCGAACAGATCCAGACCTCCATCGATGGCATCATCGAGAAATATGCGTCCGAATTCTATCCCTTCGAGGTCCGCGAAAGCGGCGGCGGCTGGCAGTTCCTTACGAAGAAGGATTATCATAAGACGGTCGCCCAGCTCAACGGCGAAAAGTTCCTCAAACGCCTGTCCAGCGCGGCCCTCGAAACCCTCGCCATCATCGCATACAAACAACCGATCACCAAGGGCGAGATCGAGGCCATCCGCGGCGTCAGCAGTGATTATAGCATTCAGAAGTTGCTCGAAAAGGAGTTGATCGTCATCTCTGGCCGCAACGAGAATATGCCCGGCAAGCCCCTGGTCTATTCCACGTCGAAGACGTTCATGGATTACTTCGGGATCAATTCCCCCGCCGATCTTCCCAAGCTCAAGGAGGTCTTCGCCGAAGTACTCGTCGAGCCGACCACGATTACCCATAGCCCCGATGACATCGCCCCGCTCCAACCCAATACGGCCGGAGAAGAAGGCGAAACCGACGGTGGCGCAGGCGACAGCCCCCTCCACGTCTCCGAAGAAGGCGAGCTGCAGGAAGGCGCCGGCGAGATTCCCCCGTATTCCGACGCCGACGAAAGCCTTGCGCCAGAATACCCCGACGCCGAACAAGACGAGCAAGGCGAAGAAGCAGCCGAACAAGCCGAAGAAGCAGCCGGGCAAGAAGAAGAAGCCGACGAACAACCCGACGAAACCGACGGCGACGACGAACTCGCTGAGGCCGAAAAGGCCGAAGCCCAAATAGAATCCGAGGCCGAAGGCCCCGCCGAAACCGACGGCGAATCGGATGAAGAGGGAGACGGCGAATCTGATGATTCGGAAGACGAGTCCACGTCTTCTGGCGTCGACCCTGATAGCCCCGAAGCCCATCCCTAAACAACCCGATCGCAATGTCCCAGCAAGAAACTCAACTCTCCCCAGAATACCTCATCTCCCTCGGCCAGCAATTCGGAACGCCGCTATACGTCTACCACGCCGAAAAGATAAAGGAACAGTACGCCAAACTCACAACCGCCTTCCGCGGCACCAACACCGTCTTCTTCTACGCCTGCAAGGCCCTCACCAACGTAAATATCTTAAGATACATCTACAGCATCGGCGCCAACGTCGACTGCAGCTCCATCAACGAGGTCAAGCTCGCCCTCCACGCCGGCTTCCCCCCGCAAAGAATTTTATATACCTCCAACGGCATCGCCTTTGAGGAGATCGTCGAAGCCCAGGCCCTCGGCGTTATCATCAACATCGATAGTCTCAGCAACCTCGAGAAGTTCGGCCAGAAATTCGGTCACAGCTACCCGGTAGGCGTCCGCCTCCGACCCAATATCATGGCCGGCGGTAACCTCAAGATCAGCACCGGTCACGACAAAAGCAAGTTCGGCATCCCCGTCGACCAGACGGACAAGATCCTGGCCCTCGTCGAAAAGTACGGCCTCCGCATCGCCGATCTCCACATCCACACCGGCTCCGAGATCAAGGACGTCGACGTCTTCGTAAAAGGCATCGAGATACTCTTCGATCTCATCCCGAAATTCAAAGAATTACAGTTTATCGATCTGGGCGGTGGCTTCAAAGTGCCGTACAAAGAAGGCGACGGCGAGACCAATATCCAGGAGCTCGCCCAAAAGGTCGAACAGGCCTTCGCCAACCACCCGAATCCCGGCGGCCGCCCCCTGCAGGTCTGGTTCGAACCCGGCAAATTCCTCGTCAGCGAATGCGGGTATTTCATCACAAAGGTCAACGTGATAAAGGACACCGCCGCCGCCACCTTCGTCAGCGTCGACAGCGGGTTCAATCATCTGATCCGGCCGATGTTCTACGACGCCTATCACCGCATCGAAAATATCAGTAACCCAACAGGCGCGCCCAAACGCTATTCCGTCGTGGGAAATATCTGCGAGACCGACACCTTCGCCTGGGATCGCACCATCAATGAGGTCCGAGAAGGCGATTATCTGGTGTTTTACAACGCCGGCGCCTATGGCTTCGAAATGAGCTCCAACTTCAACTCCCGCTACAAACCAGCCGAAGTACTCGTAAAGGAGGGTGCCGCCCATCTCATCCGCCGCCGCGACACCTTCGAAGATCTATTAAGGAACCAGATCGATTTATAGAGATAGGGCGTTCCCCTTCGGCCGCCGCGTAAGTCCATTCGCGAACGCGCCGGCCTCGGGTCGGGCTCTCCGCTATAGTCCTCGGCCTCGGCAAAAGCCTCGGCCTCCGGGCTGCCGCTGCGATCCCTAACGCACCCCGACATCCTTTTTTTAATTTACCGATCGCTGTATATACAACTCCTGTCTGAGTCCGACACCCTTCCTGGCACAACTTCGCTACCTTTAGAGATCAAGGCTTTTCGCATATCCCTTTCCACTACTATTCACCCATTCCCCAGTTGTA
>Ga0157372_10000541_pt1 | contig 41628 bp, 34 predicted proteins | sample C55metaG_FD_115307 | JGI IMG/M metagenome (GOLD analysis project Ga0157372, IMG submission 115307) | Corn rhizosphere microbial communities from Kellogg Biological Station, Michigan, USA - C5-5 metaG | ecosystem: Host-associated > Plants > Roots > Rhizosphere > Soil | place: USA: Michigan...
CGCTTTGCCGCGTTGCCGCCCCACGCGTCGGTGCGCGTGTTCGTGCGCGCGGCGATGAACTGATTGATCAGATAGCCCTCGCTGCCCATGATTTCGACGCCGTCGTAACCGGCGTCCTGCGCGAGTCTCGCGCTGGCGACGAAATCGCGGATCGTGCGTTCGACTCCGGCGGCCGACAGCGCGCGCGGCGTGAATGGCGTGATCGGCGATTTGATCGGCGACGGCGCGACCGAAAGCGGGTGATAGGCGTAGCGGCCCGCATGCAGGATTTGCAGGCAGATGCGACCGCCTTGCGCGTGCACGGCTTGCGTGACTTTGCGATGCCGCGCCACATGCCAGGGCATCGACAGGCGCCCGGCGAACGGTTTGAGCCAACCGGCGATATTCGGCGCGAAACCGCCGGTGACCATGAGGCCGACGCCGCCGCGCGCGCGCTCGGCGAAGTACGTCGCGAGCTTGTCGAAATCGCGGGCGTGATCTTCCAGGCCCGTGTGCATCGAGCCCATCAGCACGCGATTGGGCAGCGTGACGAAGCCCAGGTCGAGCGGCGCGAGCAGGTGCGGGTAGGGAGAGTCGGCCATCATCGAACGCCCGTTTGAAAGCGGCACGATGCCCGGAATCCGTCGAACTGGCAACCTACTCGGTGATTTTCAGTACGACCAGGGTCTGATCGTCCGCACCAATGGCGCTGTCCTGATGGGCATGCACCTGTGCAACCACGTCCTGCAGCAACGTTTCCGGATCGTCCGCGCCGGCCGCAACGAGTGCCTTCAGCCGATCGATGCCGAACATCACGCCGCGCGCATCGCGCGCTTCGACGATGCCGTCGGTGTAGAGCACGAGTGTTTCACCGCGCTCAACGCGGATGGAATTGTTGCGATATTCATGATCGCGCAGCACACCGAGCGGTATCTGGTCGCCTTCGCCGACGAGCTCCACGCTGTCGCCGCTGCGGCGCAGCAGCGGAGGATGACCGGCGCTCAGATACAGCAGCGTGCGCGTGTCCGGCCGGTACGAGGTCGCGAACGCACTCATGAAATGGCCGCGATTGCGCCGCGAGAAGAAATACTTGTTGACGTAGCTGATCACCGGCGCCGGGCCCGGCAACCCGTTGGCGCGATAGGTGCGCAGGATTGCGTCGAACTGCACGGTTTCCATCGCCGCCGCCGCACCGTGGCCCGACACGTCGCCGACGATCACGCCCCACATGTCGGCGCTCGGATGGGAAAATTCCGGCGGCGCGAAACGCGAGATGTTGGTGAGCTCGTAATAATCGCCGGCGGCGGTTGCGGCCGGTTGCCAATGCACGGCGTATTCGAGTCCGCGAATCTGCGGGTTGTCCGGCAGCAACAGTTTCTGGATATCGGCCAACCCTTCGATCTCGCGACGCTGCCGCTCGGTTTCCTGCGTGAGCGCACGCAACGCGAGCGGACGCACGATCAGACTTGCGGCCAAATTGACGTGCAGCATGACGCGTTCGAGATCGGCGCGGTCGAACCGATGCGCGAGTGTGCTGCCAAACGCGAGCCAATGCGTGTGCTCGCCACTATTGGCGATCGGAACCGCCAGCACCGTCGCCGGCGAAAACAGGATTTCCGCCAGCGGCGAGCCGCGCTGCGCGGGCGGCACTTCGACCACGTGTGCAGCCGTGCCATCGGCGATGCGCGCGGCAAGTGCGTCCGCAAACAAAGGCAGTGTGTGCTGTTCGCCGATCGGGTCGATATTCGGCACGTGTTCGGTGCCGTCCGGCCCGATCAGACCGGCCAGACGGCAGCGGCCAGGCGCCTGCCCGCGAACGAGCAGCAGCGCCAGCGAGCAGTCCGGAAACTCGCCGCCGAAATGCGCGTGCAGCGTGCTGAGCGCCGCACGCGAATCGGCGTTGAATGCGCTCAAGTTCAGGACGCGCTCGAAAAGATGGTTCGACATAGCGTGATTCTAGTGGAGCTCGAGAAATTTCCGTTCGTCAGTCGGATTGCCGGCAATTCCTGCCGGCGTGACAGGCTCAATGTTCTTCTTCTGTCTCGACCGGCGCCGGAAGTCGCTCCACACCACGCATCAATTTCGACTTCGCCGCCCATTCTTCCGCTTCATCCATCGGCACGAGCGCCGTGAACTGGCCGGCGATCCACGTCGCGACCGGCACGCCGTCGCGGTACAGCACGCGCGTGCTGGTCAAATTCGGCACCTTCGCGCCGGCCAGCGTGTGGCCGACCAGATTGAGCGGGTCGGCGCCGCACACCGCAACGAGGGTGCCGTCGGGCGCGCGTTGCCGGACGCTGCGCAACATACCCACCGCCTCGGGCAACGCGAACTGTTCGCCGGTGAGACCGGCGATGAAACGTCCACCACGGATTTCGCCGCGCGCTTCCAGGCGTTGGTACGCGCGCAGCAGTTCGCGCCACGGCGGCAGCCACGGCGCTTCGCGTGCGAGCAGGCGCCAGCACACGACCCCGTAGCGCTTGAGCAGCGTGTGCGCGATGTGTTCGATGGCTTCGGGACTGACTTTCGCGTTCGCGGGCGCGGTCGGCGCGCGCTTCAACGTCGCCCATCGGCCGGCATCGGCAATGCCGAGCAGCGCGGTACGGCGGCCACGACGCCGGGCCGGCGACGGTCGCCGCGACTGCGGCACGAGCAGCGCGCGCAGTCCGGCGTAACTGTCGGAATTGATCAACCCCGCGGCGACGAGTTCGGCGAGCGCATCTTCGAGTTCGACTTGCAACAAGTGCGCACCGGCGGACATCTCATCGAAGAACGAGGCGCCGTGCTCGCGCAGATAATTGGCGACGGCTTGCGCGCGCGACGACAACATCATCGCGCCGTCGTGTTGCGTCTTGCTCAGGCCCGACCACAAAGCCATGTTGCGGCGTTGTAGAAGGACAATCGGTGTCGCGCGCACCGGGCCGCTCGCGCGCTCCGGCGGGTCGTCCTCGCGCGCGCTGGCGTTCGGCGCACGCAGGCGCGTCCACACGAGGCGTCCGGCCAGGCACAGATCATCGAGCCAGGAAATTTCGTAACCGGCTACGCGCGCCGGCAACAGTTCGGCTTCCCACGAGGCCGCCGGCGCCTCGAAGCCTTCGAGTTGCGCCAGAATCGCCGCGAGTCCGTCCGGTCCGCTGATTTGCGTGCCCGGTGCGACACGCTGCCAATCGAACAGGAAGCGCATGAAATCGCGCGCTTCGACCGGCTCGATCTCGCGGCGCAGGCGCTTGATCGTGTAGCGGTGGATGCGCGCGAGCAGATGGCGCTCGCACCACTCCGGTTCGGCGACGTCAGGCGTGAATCGGCCACGCATGACGTAGCCTTCGTGCTCGAGCGCGAGCAATGCCGCGTCGACGTCTGCTTGCGGAACATGCAGCACCGCCGCGAGCGCATCGGCCCGCGTCGGGCCGACACCGGTCAGGCGGCAGCGCACGATTTCGGCGAGCGCGTCTTCGCGCGCCCAGGCGATTTCGGCGAATTCCGCGGGAGCGGCGACCGGTGGATCGACCGTGGCATCGGCGAACACGGCCTTAAATTGCGGCAGACGTTCGGCGGTGATCCAGATTGCGGCCAAGCGCGTCGCGCGCCGTTGCTCAACCAGCTGATGCAGCAGTTCGGGCCATCCGGCATTCGCGGCGATCTCGCCCTGCGTCACAAACGCCAGACCCATCAGCGCCTCGTGCAATTCATCCGGCGTGCGCGCTTCGGGCCATGCTTCCTCACGCACCGCCATGATGGCCTCGGCGTCCAGCTTGCCGAAATCATCGGTGCTCTCGAAATCGCCCCAGCGCCGCGACATCACGGCCTGCGTGCGCCGTTCTTCGAGCGGAGCGTCGTCGAGGAACGCATACGGCCGCGCGCTCAGCACTTCGGCGGCCAGCGGCGAGGGCGCCGTCAGATCGCGGCAGACGAAACGGATCTGTTCGCTTTCGAGGCGCCGCAGCAAAGCTTCCAGGCCTTCGATATCCATCGCTTCGTGCAGGCAGTCGTGCAACGTTTGCGCGACGAGGGGATGCTCGGGAATCTGGCGTTCGCCGACGATGTTCTCGGCGCAAGCGACCTGGTCGGGGAATACGGTCGCGAGCAGGTCTTCGGATTTCATGCGCTGCAACGGCGGCCATACCTTGGCGCCGCCCTGGAAGCGCGGCAGCGCGAGCGACGTCGTTGCGTTCCAGCGCCAGCGCACGCCGAACATCGGCGCATCGAGCAGCGCTTGCGTGAGCACCTCGCGAACCGTGTTCGAATGCAGGTAGCGTGTGACTTCCTCGAGCGGGAAACTGTGGCTCGTCGACAGCGACAGGATGATCGCGTCCTCGGTCGCCGCCGCTTGCAGTTCGAAATTGAACTTGCGGCAGAAGCGCTTGCGCAGCGCCAGTCCCCAGGCGCGATTCAGCCGGCTGCCGAACGGCGTGTGGATGATCAGCTGCGTGCCGCCGGATTCATCGAAAAAGCGTTCCATCGCCAGCACGGATTGCGTCGGCAGCATGCCGAATGCGGCTTTCGCGCCACCGAGGTAATCGACGATCTGCTGGGCGGCGCTTTCATTCAAGCCGACTTCGTCGCGCAGCCAGCCAAACGCGCTTGCTTCATCGAGCCGATCGGAAATTTCCTCGCGCAAACGCGAAACCGCAGACGACAGCTCATCGGTGCGGCCCGGCGCTTCGCCGAGCCAGAACGGCAGCGTCGGCGGCGCACCGTGTGCGTCCTCGACGCGCACCTTGCCGCGCTCCACGCGCAAGATGCGGTACGACGTGTTGCCGAGCTGGAATATGTCGCCGGCCATGCTTTCGACGGCGAAGTCTTCATGCACGCTGCCGACCATCTGCGACTGCGGTTCGAGCACGACTTCGTAATCGGCGGTGTCGGGAATCGCGCCGCCAGAAGTGATCGCGGTCAGACGCGCGCCGCGCCGCGCACGCACGATGCCGTTGACCGCATCGCGATGGATATAGGCGGCCCGCGTGCCGCGCCGCGTCGAATAGCCTTCGGCGAGCATGCGCACGATTCCGGTAAACGTCACGCGCGTGAGGTCGGCGTAGGGGTAAGCGCGCACGACGAGCTCGAACAATTCGTTTTCGTTCCACTCGCGGCAGGAAACTTCGGCGACGATCTGCTGCGCGAGCACGTCGAGCGCACCGCGTTCCACATGCAGCGTATCGAGTTCGCCGCGGCGCACGGCATCGAGCAGCGCCGTGCATTCGATCAGGTCGTCGCGCGAGGTCGGAAACAGGCGGGCTTTTGGCGTGCCTTCCACGGCATGATTGGCGCGACCGGCGCGTTGCAGGAATGTGGCGATCGAACGCGGCGAGGAAATCTGACATACGAGATCGACGTCGCCGATATCGATGCCAAGTTCGAGCGAGGCGGTGGCGACCAATGCGCGCAGCTCGCCGCGCTTTAATCGCTGCTCGGCGGCAAGGCGCTGTTCGCGCGCAAGGCTGCCGTGGTGCGAGGTGACCGCGTCCTTGCCGAGCAATTCGGAGAGATGCCGCGCCAGGCGCTCGGCCATGCGCCGCGTGTTGACGAAGATCAGCGTCGTGCGATGTGCCTGGATGAGCTCGGCCAAACGCGCGTACACCTGCAGCCAGACATCGCCCGCCATCACCGCGGACAGCGGCGACGGCGGCAGTTCGAGCGCAAGATCCCGCTCGCGCGTATAACCGACGTCGACGATTTCGCACTGCGCTTGGCCAACGAGAAACTTCGCCACTTCGCTGATCGGCTTCTGCGTCGCCGATAATCCGATGCGCGTCAGCGGTCGGCCGCACAGCGCTTCGAGCCGTTCCAGCGACAGCGCCAGGTGCGCGCCGCGCTTGCTCGGCGCGAGCGCGTGGATTTCGTCGACGATGACGCTGCGTGTCGTCGCGAGCATCGCGCGGCCGGACTCGGAGCCGAGCAGGATGTACAGCGACTCCGGCGTCGTCACCACGATGTGCGGCGGGCGCCGGCGCATCGCGTCGCGCTCGCTTTGCGGCGTATCGCCGGTGCGCACGCAGGTGCGTATTTCCACATCGGGCAAGCCGAGTTCGAACAGCTTGTCGCGGATGCCGGCGAGCGGGGCTTCCAGGTTGATGCGCACGTCGTTCGACAGCGCTTTGAGCGGCGAGACGTAAACGATGCTCGTGGTGTCGGTCAGGGTACCGTCAATACCGCGGCGCACGAGATCGTCGATCGCGGCGAGAAACGCCGCGAGCGTTTTGCCCGAGCCGGTCGGCGCCGCGATCAGCGCATGCCGGCCGGATTGGATCGCGGGCCAAGCGCGCGTCTGCGCGGACGTCGGCGCCGGAAAGGCGCTGTTGAACCAAAGGGCTACTGCGGGATGGAAGTTTTGGAGCGGCATGACGGTTATTGTGTCCCCGCAGCACTTAAATCGAGGTTCAGGCGAATTCTGCGCCTGGGCTGCTGAAGACGCTATGGCAGCAGTGTCTCGCCATTTGCGACGGCTGCCGGGGAAATGCGACTCCGGCGCGGGTTTGCAAGCGCGCGCCGCCTGCAAATCTGGCAAAATGCCCGACCTTTTTCCCAGCCGGAAATCTCAATGAGCCACCACGACGTCCGCTCGGCCGTGCGCCCCGAACCCGATCAGCCGATGGTCGACATCGCCGATTACGTCGTCGATTACAAGATCGACTCGAAAGAGGCATACGACACCGCACGCTACATGCTGATGGATTCGCTCGGCTGCGCGATGCTCGCGATGAAATTTCCCGAATGCGTAAAGCATCTCGGGCCGCTGGTGCCCGGTGCGACGTTGCCGGGCGGCGCGCGCGTGCCGGGCACGAGCTGGGAGCTCGATCCGGTGCAGGCCGCATACAACATCGGCGTGCAGGTGCGCTGGCTCGATTTCAACGACACCTGGCTCGCCGCCGAGTGGGGTCATCCGTCGGACAATCTCGGCGCGATTCTGGCCGCGGCCGATTACATCTCGCGCAGAAACCTGCGCGAAGGTGGCAAGGCGCTGACGATCAAGGATGTGCTCACGGCCGCGATCAAGGCGCATGAAATCCAGGGTTGCTACGCGCTGAAGAATTCGTTCAATCGCGTCGGCCTGGATCACGTCATCCTCGTGCGTCTGGCCTCGACCGCCGTCGTCACGCAGATGTTCGGCGGCGGCAAGCAGGAGATCATCGACGCGATCTCGCACAGCTGGATCGACAATGGCGTTCTGCGCACGTATCGGCACGCGCCGAATGCCGGGCCACGCAAGAGCTGGGCGGCCGGCGACGCGTGCCGGCGCGCGGTCACGCACGCACTCAACGCGGCGAAAGGTTGCGTCGGCTATCCGTCGGCGCTGACCGCGAAGACCTGGGGCTTTTACGACGTCGCTTTCAAGGGCAAGCCGTTCGAGTTCGAGCGCCCGTTCGGCAGCTACGTGATGGAAAACGTGCTGTTCAAAATTTCGTTCCCGGCCGAATTCCACGCGCAGACCGCGGTGGAGGCGGCGTTGCAGCTGCACCCTCACGTTGCGGGCAAACTCGATCAAATCGAGCGCATCGAAATCGAAACGCAGGAAGCCGGTGTGCGCATCATCGACAAGACCGGGCCGCTCGCCAACTATGCCGATCGCGACCACTGCATTCAGTACATGGTCGCCGTGCCGCTGCTGTTCGGCCGTCTGACCGCGGACGACTACGTCGACGCGGTCGCCGCCGATCCGCGCATCGATGTCCTGCGCGGCAAGATGACCGTCAAGGAAAATCCGCAATTCACGAAAGACTATTTCGATCCGCAGAAACGCTACATCGGCAATTCGGTTCAGGTGTTCTTTGCCGATGGCAGCACGACCGGAAAAGTCTCGATCGATTTCCCGATCGGCCATCGCAAGCGCCGCGTCGAGGGCATTCCGGTGCTCGTGCGTAAATTCGAAGACGCGCTTGCCGGGCATTTGCCGGCGCGCCAGGTCGAACGGATCCTGTCAGCCATCAAGGATCCGGCTGCTTTCGAAGCCATGCCGGTTACGCGCTGGATGGAGCTGTTCGCGGCTTGAAAAGGCGGGGCACCTAGAGGATTTCCGTCCGGAATCGGGCTGACCGATTCCTGAACGGGGCGGCTAGAGGTAAAAATTTGATTTTGTTAGACTGCGCCGGCTCGCGTTGCCGCTGTGCTAACATATAATTAACGCGACGCGGTTGATTGCCATGGCTGGCAATGGACTAGTGTGCCGCGATTGTGTGTAGCGGACGCCCAAAGAAAAAACCAAGCAGAGGAGATTCCGATGAAACGTAACATGATGTTCGCGCTGATTGCCCTGGGAATGGGCGGAGTTAGCGTAGCGCAGGCGCAAGATTGGTATCTGGCTCCGCGCATCGGCGCGGATTTCCCGGACAGCAAGCGCACGACCGATACGTCCCTGTTCGCAGGCATCGGCCTCGGCACCTGGGTCAATCCCAACCTTGCGGTCGACTTCGAATACGGCATCAACAATGCCGACTTCAAAGACACCTCACCGCGTTCCGGCCACCAGTGGGAAAGCGTGCAGCTCGATGTTGCCGGCCGCTGGTTCTTCGGCGAATTCGGTTCGGGCTGGCGCCCGTATGTGATGGGCGGCCTCGGCGCGCTGCGTCACAAGGCCTACTCGGGTTTTCTGCTGAGTCAGACATCCAGCAGCAACCCCAACGTCGGTGGCTATGCTTCGGGCGGCGGCTGGGATCCGATGGCCACCTTGGGCCTGGGCATCCAGTACAACCTGTCCGATCGCCTTGCGTTCCGCGGTGAACTGGCGGCGCGTTACGATCGCGACAACAACTCGCTGAACAGCCCGCTGGCCGCTTCGTACGGCTTCAAGCACAACACCGGCTTCACCGATGGCCTGGCCACGGTCGGCCTGGTTTGGAATTTCGGCGGACACGCGGTCGAGAAGACCGTCGAACGCCGCGAAACCACCACCACGCCGCCACCGCCGCCGCCGGCGCGTGAAGAAGCCGTGCCGCCGAAGTCGGTTGCGATCGACCTGCGTGGCGTCGAGTTCAAGTTCGACCACCCGAAGGTCGGCGAGAAGCTGGTGCCGTCGCTGAAGGCGCCGACTGCCGACTCCGTGGCGATCCTCGACCAGGCCGTGGACACGCTCAAGCGCTATCCGAACGTCCATATCGAAGTCGATGGTCACACCGATTCGAAGGGCAGCGATGCGTATAACCAGAAGCTGTCCGAGCGCCGCGCGCATGGTGTTTACGAGTACCTGACCGCGCATGGCATTTCCCCGAGCCAGATCACCGGTGAACGCGGCTTCGGCGAAAGCCAGCCGATCGACACCAATGACACCGCGGCCGGACGTCAGCGCAACCGTCGCGTCGAACTCAAGGTCCAGCAGTAATCCTGACCGAAGTTCGCAAGTAACGAACAAAAGCCCGGCGCAAGCCGGGCTTTTTGTTTGCGCGTTCCGCAGATGCCGCGATCAATACGGCGCCTGCGTCAGAGTTTCACCTCGACCGCCGTCTTCACCGAGTTCGCGATGAAACAGGCCTGATGCGCGCGCTCGTGCAACTTGGCGTACTCTTCGGGTGTCGGCTGCGTGTCGCCGGAGAACGTCACTTTCGGTGCGAGGATCGCCTTGACGACGGCCAGCTTGCCTTCGGCGTTGCGATCGAGCACGGCGACCGCGTTGTCCACGTAGCCGTCGACGACGTGGCTGCGATTCGCACACACGGCGAGAAACGTCAGCATGTGGCAGGCCGATAGCGCCGAAAGCAGCAATTGTTCCGGATCGGTGTAGGCGTCGTTGCCCATGTAGTTCGAAGACGGCGAGCCGCGCAACGTTTGCCCGCCCGCGTAGCGGATCAGGTGATCCGGCGAATAGCTGCCGCGCGCGAACGGGCCACCGTTGCGCGACCATTCCAGGCTGATGCGATGCTCCGAAGACATGGGTTCTCCTCGCCGACTTGCGCCAGATTACGGCCTGCGTATGATCCGGCGCAATGCATTGCCGAGCGAGATGTCCATGGCGAATGAAGTGTTCCCACTCGAGGGCGGCTGCGCGTGTCGCGCCGTGCGGTATCGCCTGCTGAGCAGGCCGTTGTTCGTGCACTGTTGTCATTGCACCTGGTGTCAGCGCGAAACCGGCAGCGCATTCGCACTCAATGCGATGATCGAAGCCGATCGCGTCGTGGGCAGCGGCGAGGTCGACGTGGTGCACACGCCATCCAACAGCGGCAAAGGCCAGAAAATAACGCGCTGTCCGCAATGCCGGATCGCGGTGTGGAGCAGCTATTCGGGCGCGGGCGATGCGATCCGCTTCGTGCGCGTCGGCACGCTCGACCAGGCGTTCCGGCTGCCACCCGATATCCACATTTATACTTCGACGAAGCAGCCCTGGGTGGTGCTGCCGGCCGGCACGCCAGCGGTGTCCGAGTATTACGATCGCAACGCCTACTGGCCGCAGCAGAGCCTGCAGCGACGCGAAGCATTGCTGGCGTCAGCCGCTAAAATCTGAGCGAAAGACAACTCAGCGCGCCGTCCATCTTGCGGAACTCGGACATGTCCAGCGCGATCACCGGCAATCCGGTATCGCGCATCGTGGCTGCAAAGCGCGGGAAACCTGCCGAGACGATCAGGCGATCGTTGATGCGCAGGAAATTCGCCGCGTACTCTTCTTGGGGTGCGATGCGCACGAGGTCGTAGTCGGCGAACGCCGCGTGTCCGGCCAACGCATCGATGACGACAATGCGCCGTTCGCCCAAATACGAAATGCCGCTTTTCAAATGCAGGATTCCCGGCCCGCGCCGGATATCGATCTGCGTGCAGGTAAAACCGTCCCGTTCGAGAAAGCCGGCGAGCTGGCGCGCGCCGTCCAGATTCGTGCGCCCGGAGATGCCGATGAAAAAATGCCGATCGGCTTGACAGATATCACCGCCGTCGACCGTGCCGGGCGCGACGATCCGATCGATGCGCGAATAGAAGTTCGGCAGCACGGCGGCGATGCCCGCCACCTCGCCGGCGCGGCTCGGGGCGCCGGGCCGCATGAGCATCGCGCAGCCGCGTGTGAGAATCGCCGTGTCCTCGACAAACGTGGAGTCCGGATGCGCCGCGTCTGGCGGCAGTCGCGTAAGCTCGACGCCGCAATGCTCGAGCGCCGCGCAATAGTTCGCGTGCTGCTCCAATGCCTTGGATAGATCGGGTTTGCCGAGGCCGGCAGCGGTGAGACCTTGCGCGAATGATGCGGCGGGCGGGCGGACGATCGCGCGTGTGTACATGACCTGCCTCGAAGTAAACGCGCGTAATTCTCTCAGGTCCAGCGTTACTTTGATCGCAGCGTCGCAAAAAAAAACGAGCCCCGCGAACGGGGCTCGCTGCCTCATGGAATTTTTCTAGTGGTTTTGGTGCAAACAAGCGGCGTCGTACTGCGAGACGCTCGCGGTATTGCGCGAGTTCTGCGGTTGTTCGCCGGCGTATTTTGTACCGGCGTTGCCGTCCGGGTTGAATGCCGAACCCGGCGCCGAGGCGGAATTGCCCGGCGTATTCGGTGCCGTCGCACTGCCGCAACTGGCCATCGGCTGGCCTGTGCGTGACGGGCCGCGCACGGTCGACGCCGTCGTCGTGGTCGGGTGGGTTCCGGGCGTTGCAGTTGTGGGCTGATGCGTCGCCGTGCCGCGACCGGGAGCTGCGGTGGCAGCGGCGGCAAGCGCGAGCAGACTGGACGCGAGGATGATGCGGGTGGTTTTCATGAGACCTCCTATCACTTTAGTTAGCTAACCCCTTTCGTGCTTCCGCACGTCATTGAGAACGTCAAACCGGCGCGATGACTTCGCAACACGGGACGCACATTTACGGGGGCTTCAGTTCCGCGATCAATGGCCAAGACTGATGTGTTTGGGTCGCACCAGACGCTCGAACTCGCGATAGGAGATGCGCAGCACGTCGGTATGGGTGCCGGCATTGAACGCGATCTTGGCATCGGCACTCGGCGCGAGATTTTCATCGGCGTACACATCCACATCGTAGAGGTTGCCGAACGGCGGCATCGCGCCGACTTCGCAATCGGGAAAGCGATCGGAGAACTCCGCTTCAGTCGCGAGCTCCGCGTTGTCCACACCGGTGGCTTCGCGCAACAGGCCCAGGGGCACGCGGTAATCGGCGGGAACGACGACCATGGCGAGACGTCCATCGAGTTTCACCATTACGGTTTTGGCGAGCTGGCTGCCTCTGATGTGCGCACTCGCGGCGGTCTCCTGCGCGGTGAGCGCGCGCGCGTGGTGGATCGTCTCGAACGGAACGTGCTGGTCCTCGAGATAATGCTGTAGTCGTGGCTCGGTCATGACTTGGGCCTCCACGAGCCGCAGCTTTCCTGCGACGCGGCCAGATTCGTTGCACTGGCGCGGTGCGATCCTTGCGACCGCGACCGGAACCGCGTTGCGCGGCTCCGGTAAACAGATTACTCCGCTGAGCGTTCGGCGCAAGCCTTCAGTGTTTCAGCACGGCAAGCTTTCGACCGACCTTGATGAACGCCTCGACTGCGCGATCGATCTGCGCGCGCGTATGCGCGGCGCTCATCTGCGTGCGGATGCGTGCCTGACCCTGCGGCACGACCGGATAGAAAAATCCGATCACGTAGAGGCCTTCGCCGAGCAGCTCTTTGGCGAACTGCTGAGCGAGCTTCGCATCGTGCAGCATGACCGGCGCGATCGGATGCGTTCCGGGCCGGATCTCGAATCCGGCATCGCTCATGCGCTTGCGAAAGTACAGCGCATTGTCATTGACCTTGTCGCGCAACGCGGTGCTCGACGAAAGCATCTCGAATACCTTGATCGACGCGGCCACGAGCGGCGGCGGCAGCGTGTTCGAGAACAGATACGGCCGCGAGCGCTGCCGCAGCAGGTCGATGATTTCCTTGCGCCCGGTCGTGAAACCGCCAGAACCGCCGCCGAGGGCCTTGCCGAGCGTCGAAGTGAAAATATCCACTTTGTCCATGACGCCGTGCAATTCGGCCGAACCGCGCCCGGTCGGACCGACGAAGCCGGTCGCGTGCGAATCATCGACCATCAGCATGGCGCCGTATTTTTCCTTGAGCCTGACGATTTCGTCGAGTTTGGCGATGTAGCCGTCCATCGAGAACACGCCGTCGGTGGCGATCAGGCGCGTGCGCCGGGCCTTCGTTTCCTTGAGCTGCGTCTCGAGATCGGCCATGTCGCCGTTGGCGTAGCGCCGGCGTTCGGCCTTGCACAAGCGGATGCCGTCGATGATCGAAGCATGGTTGAGCGCATCGGAAATCACCGCGTCCTGCTCGTTGAGGATCGTCTCGAACAGGCCGCCGTTGGCATCGAAGCAGCTGGTGTACAAAATCGTGTCTTCGGTGCCGAAGAATTTGGAAATCACCGCTTCGAGCTGCTTGTGCAAATCCTGCGTGCCGCAGATGAAGCGCACGCTCGCCAGCCCGAAGCCGTGCGTATCGAGCGCATCCTTCGCGGCTTTGATGACTTCGGCATTGTCGGCGAGCCCCAGATAGTTGTTCGCGCAGAAATTCAGCACTTCGCGATCATTCGTCTTGATCGACGCGGATTGCGGCGTGGTGATCACGCGTTCGGTCTTGTACAGGCCCTGTTCGCGGATCGATTCGAGTTCGGTGGCGAGGCGGTCGCGCGCGGCGTAGTCCATGAGCGGGGTTCCGTTGGATGGCGCGTGCATTCTATCGGCTTGGCGCTTGGCGCGTGCATAATCGGCGCGGGAGGGACCGTGCGCAAGAATGCATCGCAGCCAAGGCCGCAGACCGCAGCACCGGCGACTGGAGCGGCGGGTTTTCGCGCGCTGCTGCTGCAGCAACTGGCCGGTTTTGCCGCGGCGCCGATCATCGGCATGTTCTCGGGATTCCTGCTGCTGTTCGGCGGCATTTTCCTCGCCATCGCCTGGATGGTCGGCCCGCAACCTTTGCTCGATTCGTATACGTATCGGCCGTTCACTGCGCAGGTGAACGGCCGCATAGTCGAAAGCTGGGCCGCGCTGGATTTCGATCCGACCGCATTGCCGGCGGCCAAGTTGCGCTGGCAGGCGTATGCGTACATCGAGCCGTGCGTCGTCGTGGAATACGCCGGCGATTGGGGCGACAACCGCCGCGGATTTTGCGGCAACCGTTTCACGTTTGCTGACAGCTTCCAGCTCGACGATTGGCACACGCTGGCGCCCGACGTGCCGTTCGATTTTGCGCGCGACGGCTCCGGTTTCGCGGTTCCGGAAATCCGCATGAGCAAGGCGGCGCTGGACTGGCTGTCGAGCCATGCGCCGGCCGACACGTTCATGTCGCCGAAGCCGCCGCCGACCACGGCGCTTGCGGCATTGCAGGATCAGCTCGATGCGCCGCTCGAAGTCGCGGTCGCCAGCTGGACGACGCGCGTTCCCGGATTCCCGCTCGCCTACGATCCACGGCATGCGGATCAGGCACTGCCCAAAGGCATCGTCGACGCGCGGCGTGGCGCATTCCAGCCGGTCGGGCTGTTCTTCGTGCTGTTGTTCGGTGCGATCGGATTCTACGTCTGGCGGCTCGGCGTGGGTTTGCTGACGGGGCAGGGCGGTGCGCTGCTATGGGTACTGAGTCTGCTGCCGCTGCTCGCATTGCCGTGGTGGAGCGACGTGCTGCCGCAGATCGTGCGCCACGTGAACCGCGGATGGGCCGATGTCGTTACCGGCATGCTCGACGACATCCATCGCGTCACGCGTTTTAGCGCGAGTGCGCCGGGCGATGCATTGCTCGCCCGCGGCGAGCGCCTGCAGTGGCGCGCGGACGCAGGACGTTACGCCGATACGTTCGGCCGCATGCGTTTCGCCTTTCCACCAACGCAACCGACATCGAAAGACGCTGCCCAAGACGCATTGCGCAGGCAGGTAGACGAACAGGTGAATGCATTCGATTCGGTTGCGCGCACGCAATTGTTCACGCGCTTGCGCGAACTTTACGAAGCGAATGCACGCGACGTGCAGAGTCTTTTTCGCTCCGCCGCCGAAAATACGTTGCACGACGCGAACGCCGACGCGAGTGCGCACCAGGCGGCGCGGAATTTCCTGATCTTCGCTTCCGGCGCGAGTTACTACGACGATCAGCTCGACAAAATCGAGGTGCAGCCGCAGCCTTGATCAATCGATCGTCGGGCGAAATTCGCCTTCCCGGGCATACGCGGGAGCGCCGTCGAACGGCGTGCGCAAGACAATGCTCCAGCCGCGTTCGGTCAGTTCGCGCTGCGCCAGCGTCGAGGCCTCGCCGCCGATCAGTGCACTCTTTTCGCGCGCGGCGAATGCAGGCTGTACGAAGAAGTCATCGAGGTCGTGGCTCCAGGTCAGGTAATCGACGGGCAGCGGCAGCAGCAGCCGATCCGACGGCGTGCGCCAAGCGATCGCCGCGCCGGTGACGATGAGCTTGCCGCCGACAGCATCGGGCTGGCGTGCGATCAATTTCAGTGCATCGACGAGATAGCGCGCCTCGACTTCTCCGCGCGTCGTTGCGCCGAGTTCGATCAGCTGATCGCAGCCGCTTTGCGGCCGCAGTTTTTCCAAAGAATCCGCAAGCGCCGTACGCAGCGTGTCGTTGAAACCGCCGCGACGCAGGAACTGGCGCACGCTGAATTCGTCGCTGCAGAATGCGAGCAGCCGCTTGCGATTGATCTCACGCAGTTCTTCCGGGGTTTTCTCCAGCACATACGTGTTGAGCTTGCCGCTCCAGGAAACCACGTCCGCCGCGGTGCCGGTGATCTCGCCGAGCGCCTTGCCGGCGGAAAAGTTCCCCCACACCGCGGCCCAGGCGAGCGTGTCGAGTTTGTCGTTGAGAATCGGATTCGACGATGACGGATCGACGCCAAGCACTTTCGCCATCTCGCGGCGCTGCGCGCTGTACTTGAGATAGCGCTTGGCTTCGCGCCCCGTTTCACTGCCGGCGCGCGCATACCACGCGCGATTTTTCTTGTCCTCGATGATGGCCGGATCGCGCGGTTCGTCGCGTGCAGCGGTCAGCGGACCGTTCGGCGCATGATACGGATCGCCTTCGTTCTCGAACTCGCGCGACGCGCGGTCGCTCACGCTTTGCGCGCGCCCGGTCCAGGTGCCGATCTGCTTGCGCAGATACTTCACGACACCTTCGGGAATTCCGGCGATTGTGTCGACCGGATGTTCGGCGACATGCACGATCGCCGCGCCGGTCTTGCGCGCGCTCGCCGCAATTGCATGCGCGAACGCTTGCGAGCGTGTCGCGCGTTCAAGCGCTTCCAGCGCCGGAATCTCCGACTCGCGCACGGCGAGCATTTCGACGCTGTCGGCATGCAGCGGACCGAATTTCGTGTCGATCACGAAATGCGCCATGTAGCCGCGCACCTGCACTTCCGGAACGACGTGGAAGTCCGGTCCGCTCAGCAGCGCCGGCTGCACGAGCGCGGGCGCCGGCAAAAACGGCTCGGGTTCGCTGTCCTGCGCGTGCACGAACGTGCAGGCGAGGGCAAGGACAAGGGTGAACGGACGCATCAGGCCGGACGGTTTGCCAGAGTGGAGCGGAATCGCGGATGAATGCCCGGTTCAGGCGCGCGGCTCAGTTCCAGGAGCAAACCACCTTCCCGCAATTGCCCGAATCCATGAGGTCGAAACCTTTCTGGAAATCGTCGATGTGAATCTGGTGGGTGAGTACTTTTTGCAGCGGGAAACCGGTCAGCAGCATCTGCGTCATCTTGTACCAGGTCTCGTACATGCGTCGGCCGTAGATGCCGTGCAGCACGAGGCCCTTGAAGATCACCTTGTCCCAATCGATGCCGGCGCCATTCGGCAGGATGCCGAGCAGCGCGATCTTGCCGCCGTGGTACATGCAATCGAGCATGTCGTTGAACGCGCGCGGATTGCCCGACATTTCAAGACCGATGTCGAAGCCTTCCATGTGCAGGTCTTTCACGACTTCCTTGACGGATTGCTTGGAAACATTGACCACGCGCGTCGCACCCATGTCGGCGGCGAGTTTCAAACGATAGTCGTTGACGTCGGTGACGACGACATTGCGCGCGCCGACGTGCTTGGCGATGCCCGCGGCGATGATGCCGATCGGACCGGCGCCGGTGATCAGCACGTCTTCGCCGATCAGGTCGAACTCGAGCGCGCAGTGCGCGGCGTTGCCGTACGGATCGAAAAAGGCGGCGAGTTCCGACGGAATCTGGTCCGGAATCGGCCACAGATTCGAGGACGGCATCGCCACGTATTCGGCGAACGCGCCGTTGCGCGTAACGCCGATGCCGACCGTGTTCGGGCACAGGTGCTGTTTGCCGGCGCGGCAGTTGCGGCAGACGCCGCAGACGATGTGGCCTTCCGCGGAGACGCGTTGTCCCAATGTATACCCGCGCACGCCGGGCCCCATGTCGACGATGCGACCGACGAATTCATGGCCGATGACGAGCCCGGGCTTGATCGTGCGCTGCGACCACTCATCCCACTTGTAGATGTGCAGGTCGGTGCCGCAGATCGCGGTTTTTTCCAGTTTGATCAACACCTCGTTCGGGCCGATCTCGGGCACCGGCACCTGTTCCATCCAGATGCCTTTGGCGGCTTCGCGCTTGACCAGCGCCTTCATCATCGACTGCGACATGGACGTCTCCTTTGCGGCGCGAATTATACGCGTGCAATCGGATAAAATCGCCGCGTTTCACGGCCATGTCGCCGGACGCGCTGCATCGGTGCATGACGTGTCCGAAGAAGCGGCATCAGGCATTCACGCGCAAGGAATTCGCGAACAAATGAAATTCGACACGGTGCGCTGGGGCATCATCGGCTGCGGCAACGTTACCGAGGTGAAGAGCGGGCCGGCGTTCCGCAAGATCGCGCGTTCGGAACTCGTCGCGGTGATGCGCCGAGATGGCGCGAAGGCGCGTGATTACGCGCGCCGTCACGGCGTGCGCACCTGGTACGACGATGCGCAGAAACTGATTGATGACGCCAACGTCGACGCCGTGTACGTTGCCACGCCGCCATCGACGCACAAGCAGTACGCGCTGGCCGCGATCGCCGCGGGCAAACCGGTGTACATCGAAAAACCGATGGCGATGAATGCCGCCGAGTGCGAAGAAATCGAGCGCGCCGGCACCGCGGCGAACGTGCCGGTGTTCGTCGCCTATTATCGCCGCCGTCTGCCGCGGTTCCTCAAGGTGCAGGAGCTGCTGCGCGACAGTGCGATCGGTGCGCCGCGGCTCGTCAATGTGCTCGTGCACGCGCCGCACGAACCGCGCTATCGCGATCCGCAAAATCTGCCTTGGCACGTGCGGCCGGAGATCTCCGGCGGCGGCCTGTTCGTCGACATCGGCTGCCATACATTGGACCTGCTCGATTTCCTGCTGGGCCCGATTACTTCGGCGCGTGGTTACGTCGGCAATCAGCTGCGTGCGTATCCGGCCGAGGACAGCGTGGCGATGGCGTTCGCGTTCGGCAACGGCGTGCTCGGCACGGGCTCGTGGAATTTCGGCAGCTACGCCAACGAGGATCGCGTCGAGATCGTCGGCGATGCCGGCCGCATTGTTTTCGCCACATTCGGCGATACGCCGATCCACGTCGACAACCGATCCGGCGCGCGTGAGTACGCGTTGCCCAATCCAGCGCACATCCAGCAGCCGCTGATCGAAACGATCGTTGCCGAACTATGCGGCCAGATCGGCGCCTGCCCGTCGACCGCCGCGTCCGCCACGCGCACGAGCCGGGTGATGGATCACGTGCTGCATAGCAACGAGAGCACAAAGATAACCGCCGGCTGAAGCGTTTTCCGGGTACAGAGCGGGTTCATCCGTGCACGACTACGTTGCTGCTGAAGGAAGCCACTGAACAAGGAGAACGAAATGTTGGAAGCCATTGCTGTTGTCCTGCTCGTACTCTGGCTGCTCGGCTTGGTGAGTTCCTACACGCTGGGCGGATTCATCCACGTATTGCTCGTGCTCGCGATCGTCGTGATCCTGCTGCGTGTGATCCAGGGTCGGCGCGCGGTCTAGCGCTCAAGGAAGGATTGCCCAATGAATCCGATACGCGTCATCGCGCTCGTACTGGTCATCGCCGGTGTGCTGGGACTGGCTTATGGCGGTTTCAGCTACACCAAGGAAAATCACGAGGCGAAGATCGGCCCCGTCGATATTTCGGTGCGGGAAAAGCAGACGGTCAACATTCCGCTCTGGGTCGGCGTTGGCGCGATCGTGGTCGGCGGCGCTTTGCTGCTGAGTCCGCGCAAATGATGCATCAGCGCCTGGGCTTGTACCAATAACGGTCGGTAAAGGCCGTGCCGTCGCGGCGCCACAGCATCGGCAGGCCTTCTCTGATGATCCGGAAATAGTGCCAGTCGCCGAACTCGTCGAATTTGCGCGTTGAGCCGAGTGCTTTCGCGCGCCTGGTGCGCATCAGGCGCTGACCGCGGCTTTTGCCGAGTCCGCGCAATGCCCAGAGGAACGCGACATCTTCGGCGACCGGCCGCGATTCGTCGTAGCCGCCGACGGCATCGGAATCGGCTCTGCGGCAGAACACCACGCCGGTATCCATGCGCATCAGCCATACGAACGGAACGATCAGCGCATACGCAAGGGCGATACCCAGCGACCAGCGCTCCATGCGCACGCCGCTGGCTCCGCCAATGCAGCGCCCCGTTGCGAGTGCCTTGTCGATCTCGATAAAAGTCTGCGGGTGCAGCTGCGAATCGGCGTCGAGAAAGCAGACGATCTCGCCGCGAGCTTCGCGCGCGCCGCCGTTGCGCGCCGCCGCGATGACGCGCTTCTCGACGGTGACGACGCGGCAACCGTACGTTGCGGCGATTTGCGCGGTGCGGTCGGTGGACTGGTTGTCCGCAACGATGACCTCGATCGCGTCGGCTGCGCCATAGGCACAGCCCGCTGCGCCGACTGAATCGAGCAGTCTTGGCAGCAGACGCTCCTCGTTGTATGCCGGAATCACCAGCGAAAAACGCGGCATTGCAAGTCCCTCTTTGCCGTGGATATAGCACTGATTTCAAGCCCCCGCATTGTGCATCGCATCCCTTACACTGCCGCGCATGTTCGTCGACCGACGTCCGCTCGCGATTTTCCTGATGGGCCCGACCGCCGCCGGCAAGACCGCGCTGGCGTGTGCGCTCGCGGATCGTTTTGCGCTGGACCTGATCAGCGTCGATTCGGCGCTCGTCTACCGTGGACTGGATATCGGTTCGGCGAAACCCGATGCGGCGACGCTCGCCAAATATCCGCACCGTCTGATCGACATTCGGGATCCGTCACAGCCGTATTCGGCGGCGGATTTCCGCGCCGATGCCTTGTTCCAGATGCGGTCGATCACGGCCTGCGCGCGCATTCCGCTGCTGGTCGGCGGCACGGGTTTGTATTTTCGCGCGCTGCAAAACGGCCTTTCGGACTTGCCCGAAGCGGATCCTGATTTGCGTCGGCGGCTCGCGGCAGAAGCCGCTGAGCAGGGTTGGGCAAGTCTGCACGCGCGGTTGGCTGCGCTTGATCACGCTGCTGCCTCGCGCATTCGCCCCGGCGACGCACAGCGCATCCAGCGCGCGCTCGAAGTCATCGAGCTGACCGGCAAACCGCTTTCGGCGCAGCAAGGTGCGATGCCGGCGCGTTTTGCCTATCGCGTGCTCAAACTCGCCCTGATCCCGCACGATCGCGCGCTGCTGCACGCGCGCATCGCACAACGCATGGATGCAATGCTCGCGCAGGGTTTTCTCGACGAAATTCGCGTCTTGCGTGCGCGCGGCGATTTGCACGTCGATTTGCCGGCGCTGCGCGCGGTCGGCTATCGCCAGGGTTGGCAACATCTGGACGGCCAATTCGATACGGGCGAATTCCGCAATCGTGCAATTTTCGCGACGCGTCAGCTTGCCAAGCGCCAGCTGACGTGGCTGCGTGCGGAACTGGATGCTCGCGCAGTCGAGCCATTCGCATCCGGCCATGAAGATGTGGTGATCAATGCGGTCGCTGATTTCGTTGGTGAAACCGGATAATCGGCCATCGAAAACACGATCTTGCAACCGCTGCGCACTACCGCGAACGCTGCAAAAAGCGTATAATTTCAGCACATTGAATCGGAGCGTTCAGGCCATATTTGCTTAACGCCTACGTTCATTTTTCCGATTCCAGAATAACAAGGCAGGAGAAGAACCATGTCCAAAGGTCAGTCGCTGCAGGACCCTTTCCTCAACGCATTGCGTCGCGAACGCATTCCCGTTTCCATTTACCTCGTCAACGGCATCAAATTGCAAGGCACGGTCGAATCGTTCGACCAGTTCGTGGTTCTGTTGCGCAACACCGTCAGCCAGATGGTGTACAAGCATGCCATCTCCACGATCGTGCCGAGCCGCAACGTCCGCGTCGGCGCCGAACACGCTGAGCACGCCGAAGCCGCTGTCGAGACCGCCGAAGGCTAAGCCACTCATTGTTTGAAAGATCACGCAAGGGCGAGCGCGCGCTGCTGCTGCAGCCGCAGTGGGTAGGGCACAACGATCCCGAGGCTTTGTCCGAATTCCGCGAACTTGCGCGATCCGCCGGTGCCAGCGTCGTCGGCACGCTGAGCGCGCGCATCGAGCGCCCGAATCCGAAATTCTTCGTCGGCAGTGGCAAGGCCGAGGAACTCAAGTCGCAAAAGCAGTCCGCGGATGCCGATTTGATCCTCGTCAACCACGCGTTGTCGCCGGTGCAGGAGCGCAACCTCGAGCAATTCACCGAATGTCGCGTCGTCGACCGTACCGGATTGATTCTGGACATCTTCGCGCAGCGTGCGCGCTCGCACGAAGGCAAGCTGCAGGTCGAACTGGCGCAGCTCAAGCACATGTCCACGCGTCTCGTGCGCGGCTGGACGCACCTGGAGCGCCAGCGCGGCGGCGCGATCGGCCTGCGCGGGCCGGGCGAAACCCAGCTCGAACTTGACCGCCGCCTGCTCGCCGGGCGCGTCAAGCAGCTCACGCAGCGTCTGCAGAAAGTGGAAACGCAGCGCACGACTGCGCGCCGCGCGCGCGAGCGCAACGCCGTGCCTCTGATTTCGCTCGTCGGCTACACGAACGCCGGCAAGTCGACGCTGTTCAACACGCTGACGGGTGCCGGCGTCTACGTCGCCGATCAGTTGTTCGCGACCCTGGATCCGACGCTGCGCCGTATCGAGGGCTTAAGCTGCGGGCCGGTCGTGCTCGCCGACACCGTCGGTTTCATCCGCGATCTGCCGCACGATCTTGTCGCCGCGTTCAAATCCACGCTTGCCGAAACGCGCGACGCCGACCTGCTGCTTCACGTCGTGGACGCGGCTGATCCGGAACATGTGCAGCGCATCGAGGAGGTGCAGCAGGTGCTCAGCGAAATCGGCGCCGAACAGGTGCCGCAGATTTTCGTTTTCAACAAACTGGACAAACTCGCCGGCGAGGCAGGTCCAGAGCCGCGCGCCGAATTCGTCGACGGTGGGCGCGTCCCGCGCGTGTGGGTGTCGGCCACGCATGCGATCGGCCTGGATCTGCTGCGCGACGTGATTGCGCGCACGCTGCAGGGCGAGCGGGTGCATCGCTGGCTGCAAGTACCGGATTCCGCGGGACGCCTGCGCGCGCGCCTGTTCGCGCAAGGCCTGGTCGCCAGCGAACGCCACGCGGAAAGCGGATGGGAGCTGGAGATCGACGCGCCGCGCGCGCTGCTGGAACCGCTGTTCAGGCTGCCGGGTGGAGAAGGCGAGTGGCTGCGCGAGCAACTGCAAGCGTGAACTTGCTGCCACCCACCCACCTCTCTACAATTCCGCAGCAACCCTTGAGCTGATTTGAACAGCGGTTGCGCAGCGCGACTGCTCGAGTGCCGTTGCGTCCGCGATCGAGATCGAGCAATGGAGAGTAATGATGGCCTGGAATGAACCCGGTGGCGGCAAGCGCGACCCTTGGGGTGGCAAGCAACAGCCGCCCGACATGGAAGCCATGCTGCGCCGTCTGCGCGACGGATTGAACCGGCTGTTCAGCGGTGGCGGCAGTGGCGGCGGCGCGCACGGACTCGTGCCGCTGATCATTGCTTTCATTCTTTTTCTGTGGGTTGCCGGTTCTTCCTGGCAATCGATCGACGCGCGCCAGATCGGCGTCGTGTTGCGCTTCGGCCAGTTCAATCGCGTAATGAGCAGCGGCTTCAATTTGAAGTGGCCGGCTCCGATCGAACGCGTGATTCCGGTCGATGCGACGAACGTGCGCTCCGTATCCGACGAAGTGCGCATGCTGACCAAGGATGAGAACATTGTGCTGATCGACTTCAACGTGCAGTACTCGGTCACCGATGCGCGACAGTATCTGTTCGCGATCAATCAGCCCGACCAGACGCTGAAGCAGGCCGCGGAAAGCGCGCTGCGCCAGGTCATCGGTCGCAGCGAGATGGACACCATTCTCTCGGGCCAGGGCACTGCGCTCGTGCAGCAGACCGAAGACGCGCTGCGCGCGATCCTCGACGGACCGAAGGACAATGCGGCGCTGGGATACCACATGGGTCTGCAGGTCAAGGCGGTGAATTTCCAGAAGATCCTGCCGCCGCCGGAAGTGAAGGAGGCGTTCGATGATGCCAACAACGCCGGCAACAACCAGCAGGAAGTGATCAACAAGGCGATCGCGTACAAGGCGCAAGTAGTGCCGGTGGCCGAAGGCGAAGCCGCGCGCGTTCGCGCCGAAGCCGAGGGTTACAAAGCCGCGCAAATCGCGATCGCCACCGGCGACGCCGCGCGCTTTTCCAAGATCGAAGAACAATATCGCGCCGCGCCCGAAGTCACGCGCAAACGCCTGTACCTCGAAACGATGGAGGGTGCGATCGGCAACAGCGTGAAAGTGCTCGATTCGAGCAACGGCAAGAACCTGATCTATCTGCCGTTGGACAAATTGAAGGGAGACGCCGCGCTCAACGCGGCTGCGGCCGAGGCCGCCAAGAAGGAGGGTGGCCAATGAAACTCGCGGCTCCGATCCTTGCATTCGTTCTGATCGTGCTGGTCGCCAACAGCGCATTCATCGTCCAGGAAGGGCAGAGCGCGCTCGTGCTGCAGTTCGGCCGCATCGAGGGCGCCGGCACCGAAAGCGCGGACCTGAAACCCGGTTTGCATTTCAAGTTGCCGTTGATCCAGCAGGTGGTGCGCTACGACCGCCGCATCCTCAATTTCGAGGCGCAGCCGGAACGCTATTTCACCCAGGAAAAGAAGGCGGTGACGCTGGATTTCTACGTGAAGTGGCGCATCGAGAATCCGGTCACGTATTACCAGTCCAACGGCAGCGACGAACTGCAGACGCAAGCGAACAACCGCCTCGCGCCAATCGTCAAGGACGGCCTGCGTTTCGAATTCAACTCGCGGTCGCTGAACGACTTGATCGCGAACGCGCGTTCGGACATCACCGAACACGCGATCGAGCAGGCCAACAAGCAGACATTGAGTTCGCTCGGCATCCGTGTCGTCGACGTGCGCATCAAGCGCATCGAATTCCCGGATGAGGTCGTCGGTTCGGTGTACAAGCGCATGAGCGCCGAGCGCAATCGCCTGGCCAACGAACAGCGCTCGAACGGCTCGAAGGAAGCCGCCAAGATCGAAGCCGACGCCGACCGCCAGGTACAGGTGATCAAGGCCGAAGCCGAGCGCGACGCGCAAACGTTGCGCGGCGAAGGCGACGGCAAGGCCGCGGAAATCTACGCGGCGGCGTATGGCAAAAACGCGGAGTTCTACGCTTTCTACCGCAGCCTGCAGGCCTATCGCGAGGCGTTCAAGAACGGCGGCGTACTCGTGCTCGATCCGAAATCCGAATTCATGCGTTACTTCGAGGCGAGCAAAGGCGAAGCCGCGAAACCCTGATGCGCCACGAGTTCGCCGCTGCGCTTTGTCTGGTGCTCGTGTTCGAAGGCTTGTTTCTGTTCGCAGCGCCCGGCGCGTGGCAGCGCATGGCCGAGCAGATGCGCCAGCTCGAACCGCGCCAGCTGCGCGTGATCGGCGGTGTGATGGTGGCGATCGGGATGGCGATGTTGAAGCTGGTGATGTAACGCGCGCAGTGATGAGCGGAGTGAAGGCAAATGGGTAAGTCAGTTGTAATCCTTGGCGCGCAATGGGGCGACGAAGGCAAAGGCAAGATCGTCGATCTGCTGACCGAGCGCGTCGGCGCGGTCGCGCGCTTCCAGGGCGGGCACAACGCCGGCCACACGCTCGTGATCCGCGGCAAGAAAACCGTGCTGCATCTGATTCCGTCGGGCATCCTGCGCGACGGCACGCTGTGCCTGATCGGCAACGGCGTCGTGCTGTCACCGGCCGCGCTGCAGCAGGAAATCGGCGAGCTCGAGGCAACCGGCGTCGAAGTGCGCTCGCGCCTGAAGATCAGCCCGGCCACGCCGCTGATCATGCCGTACCACATCGCGATCGATCAGGCGCGCGAGAAGGCCGCCGGCAAGGATGCGATCGGCACGACCGGCCGCGGCATCGGACCGGCGTATGAAGACAAGGCGGCGCGGCGCGGCGTGCGCGTGGCGGATCTCATGTATCCGGATGAACTGCCGGAAAAACTGCGCAGCGTCGTCGACTATCACAACTTCGTGCTCAAGCATTGGCTCAAGGCCGACGAGGTCGATTACCAGAAGACCCTCGACGAAGCACTCGCCTTCGGCGATTACGTCAAGCCGATGATCGACGACGTGGCGACGACGCTGCATCAGATGCGTCGCAGCGGCGGCAACATTCTTTATGAGGGCGCGCAAGGTGCGTTGCTCGATATCGATCACGGCACCTATCCGTACGTGACGTCGTCGAACACGACCGTCGGCGGCGCGTGCGCCGGCACCGGCGTCGGCGCCTGCGACATCGATTACGTGCTCGGCATCTGCAAGGCCTACGCAACGCGCGTCGGCGGCGGTCCGTTCCCGACCGAACTCGACGATGCGACCGGCGATGCGCTGCGCAAACGCGGCAACGAATACGGCGCGACCACCGGCCGCCCGCGTCGCTGCGGCTGGATCGACCTGATCGCGCTCAAGCGCGCGGTGCAGATCAACGGCATCAACGGGTTGGCGATCACCAAGCTCGACGTGCTCGACGGCCTGCCGTCGATCAAGGTCTGCATCGCCTACGAATACCGCGGCAAGCGCCGCGAGCTGGCGCCGCTCGATGCGGCCGGTTGGGAAGAGTGCAAACCGGTGTACCTCGAATTTCCCGGCTGGGAAGAATCCACGAGCGGCATCCGCGAATTCGCCAAGTTGCCGCCGGCCGCGCGCGCGTACCTGCGCGCGGTCGAGGAACTGGCGGAGTGCCATATAGCACTGGTCGCTACCGGTGCGGATCGCGAAGATACGATCGCTCTGACCGATCCGTTTGCGTAGGTTTTTTCGTTCCGCGCAGGCGGAACTTTGTGCTCGTCATTTCCGCGAGACGCTTGTCGACAGCAGAGCCGGTCGAGCGGGAATGATGGCCTGATCACTCAGAAGGGTTGAACCATGCTCGCCAGAACATTTCTTGCCGCACTCGCCGCTTCGCTGATCGCGAATGCCACAGCAGCGCAAACCGACGTCACCGGCGCCTTGCAATGGCGCCAGATCGGTCCGTTCCGCGGCGGCTGGAGCACGATCGCGCTCGGCATCGCCGATCAGCCGAACACGTTCTACTTCGGCGCGGCCGGCGGCGGCGTGTGGATGAGCGAGGATGCCGGCGCGACCTGGCATTCCCTGGGCGACAATCTTCCGGCCGCGTCGGTCGGCGCGATGGCGATTGCGCCGTCGAACGCGAAAACGATTTACGTCGGCACCGGGCAGGTCGAGCCGCGCTACGACGTGGCCGCCGGTAACGGCGTATACAAATCGACCGACGGCGGTAAGAGCTGGAATTCCGCCGGGCTCGCCGCGACGCGCCACATCGGCGCCATCCTCGTCGATCCGCGCAGTGCCGATACCGTGCTGGTCGGCGCGCTCGGCCACTACTTCGGCCCGAACCGGGAACGCGGAGTATACAAATCCACCGACGGCGGCAAAACCTGGAAGCAGACCTTGTTCGTCGACGCCAACACCGGCGTCGTCGACCTTGCCGCCGATCCGGCGAATCCCGATGTGATCTACGCCGCGGCCTGGCAGGCGCGCAACTGGCCCTGGCTGTCGTATTTCCAGCCCAACGCCGGCCCCGGCAGCGGTGTGTACAAATCCGGCGACGGCGGCAACACGTGGAAGCGCGTCAGCGGCAACGGTTGGCCGACGGCAAACCTCGGCCGCATCGGTTTGGCGGCCGCGAATGGCAATCGTGTCTACGCGGTCGTCAAAGTTTCCCCGGGCAGCGGCAACGTGCATCACGCCGCGCACGAAGACGAAGGTGGGCTGTATCGCTCCGACGACGGCGGCGCGACCTGGACGCTCGTGAGCAAGGAAAGCTGGTTGCAGAACGACTATTTCTCGCGCATCACGGTCGATCCGGGCAATCGCGAGCGGCTGTATTCGGCCGGGCAGTCGATCCGCCGTTCCGACGACGGCGGCAAAACCTGGACGATCGCCAAAGGTGCGCCGGGCGGCGACGACTACCACTTCGTCTGGATCAACCCGAAGCATCCGGATCACATGATCACGGCGAGCGACCAGGGCACCGCGGTCAGCGTCGACGACGGCAAAACCTGGAGCGACTGGTACAACCAGCCGACCGGCCAGTTCTATCACCTGGCGGCCGACAATCGCTTTCCCTACTGGGTTTACTCCGGGCAGCAGGACAGCGGCACGGTCGGCGCGTCGAGCCGCAGCGACTACGGTGCGTTGAGTTTCCGCGACTGGAATCCGGTCGGCGGCGACGAGCGCGATTACGATATTCCCGATCCGCAGGATGCGAACATCGTCTACGGCTCCGGCCTCGGCGGACGTCTTTCGCGCTGGGACAAGCGCACCGGCGAAGTACAGGACATCGCGCCGTGGCCAACGGGAGCGAGTTACGGCGGACGCCCGACCGAATTCAAGTACCGCTACACCTGGATCACGCCGATCGCGGTATCGCAGAATGCGCCGTATCCACTTTATCAGGGCGCGCAGGTGCTGTTCCGTTCGCTCGATCGCGGCAATACCTGGGAAACGATCAGTCCGGACCTGTCGGCGAAGGATCCGAATGCGAAGAATTGCAAAGGCGATCTCGCGCCGCCACAGGCGCGCGCCTGTGGCTATGGCGTGATTTTCTCGATCGCCTTGTCGCCGCGCGACAACGACGAAATCTGGATCGGCACCGACGATGGAGTCATCCAGCGCACGCGCGACGGCGGCAAGCATTGGGACAATGTCACACCCAAAGAACTGCCTGCCTGGGGCAAGGTGTCGAGCGTCGATGTCGCCGCGAGCGCGCCGGACAGCGTCTACGTCGCGATCGACAACCATCGTCAGGACGACTTCCGCGCGCGCGTGCTGCGCACGCATGACGGCGGCAAGAGCTGGACCGATATCAGCAAGGGCCTGCCGCCGGATGAGTTCGTCGCGGTGGTGCGCGCGGATCCGAAGAAAAGCGGGCTCCTGTATGCCGGCACCCAGTCGAGCGTGTTCGTTTCGTTCGACGACGGCGCGCACTGGCAGAGCCTGCGCAACAACCTGCCGACCGCGACCGTCAACGACCTGCTCGTGCACGACGACGACCTGATCGCCGCCACGCAAGGCCGGGCGATCTGGGTGCTCGACGACGTGACGCCGCTGCGTCAGCACGATCGCGCGGCGCAAGCCGTGGCGTTGTTCGCGCCGGCCCCCGCCGTGCGCGTGCGCGGCAGCCAGAACAAGGACACGCCGCCGCCGGCCGATACCGCGCTCGGCGAAAATCCGCCGACGGGAGCCGTGATCGACTATTGGCTGCCGGCGAATGCGCAGAGCGTGGTCGTGGAAATTCGCCAGGGCGGCAATGTCGTGCGCCGCTATGCCAGCGGAGAAAAGGAACCGATGCCGGATGCCGAGCGCTACTTCACCGAAAGCTGGGTGCATGCGCCGTCGGCCCTGTCGACTCAAGCCGGCGCCCATCGGCTGGTCTGGAATCTGCGCGGGCCGCGTCCGCGCGCCGTACATTCGGACTTCGGCATCAACGCGGTATACCGCGAAGGCACGCCGATTGGTCCGCAAGGCATGCTCGCCGCGCCGGGCGAATACGACGTGGTGCTGATCGCGGACGGCAAATCCGCGCAAACGAAATTGAAAGTGACGGCGGATCCGCGCGTCGCCATCGACGCGCAGGCATTGCAGTCGGTGCAGGGATTCGGCCGCGAGGTCTACGCCGCCCTCGATCGCGATTTCGTCGGCTACGCCGAACTGCATTCGGTCGATGCACAGATCGGCAAGATCGAGAAAAATGCGCCGCCGGCGGAGTTGCATGCGGCCATCGAGAAATTCAAGGCGGTGACGGCGCCGCTCACATCCGGGGAAGGCGACAGCAACGAGAATCTCGACTCGATCGGAGAAGTGCTCTCCGGCATCGCCAACGACGTCGAAGGCAGCGATCGCGCGCCGACGCAGCCGCAGCACGATCTGCTCGCCGCGACGAATCAGCGCCTCGAACGCGCGCTCGTGCGCTGGAATGGCATCAAGCAATCCGACCTGGCGCAGCTCAACGCGGCGATGAAGGCGGCCGGCAGACCGTCGATCGCCGTGCCACCAGCCGACCAGCTGTCGCTGGACGATGCGCCGGAGTCGAAGGACTTGCCGTAGACTACGGACGTCCAAAACGCCGGGGACATCCATGAGCACCACGACACCGCTGCGCTACGCGAACACCCGCCCCGAAGTCCATGCCGAGCAGGCACGCACGCTGCCGGCTCAGCACTACACGGACGCGGCATTGTTCCAGCGCGAAATGCGCGCAATCCACTACGAGATGTGGCTGCATGCCGGACGCACCGAGCAGCTGCCGGAAACCGGCAGCTATTTCCGCGTGCAATTCGCCGGCGTCGACGTCGTCGTGCTGCGCGGGGAGAACGGCGAGATCACGGCATTCCACAACACCTGTCGTCATCGCGGCACGCTGCTGTGCAAGGAACACGAAGGACGCGTGCCCGGCAAGATCCGCTGCCCGTATCACGCGTGGACGTATGCGCTCGACGGCCGCCTGATCAGCGCGCCGAACATGGAGAAAGTGCAGGGTTTCGATCGCGCCGATTACCCGCTGAACCAGGTTGCCGTGGCGACGTGGGACGGCCACATCTTCATCAACCTGTCGAAGCAGCCGCAGCCGTTCCACGAATACCTTGCCGGCCTCGACGCCAAATTCACGCCCTGGGGCATGGAGAAATTGCAGCGCGTCGAGCGCAAGGTCTACCACCTGCAGGCGAACTGGAAACTCGTGATCCAGAATTATTCCGAGTGCCTGCATTGCCCGATCGCGCATCCGCTGCTCAACAAGCATTCGCATTACATGAGTGGCGACAACGAGCCGCCGCAGCCGACCTATCTCGGCGGCCGCATGGATTTGCGCGACGGCGTGAAGACGCTGTCGATGGACGGGCAGACCAATCGCGATCCGCTGCCGGGTCTGTCCGCGCAGGATCAGCGGCACGTCTACTACTATTGCCTGCTGCCGCAGTTGCTGCTGAACCTGCACCCGGATTACATGCTGACGTTCCAGCTGTGGCCGATGGCCGTAGATCGCACCGATATCGTCTGCGAATGGGCTTTTCATCCGGACGCGATCGCCAAGCCGGATTTCGATCCGAACGATGCGATCGAGTTCTGGGATCTGACCAACCAGCAGGATTGGGAACTGTCCGATCTTGCGCAGGCCGGCATCTCCACGCGCGGCTATCAGCCCGGCCCGTATTCGAATCGCGAGGAGCTGCTGATGGCGCTCGACAGGTTCGTGCTCGACAGGCTGGCGAAGGTGCCGGCCTGAGCGGGACTGCGCCGTGAGCGCCGCGCCGCGCGAAGCCCAGCTCGGCTTCTGGATGTGCACGGCGCTCGTGGTCGGCAACATGATCGCCTCGGGCATCTTTCTGCTGCCCGCGTCGCTGGCTCCATATGGATTGAACAGCATCGTCGCCTGGCTCGTCACCGCCGCCGGCGCACTGTTCATCGCCGCGGTTTGCGCCGCACTCGGGCGCGTGTACCCGAGCGCATGCGGGCCATACGACTACGCGCGCATGGCGTTCGGCGAGCTTGCCGGTTTCGTCGTCGCATGGGTTTACTGGATTTCGATCTGGGTCAGCAACGCGGCGATCGCAACCGCTTCGATCAGCTACCTGAGCGATTTCTTCCCCGCGCTCGCCGCGCAGCCGACCTCGGCTCTCGCGACGATCGCGGTGATCTGGCTGTTCACCGGCGTGAACATCTACGGCACGCGCGCGGCGGGTTCGATGCAGATGATCACGACCGCGCTGAAGATCATTCCATTGGTGGCAGTCGCCGGTCTCGGCGTGTGGCTGTTGCTTGCCGGCGATCCGATATTGACGCGTTTCGTGCAAGGCCCGCTGCACTTCCGCGCGGACGCGATCACCGCCGCGGCCGCGCTGACGCTGTTCTCGTTTCTCGGCCTGGAATCCGCGACGGTTCCGGCGGGCAAGGTCGTCGATCCCGAGCGCACGATTCCGCGCGCGACGCTGCTTGGCACGCTGGTCACCGCGGTGATTTACGTGCTCGCCTGTACGAGCGTGCTGTTGCTGCTGCCCGCGGAGACGCTCGCGCAGTCGCGAGCGCCGTTCGCCGATGTGGCGCGGCAGTTTTGGGGTGAATATGCGGCGAATGCCGTCGCCGTGTTCGCGGTGATTTCGGCCGCCGGTGCGCTCAACGGCTGGATCCTGCTGCAAGGCGAGTTGCCGTTCCACATGGCGCGACAGGGAACGTTTCCCGGAATCTTCGCGCGCGAAACGCCGCGACGCACGCCGGCCGTGTCGCTGTGCATCGGCAGCGTTCTGACCAGCATTCTGCTGCTGATGAACTCGGCGCGTTCGATGGTCGATCTTTTCAGTTACATGGTGCTGCTCGGCACCACGGCTTGCCTGATCATGTATCTGACCTCGGCATTGGCGGTGTTGAGAATGCTGCGAATCCGTGCATTGCCGGTGTCCGGCGCGCGCGCGCAGTGGCTCGCCACAGTCGCCGTCGTGGCAACGCTGTATTCGCTATGGGCCATTTACGGCGCGGGTTTGAGCACCGATGCCAGGGCCTGCGGCGGACAGCTCGTGTGCTGGATGCCATGGCTCGAAAATCCGGCTATCCTCGGCATTCTGCTGACGCTGTCGGGGATTCCGGTGTACTACCTCATGCCGAGGAACGCCGCGAAGCCGGCAGCCGCGCAACCTTGAAGAGCCGGGGAATGTTCGAACTCAAGCGCACGCCGTTTCACGAGCGCACGTCGCGCCTGTCGCTGCCGCAGAACTGGCGGCGCTGGGCCGGCTATATCGTCGTCGGCTCGTACGATCTCGTGCTCGATCGCGAGTACTGGGCGATTCGCGATGCCGCGGCGCTGATCGACATCACGCCGCTGATGAAATACATCATCGAAGGTCCGGATGCGGCGAAGCTGCTGCACCGCATGACGCCGCGCGATGTGCTGAAGATGGCCGTCGGCCAAGTGTTCTACACCGGCTGGTGCGACGAAGACGGCAAGCTGCTCGACGACGGCACGATCTCGCGTCTGTCGGAAACGAAATTCCGTTTGACCTCGGCCGAGCCGTCGCTGCGCTGGTTGTCGATGAATGCGGTCGGCATGGACGTCACCGTCACCGAAGTCACCGATCACGTCGGCGCATTGAGCCTGCAGGGGCCGAAGTCGCGCGCGATCCTCAACAAGGTCTGCGTGAAGTCGCTCGACAAGCTCAAGTTCTTCCGCCTCACGGAGACGAAACTCGCCGGCGTGCCGGTGACGATTTCGCGCACCGGCTACACCGGTGATCTGGGCTACGAAATCTGGATGGACGAGAGCGATGCGCTCAAAGTGTGGGATGCGCTGATCGAGGCCGGGCGCGACTACGGCATCGTACCGTGCGGCATCCTCGCGATGGACATGGCGCGTGTGGAAGCCGGCCTGTTCATGATCGACGTCGATTACACGGCGACGAATCACGCCTGGATTCCGGGGCAGAAATCCACGCCGTTCGAAATGGGTTTGGGCTGGACCGTCGCGCTCGATAAGCCCGGCTACTTTGTCGGCCGCAAGGCGCTCGAACGCGAGCACAAGGACGGCTCGGCGTGGAAACTCGTCGGCCTGGAAATCGACTGGGTCGGGCTCGAACAGCTGTACGCGCGCGTCGGCCTGCCGCCGCAAATTCCGGGCATGGCGATGCGCGCGAGTTTGCCGGTCATGCACGAAGGCGAGCAGATCGGTTATGCGTCGACGAGTACGTGGTCGCCGGTGCTGAAAAAATACATCGCGCTCGCGCACGTGCAGCGGCCGTACTTCGAACTCGGCACGCGGCTGCACATGGAAGTCACCGTCGAACATCACCGCCTGCATGCGCCGGCGACGGTGGTGAAGACGCCGTTTTATGAACCGGACTGGAAGAAGAAGTGATGGCAGCCAACCAATACGACGCCATCGTCATCGGCGCGGGCCACAACGGCCTGGTCGCTGCTGCGTATCTCGCGCGCGCCGGCAAGAAGGTCGTGATCCTGGAACGCCGCGAAGTCGTCGGCGGCGCGGCGATGACCGAAGAAATTTTTCCGGGCTATCGCTTCACCGAATTTTCCTACGTTGTGAGCCTGCTGCGTCCCGAAATCATCCGCGATCTCGAATTGCCAAGGCATGGACTGAAAATCTTGCCGTTGCCGAGCACGGTGACCCCGCTCGACAATGGCGATTACCTCGCCGGCTGGGACGATCACGACCTCACGCGCCAGGAGGTCTACCGGCATTCGCCGAAAGATGCCGAAGCCTACGACGAATATTCGCGCGTGATGGCACGCGCGGCAAAGGCGATCAAGCCGATCATCTCGATGGTGCCGCCGGATCCATCGTCATTGAGTCCGCGCGACGTGCTCGGCATGCTCAAACTGGGCAAATACGCGCGCAGTCTGAGCGAAAAAGAACTGTATCGCATCGCCAAGCTCGTGACGCAATCCTCGGCCGACCTGCTCGACGAGTGGTTCGAGTTCGACGCGCTCAAGGGCACGAAATCGGCGAGCGGCATCATCGGCACGTTTCTCGGGCCGCGCTCGCCGGGTACCGCGTATGTGCTGCTGCATCACTACATGGGCGAGATCGATGGCGCGTTCCGTGCCTGGGGTTTCGCCAAGAACGGCACCGGCGGCGTGTCGGCGGCGATCGCCAATTCCGCACGCGCGCTCGGCGTGGAGATCCGCACGAACGCGCCGGTCGACAAAGTCATCGTCAAGGGCGGCGTTGCCGCCGGCGTCGCCTTGCAGAACGGCGATGAGCTGCGCGCCAAGATCGTGCTCTCCGCGGCCGATCCGAAACGCACGTTCCTGCAGTTTGTCGACGGCAAGCACCTGCCGGACGAGTTCGTGCAATCGATCCGCAATTTCCGCGTGCGCGGCTCCTCGGGCAAGGTCAACATCGCGCTGAACGCGCTGCCGGATTTCACCTGTTTGCCCGGCGAAGGTCCGCTGCACCGCGGCGCAATTTCGATCAGTCCGAGCATCGACTACATCGAGCGCGCCTACGATGAAGCCAAGTACGGACAGTACTCGAAGAATCCGTACATCGACATGATCATTCCGTCGATGATCGACCGCGACATGGCGCCGCCGGGACATCATGTGATGTCATGTTTCGTGCAGTACGCACCGTACGATATCGAAGGCGGCTGGGATGACGCCAAGCGCGACGCGTTCGGAGAAACGGTGATTTCCACGATCGAGAAATACGCGCCGAACATCCGCAACTGCATCGTCGGCAAGCAGGTGATCACGCCGGCCGATATCGAACGCATCGCCGGCATCACCGGCGGCAATATTTTCCACGGCGAATTGTTGCTGCATCAGTTGTTCTTCTTCCGTCCCTCGCCGCAGTGGGCGGATTTCCGCACGCCGCTGCCGGGTTATTACTTCGGCGCGGCCGGTGCGCATCCGGGCGGTGGCGTGATGGGCGCGCCCGGCAAACTCGCCGCCGACGCGATCCTGCAGGACGTCGACTGATGAATTACGACGCAATCATCATCGGTGCCGGCCACAATGGACTCGTCGCGGCGAATTACCTCGCCAAGGCGGGCAAGAAAGTGCTCGTGCTCGAACGCCGCGAGATTGCCGGCGGCCAGCTCGTCACCGAATCGTTCGGCGACGGCTTCATGGCCGATTCGCTGCACGCGAGCGCGCAGCTGCGCCCGGACATCGTGCGCGATCTGGGTTTGCGGCTGCAGGCGCCATCGGCGCGGCCGCCATACGTGGCCCTGCTCGGCGACGGCAAACGCCTGACGATCGACGCCGATCCCGAACGTGCACGCGAATCCATCCGCGAATTTTCCTCGCGCGATGCCGAGCGCTGGCCAGAGTTCGTCGCGTTCATGAATCGCGCGGCCGCGTTTTTTAACGCCGCGTATCGCACGCCGATGCCGCGGCTGCCGCATTTTGCGCCGCTGCGCGAAGGACTGCCGCTCGCCGGATTGTTGTGGAAACTGCGTCGTCTCGGTGGCCGCGACATGTTCCGCATCGTGCGCGCGATGTCGATGTCGGCCGAGGAATTCACGGACCAGTGGTTCGAATCCGAGGCGCTGCGCGCCGCGGTCGCCGCGCTCGCGATGCACGGCTCTGCGCTCGGCCCGATGTCGGCCGGGACGGGTTTCACGCTGATGCACAATTGGCTCAATCGCGGCGGGCTTGCGCATCAACCGTCGGCGGACGGCGTCGGCCAGATCACCGACGCTCTTGTCGCCGCGCTCAAATCGCGCGGCGGCGAAGTGCGCGTGTCGGCGGACGTGCAACAAATCATCGTCGATCGCGAGCGCGCCAGCGGCGTGCGTCTCGGCAGCGGCGAGGAGATCACGGCTGCGCTGATTCTCTCGGCCGCCGATCCGCGCCATACCTTCCTGAAACTCGTCGGTGCGCCGGAGTTGCCGCCCGAGTTCGTCTGGGAGGCGCAATCGATCAAGCTGCGCGGCTGCGTGGCAAAAGTGCATGTCGAAACGAACGGGCAGCACGGTCTGCCGGAAGGCACGCTCGCGGTCGCGCCGTCGATCAAATATCTGGAACGCGCCTACGACGCGGCCAAGTACGGCGAAATCTCGCAGCAGCCGTATCTGGAAGTCACGACTCGCGGCAACGTCGTCTCGATGCATTTCCAGTTCGCGCCGTATGCCTTGCGCCACTCCGACTGGGGAGCCGCGCGTGCGCAAGTCGAGCAGCGCGCGATCGACACGCTCGATACGTATTGCCAGGGTTTCAAGGCTTCCGTCAAGCGCACGCACTCCATCACGCCGCACGATCTGGAATCCAGATACGGCCTGAGCGAAGGCGATCTCAATCACGGCCAGTTGATTCTCGACCAGATTTTCTTCATGCGCCCGCTGCCGGGCTGGTCGAATCATGCAACGCCGATCGACGGACTGTACCTGTGTGGCGCTGGCGTGCACGGCGGCGGCGGAATCAGCGGTGCCAGCGGGCGCAATGCGGCAAAGATGGCGCTGAAAGTCACTGTTCGCCGGCGTCAACCTGTCCGGTAGCCAAACGGCCGCGTTGATCTGGCGTGGTGATTGCAACTCCGAGGCGGCGCGCATGTGCGTGCATGCCCCGGTGTTGTCAAAAAATCATGAGTCCGCGCGACAAGATAACGGTGTTGCATCGCGACAAGGCGCAATCGCCGGCCGCTGCGGACGAGGCAGCACTGCTCGCCGCGATCGTGGAGAGTTCGGAAGATGCGATCCACAGCAAGACGCTCGATGGGCGCATCCTGAGCTGGAACGCGGGCGCCGAGCGCATTTTCGGCTACACGGCCGACGAAGTGATCGGCCAGCCGATCACGTTGATCGTGCCGGCGGAGCTGCATGACGCAGAAAACGAGCTGCTGGAGAGGCTGCGCCGCGGCGAGCGTATCCGCCACTTCGAAACAGTGCGCCTGGCCAAGGACGGAAGGCGCATCCCGATTTCTCTTTCGGTATCGCCGGTGTGCAACTCGCGCGGCGAAATTGTCGCCGCGGCCAATGTTTCTCGCGACATTTCCGAATGGAAGGCGACCGAGCACGCGTTGCGCGTTAGCGAGGAAGCGCTGCGCGAAGAGCATCGGCGCAAGGACGATTTCCTTGCGACGCTGGCGCATGAATTGCGCAATCCACTTGCGCCGATCCGCTACGCCGTGGCGGCGAGCCGCAAGCCTGGGCTATCGGAAGAAAAACGCGAGCAGGGGCGCCAGATCGTCGAACGCCAGCTCGAACACATGAGCCGGCTGCTCGACGATCTGCTCGATATTGCACGCGTCATGCACAACATGCTGACATTGAGAAAGCGCCGGGTTGAGCTTCGCTCGGTGATCGGCGCGGCGATCGAGACCTGCCGACCAAAAATCGATGCGAAGCAGCACACGCTCGCGCTGGACCTGCCGCCGCAGCCAATCGAACTCGATGCCGATCCGGTGCGGCTCGCGCAAGTGTTTACGAACTTGCTGATCAATGCTGCGAAGTTCACGAACCCGGGCGGGCGCATCGAGCTGCATGTGCGCCGCGATCATCGCAACCTGGTCGTATCGGTGCGCGACAACGGCGTCGGCATGGCGCCGGAGACGATCCCGCATCTGTTCACGCTGTTCTCGCAGGCGAACACCGCGTTGGAGCGCTCCGAGGGCGGCCTTGGCATAGGCCTCGCGCTCGTGCGCGGGCTGGTCGCGCTACACGGGGGTTCGGTGGAGGCGCGCAGCGGCGGACTTGGCCGCGGCAGCGAATTCAGTGTGAGTCTGCCGGTGATCGCGGCGATGCCGGAGCGCATGTCGCAAGCGGCGGGGCAGGCGAGCAAGCCGGTGAAGGCGCTGCGTGTGCTGGTCGCTGACGACAACCGCGACGGCGCCGACAGCTGCGCGACGCTGCTCGAAGTTTCCGGTCATACCGTCAAAACTGCGTACAACGGCCGTGACGCGTTCGAATTTGCCCGGCAGTTCCAGCCCGATGTTGCCTTGCTCGATATCGGCATGCCCGAGCTCAATGGCTACGAAGTGGCGCACAAGATCCGCGGCGAACCCTGGGGCGGCACGATTGTGCTCGTCGCCATCACGGGCTGGGGCCAGGACGAAGATCGCCGCCGCGCGCTCGCTGCCGGATTCGATCATCATCTGGTCAAGCCGATCGATCCCACTCAGCTCGACGCCTTGTTGCAAGGCGTCGGTGCGGAGCAACAAGCGTCTGGCTAATGCCGGCGGAAAACAAAAACCCCGCATGGGAGCGGGGCTGGAAGATCTTGCTGGACCGCAGGGATAGCCTGTGGAAATACACTTGGTGCCCGGGAAAGGACTCGAACCTTCACGGTGTTACCCGCTAGTACCTGAAACTAGTGCGTCTACCAATTCCGCCACCCGGGCAAGGTGTGCGAGGCTGCGCGCTGCGCAGGGCCGCGAATGATACCGGGCCGCCGGGATGCTGTCTACGTTATCATTCCTGCTTTGCAGGGACACCTTGAGGCAGGATCGCCATGAAAAAGAAAAATGCGCCTGTGGCGCAGCGCGGCAAGCCGCAGCCGAAACGGCCGGGCTGGATGCCGGACCTGCCGGTGGCGAGTAAAGGCACGCCAAAACGGGGTGCGCCGCCATCGCGCAAGATGCCGCCAGTTCACACCGATCCGCACGCGCGGCGCGAGGCCGATCGTTACGAACATCCGATTCCGAGCCGCGAGGCGATCCTCAAATTCCTTGGCGATCGCGCGCAATTGATGACGGCCGAGACGTTGGCAGCCGAATTGGACCTGGCTCAGCCCCGTGAATTCGAGGCTTTGACCAAACGTCTCGCAGCCATGGTGCGCGACGGCCAGTTGCTGCAGAACCGGCGTGACGGCTATGGCGTCGCGCAAAAACTGGATCTGATCCCCGGAGCGATCATTGCCAACGCCGAAGGGTTCGGTTTCCTGCGTGCGGATGCGGGCGGAGACGACATCTATCTTTCTCCGGCCGAGATGCGCAAGGTGTTGCATGGCGATCGCGTGCTTGCCAGCGTAGTTGGGCTGGATCGACGCGGGCGCAAGCAAGGCGCGATCGTCGAAGTGCTCGAACGCCGCGCATCGAGGCTGGTCGGGCGCGTCGTCGTCGACAACGGCGTGGTCCTGGTCGTGCCCGACGACCGGCGTTTGCATCAGGACGTGCTGATTCCGCCGGGCAAGGACAAAGGCGCGCGCTCAGGCCAGATCGTCGTCGCCGAAATCACGCAGCCGCCGACGGCGCAGCGTGGTCCGATCGGCGAAGTCGTCAGCGTGCTCGGCGAGCGCCTCACACCTTCGCTGATCGTGGAGATGGCGATTGCCAGCCACGGCTTGCCGCACGAATGGCCGGACGATGTGGTGCGTGCTGCCGGGCAAGTGGAACCGCAAGTAACCGGCGCGGAAATCGCCGAACGCGTGGACTTGCGCAAACTGCCACTCGTGACGATCGACGGCGAGGACGCGCGCGACTTTGACGACGCCGTGTTCGCCGAACCGACCAGGGAAGGCTTCCGGCTCGTCGTCGCGATCGCCGACGTGTCGCATTACGTGCGGCCGAAAACGGCGCTCGACGACGAAGCGCAGAAACGCGCGACGTCGGTGTATTTCCCCGGCTTCGTCGTGCCGATGCTTCCGGAGACTCTGTCCAACGGCATCTGCTCGCTCAACCCAAAAGTCGAGCGGCTGTGCATGGTCTGCGACATGCTCGTCGGTTTCGATGGCGAGGTGACGCGCTCGAAGTTTTACACGGCGGTGATGCGCTCGCATGCGCGCCTGACCTACACTCGCGTATGGCAGGCGCTCGGCGAGAACGATAGCGACGCACGCGCGGAACTGGCCGACGTGCTGCCGCATCTGGAACATCTGCATCAGCTGTACAAGATCCTGGCCAAGGCGCGGCAGCGTCGCGGCGCGATCGATTTTGACAGCCGCGAAGTGAAGTTCCGGCTCGATGCGAGCGGCGATGTCGTGCAGCTCGGCGCCGAAACGCGCAACGACGCGCACAAGCTGATCGAGGAATGCATGATCGCGGCGAACGTCGAAGCGGCGAAGTTTCTCGACGCGCGCAAGATTCCGGCGCTGTACCGCGACCATGCGCCACCGCCCGCGTCCAAATACGAAGACTTGCTCGAATTCCTGCGCGAGTTCCATCTGAAGTTGCCGCCTGCGGAGCAAGTCCAACCGAAGGATTTTTCCAACCTGCTGAAGAAAATCCGCGACCGCGTCGATTCCGGCCTGATCCAGTCGGTGCTGCTGCGTTCGCAATCGCTGGCGGTTTACAGCGCGCAGAATTCGGGGCACTTCGGCCTGGCGCTCGAAGCTTACGCACATTTCACATCACCGATCCGGCGGTATCCGGACTTGCTCGTGCACCGCGCGATTCGTTATGCGCTGACCAAGGGCAAGCCCTCGGACTACACGTACAGCGCGAGCGAAATGGTGAGCCTGGCCACGCATTGCTCGCACAACGAGCGCCGCGCCGACGAAGCCGAGCGCGATGTCGACGAGCGCTACAAATGCGCATGGATGAGCAAGCACGTCGGCAGCGAATTCGACGGCATCGTCTCGGGCGTCACCTCGTTCGGATTGTTCGTCGAGCTGAGCGAATCGCAGGTCAGCGGCCTCGTGCACATAACGCAGCTGCCGAACGATTACTATCACTTCGATCCGGTGCGGCACCTATTGATGGGCGAGCGCCGCGGTCTCAGTTTCCGCCTGGGCGACGCCGTGCGCGTGCAGGTGCTGCGCGCCAGCCTGGAAGATCGCAAGATCGATTTTCGACTGGTGACGCGCGTGTCTGCGGAAGCGGAAATGGAATCGGCGCAACCGGGAATCAGGAAAAAGCACAAATGAGCAAGTTTCTGATTGCGCCAACGTTCGTTCGACTTGCCGGTGAGCGACCGTGCCCGGGATTCGCGCGCCGATATTTCCGCGCGAAGCGGTTGCCCGGAGTCTGCGCATGAGCGGAGAATTGATTTACGGCATTCATGCGATTGAAGCGGCGCTCACGCACGATCCGAAAAACATTCTCGAGCTGTATCTGGAAACCGACAGTCAGAATGCGCGGCTGAAGGAGTTGTCCGAGCGCGCGCGCGACGCGGGCGTGAAGCCGCACGCACGCGACAAGGCGGCGCTCGACAAGATGACGGGCGGCGCGCGTCACCAAGGTGCTGTCGCGCGCTATCGCACGCCGCCGCCGCGCAGCGAGAGCGATCTGGCGCAGCTCGTGGAGAAAGCCGGCGCGCAGGCCTTGTTGCTCGTGCTCGACGGCATCACCGATCCGCACAATCTCGGCGCCTGCTTGCGCAGTGCGGAAGCGGCCGGCATCACCGCGGTGATCGTGCCGAAGGACAAGGCTGCCGGCATTACGCCGACGGTGCGCAAGGCATCGTCCGGTGCGGCCGATCGTGTCGCGTTCTTCGCCGTGACGAATCTCGCCCGCACGCTCAAGGCGCTCAAGCAGCAAGGCGTCTGGCTGGCGGGTCTGGCCGGCGACGCAAGCGAAGATTTTTATCGACTCGATCTGAAGGGCCCACTCGCGATCGTCCTGGGTAGCGAAGGCGAGGGCATGCGCCGGTTGACGCGTGAGTCCTGCGATTATCTGGCGCATATCCCGATGCGCGGCAGCGTGGAAAGCCTCAACGTGTCGGTCGCAACCGGCGTGGCACTGTTCGAAGCGCTACGCCAGCGCGGAGCAAAGCCTTGATTCACATGCAGTGGCCCGACGCGGTAG
>Ga0157372_10000543_pt1 | contig 41555 bp, 36 predicted proteins | sample C55metaG_FD_115307 | JGI IMG/M metagenome (GOLD analysis project Ga0157372, IMG submission 115307) | Corn rhizosphere microbial communities from Kellogg Biological Station, Michigan, USA - C5-5 metaG | ecosystem: Host-associated > Plants > Roots > Rhizosphere > Soil | place: USA: Michigan...
GGCGCAGGGGCACCGCTAATATTCGCCCCGTTCACACGATTCCTCTGTAGTTCAGTCGGTAGAACGGCGGACTGTTAATCCGTATGTCACTGGTTCGAGTCCAGTCAGAGGAGCCAAATTTAAGAAGCCTGCTTACGAGCAGGCTTTTTGCTTTTCATATTACGGCCATCTCGCCGTCTCAGTTTTTGCCCTTCACCAATCACAACCCGCTTTATAGGCTCACTGTCGATATACCTTTTGTCGCGCTCCGCGCGGGCGAATGGCTTGTGTATTCTCACAAACGAGCTGTTCACCGCCAGCCGAAACTGGCGGTGAGAGAGGCAGGTTTATCGGAAAGGGGGTTCGTTAAAGGTGCGCAGCTTACGCGAATGGAGACGATCGCCTTCGGCGCGCAGCAGGTCGATGGCGCGAATACCGATTTGCAGATGCTCGGAGATCGCCCCTTCATAGAAGCGGTTCGCCTGGCCGGGCAGTTTGATCTCGCCGTGCAGCGGCTTGTCCGAGACGCAGAGCAGCGTACCGTAAGGCACACGGAAGCGATAACCCTGCGCGGCGATGGTGGCGCTCTCCATATCAATTGCTACCGCGCGGCTCAGGTTAAAGCGCAGCGCTGAAGCAGAGTAGCGCAGCTCCCAGTTGCGATCGTCGGTGGTGACCACCGTGCCGGTGCGCAGCCGCTGTTTCACCTCTTCGCCAGGCATCTCGCTCACCTCTTTGGTGGCGTCATACAGCGCGCGCTGTACTTCGGCGATGCTCGGAATCGGGATATCCGGCGGCAGGACTGCATCAAGGACATGATCATCACGCAGGTAGGCGTGCGCCAGCACATAGTCGCCAATCTGCTGGCTTTCGCGCAGACCGCCGCAGTGACCAATCATCAGCCACACATCCGGGCGCAGCACCGCCAGGTGATCGCAGATGGTTTTCGCATTCGACGGGCCAACGCCAATATTGATAAGCGTAATGCCCTGGCCGTCTGCCGTGACTAAGTGCCAGGCGGGCATTTGGTGCTTCTTCCACGCCAGATCGGAGATCGCCTGCTCCGGCGCTTCGGTGTCCGCGGTGATCCAGTGTCCGCCCGCGCAGGAGAGGGCGATATAGGGGCTATCGGGATCGAGGATCTGGCTGCAACCCCAGCGCACAAACTCATCCACATAGCGGGTGTAGTTGGTAAACAGCACAAACGGCTGGAAGTGTTCAACCTGCGTACCGGTGTAGTGGCGCAGGCGCGCCAGCGAGAAGTCGACGCGGCGGGCGTCAAAGTGCGACAGCGGGTAGAGTTCGGTCGGATGGAACAGGCCATCTGCCGTCTCATCGCCAATCTGCGCCAGTTCGGTAGTCGGGAAAAAGCGCGTCAGGCCAGCGCTCATTGAGCGATCCAGCGTCAGCTCTGAACCGTCTATCACATAAGGATAAGGGATCTCGTGGGCCGACAGGCCAACCTCGATCTGCGCGCCATAATCCTGGCACAGCAGCGTGAGCTGCTCGATAAGATAGGCGCGAAACAGCGACGGGCGGGTAATCGTGGTGGAGTAGCGGCCCGCATGGGTAAAGCGTGCATAAGCGCGGGTTTTCGACGGCTTGCTTGCGCTGCCGTTCCAGCTCACCGACAACTGCGGGTAGACGAACAGCCCTTTTTCACGCGCTTCAACGTCAGGAAGCTCACCTTTCTCAATATAGACACCAATCGCCTCGCGAAGGGCATTGACGGAGCGGTCATACAGCGCTTCCAGCTGATCCAGCGCCTGTTCCGGGGTCAGATTTGCACCCTCGTTGGTCATTTTTATCTCCTTATCTGCGTTACGGCTCTACCGATAATATGTCACGATATTGTGAAACGAAAGTTGCCGGACAGTGATTCGGAAGAAACGGGGGGAGAAAAGATCCGGCGCGCCAGCGCACGCCGGAAGCGGGTTACGCGTGGATGTTGACCAGCGTACGGCCATGAATATTGTTGTTGAGGAATTCGGCGGCGGTGGCAGGGACCTGTTCGAGCGCGATCTCTGTTGCGGCTTGCTGGTAATAGCTCTCCGGCAGCGTGCTCGCCAGCTTCTCCCAGACGGCGCTGCGCTTTTCAGTTGGCACCATCACAGAGTCAACTCCTTGCAGACGCACATTGCGCAGAATAAACGGCATTACGCTGGTCGGCAGATCGAAACCGCCCGCCAGACCGCAGGCCGCCACGCAGCCGTCATAGTTGGTCTGCGCCAGCACTTTTGCCAGCACCTTGCTGCCAACCGTGTCGACCGCGCCTGCCCAGAGCTGCTTCTCCAGCGGGCGCGTCTCGTCAAACTCACTTCTTGGCAGGATCTGATCCGCGCCCAGCTGGCGCAGAAACGCATGAGTCGATTCGCGACCCGTCACCGCCGCAACGCGGTAGCCCAGCGCTTTCAGCAGGACAACCGCCGTGCTGCCGACGCCACCGCTGGCACCGGTAACCAGCACCGTGCCATCCTGCGGTTTTACGCCCGCCTCTTGTAGGGCGTTAACGCAGAGCATGGCGGTAAAACCGGCGGTGCCGATGATCATCGCATTGCGCGCGCTCAGGCTCTGCGGCAGCGGCACCAGCCAGTCGCCCTTCACGCAGGCCTGGGTTGCAAGGCCCCCCCAGTGGTTTTCCCCCACGCCCCAGCCGGTGAGGATCACCGCCTGGCCTGGCGTGTAGCGCGCATCGCGGCTTTCACTGACGCGACCGGCGAAATCGATGCCAGGCACCATCGGGAACTGACGCACGATTTTGCCTTTGCCGGTGATGGCCAGCGCATCTTTGTAGTTGAGGCAGGACCAGTCGATATCGACTTTCACCTCGCCCTCGGCAAGATCCGGCAGGGCGATCTCTTGCACCGCGGCGAGGGTCTGTTTCTCATGTTGTTCCAGAACTAATGCTTTCATAACTGCGTTTTCCTCGTCATGAGGGGTGGATTTCGGCGTAATGCCGGCTCTGCAGGTGTTATTTGAATATGTTGGCGGAAGAAGGCCCAGAAGTGGTCGAGCGGCTCTGCGCTGCGAAAGAGTTTGGCGCGCATCACCGCGCCCTCCCAGCCGGACCAGAAGAGGCTGGCCAGCGCCTCGGGCGACGCCTGTTGCGGCAGTTCGCCGCAGGCTTGCGCCTCGCGCAGGCATGCTGCCACGCGGCACTCCCAGTCGCTCAGAATGGTTTTCAGCTGCTCTGGAAATGCATCGGGTAACAGCGGCGTCTCCTGCAACAGGTTGCCGACAAGGCACCCGCGGCGGAAATCATACTTCGCCATTCCTTCACCGGCGTGATGGACAAAGGCGTCCAGCCGTTGAAAAGGCGTACGTGACGTATCGAGCAGAAAAGTGTCGAGTTTATGGGCAAAGAAGGCACCGTAGGCCTCAAGCACCGCCATACCAAACGCCTCTTTGCTCTTAAAGCAGTGGTAAAACGATCCCTTAGGCACGGCGATATTTTTGATTACCGCATCGATCCCGGCGGCGAGATAGCCGGTTTCTGTCAGCACCTCCAGACCCGAGCGGATCAGCGCCTGGCGGGTGTCGGTAAAGTCGCGTGCCTTTTGCGGCGGGCGGCCACGACGCGGCTTTTGCGTCAATGTATTATCGCATCCATAATTTAGACCGATTGGTTTTAATTGGCTTAAGCCTACGCCGGACGGGGAGAAGAGGCAAGGGAGGAGGGGGGAGAAAAATGCCCGCACAAGGCGGGCAACTCCGTCAGGCAGTCGTATTAATGGTACGACCGATAGCCGGATTAGAAGGCAACTGCGGGATCTGTTTGATCAAATCCGTTGCAATAGTTTGTTGCGTATCCAGCGCCTTTTTCAGCACCAGGGTGTTCACCTGGTTATCGAGCTGATAAGAATCAAGGCTGCTGGCTAATGATGCGATCTGAATTGGATCCATGTCGATCATCCTTTTGTTGTCGAGCAACATCGCTCAGCACGGCGAAATAAACGCCGCACTGAGTTATCGGCAAAGTGGCGCAAAACTTTACGCTAAACCTGCCCGCTATACCGTCTTCGCTGCGGCTGCCCACTGCGCGGGAAAATCCACTGAGCGCAGCCCCGGCTCAACCGCTACCCGCTCTACCGAGACGAGGGCGTTGATAATAAAGGGATCGCGCTGGAGATAAGCCTCAATCTGTTTCTCATCTTGCGCCTGCAGAAGGATAAAGCCGCCAGAGTTGTCGCTCAGCGGGCCGGCGACAATCACCATCCCTTGCTGAAGCCCTTCCACCAGCCATGTTTTATGCCCCTCGCGCCACGGCTCCAGCCGCTCAGGCGAGGTTATCCAGCGTAATGTCACTGCGTATAACATCTGCGGCTCCTTACAGGTTTATGACATCTGCCACTGAGGCGATAGCGCGCTGAATTTCACGCTCTTTCACTGCATCTCCTTTCGAGATCCCCTCCGCGCGCACAAACGCGACGTTGGTGATGCCGAGGAAACCAAAAAAGGCATTGAGGTAGCGCTCCTGGAAATCCATCTCTGCCAGTGGCGTATCGTGGTAAAAGCCGCCGCGCGAAGAGGCGATAATCACCCGCTTATCACCGGCAAGCCCAACCGGGCCCTGCGAGGTGTAGCTGAAGGTTTTGCCCGGCTGGGCAAGGCGATCCAGCCACGCTTTCAGCTGGCTCGGAATGGAAAAGTTGTACATCGGCGCACCGATAACAATCAGATCGCTTGCCAGAAACTCTGCGACCAGCACCTCGGAGAGACGGTGCTCGACGGCGACATCGGCCGCGAGATCGGGCTCTGCCACCGGCCGGAAGCCAGCGGCGATGGGCGCGGTCAGATGGCTTATCTCGTCGTCAACAACATCACGATAAACCACCTCGTCATAGCGCCCGCTTTGCATCAGCCGGTCGACAATCTCCCGGGAGAGCAGGCGCGAGACGGAGTGCGCGTGATTAAAGCTCGAATCAATGTGCAGGATGTTCATACCAATAGCCTCTGGTTCAGGGAAGAGTGCGGGCAGCCCGATCGATAAACTCAGCCACGCGATCGGCATGGGAGATCATCGATAGATGGCTGGAGTAGAGTGAAACGCGCGTCGCGCCGATCGCTTTTGCCAGTGCGTTTTGCACGGTTGGGTTGAGGGCGGCGTCATTTTCGGTCACCAGATACCATGACGGTTTATCGTGCCAGGCAGCATGGGTGAGGGTGTCGGTAAAGGCACGTGCGGCAATTGGCTGCTGTGCGGCGGCCAGCAGCTGCGCCCGCTGGCGGGAGAGGTCATTTGCCATCACCTTATGAAACAGTGCCGGGTCGTCGAGCCAGATCAGCCCCTGTTCGTCGGCAGATAAGCCCGTCATCGGCGCGTGTAAACGCGTCAGCAAGCCCGCGACAGACTCGTGGCTGTCCGGCACCAGCGCCGAGAGATAGACCAGCCCTTTGACGCGCGGATCGTTACCCGCGTCTGTTATCACCGCACCACCCCACGAGTGGCCGACCAGCAAAACATCACCAGGCTGGCGGGCAATAACTGCGCGCGTGGCGTTAACATCATCCTGCAGCGAGGTGAGGGGGTTTTGCACGGCCGTCACGTGGTAGCCCATCGCCTGTAGCCGGGCCATCACCGCCGACCAGCTGGAGCCATCTGTAAACGCGCCGTGTACCAGAACGATATCAGGCATGGTCTGTTCCTTTGCCTGGGCGGCAAAAATGGTCATCAGTAGCAGGAGAAAAGCCCGCATGGTTAACATCATGAAGTTGCGCCACATTGCCAGCCCTTAATCAGTGGAGGAGAAGTTGGGAAGAGTGTGAAAGAATCTGCGGCTGGCGAGTAGTGTCTTATTTGACATCTATAATGCAAAATCGGACAGAGTGATGAGGTGAGGTATGCGCGTTGCGCTTCTGGCATTACCCGGCAGTATGCGTTCAGCGCTGGCGGGGTTAACGGATATGTTCTGGCTGGCAAACCAGGTTATCGGGCAAAATCATCCCGCCACGGCGCGTTTTGAAACGCAGATCGTGACGGCAGAGGGCAAAGCCGTGCCGGATGCGCAGGGGCGAATGATTGATAGCGATGGCGCATTTGATCAGCGCCCGGATCTGATTATCGCCAGCGGCATGAAGCTCAATGAGGATAAGCACCCCGTTGATGCAGATGCGGTTGCGCAGGCCGCGCAGTGGGTTAAAGGCTGCCATGCAAAAGGAAGCGTGGTGGCGGGTGCCTGTGCGGGCGGCTTTGTGCTTGGCGAGGCGGGGTTATTGACCGACAGGATCTGCACCACCACCTGGTGGCTGTTCCATACGTTTCGTGAACGCTACCCGCGGGCAAAACCGGTGTGGGGAAAAGCGCTGGCCGAGGATCGCAATGTCATCACCACCGGCGGACCGCTGTCGTGGGTGGATTTAACGCTGCATATTGTCGCTAACCACGCCGGAAAAGAGATCGCCCGCCTGATGGCGGATATGGCCGTTGCCGACAGCCAGCCACTCTCCCAGCAGCTCTATGCACCCAAAGGCTTTCTCAACTCCGTCGATCCGCTATTAACCAAAGCCGAAAATCTGGTGCGCTACCAGAACCCGGCCATCACCGTTGAGCAACTTGCCGCCGCGCTCAATATGACGCCGCGCACGCTGCACCGGAAAATGCGCGATCTGCTGCAGGAGAGCCCGAAAAGTTTCATCACCCGTGTGCGCATTGAGAGCGCGATTACGCTGCTTGAGATGCCCGGCAACAGCGTTAGCCAGGTGGCCTTTGCCTGCGGATATCAGGATGAGACGGTTTTCAGACGGGCGTTCAGCTCGGTGACCGGTTTGTCCCCGGCGCGCTATAAGGCGTGGAGCAGAAGCCGACAGAACCTGCCGATGGAGCAGGAGGGGTGATGCAGAAAAGCAAAAAGCCCGCTTAAAAGCGGGCTTTTCTAAATCTGGCTCCTCTGACTGGACTCGAACCAGTGACATACGGATTAACAGTCCGCCGTTCTACCGACTGAACTACAGAGGAATCGTGTGAACGGGGCGCATATTATCGATGACCATCGGGCTTGTCAAAGGGTGGATTGCAATGAGATGACCGTTTGCTGACAAATTGGGCAATCTGTTCATCCCGCGCCCATTTGCGCTGCTTTATATGCCGTTTTGCACCGCGGTGGTGCAAATTACCCCTTATGGGGCATAAGCAAACCGCTGTTTAATGCTCTATTTATCCCGTAGCGATTAGAAAGGCTTATTATCCAGCCGCTTAACTCTCCTTTTATTCATCTCAGGAAATGTGGCAAGCATATTGCAACTCTCCCAACATCATCACTCTTAGCGTTGGCATGGGTAATCCTTACAGGAGGCAAAATGAACTTAAGACGCCTGAAGTACTTCGTAAAAATCGTCGATATTGGCAGCCTGACGCAGGCCGCTGAAGTGTTACATATTGCGCAGCCTGCGCTGAGCCAGCAGGTCGCAACGCTGGAAGGCGAGATGGATCAACAGTTGCTGATCCGCACCAAGCGCGGCGTCACGCCGACGGAAGCGGGCAAGATCCTATATACCCATGCGCGCACCATTCTGCGCCAGTGTGAACAAGCGCAGCTGGCGGTGCATAACGTCGGCCAGACGCTGCGCGGCCAGGTATCGATTGGCCTCGCGCCCGGCACGGCGGCATCCTCCGTAACGATGCCGCTGCTGCAGGCCGTGCGCGCCGAGTTGCCGGAAGTGACCGTTTATCTGCATGAAAACAGCGGCACGGTGCTTAACGACAAATTGTTAAACGGCCAGCTCGATATGGCAGTGCTCTACGAGCGCGCGCCGGGTGCCGGGATTAATAGCCTGCCGCTGCTGAAAGAGGATCTCTATCTCGTCGGCACGCGGGATTGCCCGGGGCAGAGCGTCGATCTGGCGGCGGTTGCTGAACTCAATCTCTTCCTGCCGCGCGACTACAGCGCCGTGCGTTTGCGGGTGGATGAAGCCTTCTCTCTGCGCCGCCTGACGGCGAAGATCATCGGTGAGATCGAGTCGATTGCCACCCTGACGGCGGCGATTGCCAGCGGAATGGGGGTGACAGTGCTGCCGGAATCCGCCGCGCGCTCGCTCTGTAGTGCCACAAACGGCTGGATGGCGCGCATCACCACGCCATCAATGAGCCTGCCATTGTCGCTGAATGTCTCTGCACGCGGCAGCATGTCACCACAGGCGCAAGCGGTGAAAGACATTCTGCTGTCGCTGGTCAGCCGTCCGACGATGGAGAACCGCGAGCTGCAGCTGGCAAGCTAGTCTTTATTCCTTAAAAGTATAAGTTGCTGGTTTTTATTATTTGTTCTGCCTGGCCGCAGACTTTAACAATAACGTCATGATTGATGGGCCAGGAGCGAAGGGTGAACTTCCAGCAACTTAAAATTATCCGTGAGGCGGCGCGGCGGGATTACAACCTGACGGAAGTCGCCAACATGCTGTATACGTCGCAGTCCGGCGTGAGTCGACATATCCGCGAGCTTGAAGAGGAGCTGGGGATTGAGATCTTCATTCGCCGCGGCAAGCGGTTGCTGGGCATGACCGAGCCGGGCAAAGCGCTGCTGGTGATTGCCGAGCGCATTCTTAACGAGGCGAGCAACGTCCGCAGGCTCGCCGACCTCTTCACTAATGACACCTCCGGCGTTCTGACCATCGCGACTACCCATACGCAGGCGCGCTACAGCCTGCCGTCGGTAATCAAATCCTTCCGCGCGCTCTTTCCTGAGGTTCGCCTTGAGCTTATTCAGGGCACGCCGCAGGAGATCGAAACCCTGCTGCATAATGGCGGCGCAGATATCGGTATCGCCAGCGAGCGCTTAAGCAATGACAGCGCGCTGGTGGCGTTTCCTTGGTTCCGTTGGCATCACAGTCTGCTGGTGCCGCAGGATCATCCGCTAGCGCAGGCCTCACCGCTGACGCTGGAGGAGATCTGCCGCTGGCCGCTTATCACCTATCGTCAGGGCATCACCGGGCGCTCGCGCATTGATGAAGCGTTTGCCCGCAAAGGGTTAATTCCCGACGTGGTGCTGAGCGCGCAGGACTCCGATGTGATCAAAACCTATGTCGAGCTGGGTCTCGGCGTCGGGCTGGTGGCGGAGCAGTCCAGCGGCGAGCATGAAGCGGGGAAACTGGTGCGCCTCGATACCCGGCACCTGTTCGATGCCAATACGGTCTGGCTGGGGTTAAAGCGCGGTCAGTTGCAGCGCAACTATGTCTGGCGTTTTATCGAACTCTGTAATGCCGGGTTGTCGGTCGATGAGATCAAACGCCAGGTGAGGGAGGCGGATGAAGCGGCGATTGATGATCAGATTTAATGCAAAAAAAAGCCTGCGCAGATGCAGGCTTTTTTATCGACTTAGTGCACCTGCGGCCTAATAAATATCGCTGTCACCGCTGAGAGTAAACAACCCGCCATCAGGTAGATCGCCACGCTGTGCCACTCGCCGCCGGAGAAGGTTAACAGTGCGGCAGCGATAAATGGCGTAAAGCCACCGCCGACCACGCTTGCGACCTGATACCCGACGCCTGCGCCGCTGTAGCGGTAACCCGCGCCAAACATCTCGGTAAACATCGGTTGCTGAACGCAGACCACCATATCGTGGGCGATATTCGCCAGCAAAATGGAGAAGATAACTACGCCAAGAATAGAGCGTGCTTCCAGCGCCATAAAGAAGGGGAATGCGCTCATGGCGCCGAGCAGCGCGCCGGTAATGTAGATGCGCCTACGCCCGAAGCGATCTGCCATCCAGGCGAAGAGTGGAATAGTAAAGCAGCTGACGCCGCCCACCAGCAGCCCGATATTGAGAAATAGCTCGCGCGGCATGCCCAGATTTTGTGTGGAGTAGTTAAGCGCAAAGGCGGTGACGATATACATGGTCAGCAGTTCGCACAGCCGCAGGGCGATAATCTTAAGAAACGCGCCCGGATGGCGAACCAGCGCTTCAAACACCGGCGGGCGGGTTTTCGCCTCGGTGGGCTTGTCTGCCTGCGCGCGTTCGAACTCGACGGACTCTTCCATGCCATTACGTACCCACAGCGCGCCAAGCACCAGCACAATGCTGAACAGGAACGGCAGACGCCAGCCCCAGCTCAGGAACTGCTCATCAGTGGTCAGCGTGCTGATCAGCGAAACCAGCCCGGTTGAGAGCAGCAGGCCGACGCCATAGCCCACCTGAATGCCGCTACTGTAAAAGGCTTTCTTACCGGCCGGGGCGCTCTCCACTGCCAGCAGCGCCGCGCCGCCCCATTCGCCGCCAACGGCGAAGCCCTGAATGGCGCGCAGGGTCACCAGCAATACCGGTGCCCACCAGCCAATAGTGGCGAAAGAGGGGAGAATGCCAATGCAGGCGGTGGCAATGCCCATCATCCAGACGGTCATCATCAACATCCGCTTACGTCCTAAGCGGTCGCCGAAATGGCCAAAGACAATGCCGCCGAGTGGGCGGAACAGAAAGCCGACGCCAAAGGTGGCAAACGCGGCAAGCGTGCCCATTGCCGGGTCGATCTGCGGGAAAAATTCGCTGTTAAACACCAGCGCGGCGGTGATGCCGTAGAGTAAAAAATCGAACCAGTCGACCACGGCGCCCGCAAAGCTGCCCCATGCAGCGCGGCGTGCGCGGTGGGAGGATGGGGTTTGCTCATCGGGTCGGGGGGGAATGTGTGTGGAGTCCATAGCTGTCCTGTCTGTTCCTTACATCTTGCAATTTTTTATTATTAAAACCAGGGAAAGGATTACTCACATTGTATGCGGCAAAATTAAGGCCGCCCTTGAGACTACAGCGACAGCCCGCGTGAGAAAACCCTTTTACACAGATGTCGTACCTGACAGCGTTAAGCGGTCTGATCCTGCGCCTGGTATATCCTTAACAATTCCCGCTATAATCCGGGAAATTTGTTAACGGATTCAGAAGCGAAAATGGCAAAACTTACCTTACAAGAGCAGCTCCTGCAGGCAGGGCTGGTCAACAGCAAAAAGATGGCCAAAGTGCAGCGCACGGCGAAGAAGTCCCGCGTGCAGGCGCGCGAGGCGAGAGAAGCGGTAGAAGAGAACAAAAAGGCGCAGCTTGAGCGCGATAAGCAGCTTAACGAGCAGCAGAAGCAGGCGGCGCTCGCCAAAGAGTACAAAGCGCAGGTGAAGCAGCTGATTGAGATGAACCGCATCACCATCAGCAGAGGCGATATCAACTTCAACTTCACCGATAACAACCTGATCAAAAAAATCGTCGTCGATAAGGTAACGCAGGCGCAGCTGATTAGCGGCCGGCTGGCAATTGCCCGTCTGATGACGGAAAACCGCAGCGAGCCGGAGTACGCAATTATTCCCGCAAGCGTGGCTGATAAAATCGCCCAGCGCGATGCCGACAGCATTGTGCTCAACAGCGCACTGAGCCAGGAAGCGCAGGATGAAGACGATCCCTATGCCGACTTCAAAGTGCCTGACGATCTGATGTGGTAAGGCGCGCAGAAGAATATCGGGCCAAAAGCGTGGTCTGCGCGGGCAATGTGCTTTACACTGCGCGCGGCAAAAATAGCACAGAACAACGAGTCAACAGGCGGTAAGGCGATGAACGGAAAAATCACAACCTGGTTTAAAGAGAAAGGTTTTGGATTTATCAAAGATGAGAACGGTGAGAACCGCTATTTCCATGTGATCAAGGTCGCCAACCCAGAGCTGATTAAAAAAGATGCGGCGGTGACGTTTGAACCCACCACCAACAATAAAGGCCTCTCGGCCTATGCGGTAAAAGTGGTGCCGGACAGCAAGTATATTTTTATCGCCGGCGAGCGCCTGAAGCTCACCTCGATCAAATCTTATGTTGTCTTCAACGAAGAAGTGCCGGCTGATACCCGTATCGATAAAGAGAGCTCGGTGCTCTCGGTCGGGGTGCTGATGAGCAGCATCCGGCCAAAATCTGATATCAAGCCAGGGGAGATGCGTACGCTGAAAAAGCTGGCGATCACCACCTTCCAGGGCTCAACGCTTATCTTTACGGAAGATGAGATCGATATCGACGCGACGGTGAAACTGCTTAAAGTTTGACGTTATCTGCTGCTTTTAAGGATCCCTTATGAACCACGATATTCCGCTGAAGTTTTATGACATCGCCGATGAGTATTCGACGGAGTCCGCGACGCCGGTGAGCGAGTCCGAGCGTGACGCGGTGGCGCACTACTTCCAGTTGCTGCTGACCCGCTTGTCCAACAATGAAGAGATCAGCGAAGAGGCGCAGCAAGAGATGGCCCGCGAAGCCGGCCTCAAAGAGAGCCGCATTGATGAGATCGCTAACTTCCTCAATGAGTGGGGCAACGAATAACGCGGCATTACCCGCGGTTTTCACTGCACAGAAATGCAAAAAGCCCGCACAATGCGGGCTTTTTTTAACGGTATCAGGTACCGATAATGCCGCCGTCGGATTTGGTGATCACCACCGTGGAGGAGCGCGGTCGTCCCTCGGCTTTGAAATCCGGCCAGTTGGAGATAGCGTGCGGATTATTGGGATCGGTGATGTCATCACCGCCTTCACCGGGATGCTGGATATTGATAAACAGCGTGCGGTTGTCCGGTGTAAAGGCAATACCGGTAATTTCACACCCGCGCGGCCCGGTCAGGAAGCGACGATAATCATTGCTCCCCGGAATGGTTGCTACCATCTGGTTATTGCCCATACCTTCATAGGCTTTTTTATTGATGGTGCTGGAGGAGACATCGGTCTGGATCCAGAGTACGCCACGATGATCGAAGGAGAGGCCGTCCGGGCTGCCAAACTCTGCACCCTGCATTGAGCCTTTCACTTTCGGGTCGTCACTGTCCGTGCGCCCGGCGAGCACCAGGATATCCCACTTAAATTTGGCTGACGCCGGATCGGCGTTCTCTTCGCGCCAGTGCATGATGTGGCCGAACTGGTTATTGGCGCGCGGGTTGGCCGCATCCACCGGCGCTTTGCCCTCTTTACCGCGATCGGAGTTGTTGGTCAGCGTGCAGTAGACGCTGCCTTTCGCGTGGGTATCGACCGCGATCCACTCCGGGCGATCCATTTTGGTTGCGCCGACCTTATCGGCAGCAAGGCGGGTTTTGATCAGCAGATCGCCCTGGTTGTCGAAGCCGTTGCTTTGATCAAGCCCGTTTTCGCCGAAGATCAGCGGCAGCCAGTCGCCGGAGCCATCATCATTAAATTTGGCGACGTAGAGCGTGCCCGATTCCAGAAGATTCATATTCGCTTTGCGATCGCTCGGGTCATATTTGTTCTCAGAGATGAATTTATAGATGTATTCAAACTTCTGGTCGTCGCCCATATAGACCACCACGCGGTTATCCGCCGCCAGCGTCACCGCAGCGCCTTCATGCTTGAAGCGGCCTAAAGCGGTATGTTTGCGCGGCGTCGAGGTCGGATCGTAAGGGTCAATCTCCACCACCCAGCCAAAGCGGTTTGGCTCGTTGGGGGTTTTGTCGACGCTAAAGCGCTCATCCACTTCGTTCCAGCGGTAGGACTCATCGCTGTCGCTGATGCCGTAGCGCTTCTCCAGCGCATTGAGCGGCGCTTTTTTGACAAAAATATCTGACCAGTTCTCTTCGCAGGTGAGATAGGTGCCCCAGGGAGTTCGGCCATTGGCGCAGTTTTGCATGGTGCCCAGCACCTTTTCACCCTGCGGATCGGCCGCGGTTTTCATCAGCGGCTGGTGACGCGCCGGGCCGCTCAGCTGCATCGGCGTATTGACGGTAATGCGGCGGGCAAAGCTGGAGGGGCGAACCACCTGCCAGCCGGCGTCCCCTTTTTTCACCTCGATAACCGACACGCCCATGGCGTTCTGCCCTTTACGCGCCTTATCGAGATCCCAGTTGGCGGTACCGTCTTTAAACAGCATGCCGTTATCAATGTACTCATGATTGAGCGCCAGCAGACCGTGCGCCGGGTTCTCTTCGCCCTGCGGCAGGCTAAACCACGCCATACCGTCATGGTGCATACCGGCCTGCGCCGCCTGCTCATCGGTGGTATTGCTGGCGTCGAATTTAAACTCCGGCAGATTGCCCTTTAAGCCCACGGCGTCGCCCCAGCGATAGAAGGGGCGGGCGATATAGCCTTCCGGCACCGTGACGTTATCGGCGGTCGAGACGGGAATGCTGGTGAAGCCGAGCGACATCGCTTTCGCTAAGGCGGACGGTTTCGGCATCGCCGCGAAGGCGTTTTCTGGCATCAGTAAAGAGGGGAATGAGGCCGCAGCGCCGGCGACCATCCCCATTTGCAGAAAGCGGCGGCGTGACATAAACGCGCTGACGACCTCTGAAAACGCGGCGTTTTGGCTTGGGTTACTGATCTCATCGCTGTGCTCTTGCTTGAACACCGATTTAAGGGGTCTGCTCATATCGTTTTCCTGTGATTTCCATAGGCTTGCGTCGCAATGGAGAGCAGTCTAAAAAACTTTTGTTACAAATTTATAACGTTTGAGGCACAGCGGCTTAATAAGTCGTGTTTGGCTGGGGGAGGGTAAAGAATAAAAAGCAAAAAGCCCGCTAAAAGCGGGCTTCTTAAATTTGGCTTCTCTAATGAATGCTGTGCTTTAGCACTATTCTACCTGTTCTTACGGCTTATTTTACGGATGGTTTATTAGTAAAACAAAGCGATAAAAACTCTGAGAAGGATAGTTAGCATCGTTTGCTACCCTAATCCAGAAACCAGCCGTTGCGGAAAGCCTAATCGAGCAACACGAAACCATGGCAGAGTAGCTATGGATAAAGCGTATTGGCAGGATAGTTTATAACCGCCTCTGACAGCGCCGCAAAAAACGTCCTTCTGACACTTTATCCACAAAGGGGCGCAGCAACATTGCAACCTTCATCGCTTCCACTTCGTTAATATGGCAGTCGCCATCGCGAAAGAGCGCCACCATGCCACGAAGTAGATAATCATACAGGGACGAATTTTTTTCATGAAGCGGACTTTCCATCCGATACTTTTGCAATGCTGTTACCACGGACTCATGGTCTCCCTGCGAAGCGCCGATGCTACTACGGATATAACCCCAGTAATTGACGGTAGTCTTGTTTAACAAATAGAGAAAAGCGTCGCAAAGTTGCTCAAACTCATTAGCCTTAAAGTATACCCGACGAGTATAGATATTAAAAAAATCCTGTAGTTCAGTCAGCAACGCTAGCAAACTCTGTTTGCTGTCTATCTGTTCAACAGAGATATTACTTTCCGGTTGGTAGTTGGAATAAATATCATCGGATGTATAGGGAATATGGCGGGGGGAGCGAAATGGCAGGCGTTGCCAGCCTCTGCGTTCTGGAAAGTAATTAGTACAGTACCAGCTATCTGCCGCAGGGATTAATTTCTCCATCAGCCAGCGATATGTTGTCAGTGCATCCCAGTAATTACGAGGCCCGATGGCGTCCTTTTCCCTATTATCAAGATTATAGCGACTGGGAGGTTGCCAGATTAGCGCTACGCGATGATTAGTCAGGCGATGACAATTGGGATCGCGGCTGGCTAATAGCGTGACGTGATGCCCTTCATTCATAATCTCATCTTTATGCCGAGTGAAAACCATAATACGCTCACGCACAGGGTTAAATATCGACCACTCGCCTTCGGTATCCAGATAGTCATGATGTTGACAAAAGATGTCGATGCGACCCCATAGCCAGAAAGGAATGGTGATGAGATGAATATTATCGCCGAGTTGCGCACTGTTTGAAAAATCAACAGTCCGGCAAATCCGATCAATTTTTTCCATACGCTGTTTGTAGCATTTACAGAATTTGTCAAAAGCCTCACAGAGCGAGCGGGTTTCATTTAGGGTAAGCAGAAGACGACAGTTTCCAATATCGCAATAATAATTCTTGCCATGAGATTCTTTTAAAACCCATGGTCTGACTCCCGCCTCCGGTGGGCTACCGACCCCTTCGAAGGCTGAATTTAGCAGGTTACTCGGACTCATTGTCAGCAATACATGGCTATAGCGGCCATTACGAAAATCAATAAAACAGGAAAGGGGGTTCCCTTTCAGGTTAGGTAAAAACGCCTGAATAAACACATGATCATTCTGAAGTGTATAGGTATCACCAGTAATGTGTTCATATGGATGTGTGTAATTTCGCCAGGCAGAAGATTCGTTATAGTCCCACACACCATAGTTTTTGATATTTAACAGTGCTCGCTCGCCATAAAACAGAGCCACCCAGCTCTCGTGACAAAAGCGATACAACAGATCTGGACAATAAAGATTTTTCAGCCAGTCGTGGATCAATTCCGTATCAAGTAGGCGATGTAATATATTCTGCTCCTTAAAAAGAGCCTCTTGTTTTTTGTATTCCGCAATTAACTTCGCTGACGCTTTCTCACTGAGGAAAATGTAAAACTCATTGATATTCACCTGCCATTTTTCTCGATGTTCATTAAAGCGCTCGACAGTGGAAATATATTGGATTTTTGTTAATTTTTTATAACGTTTCACTTCGTATAACGAATAAACGTCCTGATTGCCGTGCTGACGATGCGTAAAAATATCCGCCCCAAATTGTGATTGGCCGGAAAGGCCAATCGTCATGGCATCAACTATCTCGCCATCTTCGATTTTCAGCCGTTTTTTGATGAGCTCACAACAAAATAGTTCAAACGTTTTCTGTTCCATAAGCTCCAGTGGTAAATAAGCATCTGCTTTCCCTACTGGCGGCCCCAGCTTTACAATCTGTTGTTCTGTAATATTCAACTGACTCCCTCCGAAAAATTAGTGAAGATGATGCTTTCGCGACCAATGCTTATATTTATAACAATCTGCGATCTGTATTCCACCACTTCCTATTGCTGTTTTCGATCGAAAGCGGTACCTTTTACTCGTACCTGCAAAATCAGGTGCCGGGATTGGAACCCCGAGAAATGTTACAGGCGACATACGACGCGCCAGCGTCTTTTTTATGTCGTGCGCTCGGCTATACCTCAATGGTGGGCTGGGCGGGGGCACCGTAAGGTGCGCCGGTTGCCTGTAACGCCGGTAGTTCCAACCCCGTTCAGTCCACCACCATGAGATTGGAACCTCTGGTGGTGGGTTTTAAACCCGTTACAGGAGACTGCCGCTATGGCTACGATCCCCACCCAGATTCACCCGTTACTTTCCATCCCCTTTAACGCTGACACCGATTTCACCGTTCTGGCCGATCATTGCGAAAAGCTCGCTGAAGCGCAGGCAGAATGCCTCGACCCGGCGCTGAGAATGGCGCTCTGCGGACGGCTTGCTGCTGTGCTCACGTTATTGAAGCCGGGTCTGCGCGACCCAATCCCTCCGCACCTGAAAGACAGCCTGACCGTCGATACACTGCCCACGTCTTTCCCCCGTTTCGCGCCCGACACGGATACGCTTTGCGACTACTGTTCAGCTCTGACGCAGCTCCTGCTGTGCCGGATGTATTCGCCGCAGGAGGAGGAGCAACTGCGCTGGCTGCTGACCGAACTGCTGGAATACTTTGCCGCAGAAATGTAAGCCCCGCGCTGGATACGCACCGCCGACGGCGTGAAGTTTATTGAGGATGTGGTGGCATGATGGCAACTTGGCTGGCACGGCACGGATATTGTTTCCGCGCTGAAAAAGCAGGGAGTCTCAATTGCGGCGGCTTCCCGCAAGTCTGGACTGGCATCCTCCTCGCTGGTAAACGCGCTTATCCGCCACTGGCGCAAAGGTGAAAGGCTGATAGCTAAAGCGCAGGACATCGCGCCAGAGCAAATCTGGCTTTCGCGCTATCGATAATATCTACCCGGCGCAGGTCTGATACGGAAGCTGCGCCGCATTTTGTTTATCTGATTCGAAATAATCCTTTGAACCGCAAAAATAGTTATCTCTAATCTTCAGACTTTACCGTGTAGTAAGCTCCCGCCTGCACAAAATGCTTCATGACCTGAGAGAAGCACCTGATGTATCAGGACGGTCGCCTTTTACCGGTAGTGTCGCCTTTGAAAACTGCCGGCTCCATCTCTGGAAGGGGTAAGGCTTTCTTCACGCTTCGTTATATCAAGGAGATTGCGATGAATCTGGTTGAAAAGCGTACACGATCAGCCGTTGATGTTATATTAAAATATAATATCCGGAGGTGCTCTATGTATACCACTCGCCTGAAAAAGGTTGGCGGATCCGTCATGCTGGCGGTCCCTCCCGCTGTGCTAAAAACGCTTGGGCTGTCAACAGACAGCGAAGTTGGCATGACCATCGATAATGGCTGCCTGATTATTGAACCGCAAAAACGACCGCGTTATTCGCTTGATGAACTGCTGGCGCAGTGCGATCCACACGCTGAAATAAGCGACGAGGATTGGGAATGGATTGATGCGCGAGCGGTGGGCAAGGAGATCCTGTAAATGGACAGAGGGGAAATCTGGCTCGTTTCACTGGATCCTGTTGCAGGTCATGAACAAAGTGGAAAACGTCCGGTACTCATCGTTTCACCGGCTTCCTTCAATAAGCTCACCCGGCTACCCGTTGTTGTCCCTGTAAGCAGCGGCGGAAACTTTGCCCGCGCTGCCGGTTTTGCCGTTTCACTGGACGGGACGGGAACGAAAACAACAGGTATTATCCGCTGTGACCAGCCCAGAACAGTTGATATGGCTGCCCGCAACGGCAAACGGCTGGAACAGATACCTGACAGTATCGTGAATGAAGTGCTGGCCCGGCTGGAAGCTATTCTGAACTGATGCTTTTTATTTCCTGATGCTTAGCGCAGATAGCAAAAACCCGCTTAAGTTGCCTTAAGCGGGTTTTAAAATTTGGCTCCTCTGACTGGACTCGAACCAGTGACATACGGATTAACAGTCCGCCGTTCTACCGACTGAACTACAGAGGAATCGTGTGAAAGGGGCGAATACTACTGACCCCGTACTTTAGTGTCAACACTAAATTTAACGTGCTGATTCAATTGGCTAATTAACATCCAGGCCTGTAATTAGTGCACCGGATTCGTCTCTTCGCCGTAGCTTCCTGGCTGACCGCGCAGGCGGCTTAAGGGATCCTGCTGATAGAAGTGGCAGAAGCGCTGCCACAGGGCAGGGAAACGCGGGGCAAACAGCTCTGGCGCGCTAAAGAAATACTCTGACAGCACCGCGAAACACTCGGCGGGATCGGTAGCGGCATAGGCATCAATGCTGGCGGCGCTTTCGCCGACGAGATCGATCTCATCCTGAATATTCTCCATGGCGGCACGCAGATCGTGCTCCCAGCCCGCCACATCGCGCAGCGGGATCAGCGGAATGCCGCTGGCGCGATCGCCGTTGCGCATATCAAGCTTGTGCGCCACTTCATGAATAATCAGGTTGTAACCGGAGGCATCGAAGGAGTCCTGAATGTCGAGCCAGTTAAGCACGATAGGACCCTGCTGCCAGCTCTGCCCGGAATGGACCATGCGCTGATTATGCACAAGGCCAAAATCGTCCTCCCACTCATCATCGACGATAAAAGGGGCAGGGTAGATCAGCACTTCGTGAAAGCCATCCAGCCATTCGAGGCCCAGCTCCAGCACCGGCAGGCAAAACAGCAGGCTGATGCGCGTGCTTTTCAGCGCGTCCAAATCGAATCCCTGCAGCGCCACCAGGCGCTTTTGCTGCAAAAAACGGTCGGCCAGCTGAACCAGTTTGCTTTGCTCGTCGGGCGATAAATTCGCCAACACGGGGACTTTTAACGCATCTTGCCAGGGAAGATCTGCTTCATCGGCAGTCTCCCGGATTTTCCAGGGCCACTTAATCATCGTTTTGCTCGCAAACTCGCCACTTGAACCAAATCAACGGGACTGGGTCTGTTAAAATGCCAAATTTCCTGGCATGATGGCAACTATCTGAACGGAGAGATGCCGGAGCGGCTGAACGGACCGGTCTCGAAAACCGGAGTAGGGGCAACTCTACCGGGGGTTCAAATCCCCCTCTCTCCGCCATTATTCAAGCACTTACCCGCCTGGCTTTCAACGATCCAGATCCCAATGAGAAAATCCTTTAAGAAAAATGCGGATCTAAACGTTCACATTTTTTAGTTCAACGTCGGGCCCACTTTCACCTCTCTGCCGTAAACCTATACCAGCGATTTATGCTTACAGGCACCCCGGCACTTATCGGAGCGCCTGAATTGTTCACACCTGAGCCATGCCGCCATCGACGAAGACTTCGCTGCCCGTCATGAAGCTGCTCTCATCGCTTGCCAGGAACAAGGCAACGGCGGCCGTCTCTTCCGGGCGGCCGATGCGGCCAAGCGGCGTTTGTGCGGCAAGGCCCGCGAGCAACGCTTCCGACTGTCCGCTGCTCCCGAACAGGTCGTGCAACCCGGGTGTTTCCGTACCGCCGGGTGAGAGCACATTGATGCGAATACCGGTTCCCTTCATATCGAGAGCCCAGCTTCTGGCGACGTTTCTGATTGCCGCCTTCGTCGCGCTGTAGATGCTGAAAGCGGGCGTTCCCATTGAACCTGTGGTTGACCCGGTCAGGATGATCGAGCCGCCAGAGCACATGAGCGGAAGCGCCTTCTGAACCGTAAACAGCGTCCCCTTTACGTTGACGCCGAACATGTGGTCAAAGTCCGCTTCGCTGATCTCGCCCAGCGGAGCGAACGTTCCTAAGCCAGCGTTTGCGAACAGGATATCGAGCTGACCTGCTTCGCTCTTGATCTGCGCGTAGAGATGGTCGAGATCCGCCAGGCTGGAGACATCACAACGGATTCCCGTCGCGCCATGACCAATTTTGGCTATTGCCTTGTCGATCTCGGCCTGGCGCCGTCCTGCGATATAGACGCGGGCGCCTTCTGCTGCGAAGCGTATGGCGCTTGCAAGGCCGATCCCCGTGCTTCCACCTGTAATCAATGCGGTCTTGCCTGTGAGTCTGGACATAAGCGTCTCCTTAAGTGATTTGCTGACTGCTGCACTTTAGACGGGAAATTACTTTTGGTATAGTATGCACCTTTTGGTAAGTATATAAGGAAACCCGATGACACCCTCATTTACATGTGGTCTGGACGCAGCGCTGGCTGTAATTGGCGGTAAGTGGAAGCCTTTGATCCTGTTCCATCTGGCGCATGACACCCGCCGCTATGGTGAGCTGAAACGCGCGGTTGCTGGCGTCAGTGACAAAATGCTTATTCAGCAACTGAAGGAGTTGCAGGCCGACGGCGTGGTTCAGCGCATCGACTACCAGACTATTCCGCCCAAAGTCGAATACTCGCTTACCGAATTCGGCGTCAGCCTTGCCAATAGCCTTGCCCCACTGTGCGCATGGGGAAGTGCGCACATGAGCGAGATTGAGAGGATTGCGCTTGCCCGACAGGGCGCGTTGACATCGACAGAGTGATAGCCGTTGTGGCAGGTGAAACCAGTCGTAGGTGTTTGGCTGTGCTCAAGGCCTCAAACGCAGTTAAAAGAACTTAATGTCCGCTTTGTGCCAGGAGTGACGTTGATTAATAAGATGGGGCGCCCCACGGGCAGAATCTGTAGATCTTACAGCTTTTTCACCAGTGTTTTTAATTGCGTAATTAGCTGCGCGTTATCGTCCCCGGGGTGACTGGCTATGGGCCAGGTTGACTGACGAATAACCAGTCGTGTAGGCAGCAGCTCACGGATCCTGATTTGCGGGTCGGCCACGAGTTGGATAAGCATCTCCACGGCCCGCTTACCGAGTTTATCGAAATCCTGTGCCACAGTCGTTAGCGGCGGCTGGAAGTAAAGGCTATCTGCCGTATCGTCATAACCCGTGACGGAGACTGCCTGGCTCCCGTTGCGATTGAGCTGCGCCAGGGCGCTCAACACGCCGAGTGCCATCTGATCGTTTGCCACAACGATCGCACTTATCTTCGGGTACTGATGTAACAGTTTGAAGGCATTGTGCCAGCCGCTGGCCGCGCTCCAGTCGCCAAAAACCGTCACAGCATTACTTACCCCAAGTCGATGCAACGTCTCACGCCAGCTGCTCAAGCGCATGCGCGCTGAAACCGAACTTTCAGGGCCGGCAAGCAGACCGAAATCCCGGTGCCCCAGTTCCCAGAGATGACGGATGCAAGCGCTACAACCATCAAGATGGTCAAAGCGCACGCAGCAGACATCGGTCTCCGGCGAAATATCCAAAAACAGACAGCAAATATCCGGATTCTCACTCACCAGCTTTTCGGCAACACTGCCTTCCAGCGGCAGATTAATAATTGCACCACGGATATTCTGCGCGCGAAACTCATTTAGCCGTGCCTGAAGTGAGGCGTAATCCACGATCGCGGGCATTGCAATAGCGACCTCAAGCTGGCGTGCGCTGGCGTGACTTTTTATTGCCGCGGCGATTTGTGAGGGCGCATGCAGGGTCAATGACGCGGTAATCAAACCAATCGACGGCGCAGACTTCCCCGCCAGCAATTGCGCCGAACGGTTAGGAACATAGAGTAACGCCTGCATCGCGCTGATAACCTTGTCGCGGGTGCGTTCAGACACAACCCCGGGTTTATTCAGTACACGCGAAACCGTCTGCTGCGACACCCCGGCCTTGCGAGCTACATCTTCTAACGTTGCCGTACGGCGCTGCATAAACTACTCCTGTACACGTTCGTAACAATGTCGTTCGCTAACATTTTATGTCTTAAAGACGACAAAATAACACCATTTCCGCGGTATTTCGTGATCGTGTATGAGTTTCACTTTCGCCAGTATTGTGGCTTTAAACAAAATATCTGATAACTCACCCATCTTGTCTAGCGAACGACATTCTCATTTATCAGGCGAATATACCTATGCAACATCACGATCCCCGGACGTCTCCGGGCCACCTGTTTCATGACGTGCTGGCGCGAGAGGAGTGGCAAAACCCGACAGGCTGCGATTCACTGACGTTCAGCATCGAGCAAAACTGGCGGGCTGGTGGCCTGAAGCAGGTTATCTTCGATGGCGATAACGCTCTGAGCGGGGTGAAAGTGCGAAACCACCAAAAAAGCGGCTTTAATAATGACGCGTACACAGGATGGAATATAGACAATGAAACTCTCTGAACTCGCGCCAAGAGAACGGCATAACTTCATCTACTTTATGCTGTTCTTTTTCTTCTACTACTTCATTATGTCGGCCTACTTTCCCTTTTTCCCGGTCTGGCTGGCGGAAGTTAATCATCTAACCAAAACAGAAACGGGGATCGTTTTCTCCTCAATATCGCTGTTCGCGATAATATTTCAGCCGATATTTGGCCTGATATCTGACAAGCTGGGGTTACGCAAACACCTGCTGTGGACCATTACGATCTTGCTGATCATGTTTGCGCCGTTCTTTATTTTTGTGCTGTCGCCGTTATTGCAGCTGAATATTTTCGCCGGTGCGCTAGCGGGCGGTATTTATCTGGGGGTGGTCTTCTCCAGCGGTTCCGGGGCGGTAGAGGCCTATATTGAACGCGTCAGCCGTGCGAACCGTTTTGAATACGGAAAAGTGCGTGTTTCCGGCTGTATTGGCTGGGCACTGTGTGCGTCCATCACCGGTATTTTGTTTGGCATCGATCCCAATATCACCTTCTGGATTGCCTCAGGTTTTGCGCTGGTGCTGGGAGTGCTGCTGTGGATGTCGCGTCCGGAAGGGAGCAACAGTGAACTGGTAATCGACGCGCTGGGAGCCAACCGTAAGGCCTTCTCGATGCGCACCGCCGCGGAACTATTACGCATGCCACGCTTCTGGGGATTTATTGTCTACGTAGTTGGCGTCGCCAGCGTATATGACGTATTTGACCAACAGTTTGCCAACTTCTTTAAAGGCTTTTTCTCCAGTCCGCAACGCGGAACAGAAGTATTCGGCTTCGTCACCACCGGAGGGGAATTACTTAACGCGTTGATTATGTTCTTTGCCCCTGCCATCGTGAACCGGATTGGCGCGAAAAACGCTCTGATCACTGCCGGCATTATTATGTCAGCGCGTATTCTGGGTTCTTCTTTTGCCTCTTCAGCTATCGAAGTGGTGATCTTAAAAATGCTGCATATGTTTGAACTCCCGTTCTTGCTGGTGGGCACCTTCAAATACATATCATCTGCCTTTAACCCGAAACTATCGGCAACGCTGTTCCTGATTGGTTTTAACTTATCGAAACAGCTTTCAGGTGTTGTACTCTCCGTATGGGTCGGAAGGATGTATGACACCGTCGGCTTCCACCAGGCTTATCTCATTCTGGGCAGCATTACGCTGAGCTTTACTATCGCCTCCCTCTTTACCCTGAAAGGGAGTAAAACGATGCTGCAGACTACCGAATATAACAGCGCAGCCTGATAAGACGAGCCCGCTCTACAGAGCGGGCTTTATAGGTTATAGCCTTTGATGTAATGGCCGAATGACAGGTTGGTGCGAAAAGCGGACATTGATATATGTTAATTTATGGAGAGCAGGGCAGTTGAGGAATTTTAAAAAATGTTTGCTAATCGAATAAGGGAGTTTGGAAAGGCATTTGAAGGCAGATTAGAGCCTTTTTTGCTCGAAGGTGCTTTGGACTATATAAACTTTAACGAAGAGCCATTAGCCTTTGAAATCTTATGCGAACATATTTGTGAATATGATGTACAGCTTAGCCAGACTGAATATGATGAAGCCATAGCGTTAGCTAAACATATGGGGTTAGATGTACTGGATGGACCCTACAAGCACTTAGCTGGCTTGATTGTATAATGAGTCGATTTGACCTATACCCCGTTGATTTTCAAGGAATGTTATTAGCAATTTCCGCTCTGTGCCAGAGGTGGTCATTGCTGGCGTTACTTTGTGTTAATAGCAGGAGAACATGTCATTCAACCGTATCCATTTTAGCTGAAGCGTCTACTGCCAGGATTCATTAACTATCTGGATAGCTGCCTTCATTTGTCATATCTCTTTTCATATCTCTGGCAAAGAGATTCATAGTGCGGCGAAATGCTTTACGCATGATGGCAACATCCGGGAATCTACTTACCTTTGTAATGACAGAAAGGAGGGGATTAATATTTTCGATTTTACTTCTGGTAAACCCCAGCCGCATAGTCTCGCCGGAGAGAGTCCCATGTGGCTTAAAACTTCCGTGATAACAGTGCAATTTACTTAGTTGATATGGGATGGAATACTTCACCGTTCTCGACACACTTCTAAAATTTTCTCTCGAAGCCAGCGGTGACCGGGATCCTTTTCCATTCTTGGGTGCCACATCTGCGACACCACAATGTTGCGGGTTTTGAATGGCAATTCAAAGAGATGTAAATTGTCTGTCATTCGTTGGTTGCGCAAGTACAGTGCGGGAACCATGGCGATAAGGTCAGAGGCAAGGGCGACGGATAACGCAGTGGGAAAGCCTGGAACCACGCTCACCACTTTGCGCGTGACGCCTAACGCCGCCAGGGCATCATCGACAAAACCATGTAGCACCCCGTCGGGTGACGCCACCACATGTCCCCAGGCAATATAATCTTCAACGCTTATTTCCGGCCGTGAGGCCAGCGGATGCTCCTTGCGCACCGCTCCAATAAAGCGATCCTGAAAGAGTCTCTGCACCCGAATTTCTGGCCCCATATTGCTCTGAACACCAATCTCCAGGTCAACCAAACCCTCACGAAGATAACGAGACGTTTTTTCAGGTTTCGGCGCAAAGCGTATGCAAATACCCGGGGCCGCTTCGGCCACGGCGGCAATAAGCAGTGGGCCAAATGCCACCACAAAACCATCATTGGCCCTGATGGTGAACAGCCGTTCGAGGTTTTCCACCTTGAGTGCCCCGGATGAGGGCTGAAGTACCGCTCTCGCCTCATAGACCGCGCTTCTGGCACGGTCCCGGGTTGCTTCAGCCCAGGGGGTGAGCACCATGTTACGTCCTGCTCGCACCAGGATGGGATCCCCTGTCACTTCACGTAGCCTGCTGAGTGTGCGGCTCATCGCTGAGGTACTCAGGTTTAAGCGTCGAGCCGCCCCCGCAACGCTGGCTTCTGCCAGCAAAAAGTCGAGCGCGACCAGCAAGTTAAAATCAGGATCGGACATAGTGGTTCCTGGTGAGAATTCAGATATGGCGTCGAATGCAATTATAGAGTGCAAATGCTGCGTCTTCCGCCCTGACTCGCTGCTGATTATAGTTTTCGCATCCTTCCTTTCACAGGCATTAAAGATGACAACGTTATTTTCAAATCAGCCGGGCGATGAAGGCCTGCCGGGACAAGAGCGTGCACGCGTGATGGCCGCCGTGATGACCACGACGTTGATGGGCGTGTTTGACGGCACGATGATTAACATTGCCCTGCCATCCATGGCAAAAGCGATGCAGGTACCGGCGAATGTCGCGGTCTGGTTCGCCAACGGTTACTTGCTCTCCGCCGCCATGACGTTGGCTATCTTCGCTGCGCTGGCAGTACGCGTCGGTTACCGACCCGTGTTTCTCTCAGGCCTTACCCTCTTTACGCTCACTTCACTGGGTTGCGCGCTGGCCAGTACGCCGGAGATGCTCATCGGAATGCGCATTATGCAGGGCATCGGCGGCGCAGCTACCCTGAGCATTGCCCCGGCGATACTGCGTTCTGTTTTCCCCGGTCGACTGCTTGGCCGTATTCTTGGGCTACATGCCCTGCTTATTGCTTCAAGCTCGGCCATAGCGCCTGTACTTGGCGGCACAATGCTGGGCATATTGAGCTGGAAATGGTTATTCGCCATAAACGTGCTCCCTGGCGCCGTTTCCCTGTTGCTGGTATTCAGGTCGCTGCCACCAAAACCGGCGTCCGATAGAACGCCGTTCGATACGCCAGGCGCTGTGCTGTCTGCACTACTTTTAGGCTCAATGGTGATGGCGGCAAACAGCTTCTCCTCAGACCATCACATCAGCGTCGGGGCTATCAGCTGGAGTCTGCTTGCGATGTTCAGCGCCATCACATTTATCTGGCAGATCCGCCGGGCAAAGCATCCTTTATTACCACCTGTAATGTTCAAAAATGGACGCTTTACCCTTGCGGCTTTAACTTCGCTGGCCTGTTTTGTGAGTCAGGGAATTACCTTTATTGCGCTGCCATTTCTGTTTCAGAGCGTGTATGGCTACAGCCCCGTAATGTCGGCGTTACTTTTTACGCCATGGCCGATCGGCATTGTGTTGATAGCGCCTCATGCGGGCCGGTGGGCCGACACATTTTCAGCGCCTCTGATTTCTACCGTTGGGTTAGCGCTTTTTGTGGTGGGGTTGATTTTGCTGGCCACGCTGCCCGCCAGCCCTGCGGCATGGGATATCTGTTTACGTAGCCTGTGGTGCGGCATCGGATTTGGTTGTTTCCAGAGTCCTAACAACCGGGAGATGCTCTCTAACGTATCCCGCGACTATGCCAGCTACGCATCAGGCGTATTGTCTATCGTGCGGACGTTCGGTCAATGTCTCGGCGCTGCTGTCATGGGAGTGCTGTTGGCAATAAATGAACTGCAGGCTGTCCATTATGCTCTGTGGATTGCTGTCGTCGCTTCTGCGGCATCAGTGGTGTTAAGCGTGAGCCGGTTACGTAAAACAGGCCTGGCGGCAGCCTGAACTTGCGTGCTTGTGTCATTCAATCGGGAGCAGGGCATATACCTGCATCATTTTCTTGCGGAACTATTCCTGGGGCAAACCCACACAATATCGGTTAATGAGTTTCCAGGAAAAAAGGAGGTCATAATGCAAGTAAATCGCTCAACTCCATTAACGCACCACGCTCAAGCCGAAGCTGGTCAGCCGTCATCTCAAGAAAGCGTCTCCCTGAAAGGGCCTTTAAGCGGCCTGCACGCTGGCGCTCCAGCTATGCGGGGTTCTGAGGCTCCTGAAAACCTGAAAAAAGGATTACTGGGGATGGGGCAGGCTGCACTTTTAAAAGGCAAAAACACCAGGATGGAAACAGGAGGGTGTGGTCCCTGTATTGGCGTGGGAATTACTTACCGATCAAACAACGGAGAGGTCAGTGGGTTACTTGCCCATCTTCAGCCCGAGGCCGACATCAGTGATTTTGCCCGTAATGTTCGGCATGCCTTTGATGACCACTTTGAGTCTGAAATGAAACTGACTCTTACCACCACGCTTGATGAAGATAAAAACGTCGCGAGTGACCAGCAGCTGAGACTGGAAAAGCTTCAAAATAGTCTCAAATCCCAGTATGACTTTCTTGATCTTGATGACGAGAACATACATGTATCTACATCCCATTCATCACTTTCTGTAGATATAGCTAAACAGGAAGTCAATCTCGGGCAAGATACAGATAAAGATTTCAGTAAGGATGACATGGACTATATGCAACATCACATGCTTAACGACAGCAGTTCATTGCGTTACTTTAGCTAGATTGTCGTGGTCAGGTAACACTGACCACTGTTTTACAGGCGACGACATTAGCAAAATCTCCATTTGCTGCAGAACAATAGTGGATGTCCGCTTCTTGCTCAAAGCAGACCTTCAGCTCAGTCAGCTTCGTGCCAGAGCAGACATTCATATACAGGCTGTTATTGCAGCCGTTGAATTTCTCGCGCACCTGCGGGCGTAAGTCAGCGACGCTGAGGATTATTTTCAGAAAGACCCGCCTGACAGCGGGTCTGTGAAGCGCTTATTTTAGGTGCATAAGCAGGTGCAGAAGAGGTTTGATCACCCGTTACGCGGAGGCTGTTGATAAACCCTTTGCCGCTTTACGAGGTAACAGACGGGAAACAAAAAGCCCCGCAACCTGTCCGGCCGCAGCAAGGTAAAAAGCCAGCTGTAAGGCATTCTCAAGACTGCTCACAGAGGTTTCCCGTTGCAGGCTCTCACTCCCGCTCCCGGATAGCGCTATCAGCACAGCTATACCAATCGCATTACCCACATTCAGCGTTGTAGAAGCCATACCTGAAGCGATCCCCTGCTCGTTATGCGGAATGCCTGAGCCTGAAGCTATCCACATTGCCGTCCATACAATACCCTGTCCTGCTCCTGAAATGACCAGCCCCGGCATTATGTTCGCATAAGATGCACCAGAAAATGCTGCCGGTGCCAGAGCCAGCGTACCGGTAATCCCCATTAAAAAACCAATAAGTAATGTTGTGCGCACCGGCAGACGGTTTGCGAGCCGGGCACCGAGCTGCGTTCCGGCAAAGATTGCCAGCGAAGGAATAATAAAGGCCAGACCCGTCTGTAAAGCGCTGTACCCCATAACACTCTGAAACAGAATCGTCAGGAAATAAGGCAGAGCGCCGAATGTCCCCATATAAATGGACGTCATCGCCATGCCTGTAACCAGACTGCGGTTTCTGAATAACCGTAACGGCATCAGTGGATCCTGGCTACGGGCCTCAATAGTGACAAACAGCAGCAGAGATATAGCGGCCAGATTCAGAGAGAAAAGAATATGTCCTGACAGCCAGCCATCTTCAGGCCCCTGAACCAGAGCGTATACCAGCAGGGTGGCGCCTACCGTCACCGTTACCGCGCCTGGAAAATCAAAACTGCGGCGCGTCTTCCTGAGGCTGTCTTTCGGTAAGACATAAAAAGCCGCACAAATCGCGATGGCTGACAGTAAAACGTTGACGAAAAATACTGACGGCCAGCCATACGCATTGGTAAGTACTCCTCCGGCAAGCGATCCCAGGGTGAGACCACTTGCGCCTGCGCCGCCCCAGACAGCCAGAGCCCGGTTTCGTGCAGGTCCTTCCTCAAACAGTCGGTTTATAAGTGACAGCGTGGACGGAAAAAGTAATGCAGCGCCTATGCCTTGCAGGGCTCGCGCAATGACGATAACGCCAGGCTCCCACGCTAAACCACCTGCAAGCGAAGAAAAGGCATATAGCCATAATGCGCAAATAAATACGCGACGTTGCCCCAGCAGATCGGCAGCCCGCCCGCCGAAAAGTAAAAAACCTCCGCAACATACCGTATAGGCACTCACGACCCACTGCAGAGTCTGCTCAGAAAACCCCAGTCCGGCACCAATTTCCGGCAGCGCCACAAATACAATATTTATATCCAGCGAGTAAATGAGCTGGGCGAACGCCAGTAGCGCAAGGCTCCAGTGTTGTAAACGTCGGGCACCTGAATCCATTGTGGATGTGGGCATAGAACAATCTCCGTATAATTTTAAGAAAACCAATGTACGAGTACATACGTACATTTAATGTATGTATGTACTCGTACATTAGTCAACTGATAAAACTTAAAGTAGGATAGGGAGATGTTAACTCCCTTATGGAAAAACGGATGCTTGCAAACCACCCTGACAGAGAACAACTTCGTCTTGAGAACGTGCTGGCCGCTTTGGGAAATCCATTACGCCTGACAGTGGTACGTGTGCTTGCTGGTGGCGGCGAACATGCGTGTAGCGCGGTGCTGAGTGGTATTCCCAAATCGACGCTGACTCACCACTGGCGTGTATTGCGCGACAGTGGTGTGATCTGGCAGCGCCCCTTCGGGCGAGAAAACTTATTGTCGCTACGTCGGGAAGATCTCGATGCGCGCTTTCCCGGTCTCCTTGATGTCCTGTTGGGCGCAGTTAACAATGATGCTCTCACAAAAGAGTCGACCGCAAAAAATCTGCCGCAGCCATCTTCAAAATAGGGTGCGGATGCAAGACTATGCTTCCTTTTTGCATGTCTCGATATCAGCTTTTTTCCTGTTGCAACTGCTCATGTTGCTTAAGCTCGTAATCGATAAACGCATCAATCATGCTCCGATAAATCTTCTCAATAATGACTTCAGGAAGTCCGGTTTCAGCGGCTTTTTGACGGGCTTTAGCGATGACCTGCGCTACACGATCCGGTGCACGAACGGCGGAACTGTCGCTTTTGAAGGCCGCCGCCGCTTTAACACATTTCGCGCGCTGGGCAATCAGGTTAACCAGTTCGCTATCTATCTTATCGATACGATCTCTGACTTCTTCAATGCTGGAAAAAAGCATAAAACAATCCTTAAGACTAGTACGCGAGATCGCCAGAATACATTAACCTGGCAGTGGATGCCTCTGCGTGTCACGAACTATATCCTGTGCAAGAACGCCTTATTCCTTTTTCTACTTTGCTAATATCTTAAACTCATAAAGTGGAAAAATTTTTTTCCTTTAATTCAATCAGTTAAACGATCTTGTATCCTCCATGCTATGCGGGCTTCTCAACCGTTATGCCTTAAAAGTATCAAAATCGTTGATATATCTTTAATTCATATTTTCTGACGATATGATGTCGGAGAACTCTGAATAGTGAGAACGTATCTTATTAACAATCCCCGACCACAAAAGGAAAACGAGATTATGGACGATTTCGCAGTTCGTAGCGCAGGTGGAAAGCTCGCGCTATGGGTCTTCTGGATTTTCTGCCTCTATTTTTGCTGGTCTCTGGCGAGCAATCTCTGGCTTGCCGGCCCGGCTGATATCGTCTCAGGCTTCGCCAGCGGCGCAGCGCGATCTGTCGAAAGCGGGTTAAACACGGTGTCTGGCATCGTTGCATTAAGTGCGGTAGGTGCGATACTGGGCGCCATTGCCTGGTATACACGTCCACGTGATATGCAAGCGTGACGTCAGGGCTCCACCGTTTCACAGGATGATGCATGTCTCTCTTCGACTGGCAGCAGCGCTTTGACAGCTGGATGACGCAGCACTTTACCCACGCCGATGCCGCTCACGATCTCGCGCACTTTCGCCGTGTATGGCAAACGGCGCAAACCTTGATGGAAGGCGAACAGGCTGACGCGCTGGTGGTGCTCACCGCCTGCTACTTCCACGACATTGTCAGCTTTGCCAAAAATCATCCGCTGCGTCACACCTCGTCGCAGCGGGCGGCAGAAAAAGCCGCCGCGATCCTTACTACCGACTTTCCTGACTTTCCCGAAAGCGCCATTCCTGCGGTGCGCCACGCCATTGAGGCGCACAGCTTCAGCGCCGCCATTACCCCACAAACCCCTGAAGCTAAAATCGTGCAGGATGCTGACCGGCTGGAGTCCCTTGGCGCGATTGGTCTGGCACGGGTCTTCGCCGTCTCCGGCAGCATGGGGGGCGCGCTGTTTGACGGCGACGATCCTTTTGCTGCCCGCCGCGAACTGGACGACAAACGCTTTGCCCTCGACCACTTTCGCTGCAAGCTGCTAAAGCTGCCTGCGACCATGCAGACCGCCAAAGGCCGCGCACTGGCCGAGCATAACGCCGATTTCCTGGTACACTTTATGGCAAAACTGAGCGCCGAACTGCAGGGCGATTTTCAGCGTCTTGATGACGAGGTGCTGCGCCGCTACAGCGCGCGCCCATCCTGAGGAGAGGGAACGATGGCAGATGTGCATGACAAAGCGACGCGCAGCAAGAATATGCGCGCCATCGCCACGCGCGATACCGCCATTGAGAAACGGCTGGCCGGTTGCCTGGAGGCGCTGGGGCTGGACTTTCGCGTGCAGGACGCCACTCTGCCCGGACGCCCCGATTTTATCGTTGATGCCTACCGCTGCGTTATCTTCACCCACGGCTGTTTCTGGCACCATCACAACTGCTATCTGTTTAAAGTCCCCGCCACGCGCACCGATTTCTGGTTAGAGAAGATTGGCAAAAACGTGGCGCGCGACGCCCGCGACTGCGCACTGCTGCTGGAGCAGGGCTGGCGGGTGTTAGTCGTCTGGGAGTGTGCGCTGCGCGGAAAACTGAAACTCAGCGACGACGCGCTCAGCGTTCGCCTGGAGGAGTGGATCTGCGAAGGTCAACAGACCGCACAGATCGACACCCAGGGAATTCATGGCGCGTTTTAATTTGCCATAGCGAAAATAATTTCCCTGGTAAATAAGGATGAGTGAGGCCCTGATTCCTGATAAGGAAATTAAAATAACCTCTCTAATTCATTAATTACTGCCGTAAAAAAGCAACGCTCTTTTGTTGCTTATAAACACTGAAGCCCATCACTGCTTAATTATTAGGTTGAATCAACCCCGTGTTTTGTTGTGTGGGACGCACGCCATCTGACTCGCTTTTATTAAAACCAACACCTGTTGTATTTACTGATGAGCAACAGGGTTGTTGTCGTCTGAATAAGACGACCCCCAATAGATTGAAATAGATCACTCTTTTTATTGTGGAGGTTTTATGTCATCTCACGAGGCTTTATCTAAAACAGTTCATATCCTCTTTACTGATGATGAAAAGGCATCTTTTTCGTCTGCAGTAAAAAAGGCTGAAGATGGTGAGGCGTTATTCTGCGAGGAGATGATTGACGTTGCGATAGATATTCCGCCGCGGGATCTCCATGGGGTGAACAACGAATGCTTATCGCGGCAAACAGAAGAGGCACAACACCTGAAAGCGCGCCTTCTTGAGACCCTGAGCCGCAAGATGCCGCACCTCATCGAAAAGCGACATCGGGGATACAACAGGCATGAGCCTGATGCGGACGACATTCAGCGGATACAGGAAAAGCTACGGGCCGTGCAGGGTACAACTGTGCCGGAGAGGCTTCTCGCCCCCGCTCACCATTTTCTCGACACCCTGTTATTGCTGCAACAAAGCGACCATCCCGCCGCGAATGAAATAGACCCTTACGCCTTCGATTTAATGCACGCGATCTCCGATGCGCTGGATGCTGTCACCGCCGTCGAAAAAGTCGAGCATCTGGAGTGGGACGCGCAGGTTGCCGCAACGGCGGATGCGTATCGACATAACTTGATCGCGGCACTCCCACAGGAACTCACCCAGCCTCAACAGGCTGAGGAGTTACTTCTGTCCGCAAGCAATGCGTCATGTGTGGAGTATCAGCGATTCGCTCAGCTGAAACAGTCGCTTATGGCTGAAACCCGGCTGACCCGCCAGCGTCTGGCAGAATACCTGCAACAGCAGGCCAACGTCATACAGAGTAATGCCCGTGATGCGCGGCTATTCGCGATGAAGATGTTACTCAGGCAAGGGGATCGAGCGGCGTTGGGGAGTGCTGAGCAACTGGCAGACTGGATGCAGGAGTATCTGGTCTTCGCGTACCCAATGCCCGGAGTTGATGGTGCGCTGCAAGGTAATCCGCAGGTCAGCGAGCGCAAAGCAGGGGAGGATCATGAGCCCGATGATATCCGGCTGGTTCGTCATATTCTGCACATTGGCAAGATGTTTGGAAGCCTGGCTGCGAGGCTGAAGCAGGTACAAAAGCGTGTCGCGCCTGACGATGAGAAAAAAGCGGCGGATAAACTGTGGCATCGCGCAGGGTGGCGGGTCAGAAATCTCACCCAATTTGCAAAGCAGGCCTGCGCTGGCCCGCACAATACCCTTACCAGAGTGAGCGCAAGGGAAAAACCTTTGCGTCAGCCACCCTACAGCGAAGCTCTCAACCGTGCGGTAAGAGATAGCGCATTGCTTCTGCTTGACGCAATTCAACAGACAGAACGGCGAATCAAACAGATCCCTGCCGCCGCAGGGAGAGTGGCAGAAGCAGTTGAGCAGTATCTGCAAATGACCGAATCTCACGCGGGTGATGAGGTGTTACCGGCGCTCAATCATCTGCTCACTCAAGAGGTGGAGGCTGAGGTAAAGCGCTGGCACTCTGTCGCACATCACGCGCAGCAGCAGCTGGAAGCACTTATTGATCCCCTGGCTAAACGCACAGAAGAGGAGTGGGCAGCCTTATTCCGCAGCGCTCATTTTGAAGCGCTTCGCGATGCGGGCAGAGGAGAAGGGATCGAAAAACTCGATAAAATCCTCCGTCAAACCGCAGAGGAGCTAAGCCAGCTGGCGCTGCAAATGCAGAGCGCAGTGGTTCGCCTGGCGAAACGCGGGCACAGCGGCAGGATTGAACTTAATCACCATATTGCGCAGTGGTTAGTGGCGTTAAAGCGGATGAAAGCCGGGGTAAAAAATAGTGTCGTTGAGATAACGGGCCGCGCGCTGGGCAGTTTCTCTCACCGTGGAATGTTGGTGCGCGGCATAAGCGAATGGGCGACAGCGTTACGTCAGGAGTACTTACGTGACGTCCACCCGCAGGAAAAAAAAGAAGCAGCCATCTTATTTGACCGAACGGTGCTGGAACTCATCAACGATAGCCGCAGTCACTGGGCGAAAAAAGCCGATCCGCAGGCTGAAGGTTTCATAAGCAGGCTAAAACTCGCGCTTCAGCTTGCAGCAGAAGTTACCACGGCTTACCCACCCACGCCGGAGGCGATCCTGGCCGGATCCCGTAGCCTGCCGGAGGATCTCCAGCGCTGGGCTAAGAGCAAGGTAATCGGTGGCGCATTGTCAGCGGTACTCCGGGAGGGTTTTAGTCTGTCAACCGGACCATGTTCTCTACCCGTGCGCGTCGTGCTAAGGGAAGGGCAAACGGGGGGGAATAGTTCTCGTCGCGATCGCATTATCAATAAAGCGTTATCGCCAATCGCGTTTCGTTTAACGATGTCACTGTCACCGACGCGAGATATTGGCGTCGCGGGCACGCCTCTCTATAAACAGCAGGGTGAGATAACAAAACAGATCGTTTCGTTGCCGCAGGCGCTGGCCTGGACGGCAGGGTTTGTCGGAACGGGGGCAGGGGTTAATACTGCGCTGAGGCGTTGTATTGAGCAGGCACTGGTGCGGGAAGTTGAGAAATTCATGGCCGAAGCGGCTATACAACGTGAGCTGGCGGCGAAACCCGCAGCACCCTTCGCAGAAACAGATGAAAATTTACCGCCACGGCGGAAAAAACGCGCAGCCGAGTATCCTCAGGAACGCTCCGAGAAAGGTTTTAATCCTGCGACCGAACGGGAAACGGCACCTGATTTACAGCATGAGAGTGAAGTAAAAGAGGAGCCGGGTAATAAAGGTGCAACGGCTGCTTTATTATCTGATGTCAGGGGCTGGAACGTACGGGGCGCTTATAATCTTGCCCTCACTGGCGTACCCCGTGAGGGAGGTATTTACCATGCTGACGATGGGCATTTATATATTTATCTTGCCGGCCGCTTCTGGCCCTGCAAAAAATTGAGTGCCGATCTATACGGCGTGTTTGTTAGCGCGTGGGGTATGAAAAAAGTCGTAATTATCAGTGATGTTAATGGTTACTGGGATTACGCAGATCAGACCGATGTTGAAAAGTTTAACGCCTTTTTAGCTATCCAAAAAAACATTGCAGAATCTAATCTGGACTCTGCAGCGAAAAAAAGGATTGATGCGTCTCTTTCTGCGGATAACTTTATCTCCTGGGGTGGTTTAATTAAACGGATAATTAATATCATCAACAGAGAGTTTTATAATCTTTATTTGCATCCAGAGAATGAAAATCTTATCGCAATTATGATGCTCAGAAAAATGATTCTCGACACCCAGAGTGTGGCGGACGGGATCCTTAAAGGCAGAGCATATGAGAGTACGAATTTATTCTGGAATCAGCAGTTGCTGTCTCACTATTGGGAAGCATTCAATGTTGATATTACCGATGTCAGTATATTAGCCACCGCGCGCTATGCGCGCATCCTCGCCGATGACGCGCTGGCTAAATATAATAAGCTTAATAAGAAATTCTTCGAGAAAGAAAAGAAACGATTGGCGAAAATTAATGCTAGCATCGCTGACTTGAAAAATAAAATATGGGAGGCGGAAAACAATCCTCGAGAATATATTAGCGCCTCTCTTGCTATGGCTTTCTATGTAAGATATAGCCAAGATTTTACCACCGAGTTGAAGAAAAAAGAGGGTGAAAGAAGCGTTGTTCAATCCATCGTTAACAGAGTGCAAAAAAAAAGAGATAGCTACAGACAACTTATTCAGGCGTATAAGGAAAAATACCAGCGATATGAGGAGGGAATGGCGCTTGGCGATAAAGCTTTTACCCAACGCCTGAGATTGCAGCATGATACATCAGATATTATTACCGCCGCAAAAGAAGCCGTTGCAGAGTTGGCGCTGAAGGAAGTTAAACTCCGACAAAGCCTTCGCTTCGGTGACGGCGAATGGGACAGCGAACAGATTGATACGCTTCGTATCGCCCGGGCAACCGTAAGAACAATACTGGTGCAACAACAAACATATGTCGATCTGGTCGAAACTCTGGAAACGACAAATATTACAATACCCGCAGCCAGGGAGAGTTATGCTGATATTGTTTGGGCGAACAACGTTACTGATGAGATATACCCAAAAATCTTTGCCGGGGAAGAAAACGCTGCAGCACGCGATCTTCTTCCCGCTATGCTGCACTGGTTGCAGAAGAATAAAAAGAGTGTTTCACATCTAAAAAATCTTCGTGCGCAGGAGATCATTGATACTTATGCAAAAAGCCGTCATGAACTAAACCCCTTAATGATTGAAAAAGATATTCCAGAAGGATACACCTCCTTATCTACAATGTTGGGTAGAGAATATTTTTCGAGTAAATGGTATTACAACCAGCAATTTATTGAGTACAAAAGAAAGTACAGCAGTTATGAAGCAAGCGAGCGGGTTAAGGAGTTGCTGATTGTTTCAGGTCTTTCGGTCGATGAAATGACAGCACCTGTTAAAAAAAGCATCCGGCTCGATGTCAGAAAGAAAAATAATGTCAAAAATGTTCATGCCGGAGAGCTATTATTTATTCAACTTAAAGACAATAATTGGGTCTTTTTTTCCATTTTTCCAAATGCAACCTTTAGTCGACGCTTTACTGAAGCGCAAATGCACAGCAACCCGTGGCTGAACGCCATTGCCAATCTTGTGCCCCAGAGAGTTCATAGCCATGGTCTGGAGAGTGTATTTACCGAGGCCTTTTTTAAAAAGCAGTTCGGTCACGCAAATGAAAAAATTTATTGGGATGGCACGCGACGTGCAGCGAAAGAAAAAGAGGCCTTCATCAATAACATCCTTTATAAGAAAGAGGGTGAAACGGAATATCCTAACCCCTTTGCACACGCTCACTTTGGTGGCACCGAGTACAGTGTTTATAAACATGAGGAGCAATTACACCATAGTCTTGTCGTTACGCTGAACATCAGTATGAAAAATGCACTCGATCGTTCGGCCAATAAACTTAAATCCGATCTTTATAAGCCATCTGCGCTGCATCGTATTGCATGTATTTTCATCCCATTTTATTCCGATATATACGGATCTGTGACTGATGGTGAATATCAACCCGATGGTTTTGCCCTCATTGCCGATATTTTTGCGGTAGTGTGTGTTGCGGCGCAGTTAGGGGCAAAAATAGGCGCGCTGATAAATAATGCGAAAGGGATCGCAACTATCGCACGCGAAGGGGTCGCGAGAGGTTTAACAGGTAAAAGCTTGTATAAATATATGATTCGTGAGATGGGGAACAGGGGGTTATCAACGCTATTGAATTGGGAAAAATAAGTGCCAGCGCGATATTCGATTTAGTTGATGCATTAATGCTACGCGATCTCTCCAGCTATATCATGTCTAAAATTCGCGCTGACATGATCTTTCATAATATTGTTCCTGGAAAATCTGCCGCTGCAACAGTGGGTAAAGAGTTTATTCGTCTGGATGTAACGTTAAAAGATATGCATAAGCAGACTTTGCGCGGCGGTGAGGTTTATGTAAGCATCTCTCCGAAAACCAGGTTGCGCGTTTATTATATAGAAACTGCAAACGGTATCGCTGAAGTGCGTTGGAGCCCGACAACTAAAGCATGGCGTACTGTTGATCCCAAAGACCCATCAAATCCCGGTCAGATTATGCACCCTGAAAAGAACAAATGGGTCGTTACCTCAGTTGCGAAAGGTACCAGTATTCAACCTGAGATGGGTATACAGAGGTTACGTACTAATTTACCTGATGAAAAAATCCCTTTTAATATCCAGCATGCAAAAGAAACCGAAGGGGTGGATGCGCAGGCCTTACTTGAAGAGCTTTACAGGCGTAATTCAACCAAACTCGCGATGAATAATCCTGCAGAACGAAGCAAATATGTAATGGCTTCGGTCGGAAATTACATGATCGAAAAAGGCTTCGAAAACATCCGCTATCGCGGTATGGCTGTTTTTGTAGACTCTGTGGATCAAATGCCGGCAAATCACTTTGTCGTTATCGGTGCTAAAAATAATCGCGACTATGTTTTTGATCTCTCGGCGGGAGCGTTCTCCAGAAAATATGATGAATTCAATGGTCCTGTTATTCTTCCTGAAGAGTTGTGGGCGCAAAAATATGCAAATATCAACGGTGCCAGCCTGATTAAATACGCTGATTATAAATCTCGCGTAAAAGCAGATGAGATATTTGGTGCTTACAGTGAATATACCCACCATGGGCCTCAGGCTATTATTCCCAATGCGAAAGTGCTCAGGCGCCCTGAATGGTATTACCCCGATTCGGTAGCGGCAGATAACAGTGCTGAGGTAGTGACAACTGCGGCGCTCTGGCACGGTGCAGGAAATGAACTCATGTCATCGGTGCGCCGTAGCCAGAGGAGAACGGTTACCACTGACAATGCTGCAGATTACGCTGTAGATCTGCTCGAAAACAGTGAATTATTGAATAAAGAAACGGCGAATTTACTGCGCCAGTGCATAAAGCATGTCGAAGAGGGAGGAAGGGCGATTACCGAAGCCACGGGCTTACTCGACACGCCACGGCTGATTACCTCTCAGGACGGTCTGCTGTGCGTGGATAAAGGGGAAATGCTGTTCTTCTTCAGGACGAATGCAGCGGTGCAGGCCACTTCGACACATCCTGTTCACGTTATGGTCAGCGTCGGTAACGGGCGTTTTGCCGGCATAAATAACAACACTCTTGATCAGGCGCTCAGCAATGACCCCCGCATTCTACTGGCTGAGCAGCTTGGCGACTTTACAGGCACTCAGGCCAAACGTAACGCAGACGGAGAAAAAATGCAGATCTTTGCGGCCAGGCCGACAGGACTTCTTCTCGCGGACAAACCGGCATTACGCGACTTAGCCAGCACTCTTCCTGCGGACACGGATAGCATCAGCGGTTTGACCGATTTACTGGCACAGTGCGGTAAATTGTCGCCCGAACAGGCCCAGGGATTAGCGCGAGCGCTTCAGCCAGTGATTAACAATCCGGCTCCTGTTTATGGCCAAATGGGCGCCATTGAGGATGTGCTCACTTCACCCGTGCGTATTAAAAAAGAGGCGGAGATGATGGCTGTGCCGCAGGGACACCTCGTTACCTTTATGCGCATGGGTAAATCCAATGCCGGTCATGTGATGTACAGCCTGGGCAATGGTGAATTTATTATCATCAACCCTGCAAAGCTTGATGCTTCATTAGCCGATAAAAGTACCATTATTCACGCCAGGGATATCCCTGCTGAAGTATGGCGCTATAACGTGATTTCTGCCGGTGGAATTGCCCTGAAAAAAATGCGCGTGTCGGCGTTACTGGGCGAGGGGGGAGCTTTTTCTGTAGAAGGGAGCACGCTGTCTATTAAAGCCATGGGTGGTCCCGGCGCGGTTAATAGTATGGATGCGCAGGAGCTGGCAGATACTATCCGTGGTTTAGCAAGAAGCGAAAATTTTGCCGTTGATCTATCCCGCATCAGTGAAATTAAATTTTACAGTCACTTTGGTGCATTTGGCAGGCTACCCGTCGGTAAGGCGCTGGCCTGGCTCCTGAATAAAAAGGTGACGGCTTACCCGGTATTTTATAGCCCTAAATTACAGGGCAAAGAGGCTTTACTGTCGGAAGCGAAGAGTTTTTTACCCGAGGATTTATCTGCAGATGAACTCGCTCTACTGGCTAACCAGCAAAGTCGGAGTCATGAATTTTGGCAACATACACGCTCACTGTTCGGCGACAAAGGTGCAACGGAGAGCGTGGAGATGAGCAGTGACCTTAAAGAACTTTTACTTAAAGTGGCGGATTATGTCCGCGGCAAGATTTCAATAGATGATTTTTTAGATGGTATGCCTAACTTTACTAATGGATTGATGATTATGAAGGTTGGGCTAAACCTTCTGTATAACCATGAAGAGATTGATTTTGACGGATACGTTTCACTGAGTTGTGATGTATTAGGCGCAAGCCGGTTCGGCGTGGAGCTAATAATACAATTTATTGACAAGTAGGCTGCTCACGGGATTACAGAATGGTTGTCGTGAAGGCAGGAAGTATTACCCTCTTTTAGCCCGGTAATACTTCCTTTTTTATGGCGACGATGAGAAGGGGGTTATTCCTCAATCTCGCAGCGCTTAACTACCGGGGGCGCAGGCAAAAGATACTTGCCAAGGGTAACCAGCACCACTGCAAAAATAATCACCCCCAGTGCCAGCCACTCGATTGTGGAGAGATGTTCACCCGCAAAGGTGGTGCCGAGCAGCACCGCGACCACCGGGTTGACGTAGGCATAACTGGTGGCAACGGCGGGCGTGACGTTGCGGATCAGGTACATGTAGGCATTGATGGCGATAATTGAGCCGAACAGCGCCAGATAGCCGACGGCGAAGAAGCCCTCAATGGGCGGCACGGCGGTCAGACGCTCGCCGCTGAGCGCGGAGGCCGCGAGCAGTACGATCCCGGCGGCCAGCATCTCAATTGCACCAGCCATCATGCCGACCGGCAGTTCAATGCGCGATCCGTAGACGGAGCCAAACGCCCAACTGAGCGAGCCAATCAAAATCAGCCCGGCACCCCACGGATTGCCGCTCAAGTTGCCGCCGCTGTTAAGCAGCACGATGCCAACCAGGCCAATGGCGATGCCCAGCCACTCCAGCTTGCGCGTGGCAATACCAAAAAAGCGGCTAAAGCAGAGGGTGAAGAGCGGCACCGTCGCCACCACCGCCGCCGCGATGCCGGACGGGACATTCTGGTGTTCA
>Ga0157372_10000545_pt1 | contig 41481 bp, 33 predicted proteins | sample C55metaG_FD_115307 | JGI IMG/M metagenome (GOLD analysis project Ga0157372, IMG submission 115307) | Corn rhizosphere microbial communities from Kellogg Biological Station, Michigan, USA - C5-5 metaG | ecosystem: Host-associated > Plants > Roots > Rhizosphere > Soil | place: USA: Michigan...
ATCGGTGGATCGGGCGGGTGGGAGAGCAGAACCGTGCCCGCTTTGCTCAATGCCTCCAGCACGTTCTGGTCTTTGGGGATTTCAGCCCTGCAGCCGATCCTGAACGGAGGCCGCAATCGAGCCGCGCTCGAAAATGCCCGTGCACAATACGAAGAAGTGGCGGCAAACTATCGCGAGTCGACGCTGGTGGCCTTCCAGCAGGTGGAGGATGCGCTGAGCAGCCTGAACACACTTTCCACCGCGTCCGCTGCGCAGCAGCAAGCAGTCGAGGCAGCCGCCCGGGCTTTGACGCTTGCTAATGCGCGCTACAGCGGCGGCCTGGTGACCTACCTCGATGTGATTACCGCCCAGGAACAACTGCTCGTGAATGAACGTCTGGCAACGCAGCTTCGCGGTCAACGCCTGGTCTCTTCCGTTCTCCTGGTGAAAGCACTGGGGGGCGGCTGGGATAGCGCGAGCCTGGCGGCAGTCGGGATCAAGCCCAGTCTCAAACAAGCCCTTCAGCCGTGAGTGATTTTCATGTAGCCTGAGGCGCAAGTTCCTGTGAAACGGACTTTCTCATTCTGCATGACTGCCCTGGTGCTGGCTTCTGCTGTCGCGGCCGCACAAAACGAAATGGTGGCGGTACCCAATCGCCCGACGGTTTCGACCACGGCCCAACCCGTGCAGGCCGGTGTTCTTGAAACCGAATGGGGTGTCGATGCCGCATCTTCGCATCAGGACGTCAACGACCTGTTCAAGTTTGGCTTGACTTCGAACTTCGAACTCCGTCTCGGGAACATTCTCTGGACCGCGGACTCGGGAACGCACGGTTTGGGGGACACGGCCGTAGGATTCAAGTACCGTCTTACTCGCGATTCCGAGCACCAGCCCTCGGTCGCGCTTATGTACATGTTGACGGCGGCGACGGCAACCAACATGCCCGGATCGGCCGGGCCGAGTCATTCCTTTGCCTTCCTCGCCAGCAAAGATCTGGGGAAGCATCATTTCGACTTCAATTTGATCGGGAACTTGCTTGAGAGCCGAACGGGAGACTTTCATCACAACTTTCTGAACGCACTTGCTTGGTCTCACCCGGTCCGCGGGAAGTGGGGTGCAACCGCGGAAATCTCGGGTGTGACTTCTGCCCAACGGGGCCTCGCCGGAAATGCCCAATTCCTTACTTCCGCCATTTATACCCCCGAGTCTAGGTTGGTTTTTGACATTGGAGTGATGGGGAGGATAGCTGGAGAGATCCCGCATGCTATGTTTGTTGCCGGCGTTACTTATTCGGTGGCGAACCTATATCATGACCATGGGCACAGGCAAAATTCGCCAGCTAGCTTCTAAGCCAGGGTTACAAACTCCGGCTTTCCCGGCGGAGCATGCGGCATAGGACCGGGGAACTGCATCACACTAAACAAGTATTTTGGCTGTGAGAATTCTGCGCAACAGGGCGCGGAAAGTAATACACTAGGAGCTCATGGAACTGCTGCTGAACCTCGCTTGGTTCCTCATTGGGGGAATTGCCCTGTGGTCATTTCTGGGTTCTCCCTCCAAGCACCAGAAGCAGTTTATTTTCGCTCTGGTTGCGCTATTTTGCGCAATCCTTCTTCTTTTTCCAGCAATTTCCGTTTCCGATGATCTACATTTCCAGGCTTTCGTCTCGGAAGATTCGAACGCTAGTAAGCGGCTGCTGAGCGCTGCTCAAACAAGTTCGATCGACTATTGGGCACCGCTGCTGTTGGCGTTTCTTTTCACGCTGCTCAGGGTCCCTCTTTGGTTCATTCGTACAACGAAATTCGTGTCAAGATTGTCGGCTCCTTTCGACCGTCCGGTTCTCGGGCGCGCTCCTCCTGCGTTGGTTCTCGCCTAGGTAAGCTGGCGAGAGTACTGCGCAATTTCTGCTCCGAATCCCGTTAGAACGAAGTGAGTTCATGGCGGCAGACCTACCAGCTGCTGGGCGGGTTGCGCAGAAGTAAATTGAGCGCGGCGGAACGCCTCTGAACTGAACGCGAGGCTTGCCGTTACAAGTTTGCCGGCGAACACAAACTCGTCGTGCAAGGAGCAGGCGCGGCCGAAATGGTGATTTCACCCCTGAGCGTCGCCATTGCGGTCGCCCTGCTCTAATCTGCAGTCCACCCATTCTTCCGGCGCGCGTCCCTCACGGCGTCCTCCCCCCAGCTCTGTTAAACTACGACGTTTCGGAGGAGCCGATGCGCGCATACTGCCGTCCATTCTTGGTGTTCTCATTCTTCCTACTGACCTCCTGCTTCGTATTCGCGCAACAGAACTCCACCGACATCGACAGCAAAGTCGAAGCCCTTCTCAAGCAGATGACTCTCGAGGAGAAGGCCGGCCAGCTGACGCAGTTCGCGGGTAAGACGCCGGAGTCGCTGAAAGCGATCCGCGAAGGGAAAGTGGGATCGCTGCTGGGTGTGCTCGGCGCTGAAAACGCCAACGAAGCCCAACGCGCCGCCGTCGAAAATTCGCGCCTGAGAATCCCATTGATTCTTGGTTTTGACGTGATTCACGGCTACCGCACCGTTTTCCCTGTGCCCATCGCCAGTACCGGCAGCTTCGATTTGTCCCTGCTCGAACAAGCCGAGCGGGTTTCCGCGAAGGAAGCTACTGCGTCAGGCGTGAAATGGGTGTTTGCGCCCATGGTCGACATCGCGCGCGATCCTCGCTGGGGCCGAATCGTCGAAGGAATTGGAGAAGATCCGTATCTAGGCGCGATGGTTGCCGCTGCCAAGGTCCGGGGATTTCAGGGCAAGAGCATGGCTGACCCGGAAAGTGTGGTCGCTTGTGCCAAGCACTATGTGGCTTACGGCGCAGTCGAAGGCGGTCGCGACTACAACACCGTCGATATTTCGGAACAGCTTCTCCGAGAAGTTTACTTGCCACCCTTTAGGGGCGCCGTGGATGCGGGCGTTGGTACCTTGATGTCGTCCTTCCAGGACTTGAACGGAGTGCCGGGAGTTGCGAACCATCACACCCTGACCGACATTTTGCGGGATGAATGGAAGTTCAAAGGCTTCGTCGTGAGTGACTGGGCCGCGGTCCACGAGTTGATCGCCCACGGGTTTGCTTCGAACGATACCGATGCCACGGCGAAAGCGCTCCTGGCCGGTGTTGACATGGACATGGTGGATAACGCCTACCAGCACATTCCGGAACTGGTTCGTTCCGGAAAGCTTCAGGAAAGCGTTGTCGATGAATCGGTCCGCCGCGTTCTTCGCGTCAAGTTCCAGGCTGGATTGTTCGACCACCCTTACGCCGACGCCCATCGCGAAAAGACGGACATCCTTACGGCTGAGAGTCTGCAGGTGGCACGCAAGCTCGCGCAGGAGTCGATGGTCTTGTTGCAGAACAAGTCTGACGTCCTCCCGCTCGCGAAGACGAGAACGGTTGCCGTCATCGGGCCACTGGCCGATGACAAGGCCTCCCAACTCGGCCCCTGGGCGGGCGACGGTCAGGCCAAAGACGCAGTAACGCCGCTCGAAGGCATCGTCGCAAAACTGGGCCAGGAACATGTCCTCTACGCCAAGGGAGTGGACATTCCACCTTATGAAGGAGGACAGGCTGCCGGAGTGGCGGCACCGGCGCCGCCGTCTGCAACCGGCGTGCGCGGGGTGGCGAACAGTGGAAAGGCCGCGAGCATTGACGATGCTGTCCTTGCGGCCAAGAAAGCGGATGTGGTTGTCCTGTTTCTCGGGGAGCTTGCCGGGATGTCCGGCGAGGCGAGCTCCCGCTCTTCGCTTGACTTCCCCGGGGACCAGCTGAAGCTGGCAAACGCAGTGATCGAGGCGGGGAAGCCGACGGTGCTGGTCGTCGAAAGCGGCCGCCCGCTCGATATCCGCTGGGCCACCTATCACACCCAAGCCATCTTGCAGGCTTGGTTCCCGGGGGTTCAGGCGGGAAACGCGATCGCCGACCTTTTGTTTGGCGATGCCTCTCCGAGCGCACGATTGGCCATCAGCTGGCCGCGGAGCACCGGCTCCATCCCTGTCTACTACAACCACCGCAACACTGGACGGCCCACAGCTCCCGACCGTTGGAAAACTGGCTATCTCGACCTGCCCTCGACTGCCCTTTTTCCGTTCGGGTTCGGCCTCACCTATTCCAACTTCAGTTACGGCCACCTTTCTGTAAAGACACCGGAGATCCCGCAAGATGGAAGCCTGCAAGTCAGTGCGGAAGTAGAAAATACTGGCAAGCGTGAGGCCACTGAGGTCGTTCAACTGTATGTGCATGACCGTGTCGGGCTGACATCGCGTCCGGTTCGCGAACTCAAGGGTTTCGAGCGGGTCACGCTTCGGCCAGGAGAGCACAAAAGCGTGGATTTCACCGTCAAAGCGAACGACCTCGGTTCTTACGATCCGCAGATGCGCTGGGTAGTGAATCCTGGAACCTACGATGTCTGGGTCGCCCCTGATTCTGCCAGTGGCGTGCAGGGCTCGTTTCAGGTAAAGTAGCCACCCGATCCGCTGCCTGCCGCATGGAGGCAGGCGGACCCGGCAATCGCAACTTCGGCTGAGCGGGTCCTGCCGGAGTTTGTCGCTTGCGCTGAGTTTAGAATGCACACTGCAGCGCGACAGGGGATCCCATCGTGAACAAAAGAACGTTTATGAAGCTCGCTTGTGTTGGGGCGGCGAGTCGATGGTTCTCGCGCATTCCGATCTGGGCCGAGGAGCACAAGTTGGTCAATTGGGCCGGGAACCTTGAGTATGGAACCGAGCGGCTGTACCCGGCTACGAGCACGGATGACGTTCGCCGGTTTGTGAAGGCCAACGCCAAGTTCAAGGTTCTGGGAACGAAACATTGCTTCAACGACATCGCCGACACCGCCACCCAGTTCCTCTCGCTGGGGCCGCAGAACCAGGTCGTCGACCTCGATCGACACAGTAAGACGGTGACCATCGAAACCGGTATGAGCTACGGGCAGCTGGCGCCATTTCTCGACCAACATGGTTTTGCACTGCACAATCTTGCCTCACTGCCACATATTTCGGTGGCCGGCGCCTGCAGTACCGCGACGCACGGATCTGGAGAGAAGAATCAAAACTTGGCGACACAGGTTTCGGCGCTCGAGCTGGTGACCGCTTCGGGGGAAGTGTTGAAGCTATCACGCGAGAAAGATGGCCACATCTTCGGGGGAACCGTGGTCGGGCTGGGTGCTCTCGGAGTGATCACGCGGCTCACGCTTGACGTTCAACCGACGTTCACCATGAAGCAATACGTCTACGAGAACCTGCCGGTTGAGGAGTTGAAGAAAAACTTTGACGCTATTGAATCCAGTGCGTACAGCGTGAGCCTCTTTACGGACTGGCAAAAGCAGCGGGTGAATGAAGTGTGGCTCAAGGTTCGCGAGGATGCCGCGCCTAGGTTCGATGCCCGCCCGGAATTCTTCGGCGCGAAGCTGGCAGCCAGGAACCTGCATCCGATTGCAGAGATCTCCCCGGAGAATTGCACCGAGCAGATGGGAGTGCCGGGGCCCTGGTATGAGCGCTTGCCCCACTTCCGCATGGGATTCATGCCGAGTGCGGGGAAAGAACTTCAGTCCGAGTATTTTGTGCCGCGCAAGCATGCCGTCGAAGCCATTCTTGCGGTCGAACGATTGCGCGATAAGGTCAGTCCGCACCTCCTGATCTCGGAAATCCGCGCCATCGCTGCCGACGATCTCTGGATGAGCACCGCCTACAAGCGGGACAGCGTTGCCATTCACTTCACCTGGAAGCAGGATTGGCCCGCGGTGGGCAAGCTTCTGCCGGAGATTGAGCGCGAACTAAGGCCCTTCGAAGCCCGCCCCCATTGGGGAAAACTTTTCACCATGCCGCCCAAAGAATTGAGGTCAAGATACGAGCGGCTGCCGGAATTCGTAGCTCTTGCGAAGAAGCTCGACCCGAACGGCAAGTTCAGAAACAAGTTTCTCGCGGTGAACATCTTTGACTGAGTGGACGGAAGGGCGATTCCATTGCGCAAGGAATCCGCCGGATGTGACCCTATCTGACCACTAACCTGATTTCTCCTCCGGCAGCAATCTTCTGTCCCGCGGTCGGCTGCTGACCCACAACAATGGCAGCCGCAGACGGGGCGCCGGCCGGAATCGGAGGTGGCTGTACTCCAACCTGCGCTGGATTCGCTGGCGGCGAGTTTACAGGCGAAGCGATCGGGGCATTTTGATCCGGTCTCGCAGAATCTGCGCTTGCACTATCCGGGGGTGGGTTTACAGTCTCCGCCGCCACCATCACTTTCCCCAGAACAAATCCCGCATCCTTGATCTCAAGTATCACCGATCCGAGCGGGCGTCCTACGAAGCTGGGCATGAGATAGGCGGCTGGGGAATCTTTGGCGACCAGCAAACTCACTCTAGGAGCGGCAACGTCGACCGCGTTCGCCGGAGGGTCTTGGGCAAGGACTTGTCCCGCGGTTGCTCCAGAAACCCTGAGCTCCGAGGTAGTACTATCGAGGCCCCGTTGCTGCAGAATGATGGAGGCGGCACGCTGACTCTCACCGACCAACTGCGGAATGGCCACCCTTTGCGGCCCCACGCTAACCGCAAGGCGCAGTTCCCATCCGCGTCTGACCACGGTGCCTGGGGCTGGCCTTTGCGACAGCACTCTTCCTTCCGGCACGCTGGCGCTGTAATACTGACCATCGATTTGCGTTTCGAGCGAGCGATCCTCGGCGGCGCGGCGCGCTTCGGACGGAGTTTTCCCGCGGACGTCGGGAACTTCGACCTCACGCCCATGAACTGCCAGCCGCATGGTCACCAGAGCTGAGACCAAAGCCACGCTGAGCAGCAAAAGCGCCGTTGACACAACTTTAAGAAAAACACGCACTCGCGCCATTATAATTTGCGGTTTCCATTGCAGCCGGAAGGAGAAGGGAATTTGAAATTCATCTTGGGCGTAATGATTGGAGTGATTCTGATCACAGGCGGAGCATATTTCTATTTCGTAAGCGGCAGTGCTCCGGTGGCGACGACAGATGGCACGATGCCATTTGAGGGAATGCTGGCCCGAAAGGCATTGCACGCGCGCATCGATAAGGAAATGCCGAAGGCCGTGCCGATTGCCGCGGACGACGCTGCGTATATGGCCGGCGCCGCAATCTACCGCGAGCATTGCGCAGTTTGTCATGGGTTCCCCGGGGCCGAGCAAAGTGCGATCGCCAAAGGAATGTTTCCGAAGCCACCGCACCTTTTTCGCGGCAAGGGCGTCACTGACGACGAACCCGGCGAGACCTACTGGAAAATTGCCAACGGCATCCGCCTGAGCGGCATGCCCGGCTTCAAGCAGACCTTGACTGAAACCGAGATGTGGCAAACCAGTGTGCTTCTCGCTAACGCCGACAAAATTTCAGATGCCGTGAAGCAGCAGCTTGCACCGCCTCCGATGCCTGCGCCCTTGATGCCGCAGAAAGGCAAATAAGAAACCTCAGGCGGAGCAAGGGGCAATGCTCCGTTGCCAGCAAGGGCGTAAGCCCCTCAAATCGAGCGAGAGAAGCCCAATCGGCGGTCTTTGGGGCTCTGTGTGCCCTGGCAAGGTCAGGCTTCCTTCAAGCGCTTTAGCAGAAACTGTGATTGCAATCACAGGCAGGGGTGATCGGCCGGGTAGAACGGTTCCGTTTTGTCGGTAGACAATAGCTTTACCAGCCCGCTACACATAGGAATTGATTGTGTCACCTGCTACCCTCAGTCCTGTGAGACTTAGTAAATCAACCCGTCGTATGGGACGCGCTCTTGATTCTTTTTTTGCTCCCCATAACGTTGCCGTCATCGGCGGCACGGACAAAAATGGCAGCGTCGGTCGCACGGTTCTGCTGAATTTGCTCAAGGGGCCCTATCGGGACAAGGTCTACGCGGTGAACCCCAAACGCCGGGAGGTCCTGGGTGCGCCGTCCTTTCCTAGCATCAGTGAGATTCCGGACCCCGTCGATCTCGCGATCATCATCACCCCGGCGGCAACTGTCCCAGACATCATCGCGGAATGCGTGGACTGCGGCGTGAAGTCGGCGGTTGTGATTTCTGCTGGTTTCCGCGAGCGGGGTGCTCATGGGCTCGAGCTAGAAAACCGCATCAAAACCGAGCTCCGTCGTGGAGTCATGCGAGTCATCGGCCCGAACTGTCTGGGCATCATGAACCCGCTCATCGGCCTGGACGCGACGTTTGCGCGGCGTATGCCAAAAGGGGGAAACGTAGCGTTTCTGAGTCAGAGCGGCGCGCTCCTCACTGCCATTCTGGATTGGGCCATTCCTCAGGAAGTTGGCTTCAGTGGGATCGTTTCCACCGGCTCGATGCTCGACGTGGGTTGGGGCGATCTGATCAGCCACTACGGCGAGGATCCGAATACGCACAGCATTCTGATCTACATGGAATCGGTCGGCGACGCCAGGTCATTCCTTTCTGCCGCGCGCGAAGTTGCGCTGACCAAGCCGATCATTGTCATTAAAGCCGGCCGTTCGGAGGCTGCGTCGAAGGCTGCGGCCTCACACACCGGGGCCCTGACCGGCAGCGACGAAGTGTTAGACGCAGCCTTCCGCCGCTCCGGAGTTCTGCGTGTGCAGAACATCTCCGATCTGTTCTATATGGCGGACGTGCTCAGCAAGCAGATGCGGCCCAAGGGTCCGCGACTCACCATCGTGACCAATGCGGGCGGCCCGGCTGTGCTGGCCACCGACGCACTGGTTGCCCTGAACGGAGAACTTGCTCCTCTCTCTGACTCGACCATGAATCAGTTGAACGGGATTCTTCCGGCCCACTGGAGCCATGGCAACCCCATCGATATTCTCGGCGATGCCGAACCGGAGCGTTATGCCAAGACGCTCGAAATTGCCGCAAATGATCCGAACAGTGACGGATTGATGGTGGTGATGTCGCCGCAGGGGATGACCAATCCGGCAGAAGTGGCGGCCAAGATTGCACCCTACGCGCATGGGGATAAGCCGGTCCTGGCCAGTTTAATGGGTGGCGAAAGCGTTGAGTCCGCAAAGCCGGTGCTGAGCGCCGCCGGCATCCCGCTGTTCTCGTATCCCGACACGGCTGCACGCGTGTTCAGCAATATGTGGCGCTACAGCTACAACCTTCGCGGGCTCTACGAGACGCCGACTCTGGCCGTGAGCGGGGAAGAGACCGTCTCGCGGAACCAGGCCGCAGGAATCATTGCCGCGGTGCGAGAGCGTGGACAAACCCTGCTGAATGAGTACGAGTCAAAGCAGCTGCTCGCGACTTACGGTATTCCGGTTGTGGATACCCACATCGCCCGCACGGAAGAAGAGGCAATTCGCGAGGCACGCACGATCGGGTTCCCGGTTGTGCTGAAACTATTCTCGGAAACGATCACGCACAAGACGGATGTGGGCGGCGTGAAACTCAACCTTAGAGATGAGCAGGGTGTATGTAGCGCGTTTCAGGACATCAAGAACGCCGTCTCTCAAAAGGCCGGGGCCGAGCACTTCAACGGAGTCACGGTGCAGCCCATGGCTCGGATGGATGGCTACGAGGTCATCCTGGGTAGCAGCGTAGATCCCCAGTTTGGGCCGGTAATCTTGTTTGGTTCCGGTGGCCAGTTAGTCGAGGTTTACAAAGACCGGGCGCTTGCTCTTCCCCCTCTTAACACCACATTGGCCGAGCGCATGATGGAGCAAACCAAGATCTTCAAAGCGTTCCGGGGTGTCCGCGGCCGCAAGCCTGTCAACATTGAAGAGCTCGAGAAGTTGCTCGTCCGTTTCAGCCAGTTGGTGGTTGAGCAGCCCTGGATTGCAGAAATAGACATCAATCCGCTGCTTGTTTCTGCGGAACGCTTTCTGGCGCTCGATGCGCGCGTGGTACTGCACAAGAACAATATCCCCGAGGATCGACTGCCCAAGGCCGCCATCCGGCCTTATCCAGTGCAGTATGTCTGGGATTGGGCCATGAAAGATGGAGGGCCAGTCACCATCCGTCCCATTCGCCCAGAAGACGAGCCTCTGATGGTGAGATTCCACGAGAAGCTCTCAGACCGCAGTGTCTATCTGCGCTATTTCGGTACGCTCAGCCTGAAGACTCGTATTGCACATGAACGCCTGGTTCGAATCTGTTTCGGTGACTACGACCGTGAATTGGCTTTGGTCGTTGAGGTTCGGGGAGCCGGCGGCCCGGAGATCGTTGGTGTAGGCCGCATGAACCGCATCCCCGGCACCGATGAAGCCGACGTTGCCATCCTGGTCGCAGACGCCTATCAGAACCGCGGGCTTGGTGCGGAGATTCTGCGCCGCGTGGTCCAGGTGGCGAAGGAAGAGGGCGTGCGTGCTGTTTCGGCGGACATGATGCCCGACAACGTCTCCATGCAGGCGATCTGCAAGCACCTCGGCTTCAAGGTGAAGATGCAGGATGGCTTTTCCGCTCTCCAGGCACGGCTTGAGATTTAGGTGCCGGAAGCGGCTTTCAGTCAGGCGTGAGTCCTAGTTGGCGGCGGACTATCATGTTTTGCCGAGCGGCCCTGTTGCACGCACTCAGGGCGATATTTGGGCATCCGGTTGGAGGCTTCATTGGAAGCCGGGAGTCTCTTTGCGATGAATCCATAGCTTTACTGCAACCATGGTTCTGCCGCTGCATCATGTCATGTAGATCGGGGAAACTCAGAAGCAGAATCGAAGGATAGTCAACGTATGGACGCACTCTTCCTGCACCGCATCCATTTTGGATTCACTATCACCTTCCACTATCTCTTCCCCCAATTGACTATGGGGCTCGCGCTCGTGATGGTCGCGATGAAGACCTTAGCCCTCAAAACCGGAAATGAGCGCTACAACGAGGCTGCGCGCTTCTGGGCAAAGGTCTTCGCCATCAATTTTCTGCTCGGTGTGGTGACTGGAATTCCCATGGAATTCCAGTTCGGAACCAATTGGTCACGGTTCTCCCGCATAACTGGGGGTGTCATCGGCCAACCGCTCGCCATGGAAGGCCTTTTCGCATTTTTCTTGGAGTCGGCATTTCTGGGGCTATTTCTGTTTGGCGAAAAGCGCCTTTCACCTCTTGGCCATTGGGGATCGGCGGTGATGGTGTGGCTCGGCTCCTGGATCTCCGGGTTCTTCATCATCGTGACCAATGCCTGGATGCAACATCCGGTGGCGTACCGGATTTTGCCGAACGGCACTTTTGAAGTGACCAGCTTCTGGCAGTTCTTCATGAATCCGTGGGCATGGCTCGAGTACGCCCACAATATGTCGGGTGCCGTGATCACCGGAACGTTCGTGGTGTGCGCGGTGGGAGCGTTGTATCTGCTCGAGAACAAGTTTATCGAGCACGCGAAGATCTTTCTGCGCGTGGGCGTGATCCTGGGGTGCATTGCCTGCGTCGCGCAGATTTTCCCCACCGGCGATCTGCACGGCCGCTACATGGCCAAGCACCAGCCCGCAGCCGTTGCCGGCATGGAAGGACTGTTTCACTCGCAGCAGGGTGCGCCGATCGTTCTCGTGGGTCAGCTCAATGAAGAGAAGCAAACGATCGATAATCCGCTAGCCGCGAATGGGGTTTTGAGCTTCCTCTTGTACGGGACGAGAGCCGCCGAGGTGCAGGGCCTCGATAAGATCCCGCGGGAGAATTGGCCTCAGCCGCTGCCGCTGCTCTATTACGCGTATCACATCATGGCCGGTTTGGGGACATACTTCGTCCTGCTGATGGCAGTCAGTGCCTTCCTGCTGTGGCGCGGGAAGCTCTTTACTGCACGCTGGGCGCTGTGGCCGCTCATGCTCAGCTTCCCATTGCCCTACATCGCGAATACCGCGGGATGGATGACCGCTGAAATCGGCCGACAACCCTGGGTGGTCTATGGCTTGATGCGCACTTCCGAGGGTTACTCAAAGTACGTGTCCGCTGGCAGCGGATTGTTCACCCTGCTGGGGTTCATGGGCATGTACACGGTGCTGAGCATCCTCTTCATCGTGTTGGTATACCGCATCCTCTATCAGGGCCCCGAACTTGCCTCGGGCGCACCGGGACCACCAACGGCGTCGGCGAAAGCGTGAGGTGTTTCAAATGGGATTCATTTGGTTTTGGCTGGTTGCGATCATGATCGTGGCATATGTCCTGTTGGATGGCTTCGACCTCGGCGTCGGCATCCTTCATCCCTTTCTCGCCAAAACCGAGGAGGAGCGAAGCATCTCCGTGCGCTCGATCGGCCCAGTGTGGGATGGCAACGAAGTGTGGCTGATCGCGGGGGGCGGTACGCTGTATTTTGCCTTCCCGCTCCTCTATGCCTCTGCGTTCAGCGGCTTTTATCTCGCCCTGATGGTAGTGCTGTGGTTGCTGATCATCCGCGGTGCTAGCATCGAGTTGCGATCACAGATTCCTATCGCTGTGTGGCGCACGTTCTTTGACGGGATGTTCTGTTTTTCCAGTGCCTTGCTGGCGATTTTCTTTGGTGCGGCGCTGGCGAATGTGATTCGCGGAGTTCCACTTAACCCGGAAGGCTACTTCTTTCTTCCGCTTTGGACCAACTGGCGGCCGGGCCCAGATCCTGGGATTCTCGACTGGTACACAGTTTTGGGTGGCCTGATCGCACTCGTCGCCTTGGCCATTCATGGCGCTCTCTATCTGGCCGTAAAGACCCAGGGAGACCTCCAGTCAAGGGCGCGTACCTTTGCCCAGCGTGGCTGGGTAGCACTCGCCGCCTTGACCCTAATCAGCCTTCCCGCCTCGATCGTCGTTCGCAAGGACACTCTCGACAACTATCGTGCCTTCCCACTCGCCTTTGCCGTCCCTGTGATTGTCTTGATCGCACTTGGCGGAATGCACTTCTTCTCTCGCAAAGGAGATGACCGCAAGGCCTTTGCATCCTCGTGCGTGTACCTGGCCACCATGCTGGTCGGAGCTGCGGTTGGGCTCTATCCTCGGCTGCTGCCCTCGAGCAGAGATCCTGCGATGGACATTACCATCGCAAAGGCTCTCTCCGGCCCTCACACTCTGCAAGTAGGGTTGATTTGGTGGTTCTTGGGAATTTCCCTCGCCCTGCTTTATTTCGTGATCGTGTATCGCATGTTCGGAGGCAAAGTGTCCGCCAGCAGTGAAGGTTACGGCCATTAACCGCTTGGCACCTGGTATCATTTTGCGACAGTAATCGGGGTGCGACAGGCTCAGGTTTATTTCCGTACGGTTTGGGATATAATCCCCACTTTGCTTGCTGGCCGCTGATCCTCGATCTTTCGATTTGCGGGGACGATTGACTACCAAGGATAAGAAGGGAAAAGAGAAGGCGGTTACCCTCAAGGCAGTCGCAGCGCACGTGGGACTTTCGGCAGGCACGGTCTCATCCGTACTCAATGACGCCCCCTCTGCCAAACACATCCCATTGCAGACCCGGCAGCGGATTCTCGCCGCCGCACGCCAGCTTGAGTACCGCCCGAACTTTTTTGCTCGTTCGTTACGCAAGCGCCGCACTCACACAATCGGCGTGATTGCTGAGGCCATTGGAGAGCCCTACGGTTCTGGAGTCATTGCTGGGATCGAAAGCGGCGTGCGCCAAAAGGCATACTTCTTTCTGACGGGTGTTCATCACCACGACCGGGAACTCTTCGAGCGATACTCGCGCCTGCTTCTCCAGCGTGGCGCAGAAGGCATCATCACGGTGGACTACAACATGCCGCAATCCATGCCGGTACCGGTGGTGGCCATTCCCGGACATACGGAGAACGAAGGGGTCACCAACGTCGTGCTCGATCACCGCCACGCCGCGGAGCTGGCGCTCAAGCACTTGCAGGAGCTGGGGCATACCAAAATCGCGGTTTTCCGGGGATACGAACAGAGCGCGGACGCAGCCCACCGGTGGAATGCGGTCAGTCAAGTTGCCGGGGAACTGGGAATTCCCATCGATCCGGACCTGGTTGTGCGCCTTGATTCCAGGGATGCCACTCCGAACCTGGGCTATCCTTATGCCAAGCAGTTACTCGATCGCAGGAAGCCTTTCACCGCCCTGCTCGCCTACAACGACATCTCCGCCATCGGGGCCATTCGTGCATTCGAAGAAGCCGGCCTTAAAGTGCCGCAGGATATTTCTGTCATTGGATTCGACGATGTGCCGGCGGCCGCATTCAACCATCCCAGCTTGACTACAGTGCGGCAGCCGCTGCACCGCATGGGAGAGCTTGCGGTTGAAGTGCTGATTTCGAAGATCGAAGATAAGGGCGCACCCCAGCGTGAAGTCGCAGTTCAGCCTGAAATTGTCGTACGGGAATCCACGGCTCGCATGTCATCAGGAGCACATTGACTCGGAAGCCGAGATACAGCAATTACCGTATTGAATCGAACTGATCTTCTGTAACATTCTGGTTAGAAGTGGGTTTAGCGTCGCGTGGAGACGCCCGTGCTCGCCGTCGCAATGGAAAGAAAAGCCGCCACCGTCCTCTGTATCGATGACGAGCAGACTGCCTTGCAGCTGCGTCAGACCGTATTGGAATCAGCAGGCTATCGCGTCCTCACCGCGAAATCCGGGGCTCTCGGGATTCAGTCGTTCAAATCTGAACCAGTGCATGCCGTCGTTCTCGATTACTGGATGGCTGACATGAACGGCATGCAAGTCGCCAGAGAAATCCGCAAGCTGAACCCATCGATTCCTATCATTATCCTGTCCGCTTACGGAGAACTGCTCGACGAGAGTCTGGGCATTGCGGACATCTGGATCCGCAAGGGCGAAGAAGATCCGCAGTACCTCATCGCGCGCCTGGACGAGTTGCTTAAGAACCGTTCAGTGTCCCGGGTTTAGGGCTCGCGGGCAGCTTACAATTCTCGTGTGCCGAAACTGATTTCCTTTGTAGGAAAAGGCGGCGTTGGGAAGACAACGGTGTCTTCCGCCTACGCAGTCCGTGTGGCCGCCCAGTTTCCTCATAAGAAAGTTCTCTTGGTTTCCACCGATCCCGCCCACTCGCTCTCCGATGTACTCGAGCAGGGAATTGGCAGCTCCCCGAAAGCCCTGAAGGCAGGTGCGCGGCGCAATCTTTTCGCCTGGGAAATTGATTCCGAGAACCTATTCCGCAGATTTCTTAACGACAACAAACACGACCTGGTCGAGGCAGTCGAGCGCGGTTCTATGTTTACCGCGGATGAGATTTCTTCCCTGCTCGAAACGGCTTTGCCGGGCATGTCAGATATGGGAGCCTTGCTGGCGATTCATGACGCGATCCAGTCCGCGAAATACGAGATCATCGTTGTCGATACGGCTCCGTTTGGGCACACACTCCGGTTGTTTGGTCTTCCAGAGCAGTTTGAGAAGCTGCTGAATTTTCTTGAAACCGCGGCGGAGCGGGATCAAGTGCTGGCGCAGCACTTTGGGGGGAGTGTGCGAACCCGGGAAGGCGGCTTCATCCGGAAGTGGCAAGGGAAGCTGCAACAGATCAGAGACGCTCTCGAAGCTTCCCGGATGTTTCTTGTTACGACGGCCGAAGATTTTGCTCTGAGTGAGTCTTTGCGTTGCATACGTCAGCTGGAGGCTGCCGATCCTCCAATGCGTTTAAGCGGTATTGTTCTGAACCGTATCATTCAAAACCCAGGCTCCTGTGCGCGTTGCCTGGAGAACGCCAAGGCGGCAGACAAAGCCCGACGGCGCCTTCGCGAGCGATACCGGGCCGCCGAGGTATTGATTGCCCCTGACCCGGGCTTTCCCATTGCCGGTATGCAGCAACTCAAGCGATTGGCCGACGCAGTGTTTGGAAAAAAGCAGGTTCAGTGGCGACTCCCCAAGGTTCCCCCCCAGGGTCAAGGGTTGCGCTTTCTGCCCGCTCAATGGCCCACCCTTTCGGCTCCGCTCACATTCGTGCTCGGGAAAGGTGGCGTGGGGAAGACCACGATCTCAGCGGCCCTGGCCCTTCACTCGCGGCAGGTTTCCACCGCTGAGGTTGAAATCTGCTCGGTTGATCCTGCCCCATCGCTCGCCGACGTTTTCCAGTCCGAAGTGACTGCCATTCCGCGAGCGGTTTTGGGCGATTCCGGCCTGCGCGCCTCGGAGCTGGATTCGGTGGCGCTCTATAGGTCGTGGGTCGAAGAGTTGCGCGATGAGATGGAATCGGCAACATCGCTTCGTCGTTCCGGCGTGCAGGTCGATCTCTCGTATGAAAGGCGGCTGTTTTCCGAACTTTTAGAAATTGTTCCGCCCGGCCTGGACGAAGTGCTGGCTATTTTTCGCATCATCGAGCTGTCTCGAGAGGACACGCGGAGAGTGATCATCGACATGGCACCGACCGGCCATGCACTCGAGTTGCTGCGAACGCCCGAGCGGATTCTGGTGTGGTCACGCCTGTTGTTGAAAAGCCTGGCATCGCACCGTAAACTAGCGCTGGCCCGCGAGGCCGCCGTTAAAATCGCGGAACTGGAAGTGAGCGCGCGCGAGCTGTCAGGTGCGCTTCAGGGAGCCGGCACCGGCTGTTACGCCGTCATGTTGCCCGAGCCGCTTCCTGATCGTGAAACGGAGCGCCTGCTGGGGGAACTTCGCGAGCTCCGGATCAAACCTGCAGCGATATTCGTTAACCGGGTATTGCTGTTGGATGCTCCGTTCCAAAGTTCTCGGCCAGCGCGGTTTTCGCGTGGCGGGGCAGCAGATCTCCGCGCCTCCCGGAGAAGCGGGAAAGGACGGGAGTCATGCCGGCGCTGCCACAATGCCCGCGGCTGGCAATTGCGGGTGCTCGCCGGGCTCAGAAAGAAGCTGGGAGTCGACTCTGTTTACGTAGTTTCGGCTTTCGGCCATGGGCCGGCAGGCAAACGCGGCCTGCTTCGCTTCACCCGAAACTTATGGCAACTCAGCTGAAGCCGACCGATCGACGAGTCCTTTACCTCTATGGTGTGACCCAATCCCAGCCCGCAAAACCCCTGCGGCTGATGGGCGTCGATCTGAACAGTCCGGTTGAGGCGATCGAGTGCGAGGGCGTTATCTGCTGGATTAGCCGAGTCTCTGCGGATGAGTTTGAAGGTTCGCTCACGAAGAACATGGAAAATCTAGACTGGCTTTCCTCGGCCAGCGTTGCTCATCAAAGAGCCGTCGGCGGCATCGCGCAACATGCAGATATCCTGCCCGCAAGGTTTGGCACGGTATTTCTCTACGAAAACTCTCTGCGCGCTCACGTTCGCGAGCACGCTCGCGAAATTGAAAAGAACTTTAAGCGCGTCAAAGGCGCACAGGAGTGGGGGATCAAGATTTTCCAGATTGCTTCCCCGGTGGCTCCGGTCCCCAAAGCCGGCACGGGCAGAGAATATCTCCAGGCCAAGGCGGCGCTCCTGTCCTTGAAAAAACCAGGGGGGATACCGGAACCCGAACTGGCAGAATTTCAAGATGCGCTCAACGGGGTGGCCGAGGCCAGCGCTCCGGCAGGCCGCATCAGCGGCGGCCAGCGCGGACTGCTGTTCCAGGCGTCTTTGCTGGTGAAACGGACCAATCGTTCCCGACTGGAATCGGTTTTGAAGAGGTTCTCACGCAAATGGGCAGGCTCCCGACGCATCGAATGGAGCGGGCCTTGGCCGCCCTACTCCTTTGTTTCGCAGGACTCCCAATCCCTATGAGCGCACCCGGAACCATGGTTTTCGCAGACACCAACGAAGGCGATCAACTGGCCTTGCTTGACATTCTGGATCACGTGTTGAATCAGGGCGTCATCCTGCGCGGAAATCTAGTGATCTCACTCGCGGGAGTTGATCTCGTGTATGTGGGGCTTGACGTCATTCTCACTTCTATTGAAACCGCGATGCGTCATATCAATGCCACCTCCCGGGTTACCGAAAAAACCTCCTGACAATGTCGATCCTCCTGTACTGCGTCACGGAAAAATCTGAGCTGCCGAGACTTGGGAAAGGAGTCGCTGGTCTTCCTGTTCTCTCGGTTGAGCACGGGGAGATCGCCGGGCTTTTCTCCCCAGGCACATGTGCAGAAGATTGGAAAGGTTCGCCACTCAAGGAGTCCGCACGCCAGTTCCATCAGGTCCTGCACCGGATCTTTGAATCGCGGGCGATCATCCCGTTCTGTTTCCCAACCCTGATGCACGAGACGCCGGAACTTGCCCGGCATTTGGAAACCAACTTGCTAGAGTATGTGGCTCAACTGGAGAAGTTCCGAACCTCGGTGCAGATGGATATCACGATCACCCAGGCTGATTCTGCTCGCGCGACACGGCAGGCCTCCGGGGCGGAATACCTGCGCGAACGCCAGAAGCAGTCGGAAGAACTCGATCGAGTCGCAAGCCAGCTTTGCACCCACGCGGATTCCCCAACCAGAGATTGGCGAACCCGCCCGGCGCAGCACGGGCTCAAGGTTTTCGCGCTGCTTGATCGTGATTCGGTGGAGGTGTTCAATAGCAGTCTTCAACAGTTCCGAGTCCCACCGGGCCTGGGCATTCGCATCACCGGGCCCTGGCCTGTAACGGCATTTCTTGAACTTAGGCAAGTCGGGTGAATTCGATGCCAGAATCCGATTCCCAGATCTACGATCGCGTGAATGCCCCGGATGCCACCACTGGCACCGGGTCCCGTATTGACTGTTCACCAGAAAACATTGAGCAGGGACTAGCTAAGCTGGTGCTAGGGTTGATTGAACTATTGCGGCAGCGGCTCGAACGCCAGGCAATTCGGCGCATGCAGGGGGGGGCGCTCACCGACCAGCAAGTCGAAGAAATGGGAGATGCTCTCATGAAGCTTGAGAGGAAGATGCACGAACTCGCCGACCACTTTGGCTTGACTCCAGCCGATTTGAACCTTGATCTTGGCCCGCTTGGAAATCTGCTCGAAAAGTAAAAATTAACCAACAATCTCCCCTCCCGGTCGCGGCGCCACCGAGTTTCGCCCGCGACGCTTGCCGTGGCACAAGCCGGGCGTATCGACCGAGGGGCTCCGATTTTCGGTGAACACCAAGTTTTTCCCAAACTGAAAACGCTGACGCGGTACGATACATGGTCATCTTCCGTCTCGAGGCCTACATGCGCAATCTGATTCTGTTCGCTCTTCTCGTCTCCATACCAGCGCTTCCCCAATCCAATTCGTCTCTCGCGAGCCAGCGAGCAAGGCATCTGCGCCGCGGAATCAATCTCAGCGAATGGTTTGCACAGGTGTACGATCCTAAGGGCTACACCAAGGAACACCTGATCGGGTGGGTCACCGCTGAAGACATTGCCCTGATCCAATCCATGGGCTTCGATCACGTGCGCCTGAGCATCAATCCCGAGCCCATGATGCACCACAACCGGGCCGATCAGATTCCCCAGGAATATCTCGGCTACCTTGACGCAGCTGTGAAGATGATCCTCGATCACCGGCTCGCGGTGATTCTCGACATGCATCCGGAAAGCGAGTTCAAAGCAAAACTCGTCCAGCGCGACGACGAAGTCGAGCAGTTCTCCGACTTCTGGCGGGCGCTCGCGCGTCATTACTCAAGCTACGATCCCGAGATGGTGTATTTCGAGGTCCTAAATGAACCCGAATTTCGCGATCGTTATCGCTGGGCTGGCGTGCAGGCGAAACTGGCGGCCGCCATTCGTGACGGCGCGCCCAAGCACACAATCATTGCCGGCGGAGCCAACTGGTCGAACGTTGAGAACTTGCTGGCGATGACACCGCTCTCGGACCCCAATGTGATTTACAACTTCCACTTCTACGATCCGCACACCTTCACGCATCAGGGAGCCACTTGGGGAGAGAACTACTGGCACTTCGAAACCAAGCTGGCGTATCCGTCGGAAATGAACAATGCGCGTAAGGTCGCAGGTGAGCAACCCGATCTCGTCAATCGCTTGACCGTACTTCGTTACGGTCTGGATCAGTGGAACGCGGACCGCATTGTGGTCGAGATCGGCCAGGCGGCTGAATGGGCCAAGCGATGGAATGTTCCGCTGACTTGTAACGAGTTTGGAGTCTTTCGTCACTATTCCGATCCACAAGATCGGGCCCGTTGGCTGCACGACGTTCGCACCACCCTCGAACACTACGGCATTGGATGGAACATGTGGGACTACGGAGCCCGCGGCAATGGTGAGGGATTTGGAGTTGTGAACGGCCCTAGTCGGGGCCCGAACACGCCGGACGAGGTGACTCTCGAAGCGCTTGGACTGAAGTAAGGACGTTGTTTTGTCATCCGGAAGCGGTTTCAGCCGGGAACGTGCCAGCGATGGCTAGATGAAGAAGTGGCCGAAGAAACGTTATTTGGAATTCGCGCTAGTCAATCGCTTTGATCTGCCGCGTCCGCATCGCTCGCTTGCGCTCCAGCAACATCTCCAGAGCTTGTTTGGTATCGGTCGAAAGGTGATACGACTCCTTGTCATCAGGATACTGTCGCGAAATCACGTCGGCGCGGAATCCCTCTACGGCCTGTGAAATTTCGGCAGCCGCGTCGCCATAGCGTCGGACAAACTTGGGCGGGGGGCCAAATGTCAGGTTCAGGATGTCGTGAAACACCAAGACCTGTCCATCGCAATTTGGACCAGCGCCGATGCCAATGGTTGGAGCGCTTACCTCACTGGTGATCATATCCGCCACTTCGCGCGGAATACCTTCTAGGAACAAGCAAGAAACGCCTGCCTGATCGAGAGCCATGGCATCGCGCATGAGCTGCTCGATCTCCGAAAGAGACTTTCCCTGGACCTTGAACCCGCCCATCCGGTTTACGGACTGCGGCGTGAGTCCGATGTGCCCGGCAACCGGGATCTCGCCGTCGATTATCTTGCGGATGAGAGGCACACGTTTTTCTCCACCCTCGATCTTCACGATCTCCGCCCCACCTTCTTTCACAAAGCGAGTCGCGTTGCGGCGAGCCTCCTTGGCGCTGAGGTGGTAGGAGCCAAACGGCATGTCTGCCATGAGCAGGGCATTCTGAATGCCGCGGCGGGCAGCCTTTACGTGGTGCAGCATCTCGTCCATTGTGACCGCAAGGGTATGATCGTGGCCGAGCATGGTCATGGCCAAGGAATCGCCGACCAGTACGATATCAATTCCGGCTTCATCGACCAGGCGCGCGCTTGAGTAGTCGTAGGCGGTTAGGCAAGTGATTGGTTCGTGCTGGAACTTCCTGTCGCGAAGAGATGAGACGGTGATTTTCTGGCGTGGAACGCCAATCGGAGTGAGACTCACGACATCCTCCAGTGCCCCTCCGCAACCCGGCGGATAGAGCCTGTACACGGTTTGGTGCCCGCTAGGGTCATTCTAGCCTTCGCCCGGAACTCAGTCGAGGGGATTCTGGCAATTCATAACGAAGCGGGTTCTTGGGAAAGCCAATCCGGAACGAAGTGGAGAGCTCGCCAGGGGAGCCGCCTAGGTTAGGCGGCATTAAGAGGGTTGCGCATTCGGGAAAGCACTAGAACCCGATTATCGCGCCTTTAGGCTGAGTTTATGCGCTTGCCGCTTCCTGGCTCCCCAGGGGGAGGAAGTATTGCGTTCCTTTGATTGGAGCGGAGACTTTGCGAAGCAGTTCCTGCAAATCTTCGTTCCGCTCGACGAAGTCGATCTCCGAGGTGTTCACGATGAGCAGATCGGAGGAAGTATAGTGAAAGAAGAAATGTTCGTAGGCTTTGACTACTTCTTCGAGGTAGTCTTCGCTGATCGCCTTTTCTCCCGGCGCATTCTTTTTTTTCAGCCGCTTCTTCAGCACCTCGGGCGTAGCTTGCAGGTAAATCACCAAATCGGGCGTGGGTAACTGCTCACGGAAGTAGTTGTAGTATCGGTTGTAGGTCTCCAGCTCCTGATCGCTAAGGTTCAAGCAAGCGAAGAGTTTGTCCTTTTCGAAGATGAAATCGGAAATGACCACCTTCTGCGAACGGGGACCGAGATCAAGAGCTTGCAACTGTTCGAATCGTCGGATCATGAACGCAAACTGTGCCCGAAATGCGGCGCCACGCTCGCCGTCGTAGAACGCGCGCAGCAGTGATGACTGTTCGGGATCAGTAACCCGCTGTGCATTCAGCCGGTCAGCGAGAATCGTTGCCAGCGTGCTCTTGCCGACTCGAATTGGACCTTCGACTGCGATGTAGCGGGGAAGATCAAAAAGCTTGGCCATGAAAGTGAGTGCGAAGGAAGATCACAATCGAGAATATCCCGAGTGGCAAGCCCGCGCAATTGAGGAAGAAGTTAACAGGGAGCGACAAGCGCTCGGGATCAGCGCGAACCAATGCTCGAACTCACAACCAGTAACCAAGAGAGCATCGGATTCGACTGCCACCTGTAAGCTGCTTCTTCTAGAATCTAACCATGCTTCTTCCCGCGCTGACGGTTGCAGCCGCCGCGGTGGCTGCCGGATACCATTCCATGGCTCCCAGAAGTCAATGGTTCGGGCGCGCATTCTGCTCCCTTCCGCGGGGCGCTAAGCAGATTGCCCTCACTTTTGACGACGGCCCCAACGACCCCCATACCTGCAACCTGCTCGATGTCCTGTCCAAGCACAACGTTCCTGCAACCTTCTTCATGATCGGCTGCTACGTGCGGCAACGGCCTGACATCGCACGGGAAGTCAAGGATCGGGGACACGTGGTTGCCAATCACACCTTCACTCATCCCTTTCTGACCTTTCAGCCCCTCACTAACGTCACCAACGAACTTGAGCAATGCCGCGAGGCCCTGACCGGCGCAGTGGGGGAGCACTCAAATCTCTTCCGCCCCCCTTGGGGAGCGCGACGGCCGGCAGTCTTGCGCATGGCCCGGCAACTCGGGCTCGAACCCATCATGTGGAGCGTGACCGGCTACGATTGGGACGCCCCCTCGGCTGAATACATTGAGAAAAAAGTTATGCCACAGGTTCGTGGGGGAGACGTGATTCTGCTCCACGACGGCGGCCATAAAGCCTTCGGCACAGACCGTTCGAGTACGGTAAAAGCCGTGGAGCGGCTGCTCACGCTCTACAAGGCCGAAGGCTACGAATTTGTGACCATCCCCTCCATGATGAGCCTGTTGAAACCTCCACTCTTGTCTTCTCAACCAGCGCCGCCGCAGGATGAGGTAAGAGGGGTCTAGGCAAATTCGCATCACCTTTGTTCCCAGCAGTCAAGAAACTGACTCCGCAAATGGCCGACTTGGCACGCGTGTTGCGTCTGCGTGGTCGATGTTGTCGACGACATGCGTTGGGCACTCATTCACCAGTGCTAAACTGACGAGTCTCTCCGGAGCGTTCGTGATCAATCCTGTCCTCCTTATTCACGGCGGTGCCTGGGCTATTCCTGATGAACTCGTCGAAGCGCACTTGAATGGCGTGACCAACGCCATCAACGCCGGATGGCGTGTGCTCGAAAATGGTGGCTGCGCTGTCGAGGCCGCGGAAGAAGCCGTGGTCGTCATGGAAGACGACGAGGCATTCGATGCCGGCCGAGGAAGTTTCCTCAATCGCGAAGGCAGGGTCCAACTCGACGCCCTGATCATGGATGGTGCCACTCTTCGGGCTGGAGGTGTGGGATGCGTCGAGCACATCGCCAATCCCATACGCGCAGCCCGCAAAGTGCTCAGCGAGAGCCCGCACGTTTACTTTGTGGCGGAAGGAGCCGAGCGCTTCGCCCAGGAGCACGGGATCCCGCTTTGCAGAAACGAAGAGCTCGTCATTCCGCGTGAGATTGAGCGCTTGCGCGCCTATCAGGCGAACGCCGATGCGCACAAGCAAGACCTCTTCTCCTCCCACACAATCTCGCACGACACGGTGGGTGCCGTCGCTCTCGACGTCAATGGCAATATCGCCGCCGCAACTTCCACTGGAGGCACCCTCAACAAGGCTCCGGGCAGGCTTGGCGACTCCTCCCTGATCGGTTGCGGCTGCTATGCCGACAATGCCAGTGCCGCCGCTTCCACCACCGGATGGGGGGAACCGATTATGAAGTTGGTGCTCGCGAAATGGGCTGCGGACCGCGTCGCCTCGGGCAACCTTCCCCAGTGGGTTGCCGCTGAAGCCATGAGTTACCTCAAGGAGCGTGTCAACGGACACGGCGGCATCATTCTTTTGGACGCTCGCGGCCGATTTGGTATCGCCCATAACACTCCCCGTATGGCTTGGGCAATCAAGACGCGGCAGGGGTTGGACTCCGGGGTGGTGGTGCCCTCCTGAATGACCGCGGTGTCATGGACCTAAACAGGGCGGTAACGTTCTTGCTTGCTTTCGCACCATAAAGTGATGTAAAAACCTGCGGAATCCTTCGCTTCCAGAAAAACACGCTTCACCAACTCCGGGCATGAGCCTGTTGGATTGCTCGGATATCTGCTTGTGCGGAGAAGCTATATGCAAATTCAGAGACTCTGCTTCGTTGTGAGCATCGCCCTGCTGCTTCCCTCGCTGGTCATAGCCCAGGGTGTCGCAACGGGTGATCTGCACATTAAAGTCACCGACCCCCAGGGGCAGGCGGTTCCGAATGCCACGGTTGTGGCGCGTGATCAGGCAAAGGGCGTCGAGCGTGCTGCCTCTCCCAGTGGCACCGGCGAATATGATCTCGTCGCGTTGCCGCCCTCGTCTTACACCGTCGTAGTCAACGCCTCAGGTTTTGCCGCAGGCGTGGTGCAAGATGTAGTCGTCACCGTAGGGGGCTCCGCCAATCTGCCGATCACTCTCGCCATTCAGGGGACGAAAGAAACAGTTACCGTAAGTTCTGAGGCGGCGCTGATCGAGACGTCTCGCAGTTCCACCACAGATCTGGTGGATGAGAAGCGTATTGATAATCTTCCCATCAACGGACGCAACTACATCAACTTCACGTTGACGGATTCGCAGGTGCTGCGCGATGCCGCCCCCAATACCGGGGCAGCCCCCACCTCCGGACTGAACATGAGCGGCCAGCGTGCTCGCTCGAACCTGGTAATTGTGAACGGTGCGGAGACCACCGAGAACTCCATCAACGGCGTGCGCTCTACGGTCTCGCAGGAAGCCGTGCAGGAGTTCCAGATCATCACCAACAGTTATTCACCGGAGTATGGCCGCGCAGCCGGTGGTGTGGTTAACATCGTGACTCGCTCCGGCGGAAACGGCTTTCACGGCGACATCTTCGGTTTTCTGCGCAACCGCGCCTTCCAGGCCGTGAACCCGTTCAGCACGGAGAAGGATCCGGCTTACACGCGCGTCCAGGCTGGCGCTGCATTCGGCGGTGCCATAAAGAAAGACAAGACTTTTTACTATTTCTCCTATGAGGCCACCCGGCGCCACGAGACTGGCTTCTCCAGCATCGGCACAAATTCCTTCGATCTGGTTCCGTTTGACACCGGTCAAATCGGCATGCCGTTTGGAATTCTGCGGCTCACTCAGCCGCAAGTGGGGTTCTTGACGGACCCGCAGAATCTTGGCGCGGTTCAGAGTTGCCCGAGTCCAAATCCGCAACTGTGTCCTTTCACCGCGGAGTTCTTTAAGTACGCGGTCCTGGCGGGAGCCTCCTCGGGCCAAGCGGTCAACGGAGCTTGGCCAACCGCCCTGGTTCAAGGAATGACCGGAGGTGCGCTTTCCTCCTGGAGCGGCTTTCCGACTTCCTGCACGCCTCCTGGGCCCTGCGTGCCGGTGCCCACGTCCTATGAGATCTTGTCTTCCCAGATCGGCAACTTTCCCGTCTTCGAAGGCACAAGTCTCTACTCTCTGCGCCTGGACCACACCCTTAATAGCAGCAACCGGCTGATGCTACGCGCTAACGTCAGCCCCAGTACGGTGAACGGAATTGAAGTTAGCGGAGAGGTCCAGCCTTTCGGACAAAATGCCTACTCTCGCACTTCTGAACAGACTTACCGGGATCTCGCCATCGTGGCCCAGGAAACTGCAATCCTCGGCAACAACAAGGTGAACGACTTCCGCTTCCAGTATGCGCGGCGCGGCCTCTCGTATTTTTACAACACCGCCATCCCCGCGGGCGCGACTCCCGCTGTCAATATCACCGGATTTGCATACTTCGGCCGCGAGCCTTACTCCTACATTCAGCGCACCGAGCGACGCTTTCAATTCAGCGATAACTTTTCTTGGAATATCGCCTCGCACAACACCAAGTTCGGCGCCGATTTCAACTACATCCCACTCAAGGCGCTGTTCACCGTGAACTACGGGGGGGTATACGACTTCGGATCGGTCACGGCTACGAACCTGGGATTCGACGCTTCTCTCTGTCCGAACCAGAACAACTGCTTCCAGGATCTATCGCCGGTTCAGGCATACGGCGCCGGAATTCCGGGGTCGTTCGTACAAGGCCTGGGAACGCCCAGCGACTCGTTTACCAACATTCCTATCGGCCTGTACTGGCAGGACTCCTGGCGTCCCAACCGCCGGCTTACGCTGAACTATGGCCTTCGCTACGATGTAGAGGTTCCCCCCACTTTCAAAGCGCCCACAGGACTCGCCGCAACCGGGTATAACTATCTGAATCTTCAAAAGGGAATTCAGACCGACAAGAACAACATCCAGCCGCGAATTGGCCTTGCCTGGGATCCGTACGGAGACGGCAAGACGGTCATCCGCAGCTCCTATGGAGTTTTCTACGATCACCCGCTGCTCGGGCTGTACTTCCTCGGCGACGCTTCCGACGGCTCGGCCAGCGGACAGCTGGCCTTCGGGGGCACGGGTGGGTGCAGCGGCGACGGACAGCCGGGGAATCTAAATGCAATCCCGATCTTTCAAGGCCTGCCTTTAAATACACCAGGCTTCGGCTGTGCGGCTTCGTCAAATCCCAGCACCCTGGCCGGGCTAGAATACTCGCCAAACCAGCAGAGGTTCTCTTGCCCCACAGCCGGCACCGGCTGCGGTGTGAGTTCCAGTTCGGTTTTTCTCCACCAGAACTACTTGAACCCTTCCACCTTTCTGCCACTCGGCTTCCAGCCATTCGGGTATCCACAGGGCAAGAACTTCGTTTACGCCTATTCACAGCAGGTGAATCTTTCTGTCGAGCGTGACCTCGGCCGCGGATATGCCCTCAGCATTGCCTACAACTTCAATGGCGGACGACATCTGAATCGCCCGATTAATGCCAACACCATTCGCGGCGACCTGATGGTTAGCAATTTCTTTGCGGCTCTGGCCGCAGGACAGAACGTTTCCAGCCCCTTCACGGTGGGAAGCGGAAATACCCATTGCGGCAGCGGACCAGCCGGACCTTGGGTAAGTTCGTCGCTCATGAATTTCTTCCGCCCGAGCGGCCTGAATCCTTCGATTGCCGGCGCCCTGCTGGCGGTAGGGGATGTGGCCTGCGTCGCCCAAGCCGAGCAGGCGCTGCTTGGTCTCAAGAGCCAAGGCTTCAATACTGCCTGCGATCCTTTAAGCGGCTCATTCAACAACTGCATCCCGTTCGGCGACATGGACGGGAACTTCTCAAACGGCAGCTCTGTTTATCATGGACTCACCGCCAATCTGCGCAAGCGCTTCCGCAACCACTACGAGTTCCTGGCCTCCTATACCTGGTCACACGCGATTGATGACTCCACCGACTTGCAGTCGACGCTGACTCCGCAAGACAGCTACTTTCCGCATCTCGACCGTTCAACTTCGCTGTTTGATCAGCGTCACCGGTTCGTCTTTAGCGGCGTCTATCAGACCGGACAGGTCGGCACGAGCGGATTCACCCGCGCATTCTTGAGCGACTGGACGTTTGCACCATTGATTGAATTCGGCTCCGGACGTCCCTTCAATATCATCACCGGCAATGGCGACAACCTACAGCTTTCATCGCTTACGGGCCGGCCAAACACCACGACGAACCCCGCCTGTGGACAGGTCATTCACTCCAAGTTCTCCCCCACGGGAACGTTGCAGGAACCGTGCATCGCGCAATTCGTGCCTGCATTCTTTGCGACCGGTGCGACTCCCACGCTGCTAGAACTCGATGGGAATCTCGGCCGCAATGCGGGCCTGACGCCATGGACCGTGTTCAACGACCTGCGCGTTTCTAAGCGCATAGCCCTCCGCGAGCGCACAAATCTGGAGTTGATTGTGGACATGTTCAACTTGGCGAACAAGTACAACGTTGCCGCCGTCAGTCCGCTGTTCACCAATGCCGGACAGCCGACGGCAGCCTATGATCCGCGTCAATTCCAATTCGGAATGAAGTTGAACTGGTAGCTCGAGCTCGGTCACCGCGCGAGCTCTTGTGGGGTTCTTAGGCCAGCGCCGAATTCACGTTCTGAATGGCCTCGTCGATCTCGCCGGTGTTCTTGTAGCCAACCGTAACGCAATCGACGCCGGCATTGCGGAACGCAAACCGCATTGCCTTCTGCCGGTCCTCGCGCTCGAAGGTGCCTTCGCCAATGAGCTTCATGGAGATAACGCCCATGCCTTCTTTCCGTACTTGTTTGACGTGATCGACTACTTCGGGAACATTCCCTAGGCCTTGGGTTGCGTAGTCCTCCGCATCCATGCTCTTGCCCTTGTGATTGACCCGAATCATGGCGATGTCGAGCCATCGATTTCCCGGAACTCTGCGCAGAGCGGGCAAGCCGTGCACCGATGCGCCGCGGCTCACGATGACCTTCTTCGATTCAGCGTCTTCGATCGCATCCTGCCAGCGGGAGGTGTCGCTCGGCCACGTGCCCGTGTGTTGCCAGTGCAGCAGCATGATGTCGAAATATTCCGTGTTTGCCAGTTTGCGCAATTCGTCGAATTTCGCCTGCGGATTCACGCCCTCATGGAACGTGGTCACCTTGGACATCAGCTGGTAGCTGTCGCGAGGAATACCTTTGAGTGCGATCCCCAGCATCTTGTGCATCTCGCCATAAGATTCGGCAGTCTCGAAGAAGCGGATGCCGTGGTCGTAGGCATAGCGGACCAGGCGTGTGAATCCGTCTTGCCCCAGCGCGCGCTGCACCTCTCCGCTGAAGCTGCCGGTGCCGAAGGCCAGGCGTGTCACCTTGACTCCGGACCGGCCCAGGGTTACGTAATCGGTAGCCGTCTGGCGCTGAGCGATGAGCGGAAGGCTTCCGCTGACCGCGAGGGTTCCGGCGGCAAGTCCGGTCTTCAGGAATTCACGGCGGGTGAACCGGGACATACGAGTCCTCCACAAAGCCCCAATGCGAGGAATGTTATCAGAACTTGAGAAAACAGGATGGAACCCATGTTCGGCGCAATCGCCTGCCGCACCAAGCTTGCCTATTCCCTGTGTCAATAGAAACCCTGACAATGGGCGGTAATCAGAGAACGATTTTAGGGGGCCCTGTGGCTTCGCCAGTAAGTCAACTCTCACCGCCGGGCAAAGCGCCCAAGACAGGCCGATGGCACGAACTTTCAATACTCTGGTTCGTCAGCGGCATGGGATTGATCCTCGCGAGCTGGATTTGGCATGTCTTGGTCATTGTGGGAGTGGCCTGCTTGGTGATCAGCCTTGTGCTGGAGAACCATGAGACGAGGAAGTGCGCGCACCGCGCCCATTAACCAGACAACGGCCTAAAGCATCTTCATTCCAATCGCTCAACTCCAACCAGGGATTCAGAAGTGCTCTTCCAGGCCGCCGTGAGGTGGGGAAATGCGGCCTAGAGCCTGAGCCTGGATGATGCGATCCCAGGGACCGCTGCGCCAGTTGTCTTTGATCGGATCGTGCCGGATCCAGGCGGGAAGCCCAATGAAGAGGGTGCGCGCGATTGCCTGCACGTACGGCTCGTACAGCGTTCGCAGCTGCACAAGCTTTTGTTCAGCCTCCGGGCCCTCCCGAAGCTTGATACCTTTTTCCGCCAGCTGTTTGCGGATTTCTGCGAGTTCGGAACCTGCAAGCCGATCTGGCGAATCGGGATTGTAGTGCGCATTCACCACTTGCGCGAGATCGACCACGGCATGACGAGCCATCTTGAAAGTGCGCAGTGCCTGCTCTTTTCCCATGCCATCGATTCCAGTGATGACGAGCGATGTGGCATCGAGGATCACTGTGAGCGCGCCCAGCCAGGATTGGTTGCTGTGCTGCGAACGGTAAAAACTCAGCACAGGATAGGAGAGATGGCTTTCCAGAACCTCGGCAGCCCAGCGCTCCCAAGACTGGAAAAGGCGGTCCAGCGATCCCGGGTCGGAGCTGTTCACTGCGCGAGTGAGTAGTTCGGCAGCACTGGGCGGGGATCCAGCCCGCGCGTCCAGCAAGGAGATTTCAATCTCTCGACGTGAGAAGGCGGAATATATCGTGGGCAGGTATCCGATGACTACGCCGAGAAAGGCAAACCCCATCCCCGATTCTCCGATGGCCAGGAAACGTGAAAAGGTGTTGGCGGGAGTTATGTCACCGTAGCCGAGCGTAAAAAAAGTTTGACCACTCTGGTAAAGGATGACGGAAAAATTGATTGGCAGGGTGGATTCTGCGACGTGCTCGCCTGCGCCAAACTGCACCAGGGCGAAACCCAAAATCAGGCTGCATGCCCACAACCCCAGGAGCGCAATCATCGAGAGCGGGCCAAAGTAGCCGAGCAAGGTTTCGCGTCGAGCCTGGGACTCAATGTGGCTGGCCAACCGCGCCACCGGAACCCAGGTGAGACGGTAGAACCAGGAGGTGATTCGGAAATGCGCGCGGCGCACACGGCGGGGAAGGACGATGGTTTCAAACGCGTCGAGCAGTACAGCCAACATGATCAACGCGCCGGTAATGATTGCGAAGACGTGCATAGCAGGATCAGATGAATCGGGTGGGGGAATGGTAGCAGACGCCGCTTGAAGCATCTGGTTTCCTAGCGTCGCTTGGCAATCCTTCGCGAAACACGTTCCAAACGGCAGGGTCTCCATGCCTGAAAGGAAAAAGCCGCAGCGTCCTGGCTGCGGCTTCCTTTCTGACAAACCAAACTAGCGACCTCGGCTACCCTTTTTCTTTGCGGGTCTCTTGGCCCGCTTGGCCGCCTTCTTCTTCGCTGCCTTCTTCTTGGCTGGCTTTTTCGCTTTCTTGGCAGGCTTCTTGGCCTTCTTCTTTGCCGCCTTCTTGGGCGCTTTTTTCGCGGGCTTCTTGGCCGCTTTTTTCTTGGCCGGTTTGCGGGCTGGAGCGCCTCCACCTCCGCCACCGCCCGCGGGCGCGGGAGCGGCGGGTTCGGGCTCTGACGCTGGCTCAGGCTCTTCTTCCATTACGGATGGAAGTTCGCTTTCTTCTTCCTCTTCTTCTTCCTCGTAATCTTCCTCGAGCGTGTCGCCGTAAGCGCCGGAGTCACCGAACTCATCAGCTTCATCGTCACGCAGGTAGAGGGTTTCCTCGAACATCATTCTGTCCTCCTCGAAATCTGGGCGCCTGGGCGCCGCTTTTTGCGACATGAGAAGCCGTTACGGGCGGCCCAGGTCGCGAGAGAGTTAAAAAGACAAAACTGCGACGGCGCCGGATTATAACGGGTAAAGGGCGGAGTGGCAACTTGTTTTGATTTGTGCAACCAGTGGTTCCGTTCCTGTGCCGGAGCCACAATTTTACTTGGCAGAAGCGGTCCGCAGATCCTCTTCGAAACCTTCTCCGGCAAGCACGGAAGAGCGAGAGTTAACTCTTGCCGCCAAGGGAATGTCCCGAGCGGCTCTAGCTGCAGAGGAGGGAGGAGAAAAGCCTGCTGCGAATTCTGCTATTGCTCGGGCGGGATGATCAGAACCATTCCGGGACGCAGGGTTGCAACATGAGCATTGGTTTGCTGGATTGCCTTGACCGTGGTGTTGTAGCTGTTCGCGATGGAGTACAGAGTTTCTCCGCGACGGACAGTATGGCGACGGCTGGAGGTCTTCGCTGGGGCAGGCTTTTCCTCGCCCGAGCTCGGGGCATTCGAAGTTGTGGCGCTGACCTTCGCTAAATGGCTGCTCTGTTTCGATTTGCCGGCGAGCGAATGGGACTCAACAGCACCAGGGCTGATTGGCAAGTGGACATAGAGCACCTTGCGGCCCGCAAGGCTGTCACCCTTTAAGCGGTTCCAGCGTCGGATCACTGCCGCGGGAATACCCAGGTTGTCGGCAACCCTCTCGACTGTGTCACCCTTGCGCACCCGGTACACGGTCAGCCGCTTTGCATATGTCTGGCCTTCGCTCGAACCGTGCCGTCCGGGAGCAATCGGTACAACCAGTTTGGTGCCGGCTTCGAGATCTGCTCCGAGGTCAAGTTCATTTGCTTCTGCAATGATACGGGCTGTCGTGTGATAGTGCCTCGCGACCGACATGAGCGTGTCGCCACTTCCAACCGTGTGCAGACGCCACCATGCTCGCATGTCTGGCGGAATGGAGGCGATTGAGGTCTGGAACTTCTCCGAGGTCCCCGCAGGAAGGTGTAGGTCGTAGCGCCCCTTCGGAGTGAGCATGCGCAGGAGGCTGGGGTTCAGGTCCTGGAGATCATCGACGCTGGCATCCACTGCTTCCGCCACGAGCCGCAGATCTACGGGGTAGTTGATCTTGACGGTGTCGTAAACAATTTCATGATCTCGAACGATGGACTCAAGCTCGTATTGTTCCGGATTCTTGGCCATGATCGTGACAGCCACGATGATGGGAACGTAGTTGCGGGTCTCCTTGGGCAGTACGTTGCGCTTGTACAGTTCCCAGAAATCCGCGTAACCGGTGCGTTTGACCGCGCTCTGGACTGTGCCGGGGCCGGAGTTATAGGCCGCCATAGCCAAATACCAGTCACCGAACTGGTTGTATAGGTCCTTGAGATGACGGGCTGCGGCGCGGGTGGATTTCTCTGGATCCTGGCGCTCGTCAACCCAGGGGTCGTGGTGTAAGTCGTACGCCCGGGCGCGGCTCCCCATGAATTGCCAGATCCCTCGCGCGCCGGCTCGCGAGACGGCATAAGGATGAAACCCTGACTCTGCCTGAGCGAGGTAGATCAGGTCCTGTGGAACGCCCTCTTCCTTCAGGGTACGCTCGATCATCTCGCGGTAACGTCCGCTGCGCTGGAGGGCATGTTCCAGGGTCCCGCGCCCGCGGTTTGAAAAGTAGTTGATGTAGCTGGCGACCTGGTCGGTCAGCATAAGAGGAAGATCGGAGTGGGTTGCTTTGATCTCGGCCGCAGCCTTGGCCTTCACATTCGGATCAACCGGGTAGTTGGAAACCTCGTTGGCTTCGTCGATTGGCGCTGGCTCAGATTTCTGCTCCGCAGCAGGAGCCTCGGCCTGGGCGGCCAATTCGAGGTTATTCATGCCCTCGAGCACCCGATCCATTTCTCGCTGGAAGCGCTGGTCCGTACGAACGTTCGCTGGACTCCCCTGCAGAAGATTGAACGCTTCGGTAAAGTGCTGCTTCGCTATATCGTTGTGCCCATTGGCATATTCCCGTTGACCAGCCTGGTATAGCGTCTCAACCTTGGCGATCACCTCGGTGACCGGATCAGCTGGCTCAGCAGGCTTGGCTTGCGTTTGGACTGGGGGCGGAGCTGGGGGTTTTACCTCGGGCGGAGGCGCAGGGTCATTTGCGGCGACCGGAGGGTGAGCCACAGGCTTGCTGCCAGCATGGATTGGCGGCGGAGGCGCCTTCTGAGCAGCCGGTACAGAGGCGGCCGGCTTCTTGCCTGAACAGGCTGAACCTGCCAGGACTGCGAGCGAAATTGCGACCAGCGAGAGCCTGTTGATCTTCATTTCCATCTATAACTTACCGCTAATTTCGCTCTGCGGATTTTATGATCGTACTCCCCTCAGTTTTCAGGGTCAACGTTGAAGGGACACAGAAATGGTTACTTAGGGAACCGCTGGGCCCGATTCCTCCTCCTGCCTGGGTCTATGCATGTCGGAAAGAGGCGTCGCTAGGAAAGTCCAGAAGCGACGGTCAGAAAAGGAAGGACCACCTTGAGTCGGCTCTCGCAGACGGCACCTCCCGGGCGATTGGCATCGAAGCATGGTCTCGGCAATAAGACTGAGCCAATGGAGCGCGTCATGCCAAATGCCACCGAGGAACGCTGTGCTCACGCAAACTGTAGCTGTCTGGTGTCCGCAGGAGAAAAGTATTGCAGCCAAGCCTGCTCCGATGCCGCGGAGGGCAGCGGGCGCAACGACCGTTGCGCGTGTCCTCACCCGCAGTGCTCGAGCGCCATGGCGGCCTAGAATTGCACCATTTGACTCACAGAATGTTCGGGTTATTCAAAACTCGGGCGCGGTTGGGCGAATGAGTTAATGAGCGGATGATTCGATTCTTCACAAGCTGTTAGTGTGTCTAGGCGGCTTCGATCGCTGCACCTGGGATGAACGCCAACGGCAACCGCAAAACTCAGTTGCTTGTAGTGCTCGTTGTGGTCAGCAACGTGGCAGGCAACGTGTCTCTCAGTCACGGCATGCAACAGGTCGGGCGGATCATTTCCGCCTCACCCTTCGACTATCTCAAGGCGTTCGCTAATCCGTGGACGGCCGCAGGTATCTGCATTCTCGCGATCTGGATGCTTTGCGACTTGGCTCTGCTCAGTCGTGCTGATCTGAGCTTTGTTCTGCCAGTGACCGCCAGCGCGTACGTTCTGGTGGCACTCTTCGGCAAGTTCCTTCTCCAAGACCACATCTCATGGCAGAGATGGCTGGGGATTGTGCTGATCACCGGAGGCGTCGTTCTCGCTGAAGAAACACCAACCCGCACCACCAAAGGCCCGCCGGAGCACCTGATATGAAATGGCTCCTCGTCGCAATCATCGCGATTTGCAACACGCTGGGAGACGTCCTGAACACGGCCGGGATGAAACGTCAGGGCGAGGTCGAGGACCTGCGCCCCCAAACCCTGGCTTGGATGGTCCGGCGGGCTGTGGTCAATCCATATGTCATTGCCGGCATCGCCGCCATGGCGGTGTCATTTTTCGCGCTTCTGTCGTTGCTCTCGATTGCTAATGTGAGTTTTGCGGTTCCCGCCACCGCGGCAAGCTATCTCCTAGAAACGCTCCTGGCGAAATACGTCCTCGGGGAAGATGTGCGCACGCGGCGATGGGGGGCAGCTACACTGGTGGCCGTGGGGGTAGTCCTGCTGCAGTTCTAGGCCTCAGCCAGCCATCCGGCGAAGAGAATGGTTGCGGACAAGAGCTGGTCTTACGTTGGATGCCAAAGCCGTCCACTCCAACCAGTGCTAGACACCGCGGTCCACCCGCTATTCTCCCCAATCACACCTGCGTGGTCGCCTGGTGTGCGCACAGTTCCGCGTGGCACCGGCGATGACGCGCCACCCAACCGTAGGCCGAGCGCAAAGTTCGCATGAAGCCGGGAATGCTTGCGAACCAGACGGCCGGGCGCGCCCACCAGAACTCATGGGCCAGCTCGATGAGCGCATCGGCTCCGGAGTTTTGCTTGCCGTCGGGCGCGAGATAGCGGACGGCCAGCAGGATTTCATCCGCAGACAAGCCGAGCAGGCTGATGACTCGCGGATCCTGAAGAGGAGCCACTCCCAGGTGCTGCCGGTGCATCCCCTTGGCCACGAACTTCGCGATCCGGGTGCAGAAGTCACACTCGGCGTCGTAGAAGAGCCATCCTCGCGCGTGGCACCCCTTGCTGTCGGTCATTTCAGATGTCAGCGAAATCATGATCCCGGCCCTTGTCCATTCCAACCCGGAGGCTGCTCACCTCCCTGAGTTGGGTAGGAGGTTTAAGCCTTGGTTCCCACTCTGAAAATTGTCTTCAGCTTCCCCCGCAACTTCGACATTCCTTTCAGCGTCGAAGGCGGGAGGCGCACGACTTCGTCGAACAGGGAAGAGCTGATGGTCAGAAACTCGAGCATCTCTTCCAGCTTCTCGCGGCTATACGCGCTGCTCGCGCCCGCGCCCTTTAAGGAGTCCACACATTCATGCACCATGTGTAGCGCGGGATCCAACTCCCTGCGCTTGCGCTCCTGGCAAACGATGCGGAACATTTCCCACACCTCCTTGAGCGACTCGAAGTGATCCCGCCGGTCGCCGAGCACGTGGATTACGCGCACCACGCCCCACCCCTGCAATTCCCGCAGGCTGGTGCTGACGTTCGAGCGCGCCACCGACAACGTGTTTGCGATCTCCTCGGCATGCAGCGGCTTAGGGGAGAGAAACAGCAGTGCATGGACCTGGGCAACGGTTCGATTGATTCCCCACCGCGTTCCCATCTCTCCCCAGTGCAGGATGAACTTCTGTTCGACTGATGTTAGCGGCATGCAGTACTTTCTGTTAATACAGAAATTACTGTAATAGCAGCGTGCTGTCAAGGTCCTTTCGCTCGTGCAATTCAGGCCGGAGGGGGATAGAGCGGGATGAGCAAGCAGGTGTTGGAATCCCTCGCAAACTGGGTATCGGCTTTAGCTCTGATTCGTCAGCGCACGTTTGATCGCACGCTGGCATCCTGAACCGATTTCGCCGCAAAAAGGCAACTCTGGGCTTCCCCTACCCCATCGAAGTGCCTCATGCGAAAGCTAGCTCTGGTCACCTTGCTGACCGCCCTGCTCCACCTGGCGGGATGCGCCGGGCTGACCACCTCTACAACCGCACCACCACCTGGCGACATCACCAAGGTGAACCATGTCATTTACATGCTGCAGGAAAACCGTTCGTTCGACCAATACTTTGGGAGCCTCAACGCCTATCGACAGAGTAAGGGGCTCGGAGCGGACGTTGATGTCACGCCGTCAACCGCGTCCCAACTCAGTTACGATCACAGCGTTACATTCACTCCCTTTCACATGAACTCCATGTGCATTGAGGACTTGAGCGCCTATTGGAACGAAGGCCACAATGCATGGAATCATTCCGATCACACTTCCGCGACGCCAACTATGGATGGCTTTGCCAACGCAGCTGGAGGTGATTCGCGCGCCAGCGGAGGATTCGACATCAATGGTCAAAGGGTGATGGGGTTTTATACCGATCAGGATCTGCCCTATTACTACTTCATGGCTACCCAATTCGCTATGTCGGATCGCTGGTTCTCGCCCGTGATGACTAATACTCCGGCCAACCGGATGTACGCCGTGGCGGCCACCTCGCAGGGTGTAATCGACAAGCCGATTGCGCCGCTCACTGCCAACACCATCTTCGATCAACTGAACGCCGCGGGAATCAGTTGGAAGAATTACGTTCCCAACTATCCCAATGGCAGCAGCCTTAAGGCATTTCCCGCCTTTACCAAATACGTAAACACGAACATCGTCCCCATGGACCAATACTTTGCGGATCTCAAGAACGGAACCCTGCCGCAAGTTGCCTTCATCGATCGCGATTCTCAGAATCGGCTGGATGAACATCCTGGACCGGGTGCTGGCGTCCAGGCAGGGGCTGCCTACGTGAAGTCAATCATCGATGCCCTCATGGCTAGCACCGCTTGGAAAGATTCGGTGTTCTTCTTCACATTTGATGAATCCGGTGGCCTGTTTGATCACGTTCCGCCCGTACAAACGGTTTCGCCTGATGGAATCAAGCCCATTTTCGGCGCAAACGACACCTGTACCATGGGGAACACGAGCGCGGGAGGGGCATTGGACATGTGCGATTTTGATGTGACCGGGTTCCGGCTACCCAACTTTGTAGTGTCGCCGTTCGCGAGACCGAGCTATGTCGGTCATCAGAATATGGATACGACAGCGATCCTGAAGTTCATTGAAATGCGTTTCAGTCTCCAGCCGCTGACGCAGAGAGATGCAGCCCAACCTGATATCACAGCCATGTTCGATTTCACGAACTCGCCCAATCTGAATCCGCCCAGCCCACCTTCTCAGCCGACTGGTGGGCCTTGCTACATCACTTCGCTGCCCTAATCTGCGAAGCCTAAAAACGCAGCCGCGCATGCCGTCCAGGGGGCAGTTTGGAGTAGTTCTATTTGCGGGTTGCTCCGATGAGTAATTCGCACGGGCCAACGAACCCGTCGGGACCTTCAAATTGCCGCAGTTCGGCCTCAATTTCCGTCCACGCCCGATCGCGATCCGCTTGCGAGACATTGGCAAGCATTGCGTGTGGCGCACCGAAGGACTCGCGCTCGAAACGAGTGCACTCAGCTGCCGAACAGAGACGCAGCGGAGCATCAACGGAGTGAATTTTGATCTCTCTGAAACCGGCACTCTGGTACGCCTCCTCAAGCGCTCCTCCTCCGCCCGGCTGAACGGTCCGGGCAGACCTGGCGCAGGTGGGGATAAGCTCGCAATTCGGCGGATGATCCCTACCGGAATGGAAAAGAAGCCGTTCTTTGGGGGGTGGAATAGACAATGGCAGAGATCCATCCCCCATCACGCAGTACGCGGCGGGCCTCACGGAGCGCGCGCAGGGATCGGAGGAACCCAACTTCCCGCTGCGATCCGCGTGGGCCACGCGCTCGTCGCGCGAGAACCCTATCGCGAGACCGGATATCGACTGCTCATGGACGCGCTTGCGTGCCAAGGTAACAAGGCGGAAGCGCTGCGAATTTATGAGAAACTCCGCCGGCGTCTGCGCGATGACCTCGGGGTTTCGCCTAGTGCAGAATCGCAGGAGCTGCCAAGGCAACTTCTTCGCTCGTGTCACCCATGATCGCGACTAAAAGGGCCGATGAGCGCGCACTTGGAACGGTTGTATCTCCTAGCTTGCTCCAAAGCGGTGATAGGCCGATTCGCGCCGCGCAGAGCGCTTCGGCATCGATCTTACCGTTGTCCCGAGATCCTCTCTTTTATCAGGTGAAACAGCATTTCGTCCGGATTCCAGTCCAGGTATTGCTGCATGATAGTGGCTGCATCCTGAGTTCTTCCGGACTGTTGGTAGAAAATAGCTAGGCGGCCGTAGGCGTCCTTCAGCGAAGGATCTAGGCTGATTGCGCGAAGGAATTCGCGTTCCGCCTCTTGTGGTTGGCCCGCTCTCACGAGTATTACGCCCAGGTTCATGGCTTCTGTGCCGCTCCGCGGATTCAAAGTCGTGGACTGGCGCCCGAATTTAAGCGCCTGTTCGATATTGCCCTCCTGCAGATAGTATCCACTCAAAGCCGAAGCCACTGAGGGATCATGATCGCGCTGCTCCGCGGGAAGGGACAGAAGAAGATTGACTCCATCGTTACGGAGGCCTTTTTTATCTTCGGGCAGCATGAGTTCGGCGAGTCCTAGGTCTCTCTGGACGTATGCGGCTGGTGGTTCGCGCCACGCTACCACCTTCTCCTTTTCGCCAGGCTGGGAGCCGGAGTTTTTCGGATCTCGCAAGATGCGGTGATCCGTGTGTGCTGCATGAGCGACGATTGTGGTGGCGCGAACCGGCATGTGGCAACTCGTGCACTCCGAGACTACGGAGGGATGCGACGCTGGGGAGAGTTTGCGGTGACAAGAGGTGCATGCCGCCTTGATTTCTTCTCGCCGTGGGTCAGAGGGGCGGTGCGGGTTATGACACGAGCCACACCACAGCTTCCCATGGGAAGCGCTTGCACACTTGCTTTGGGCAAGTTGTTCGACCTCACTGGCGGGGATGACTTCATGGTTGTCTTCGCCACCAACGAGAGCATAGGTGGCGAAACTGTCTTCGGCTTTAGCTCCCGGCTGGAAGTCCGTCCAATCTTTACCTGGATTCAAGACACGCCCAGAACCTTCGAGATGACACTGTTCGCAAATGCTGTCGCGAAGCGGGCCGCTCAATTTTGCAGGATTCAAAATGTTCTTTTTCGTTGGGTGAGCGACATGTTTCTCGGTTGGGCCATGACAGCGATCGCAGGTGATCGGATCCAAGTTCTTGACCGTGAGATGGCGGCCATCGGAATCATCGAACTTGGCTCCGCTGGCATGACAGTACAGGCAGGATTTCGTGATGCTGCGGCTGAATTCGAGGACCCTTGAGGATTCATAGCCTGGAGACACATCCCAGCCGAAACCGTTAAACCAGGAGGTGGGCGACTCGAAGAGATAGTCGTGCACCTCGACCGCGAAGGTGCTTCCCATCATCCTTCCACCGATCTGGTATTTGACAGGAAGTTCTGCGACCGTTCCGTTTTCTTCGACCCGGTGCACCATCTTGCCACCTTTGGTTTCTATGGCGATGATGCTTCCGGAGTGCTCGTGGGTAATGCTCTTGTCCGGGTAAGGGTCGGGGGAAACCAACGATCTACCCATCGCGGTCTGGAGGTATCGTTCAGTTTCCGTACGATGGCATTTAAGGCAAGTGTCGGGCGAAGAAGCAAACGCGGACGTCGTAAAACCCAGAAATGCGAGACCTAGTGACACGAACGTTTTACGGAAGCCTGACCGGAATACCGAACAGATTGCGAGAGGGAGATCATCCATGAGGAGCATTCGATCTGTTGAGGTCATGTACGAAGCTCCGGAGTAAGTGAAGGACGGAAGAAGTAAGCGGTAGGGATGGGCATGGAATGACTAACGCAAACAACACAAATGCAACGCGAACATGCGACTGCTGCTCAAAAAAACCTCAAAAGAGAATTTCCGAACCGCAGGCGACGCTAAGTTTGCGAGTAGTTGGAACATCATTATAGCGAAGGCATTATGCAGTGGGATTTGAAAAAGAACGTTCAGGCACCAGGCCTCCCCCCAAATGGCGGCTCTCCAGTCCCTAGTACAAAAGCGGAATCCGCATCGAAGTGAAATGCCCCTCTCCCTCCCCTCGAAAGCCCCGTATGCGCCCAAGCTCGTTCTAGTCCTTCGAACTGAAACCTCTTCATCTCAGCACAGTATTCCCCTACCCCGAGTTCCGTTGCCCGGTTTCCGCGGCAGATTTAAACTGTTACTTCCAGAAAGGGCCTCCCAAATGTTAGTGGTCATGAAGGCGCATGCCACGCCTGAGGAAGTCAGCGCGGTTTGCAACAAAATCGAATCCCTCGGATATCGCGCTCATTCCATCCCCGGCGCCGAGCGCACTGCCATCGGCATCACCGGTAACAAGGGCGAAGTGCAACCGGGAGCGCTCGAGGAAATGCCCGGCGTGCAGGAAGTTATTCCGGTCACCAAGCCCTACAAACTCGTCAGCCGCGATATGAAACCGGAGAACACCGTCATCAGTTTCCCCGGCAGTGATGCCACCTTCGGCGGATCAGGCCTTGCGATCATTGCCGGCCCGTGCGCGATTGAAAGCCGCGAGCAGGCTTTTGCGATAGCTGAGCGCGTCCATCGCGCTGGGGCTCAATTCTTTCGGGGAGGTGCCTACAAGCCCCGTACGTCTCCATATTCGTTTCAGGGTTTGGGCGAAGAGGCTTTGCGCATCATGTCCGAAATACGCGATCACTTCGGCATGAAGATCGTGACCGAGGCCATCGACCACGAGTCACTGGAGCTGGTCGAACAGTACGCCGACGTCATCCAGGTGGGCGCGCGCAACATGCAGAACTTCTCACTTCTCAAACGTGTCGGACGGTCCCGCAAGCCGGTTCTGCTCAAGCGTGGCATGTCAGCCACTCTCGAGGAATTCCTCATGGCCGCCGAGTACGTCATGAGCGAAGGCAACTACAAAGTGGCCCTCTGCGAGCGTGGTGTGCGCACCTTCGCTGACCACACGCGCAACACCCTCGACCTGAGTTTGATCCCTGCGGTTCAGCGCCTGAGCCATCTGCCGATTTTCGTTGATCCCAGTCATGGAACCGGAAAGCGCAACAAGGTCACCCCGCTTTCACGAGCAGGCGTTGCGGTCGGGGCGGATGGCCTGCTGATCGAGGTGCATTGCGATCCGGACAGGGCGCTTTCCGACGGCATGCAGTCGCTCTATCCCGACCAATTCGACGCTCTGATGTCCCAGGTCCGGCAAATCGCCGCAGTCGTCGGACGGACGGTTCCTGCAATTGGTGGC
>Ga0157372_10000546_pt1 | contig 41467 bp, 38 predicted proteins | sample C55metaG_FD_115307 | JGI IMG/M metagenome (GOLD analysis project Ga0157372, IMG submission 115307) | Corn rhizosphere microbial communities from Kellogg Biological Station, Michigan, USA - C5-5 metaG | ecosystem: Host-associated > Plants > Roots > Rhizosphere > Soil | place: USA: Michigan...
GCGATCCTGTCGGCGATGGAGACGGTGAATCCGAAAGTCGCCTCGACGATCGAGGCGGCCGCGTTGTGCAAGATGGCCGACCGCGGCCAGATCACCGGCGCGATCGTCGACGGACCGCTCGCGCTCGACAACGCGATCAGCCTCGAATCGGTGAAGATCAAGAAGATCGACTCCGAGGTCGCGGGCCGCGCGAACGTGCTGGTCGTCCCCGATCTCGAGGCGGGGAACATGCTCGCCAAGAGCCTTTCGTTCCTCGCCAACGCCGACGCCGCCGGCATCGTGCTCGGCGCGCGCGTGCCGATCATCCTGACGAGCCGGGCCGACTCGGTGATGACGCGCCTCGCGTCGTGCGCCGTCGCCGCGCTCGTCGCGCAGTCGCGCCGCGAAGCGGCGGGGAAGGCGCTCGCCTGAGTAGTGTCCACCATGGCCGACGCGATCGCCGTCCTGAACGCAGGCTCGTCGAGCATCAAGTTCTCGCTCTTCGCCGACGAGCGCGAGCACGCCGTTCTCGTCGCGAGAGGGCAGGCCGAAGGCATCTACACGTCGCCGCGCTTCGTCGCGAAGGATGGCAACGGCAACGTGCTCGACGAGAAGAAGTGGCCTGCCGGCGAAGCGCTCGGCCACGACGGCGCGCTCGAATACCTTGTCGGGTTTCTGCGCGGGCGCGTTGCGCATCACCGGCTGATGGCGGTCGGGCACCGCGTCGTGCATGGCGGCCGCGAGTACGTGAAACCGGTGCGCGTCGACGCGGGTGGCGTCGCGGCATTGGAGAAGTACGTGCCGCTCGCGCCGCTGCACCAGCCGCACAATCTCGCGCCGATCAAGGCGCTGCTCGCGCGGATGCCCGACCTGCCGCAGGTCGCGTGCTTCGATACGTCGTTCCACCGGACACAGCCGACGGTCGCGCAGGCGTTCGCGCTGCCGGCTTCGATCACCGACCGCGGTGTGGTCCGCTATGGCTTCCATGGCCTGTCGTACGAATACGTCGCGAGCGCGCTGCCCGCGCACAGCGCGCGCGCAGCGCAGGGCAAGACCGTCGTGCTTCATCTGGGCAACGGTGCCAGCATGTGCGCGATGGCGGCGGGACGAAGCGTCGCGAGCACGATGGGCTTCACCGCGGCCGACGGCTTGCCGATGGGCACCCGCTGCGGCAGCCTCGATCCGGGCGTCGTGCTCTACCTGATGGATTCGCTCGGCATGGACGCACGCGCGATCGAGAAGCTCATCTACCAGGAATCGGGTCTTCTTGGCGTGTCGGGGATCTCGAGCGACATGCGCGTGCTGCTGGAGAGCGCCGATCCGCGCGCGAAGGCGGCGATCGACCTGTTCATCTACCGCATCGGCCGCGAGCTGGGATCGCTCGCCGCCGCGCTCGGCGGTCTCGACGCGATCGTCTTCACCGCCGGCATCGGCGAAAACAGCGCCTACCTGCGCAAGCGGGTCTGCAGCGACGCTTCGTGGCTCGGCGTTGTGCTCGACGCCGAGGCGAACGAACGCAAGGCGTCGTGCATTGCCCGTCGCGACAGCGGCGTCGAAGCATGGGTCATTCCGACGAACGAAGAGCTGATGATCGCGCGGCACACGCGGGCGCTGGTCGCAACCCGCGGCGAGGTCTCGCGCGGCGCGACGGGCACCGTGGACGGAGGGCGGATCGCGCAATAGGGGAGGTCGCGGTGCCGAGAATAAAGGCCGGAAACATCCGGATCAACTACGTCGATCACGGCAGCGGCGACCATGTCGTGCTCGCGGTGCACGGCAACCTGGGCTGCGCGGACTGGCTGGGTCTCGTGCTGCCGCTGCTTGCGCCGACAATGCGGGTGATCGCGCCCGACTGGCGGGGCTGCGGCGATTCGGACAAGCCGGAACCCGCCGACGACTATTCGAACTACTCGATGGCGACGCATGCGAGCGACATGCTGCATCTGCTCGACGCGCTCGGCATCGAGCGCTGCGATCTTTACGGCCATGCGACCGGCGGCATCATCTGCTCGCAGATGCTCGTCGCGGACCCCGCGCGATTTCGCAAGGTGCTGATGCTGGATCCTGTCACGCCGTTCGGGTTGCAGCCCCCGAAGGACCAGATCGGCGCGTTTGCGCGGATGAAAGCCGATCGCGATCTCGCGTTCGCGGGCCTCGCAACCGCGGCCCCAACGCTGTTCCGTCCCGAAACGCTCGTCGCCGGCAACGCGCCCGAGTTCGCCACGACGACGTCCGCCGTGCAGCGGCGACTTTTCAAGCGTCTCGTCGACATGACGCGCGCGCTTTCCGACGGCATCTGGTTCGGGACGCCGCACGCGCTCGGGCGCGAATGGGATACGCAATCGCTCGCGCGACGCATCGACGGGATGACGCACGAGCATCTGGTCCTCTACGGCAAGCTCGATTACTGGATCCCGCGCGAGCACGTCGAACGGATGGCGCGCGAGCTTCCCCGTTGCAGCCTCGAAGTGTTTCCTTACGTCGGGCACTCGATGTGCATCGAGAACCCGCTGCTGCTCGCGCGCGTGTTTTCCGAGTTCTTCGCGAACGGGACGCCAGCACCCGCGGTACCGGGTCCCTTGCAACGAGCGTTGCCATGACGAGTCGCCGGCGCACGTGCTGCCCGCACGTTGCCGCTTCGAACGTACGTTGACGGAAAAGGCGCGAAATGCAAACCACGAAACTGGCATCGGCGGTCGAGCGCATTCCGGACGGCGCGAGCCTGATGATCGGCGGCTTCATGGGTGTCGGCACCCCCGAGCGGATCGTCGACGAGCTCGTGCGCCAGGCTAAAAAAAATCTCACCGTGATTGCGAACGACACCGCGCTGCCGGGCGTCGGCATCGGCAAGCTCGTCAGCGCGAACGCGCTGCGCAAGGTCGTCGCGAGCCACATCGGCCTCAATCCCGAAACGCAGAAGAAGATGCTCGCCGGCGACCTCGAGGTCGAGCTCGTGCCGCAAGGCACGCTGATCGAGCGCATTCGCGCCGGCGGCTATGGCCTGGGCGGCGTTCTTACGCCGACCGGCGTCGGCACCGTCGTCGAGGAAGGCAAGCGCACGATCGACGTCGACGGACGCGACTATTTGCTCGAGACGCCGCTTCGCGCCGATTTTGCGTTGCTGCACGCGTTCCTGTCCGACTATCTCGGCAACCTCACCTACGTGCTGACCGCACGCAACTTCAACCCGGTGATGGCGATGGCCGCGGACACCGTGATCGTCGATGCCGAGCACATCGTGCCCGTCGGCATGATCTCGCCCGATCACGTGATGACGCCGGCGCCGCTCGTCGATTATCTGATCGCAACAGCCTGAGGCCATGGACCCGCAGACTCTCATCGCCAGCCGCATCGCGCGCGAGCTCCGCGACGGCATGCTCGTCAATCTCGGCATCGGCATTCCGACGCTCGTCGCCAACTACGTGCCGGCGGACGTGCACATCCATTTCCAGTCCGAGAACGGGCTGATCGGCACGGGGCCGATCCCGCAGGACGGACTCGCACAGGCGCGTCTCACCGATGCGGGCGGGCGGCCGGTGACGGCGATCCCCGGCGCGTGCACGTTCGACAGCGCGATGTCGTTCGGCCTGATTCGCGGCGGCCACGTCGACCTCACGGTGCTCGGCGGATTGCAGGTTGACGAGCAGGGCCATCTCGCCAACTGGATGATCCCGGGCAGGATGGTGCCCGGCATGGGTGGCGCGATGGACCTCGTCACCGGCGCGCGGCGCGTGATCGTCGCGATGCAGCACACCGCGAAGGGCAAGCCGAAGATCGTCCGCAAGTGCTCGTTGCCGCTCACGTCCGCGCGGCCCGTCGATCTGGTCGTCACCGAGCTCGCGGTGATTTCCTTCGCCACCGGCAAGGCGCGGCTCGTCGAGACCGCCGAAGGCGTCAGCGTCGCGGACGTGCAGGCGGCCACCGAAGCGACGCTCGAGATCGCGCCCGAGCTTACCCGACACCCTCGCTGAGGCCACCATGCCCGTCAACGTTCCCCGCCCCGTACTGAAGGACGCCAAGGCGCTCGTCGTCGGCGTCGCCAATCAGCATTCGATCGCCTATGGCTGCGCGAAAGCCTTCCACGAGCTCGGCGCCGACATTGCGCTCACGTATCTCAACGAAAAGGCGAAGCCACACGTGCAACCGATCGCGCGTGAGCTCGATGCGGCGATCTTCATGCCGCTCGACGTGAGCGCACCCGGTGCTCTCGAAGCGGTGTTCGATGCGATCGCCGCGAAATGGGAGCGGCTCGACGTTCTCGTCCATTCGATCGCCTTCGCGCCGAAGGACGACCTGCAGGGCAAGGTTCTCGACTGCTCGGCGGCCGGGTTCGCGACGGCGATGGACGTGTCGTGCCACTCGTTCGTGCGCATGGCGAAGCTGGCCGCGCCGCTTATGAAAAACGGCGGCAGCATGTTCGCGATGAGCTATTACGGCGCGAACAAGGTCGTGCCGACCTACAGCATGATGGGTCCGGTCAAGGCGGCGCTCGAGGCGTGCTGCCGCTACCTGGCCTACGAGCTCGGTCCGCGCGGCATTCGCGTCCACGCGATCTCGCCGGGACCGCTCAAGACGCGCGCCGCATCGGGAATCAGGGATTTCGACCTGCTGCTCAACGATGCGGCCAATCGTGCGCCGCTCGGCGAGCTCGTCGATATCATGGACGTCGGGTTTACCTGCGCGTTCCTCGCCACGCCGTATGCGCGGCGCCTGTCGGGTGAAACGCTTTACGTCGACGGCGGCGTGAACGTGATGGCCTGACTGGAGCGGGAGCGCCTGCGCGCCGCAGGCGCTCCGGTCAACGCGTCGACGTCACATCGCTGACTTGGCGCCCGATGCCTTCGTGACGTCCGAAAGAATCCTGTCGGACTGCTTGCTGTGCGCGGTGCCGCGCGTAATCACGTCCGGCGCCAGCACCGGCTTGCCATAATATGCCTTGTTCCAGTCGTCGTTGGCCGTGATCACGGTGCCGTCGAGGTTCAAGCCGCCGTAGACGCCCTTCGAGCGCGCGAAGGCGACGAAATCGGTCGTCACGTCGCCGGACGCGCCGGCGCCGACCGGGCCGGCGGCAACGCTCGCATCGCCGCCGAGCTTCACCGACGTCGCGAGCAGGCTGTTGACGCCTTTTTCACTCATCACCAGCGTCACGTTCTCGGACGCCGCGATGCCCGCCTGGAAGCCCACGCTCGCCGTCGCCATCGTGTAGAACACCGGACCGCGCCACTTTCCGCTGTGCGGATCGCGCGCGAGCAGCACGGCGCGACCGCCGGACCCGCCGAAGATGAATCCGGCCTTGACGACCTCGGGCGCGATCAACAGGGCCTTCGCCCGGCGCAGGTTCTTCTGCAGCCAGGTCATCTCGGGATCGCGAAGAAAATTGTCGAGCGTCGACTGCGCGCGGTTGACGAGATTCTGCTGCTCGGTCTGCGCGTGCGCGGTGGGGAGAAAGGACAGCGAAAGAACGGCGCTCGTCAGCAGGACGGCGCCGGGGCGGAACAGCGCGCGAAGCATTGGGATTCTCCTTTTTTTGTCGGCTGAGCACCAGCATCGTGTCGCAAGCGCGCGACGCGATCCTTGCAATTCGCGACACCACGCCTCGCATGGCGATGGCGCGCTTGTCCGGCGCCGGCTCGCGCTGTAGCGTGCATGCGATCGCCCAATGCCGCTGGTCGCGATGCGCTCTCCCGTCTTCGACGCCATTGTCCGGAAGCGGCGTGCCTTGCCGCCGCTCTTCGTCGCCTGCCTGCTTGGCGCGAGCGCGAGCGCGTCGGCATCGGCGCTCGATCGCTTCATTGATCCTGCCGACGGCATGTTCGACGCGTCGTCGTGGCTGCTCGATCGAAAAGGCTTCCTGCCCGTGCCGATCGTCATCACCGAACCGGCGGTCGGCTATGGCGCCGGAGCAGCGCTCCTCTTCTTTCGCGAGCGGTTGGGCGACGCGGCGGCGCGTGCGGCGGAAACCGGCCACAGGACACCGCCCGACGTATTCGGCATCGGCGCGTTCGCGACCGAAAACGGTACGAAAGGCGCCGCCGCCGGCGGCCAATGGACTTTCCTCGACGATCGCTATCGCTACCGCGGCGGCGTCGGCGATTTCACCGTCAAGCTCGACTTCTACGGCGTCGGCGATCACCTGCCGATCCCCGTCGAGAAGGTCGGTTACACCCTCAAGGGACTGGGCTCGTTCCAGCAGGGCATGATCCGGCTCGGCGAAGGCGACACGTTTCTCGGCGCCCGCTGGATCTACCTCGATCTCGGCACGCAGCTTTCGGTTCCCGAGAGCGACGCCGGCCTTTCGCCGAATCAGGTCGTGCGCCGCAGCTCGGGCCTGGGCGTTGCGATCGAGCACGACTCGCGCGACAACATCTTCACGCCGAACCGCGGCATTCTGGCGGCGGCCGACGGGACGTTCTACGATCCGGCGCTCGGCAGCAGCAACCGTTTCGAGACTTATCGCGCGCACGTCTTCGGCTACGTTCCGCTCGCACGGAAATGGACGCTCGCAATGCGGACGGATGCGCGCTTCGCGCGCGGCGACGTTCCGTTCTACATGCTGCCCTACATCGACCTGCGCGGCATCCCGGCCGCGCGCTTCCAGGACACGAACGTCGCCGTGCTCGAGACCGAGCTGCGCTACGACGTCGACGAGCGCTATTCGTCGGCTTCGTCGGCGCCGGCAAGGCGTGGGGTCGCGATACGTTCTCCGACGCGACGACGCCGGTCGGTGGGGGCGCCGGCTTTCGCTACCTGATCGCGCGCCGCCTCGGCTTGTACGTGGGCATGGATTACGCGAAGAGCACGGTCGGCGACGCGATTTACATCCAGGTCGGCAGCGCATGGCGCTAAACGCGCGTCCTCGCGTTGCGCGCACGCGGCGATTCCTGTCGAGAATTGCAAGGACGACGCAATAGCGGCTGCTCAACATTGGCTGCGCGCGTTTCCGAGGCACACCGTTGCCGGCGTCGCGCCATCCGATGAAGACAACGCGCCGTCATCCCACGTTCGTTGCGCATGCCACCTGCGGGCGCTCGGCGCGTAGCGTGCTGATCGCATCGTCGGCGGCCTGCTTCGCGCCGGTCGCGCACGCCTCGTTCCTGAGCGGTGAAGCGCTGGACAGTGCGGCGAACGTTCTCTCCTGGATCGTGCTGTTCCTCGTGCCGGTCATCGGCATCGTCATCTTCTGGATGGTGCACGTGCTGCCGGAAAAGATCGCGCACAAGCGACATCATCCGCAGGTCCAGGCGATCCAGACACTGTGCCTGCTGTCGCTGGTTTTCGGTGGCCTGCTGTGGCCGATCGCGTGGCTGTGGGCGTACACGCGGCCGGTCGCGTACAAGCTCGCGTACGGCACCGAGAAGCACGAGGACTACCACGCCGAGCTCGGCGCGAAGGCGCGCGCCGGCGAGCTGCTCGCGCCGGAGATCGAGCACCTGCGCCAGGAGCTCGAAGCGATGGAGCGCAAGGGCGCGCTGCCCCCCGCGCTTGCGAGGCTTCGCGACGACATCGCGGCACTGGAGCGCGCACCCGTCGAGGCGCGGCCCGCGCCGGTCGCCATCACCGCAAAAAGCTAGCGCATCCCTGATACGGCGACGCCATGGAAGTCCTGATTCTCGCCATCTACGCGACCATCGTCTGGTTCGTCTTCATCAAGATGAAGTGGCTGCCGTGGAATACCGGCACGCAGGTCACCGTCGTCATCATTCCGATTGTCGGCCTCACCGCACTGATCCTCGCGCTGAACGTCGTCGCCCCCTCCAGCGCGGACGTGCGCGTCATCAAGTACGTGATCAATGTCGTGCCGCAAGTGCGCGGCCGCGTCGTCGACGTGCCGGTCGAGCCGAACCGGCTCGTCAACAAGGGTGACGTCCTGTTCCGCATCGATCCGACGCCCTACGAGCTCACGGTTCGTTCGCTGGAGGCGCAGCTCGCCAACTCCGTTGCGTCGTCGCACGAGCTGACCGAGCAGATCGCCGGCGCCGCAGGCAAGGTGAGCGAGTCGCGCGGCGCGATTCTCCAGGCGGAGGCGAAGATCCGCGAGGTGCAGTCGAAGCTCGACCTGGCGCGAACGCGGGTGTCGCAGAATCGCGAGCTCGTGAAGACGGGTGCGGGCGACAAGTTCACGCTCGAAAGCGCCGAATCCGACTTGCGCGAACTCGAGGCGCAGATCGACAACGGCCGCAGCATGCTCGCGCAGGCACGCGCAACGGAAGTGCAGGCGCTCGCGAGTGAACGCCAGCTGCAGCAGCGCAGCGCAGGCAAATTCGAAAACGAGTATGCGCCGGTCGCCGCGATCCGTGCGCAACTCGAGAACGCGAAGTGGGAGCTCTCGCAAACGACGGTCACCGCGCCGACCAGCGGCTACGCGATCAACGTGCAGCTTCGCCCGGGATCGTTCACGACCGCGTTTCCGATCACGCCGGCGATGACGTTCGTCGAAGAGAAGTATCAGGTGATCGCGCTCTACCACCAGAACGAGCTGCAGCTCGTGAAGCCGGGCGACGAAGCCGAGTTCACGCTCAACACGTATCCCGGGCGCATCATCAAGGCGCACGTCGATTCGATCGTCTGGGCGCAGGGCCAGGGTCAGATTGCGAACAGCACGCAGTTGCCCACGACCGCGTATGGCCCGATGCCGGCAGGCCGCTTCCCGGTGCGGCTGACCGTCGACGACAAGGACAAGGACCTGTTCCTGCCGGCGGGTGCCGTCGGCGACGGCGCGATCTACACCGAGCACGTCGAGGCGATCCAGATCATTCGCAAAGTCATCCTGCGCATCGGCACCAAGCTCGATTACCTGATCCTGAAGCTGCACTGAGGTGCGCGTGCGAAACGTTCCCGCAGCGTCCCTGGTCCTTGCCGTCGCGGTCCTGTCGGGCTGCGCGCTCGCGCCGCCGCCTTCGTCCGACGAAGTCCGTACGCAGGCCCTTCCGAACGTCACCCTTCCCGCCGCATGGACCGCGCCGGGCGGCATGCAGGCCGACGTGCGCCCGAGCTGGCTCGCGACGTTGCACGAGCCGCAGCTCGACGCGCTGGTGCGCGAAGCGCTCGCGTACAACAGCGACCTGCGCATCGCCGCCGCGCGCGTCGAGCAGGCCGCCGCGTACGCGAAGCTCGCGAACAGCACGATCTACCCGGTCGTCAACCTGCTCGCCCACGGCGGTGGCAAATCCGGCGGCGACGCATCGGGCCTCAACATCTTCGGCCTTTTCGCGAGCTGGGAACTCGATGTCTGGGGACGCGCTCGCGCTCAACAGGCGGCGGGGGAGGCGCAGTACGCGTCGGCCGCGCTCGATGCCGAATACGCGCGGCAGTCGATTGCCGCGATGGTGGCGAAGAGCTGGATCCTGGCGACCGAAGCGCGCGCGCAACGCGCGATCGCCGACGACGTCGTGCGCGCGTCCGAGCAGTCGGTGGGACTTGCCGACGACCGGTTGCGCGTGGGGCGCGGCGACGAGTACGACGTCGCGCTTGCGCGCGCGAATCTCGACACGTCGCGCGATGCCGCGCGCCAGCTCGCGCTCGCCTACGACCAGGCGCAACGTGCGCTCGAGCTTCTGATCGGGCGCTATCCGTCGGCGGCGATCGACGTGCCGGCGACGCTGCCCACGCTGCCCGGGCCGGTGCCCGTTGGGTTGCCCTCGGACCTTCTCGAGCGTCGACCCGACGTGATCGCCGCGGCGCGGCGCATCGACGCCGCGTTTTACAACGTCCTCGAGGCGAGGGCGGCGCGATTGCCGAAGATCGCGCTCACCGCGAGCGTGAACACGGTGTCGAGCGAGCTGTTCCTTCTGCAGAACCACGGCAACCCGGTGGCAAGCCTCGGTGCGAACCTCGTCGCGCCGCTCTTCAACGGCCACGCGCTCGAGGCGCAGGTCGATATCCGCACCGCCGAGCAGAAGCTCGCGATCGCCGATTACGGCCGCGTCGCCACGAAGGCGTTCTCGGAAGTCGAGGGCGCGCTGTCCGCCGAATTCGCCGCGAACGACCGGCAGACGTTTCTCGCGAGCGCGGTCAACAACAACGGTCGCACTGTCGAGCTCGCGCAGGTTCGTTTCCGGGTCGGCTCGGGTGACCTGCGCGCCGTTCTGACGCAGAACGTCGCACTCTACGGCGCGCGCACGGCGCTGTTGCGCGCGCAAAGCGACGCGCTCGTGCAGCGCGTGAATCTCTACCTCGCACTGGGCGGTGGCTTCGACGAGCCACCCGCGCAAAGCGCGGCCGAAGGCCCGCATGCCATGCAATCCGCCGCCGCGTCAGCCAACGACGCGGGCAGCGCGCACCCGGTGCATTGACGACGATGAAAGGAATGTCATGAAGACGCCCGTTCGCAGGTTCGCAACGATGGTGCTCGCAAGCTGCTTCGTCGCGTCGACGGTTGCCGCTCAGCAGATCGTGTATCCGGCCAAGGGCCAGTCGGCCCAGCAGCAGAAGAAGGACGAGACCGAATGCAATAAATGGGCGACGCAAAACACGGGCATCGACCCGTCGAAGCCCAAGCAGACCGCATCCGCGCCGCCCCCGCCGACGACGCCGACGGGCACGACGCCGGGTGCCGGCGCACGCGGGGCCGCGCGCGGCGCGATCGTCGGCGGAATGGTCGGCGATGCAGGAGCGGGTGCGGCGGCAGGCGCTGCCGCCGGTCGTGCGCAAAGCCGCCGCCAGAACGCGGCGCAACAGCAGCAGGCCACGCAGCAGGCCCAGGCAACGCAGAGCGCCGAGATGGCGACGTATGCGAAGGCGCGCGCCGCCTGCCTCGAAGGGCGCGGCTACACGGTCAAGTGATCGCGTCTCGACAACAGGGAGAACCGTCATGAGCCTCTGGAAAACGCAATCGGCGGCTTCGCGGATCGTCGCGGGCGCGACGCTGATCGCGTTCGCGTTGTCTGGAACGCCGGTAAGCGCGCAGGCGCCTGCGCCGGCCACGCCTGCGCCGACCGGCGCGTCGCAGCAAGCCGCACCGCAGGGCACGCAGCAGCAGGGTGCGAGCGACACGTTTTCCAAGGAGGAGCTCGAGCAGCTCGTGGCGCCCATCGCGCTCTATCCCGACGAGCTCTTCGCGCAGGTGCTGATGGCGTCGACGTATCCCCTCCAGATCGTGCAGGCCGAGCGCTGGGTGAAGGCGAACGCGGGACTCAAGGACAAGGCGCTCGAGGATGCGCTGCAGAAGGAGCCGTGGGATCCCAGCGTGAAATCGCTGGCGCCATTCCCGCAGGTGCTCACGATGATGAGCGAGAAGCTCGACTGGACGCAGAAGCTCGGTGACGCGTTTCTCGCGCAGAAGCAGGACGTGATGGCGACCGCGCAGACGCTCCGCGCAAAGGCGGCGGCCGAGGGCCACCTGAAGGACAGCAAGGAGCAGAAGGTCATCACCGAAAAGACGGAGACGACAACGATCATCAAGATCGAGCCGGCGGATCCGCAGGTCGTCTACGTGCCAACGTACAACCCGACGGTCGTTTACGGCGCATGGCCCTATCCGGCGTATCCGCCGTACTACTACTACCCGCCGGGCTACGCAGCCGGCGCTGCCTTTGTCGGATTCACGGCGGGGGTGATCGTCGGCAGCGCACTGTGGGGCGGCTGCAACTGGGGAAGAGGCGACGTCAATGTCAACGTGAACCGTTACAACAACTTCAACCGCACGAACGTCTCGAACGGCAACTGGCAGCACAACTCCGCCAATCGTGGTGCAGTGCCGTATCGCGACCAGCGAACCGCGCAGCAATACAACCGCGGCGCGTCGTCGGGAGCCCAGAGCCGAGAGGCGTATCGCGGACGTGACGCCGGCGCGCAGCAGGTGCGCGACACGAGGGGCAGTGGCAATCGTGCCGGCACCACGAGCGCCGGCAATTTCGATCGCGGCGGCGGAGGCGCCGGCGCGCGGCAGACATCGTCCAACCGCAGCGCGTCGGCGTTCGACACCGGCTCGCGCGCGCAGACGAACAGCTACAGCAACCGCGGCTCGTCGAGCATGAGCAGCGCGCGCTCGAGCGGCGGTGGCGCGCGAAGCGGTGGCGGTGGTGGGCGTGGCGGCGGCGGTCGCGGCGGCGGTCGCCGCTGAATCGGCCGCGAACGGATCCTGTGGAATCGCATCGAACACGGAGCCTTCTGATGATCACGAATCCTTCAGCAAGCGCAGGCATCGCTTCGCATCGGCTGCGTGACCTGATCGCGCTGGCAGCCGGCTTGTGCCTGCTCATCTGCGGAATGCTGCTTGCGACCGAGGTCGGCGCGGCGACGTCGAAAGCGGCTGCACCACAGCGCTCGTTCGCGTCGGCCGAGGAGGCGGCGGCCGCGCTCGTCGCCGCGGTGCGCGTGCACGACAGGGCGGCGCTCGTTGCGATTCTCGGGGCCGGGTCGGACCAGTGGATCACCTCCGGCGACGCCAACGCGGATCGCGCAGCCGGCGAGCGCTTCGTGAGCCAGTTCGACGAAAAGCACGCGATCGCGCCCGACGGCGACACGCGCGCGACGCTCACCGTCGGCCGCGACGACTGGCCGTTCGCGTTCCCCCTCGTTCGCAGCGGACAGCGCTGGCGCTTCGACACCGAAGCGGGCAAGAACGAGATGCTCGCGCGGCGCATCGGCCAGAACGAGCTCGCCGTGATCAACGTCATGCTCGCGATCGTCGACGCCGAGCGCGACTACGCGTCGGCCGACCGGAACAAGGACGGCGTGCGCGAATACGCGAGCAGGTTCCTGAGCTCGCCGGGCAAGCAGGACGGCCTTTACTGGCCGACGGCGGCCGGAGAGCCGCCGAGTCCCCTCGGTCCGCTCGTCGTGCAGGCCGCGAGCGAAGGCTACAAGGGGAAGGAAGGCAACGACGACGCTCGGACCTACCACGGCTACCACTTCCGTTTGCTGAAGGGGCAGGGCGCGCACGCGAAGGGCGGCGCGTTCGATTACATCGTCAAGGGCCACATGATCGGCGGCTTCGCCGCGATCGCGTATCCGGCGCGCTACGACAACTCCGGTGTGATGACGTTCATCGTCAGCCACGACGGCGTCGTCTACCAGCGCGATCTCGGCCCCGACACCGCGGCGAAGGCCCGCGCGATCACGCGATTCGATCCTGGCCCCGGCTGGACCGAAACGTCGACACAGTGACGCGAACGTTTTTCCAACCCGAAAGGAGCATCCGATGAAGAAGCTTAGTCGCAGGACGGCGTCGCTCGTGGCCGCATCGATCGTGGCGGCCGCGCTCGCCACGCCGGGCTTCGCGCAGCAGGGTGCCGTCGTCGCCGGCAAGGCCCCCGGCATGGCCGGCATCGCGCAGACGGTCAACGTGCAGGCGAAGATTACGAAGATCGACGCGAAGACGCGCGAGGTGACGTTGAAAGGGCCGCAAGGCAACGAGATGACGATCGAGGCGGGCCCCGAGGTCAAGAATTTCTCCAAGCTCAAAGTTGGCGACACCGTGGACGTTCAATACGTCGAGTCCCTCGTGCTCGAGCTCAAGAAAGGCGGAGGTATGCCGGTCGAGCGCACCGAGGAGAAGGCGATGACGTCCGCCAAGCCGGGCGAGAAGCCGGGTGCTGCCGGCGGGCGCCGCATCACGGTCGTCGGCGATGTCGTCAACGTCGACACGGCGGCGAAGACGGTTACGGTCAAGGGACCGAAACGCACCGTCGATCTTCATGTCGAAGATCCCGAGCAGCTCAAGATGGTCGCGAAGGGTGATCAGGTACAGGCGACGTATACCGAAGCTGCCGCGGTGTCGGTCTTGCCGGCGAAATAGCGCGCGTTCCGGCAACAAACAACTGGAGGTTCCATGAAGAAGCAGCGCGTCATCCTTGCCACGCTCGCGTTCGCGGGCGTGTCGTCGCTCGCCTGTGCGCAGGCGCCGGCGTTCCCGCCGCTCGGCACTTATCCGACGCCACAGTGGTACTTTGGCGGCGGCGCCGGCACCGGGCATCTCAACAAGTCGGCATCGGATCTCACGGGTCTCAACAACGCCACGCTCGACGACAACGACACCGCGTGGACGATCCGCGGCGGCTGGCGCTTCAGCCCGTTCGGCGCGGTGGAGATCGGCTATTACGACTTCGGTCGTTTCGACTTCCACGGCACCGCTGCCGGCAACTTCGTGCCGGTCGACGGCTCGGCCAAGGCTCATTCCGTCGGCATCTCGCTGGTCGGCATCCTCCCGATCAACCAGTTCGATCTTTACGGTCGCATCGGCTATGCGCATTCCGAGCTCAAGTTCAACGCCAACGGCCCGCTCGGCAGCGTCGCGAACCAGAACCAGCGCCAGGACGAAGCGACCTATGGCGTCGGCGGACGCTGGAATTTCACGCCGAACTGGGCGGTGTTCGTCGAATGGTTCAAGAACGACCGCATCAGCGTCGACAGCGTCGTAAGCGGTCTCGATTTCCGCTTCTAGCCCGGGTCTAGCGTGAACATTGCCGGCGCTGCATGCCGAGATGCAGCGCCGGTTTTCATTCCGGTCGGCGAGGCCGAACGATGACCCTGGCGTCCACGCTGCGCACCCCGCTCGATACCGATCCGCGCGATTTCTCGATCATCCTCGGCGGCCCGCTGTTCCAGCTCCTGCGCCGCGCGCACATGACGGGCGACGCGCTCGAGCTTTTGCGCCGGCGCGTCGCCGTGCTGTCGCTTTTTGCATGGCTGCCGCTGTTGCTGCTCTCGCTGCTCCACGGCGAGCTCTTCCATGGAAGAGCGGCGGTTCCGTTCCTGCTCGATGTCCAGGTGCATGCGCGCTTCCTCGTCGCGATGCCGCTTTTGATCCTTGCCGAGTACCTCGTGCACAAGCGGCTGCGCCCCGTTGCCGAGGAGTTTCTGGTGCGGCGCCTCGTTCGGGACGAGGATCGGGACCGCTTCAACGACCTGATGCGCTCGGCGATGCTCTTGCGCAACTCGATCTCGGCGGAAGTCGTGATGATCGCGGTGATCTACGCGTTCGGCGTGCCGGTTCTCTTTCGCGAGGCGGCCACGCTGGGCGTGACGACATGGTATGCGGACCTCACGGATGCCGGCCCGCGCGCGACGCTCGCCGGGCTCTGGTACGCCTTCGTCAGCGTGCCGATGTTCCAGTTCCTGCTGCTGCGATGGTATTTCCGGCTGCTCGTCTGGATGCGGTTCCTGTGGGGCGTTTCGCGGATTCGCCTCGAGCTTTCACCGCTCAACGCCGATGGCATGGCCGGGTTGAGCTTCCTGTCGCGCACCGTGTACGCGTTCGTGCCGCTCGCGATGGCGCACGGCGCGCTTCTCGCGGGAACGATCGCCAATCGCGTCTTCTATAGCGGCGAGACGCTCGGCGACGCCAAGTACGAGATCGCGCTCGTGGTCGCGTTCCTGTTCGTGCTCGTCTTCGTGCCGCTCACGGTGTTCGCGGTGCAGGTTGCGCGGGCGAAGCGGGCGGGAACCGCCGCGATGGGTCGCTTCGCGCAGCGCTATGCGCGCGAGTTCGAAACGACGTGGCTGCCGAACGGTATGCCGGCGCAAGCCTCGCCGCTCGGCTCATCGGACATCCAGTCGCTCGCGGATCTCGGCGGCAGCTTCGAGCGCATGCGCGCGACGCGGGTCGTGCCGATCACGCGCGACGCGATCGTCGGCCTCGGCATCGCGACGCTGATCCCGCTCGCCCCGCTGCTCCTCACCGTCATCCCCGCCGAGGAGATCGCGAAGCGGCTGTTCTCGATGCTGCTTTGAAGCGCTGCGCACGCGTCGTTGCGCGCGCCGACGAAGCGTTTTAATCGGGTCGCTTCGCAGCTACTGCTGCTGTTGCTTGCCCTTGATGTTCCCGGCGACGCCGCCGGCCACTGCGCCGATCGCGGCGCCGGTCCAGCCGCTGCCGCCGGCGATCGCCGCGATGCCGGCGCCGGCCGCCGCGCCGATCGCGGCACCCGTCACGGTTCCCTGCTCCTGCGGCGTCATGGTCGTGCAGCCGAGCACGAGCGCGCACGAAGCGACGATCGTCGCGATCCGTTTCATTGTGATGTCTCCGTCAGCCGGGTTTGGAAAGACCGGGCACGACGATCTCGAACCAGATCGTCTCGAGCACGGGCCGCTTCAATTGGTCGGGGTGCGCCGCGTACCAGCGGTTCAACCGCTCGCGTACGCTGTCGAGCGTCTGTCCCTTGAGGCCCTTGGCGAGCCGCGGCACGAGACTCTGCGCGTCGTTAGGAGGCGTCGTCACCTCGTACGCATGCTCGACCTGCAGCACGTTGACGACGCCGATCAGGTACGCCTTCTTGAGCTCGTCCGACGACTTCACCCAATGCTCGCCGGTCACCATCGGCACCTCGTCCGCGCTCGCGACGCCGGTGAAAAGCAGCAGGCAGGCGCAGGTCATGAGCGCGACGCACCGCCAAAGATCCTTCGCCATCATGCATTCCTCCGCGTGCACCGACAGAGAATGGCCGGTGACGACCAGCATGCTACGAACTCGCATCCATCGCAATCTTCGCTTTTCTCGACATCGCGTAAACAACCGGCGTTCGCAAGATCCCGCTCGTGCGGCCATGCGCTTCATGCGCGCCGATGCTCGGGATCGTCCGCCCATCGTGGGCTCGGCATTCGAACGCCGAGTCGCACCGACACCAGCCGGAGGACGACGACCATCGCCGCACCGCCGACGGCAGCCGTCGTGTAGTCGACCTTTTGCCAGAGGCAGGCGACGAACACGAGCGCGCCGGCGAGCGATGCGGTCGCATAAAGGCCGCCGGGACGAAACAGGTCGGGAATGTCGTTGACGACGATGTCGCGCAGCACGCCGCCCGTCGTGCCGGCGACAATGCCCATCAGCACGGCGACGACGACCGGAGCGTCGTGCGCAAGGGCGATGCCCGCGCCGGTGACCGTGAAGAGCGCAAGCCCGATGGCATCGGTCTTCACCGACCGCCGATGCACTTCGGTCGTCAGCCTGAACACGCGGACGCTGTAGACGAACGGGATCGCGATCGCGAGGATCGCCAGGAAGAACCACCAGTTCGCCATCCAGTAGAACGGACGGTTGTCGAGCAGCAGGTCGCGCAGCGTCCCGCCGCCGAACGCGTTCACGCACGCCAGCGCGAACGTGCCGACGAGATCCATCCGCTTGTTCGACGCGATGATCATGCCGGCGATCGCCGACACGATCACGGCGGCAGCCTCGACGACCTCCAGGACCAGCTCACTGCGGATGCCCGCGAGCGCTTGTTCCATCTTCAGGTGACGAGGCGGACGATGATGGTTCCCCACGTCGTGAGCAGGATGTTTCCGATGGCGACGGTTCCGGAATAGCCCAGCACGGGAACGGTGCTGCCGGCGCGCTCCTGCACCGCCGCCATGGCGGCGGTCACCGTCTGTGCGCCGGCAATGCCGCCCATCAGAAGCAGTGGATTCAGCTTCAGCACGTAGCGTCCGAAATAGAGGCCGAAAACGAGCGGCAGCGTCGTGACGATGACGCCGCCCACGAGAAGCTGAAGGCCGGCTTCCCGCAGCGCGGGAAGGAAGTGGGGCCCTGCGCCGATGCCCACCATGCCCACGAACGCGGCCAGCCCTAGCGAGGTCATCAGTGAAAGCGCGCCCTCGGGAATCCGCCCGAACACCGGATGCCGCGAATGCGCGTAGCCGGCGATCAAGCCGATGATCAAGGTCCCGACGCTCGTGCCGAGCGCAATGCGCAGCGTCCCGACGGGCAATACGACGCCGATGCCGATCAGGCCGCCCAGAACGATGCAAAGACCGAGCACGACGAGGTCGGTGCTCTCCGACGGCAGCACGACGGGCCCGAGACAGCGCTGCGCACGCAGCACCGCGGGCTCCGGACCCGTTACGCGAACCACGTCGCCGCGTTGCAGCGCCGTGTTGGGCGCAACCGGAATGGCAACGCCGCCGCGCGTGATCTCGCGCAGGAAAACGCCGCGCACGTCGACCACACCCGTCGCGATGTCCTGCAGCGTGCGGCCGATCACGCGGCTGTCGGTGACGTAGATGTCGTAGTTCGCTATCGGGATGTCGAGAAGCTCTTGGTCCTCGACTTCGCTCGCCGATGCGCGGCCGAGCGTTTCGACGAGCAGGCTCCGCCGGCCGGAAGCGACGACGACGTCACCCGCTTCGAGGATGGTCGAAGGTTCCGGCACGATGAGTGCGGAGCCGCGGCGAATCCGCTCGATGAAGAGCCTGGCTTCCGGAATCAGCGCCTCGGTCGTTCCAACCGTTTGCCCCACGATCTTCGCCTCGGCAGGCAAGGAGTACGCGCGCATCTCGAACGGTTGCCAGGCCGACACGACGCCGGGCTTCCTGCGATCGATCCCTAAATCCTTCTCGACCTTCAAGGCCTCGGCGGCGAGGTCCAGCCCCAACAGCCGCGGGCCGACCTGGCTGCAGAAGAGAATGACGCCGAGGGTCCCGTATACGTAGCAAAGCGCATCGGCAACGGCGACGTGCGCAACGAGCCGATCCTGCTCGGCCGGTGGGATCGCCAGCGAGCGGATCGCTTCGCTCGCTGTTCCGATCGCGGGCGATTGCGTGAGCGCGCCCGACAGCAGCCCACCTGCGAAGCCGGCGTCGAGACCGAGATAGCGCGCGACGAACGTCGCGGTCGCCAGTCCCACGAGAGCCATCCCGACGGCAAGGACGACCCAGCGCCAGCCATCGCCCTTCATTGTTGAAAAGAAGCGCGGCCCTACCGAGAAGCCGATGCTGAACAGGAACAGCAGGAAGAGGATCTGCTTCGCCGTTGCGGCGACCGGCACGTCGACGAAATAGCCGACCGCGAGCCCGACCAGCAGCGAGCAGGTGACGGGACCGAGCCCGATGCCCGCGATCTTGAACCTGCCGAGCCAGCACCCGAGTCCGACGACGAGGAAAACCGCGAGCTCGGGATACTTGGCCAATGCCGACGCAACCCAGGTCATGACGGTTTCGCGACGGACGTCGCAGGACGGGGGAAGTGCCAAGCGTGCACCGCGCGGGCCGCGGAGACTTCACACTTCGCGACAACGATGCGTTCGCGTCAGCCCGGATGCACGCGAGCCTTGCTCGACGAACCGCCGAGTCCCTGCGGGTCGGGTACGCGCGCGAGCGCGAGATCGTCCGCAAGCGCGTAAAGCCCCGGCAGCGCGCGGTTCAGCCGATCGCGCTCCTGCTCGAGCGCCATGTCACGGTAACCGGGAAGCGTCGCAATCAGGTTGACGAGCATCGACTGCACTCGCCGCGCCACCTGCACGTTGCCGGCCCCGCAATTGCGGATCTCCGTGCACGCGAGGTGCACGAAGTCGTCCCAGTTCGGCGTGCGAAACACGACGCGCGTGCGGCCCTCGTCGTCCGCGACCTCTTCGCGATGCAGCTCGCGCTTGCCGACTTCGCGCAGCAGGCGATGGATCTGGTCGATCGCGACGACGGCGGTCGTCGGGTCGTTGATGGCCGGGGAGAGCGCCTTCAGCGCAATGTCGACGAGAATGCGGAACGCGAACATCGGATCCTGCTCCATCGTCCGCTCGCTTCCGAACGCGACTGCGGCGCGCAGCGTCCGATCGTCGATGCGCGCGGCGCCGCCGTGCAGCGCAAAGAGCGGCTCGTCGAAGGCGACGAAATCGCCAATCTGCGGCACGAACTCGACCACGCCGTCGGCGAGCTTCGCCGCGTCGACGAGCGCCTCGACATCCACGGCGAGCACGATCTCGGACCTGCCCGCATGCGAGACGATCCGCAGCGGCGCTCCGCGCTCCGCCGGCGCATCGCGTATCGCCGAACTCGAATCGGGCGCCGGCAACGGATACACCGCTTCGATCACCGCAAGGCCTTCGTTGCCGACGTGCGCGACGATGCTGACCGGCCGCAGCAGCCGCGCCGCATGATCGATCAGGAAGAGGAACATCGCCATGCACGCGATTCCGAGCGCGCTCGTCAGGATCGTCGCCAGATCCCACACCTTCGCTTCGACGCGGTTCAGCGCCATCACCGAGAACAGCAGCGTGAACACGAAGATGCCGACGCTGTAGCGGACGACGTTGTCGCGCAGCAGGATCGTCGCGATCACGCGCGGCGTGAGCTGCCCGCCGGCCACCTGGATCGCCACGAGCAGCGAGCCGAACGTGAACACGAGGAACGACAGCGTCAGCGTGATCGTCGTCTCGTACAGCGACTGCGCGCCGGCGGCACCGAGACCCGAGATGCGCCAGTCGAGCAGCTCGTCGAGCGTGCGCAGCGTCGGCGCGATCGCGAACACGAGCACGATCGCGATGAACGGGATGATCCAGAGCGCAGAGCGCAGATAGCTCGCCGCGCCGAAGAACCGGCTCCAGAGGAGCTTGCTCCTGATGTAGCGCTCGAGCCGGCGCCCGCGGGTGCCTGCGCGCAGGATGGCGCCGGCGCGCCATCGCCGAAGCGGCGGCCGCGATCGGCCGGGTGAAAGCCATGTCGGTGCGCGCATTTACGTCCGGGGCTCGTGCGGCCAGCGTCGCATGCTCGCGCATGGTCCCGCGCGCCGTCTTTGCAAATCGCGACATGGAAGACCGCGGCAACGCGCGCCGCGGCGTGACAACCCTGCGTAGGCTACCGGTAAGGGCTACCGCGACGCGCGATCGGCGAAGCGGTTCGCGACGCTGACGATGCCGCCGTGCGTCTGTACGGCGAACGTATCGAGGCGAAGCCGGGGCACACCGCGCGTGCACCCCGTGACGACGTCGTAGCGCCAGCCGCATCCGGCGCATACGACGTCGTGGTCGTCCAGTGCGCCGCGAGCGAGGCTCTCGCTGCAACGCGCGCACGGGTCATCGACGGCGAAGACGTCGCCGTCGACCCGGAAGAGCGCGATCGGCCGCTCGTCGACGTGGACGCCGAGGCCGGTCGCGGCAGGCAGATCGGCCAGGCGGGCGATCTCGATGAAGGGCTCCATTGCCGACGTCTTGCCCTGAACAGATCCGGTGGAGCAATCCGTGTTCCAGGGCTGGTTGCCGCGCAAGGCAACACCTTGCGGGTCGCTTCCGCCGGGTGCTGACCTGTACCAAGGGACAATTGCTTCCCGGTCAACGAATGTCGAAAATTGCAACTATTCGCCAATCGGGATGGTTTACGATCTTTGACGAAGAAGCAAGACCGTAGCACCCCAAGGGAGAAGGGCATGCGGGACAAGCTTCCGAACACCCCGGCGCGTCCGAGCGCGGCGATCGAGCGCTGGGGCCAGCACGTCGGTTCGCTGACCGAGATTCCTGCGCTGCTGGGCGCGCTGGGTGCCGACCCTGCAGCGGTCCTCGCGAGCGCCGGGCTCTCGCTGGAGTCCCTCAGCGCGCCGCAGAATCGCATCGACTACGGCGCGTTCGGACGGCTGCTCGCGAACGGCGCCCGGGCGACCGGGCACGAGCAGTTCGGCCTGATGGTCGGTCGCATGTATCGCCTTTCGAGCGTCGGCCTGCTCGGCGAGATCGTGCGCAACTGCTCGACGCTCGGCGAGGCGCTCCAGCTTCTGACCGTGCACCAGCACATCAACAGCGCCGGCGGCATCGCCTTCATGCTCAAGCGCGGCGCCGCCGTTGACCTCGGCCACGTCATCTACTACCCGGGCGTGGAGGGCGTCGACCAGATCAGCGACGGCTGCCTCGCTGCCGGCTTCAATTACGTGCGCGAGCTCGTCGGACCGGCGTGGCGTCCGACGCAGGTGTTCCTGCCGCACGCGCGGCCGCGAACCTCGCTGCCGTACCGGCAATTCTTCGGCACCGAGCCGCAGTTCAACGCCGACATGTGCGCGATGCGCTTCCCGGCATACTGGCTCGACCATCCGGTCGCCGGCGCCAGCGAGGAACGCAAGCGCTTCGCGCTCGCCGCGGCGGAAGCGATCGACCCGGGCGTCGTGATCAAGTCGTATCGCGGCTTGCGCACGCTCCTGATGAGCGGCAAGTGTTCCGGCGACGACCTCGCGCAGATGCTCTCGCTGCATCGGCGCACGCTGAATCGCCGCCTCGAGGATGCCGGCACCACGTTCCAGGCGGTACTCGACGACGTGCGCTTCGAGGCCGCGCGCCAGCTTCTGCTGCATACGAACCAATGCATGGACGACATCGCGGCGGCGCTGGGTTATTCCGCGGTCGCGCCGTTCATGCGCTCGTTCCGGCGCTGGTCGGGTGAGACGCCGGGCCGCTGGCGGCGCCGCGGACCGCAACCGGGATCCGTCGTTGAAGTGCAAGCCGCGGCGCGTCCAGGCGCGCGGCCCCGATTGGCTCCGGTCGACGCCCCGGTTCCACCGCCGCGCGACAACGCGCGGCGACGCGCGCCGCTTCGTTCTGCTGCCTGAAGCAGGTTTCGGGTTGTTGCGGTCTCCGGGTTCGGACATGCGCTCGCCGAACCCGACGCCACGGGCGGCGCGCCTCGCGTGGTGCGTCTTCGCGATCATGTTCGCCTTGATGGTGCTGGATCACGTCGACCGGCAGATCGTCGTGTCGATGTTTCCGCTCCTCAAGGCCCGCTGGAGCCTGACCGACGGCGAGTTGGGTCTTCTTGTCTCGGTAGTGGCCGTTACCGTCGCGGTCGGTACGATTCCGCTGTCGATCGTCGCCCAACGGTGGGGTCAGCTCCGAAGCGTGTTCTGGATGGCCGTCATCTGGAGCGGCGCAACGATCGCCTGCGCGTTCGCGACACGCTACGGCGAGCTGCTGTTCGCGAGGGCGCTGATCGGCGTCGGCGAGGCCGCGTACGGTTCCGTCGGTTGCGCGCTCCTCGCGCGGCTCTTCCCCGAACGCATCCGCGCCACCGTCCTCGCCGCCTTTCTCGTCGCAGCGTTGATCGGCTCCGTCATCGGCGTGATGATGGGCGCCGTCGTGATCGAGCACTGGGGCTGGCGCGGCGGTTTCGCAGTGGCGGGCGCTCCGGGGATCGTCCTCGCCGTCCTGCTGCTCTTCGCGGGCCGCCAGGTCGTTCGCCCCGGGTCGCCGGACACCGCACGGAAGGAGGGACTGTGGGCGATCACGGCGGCGGTGTTCACCGCGCTCGCAAAGGCGCGCAGCGCGCCGCTCGCGTGCGTGGCCGCGGGCTTGCAGCTCATCTGCGTCTCGTCGATGTATGCGTGGCTGCCCAGCTATTTCCATCGCGAATACGGCCTCGCATCGGCACGGGCGGGCGTCGCCGCCGGCTTCGTCGTGCTCGCCGGCGTACCGGGCGCGATCGTGTTCGGGATGGTCGCGGATGCACTGAAACGTCGCCTGCCCGCTTCGCGTTACTACCTGGCGGCGGCCGCAGCATTGCTCACCGCAACGTTTACGGCCGCGGCCTTCGGCACTGCGAGAAGCGGGCCGATTCAGCTCGTGTGGCTGGTCCTGGCCGCCATGAGCATGACCGGCATCGTGGGTCCGGTAACCGCTGCGATCGTGGAAGTCGTGCCCGCGTTCGCGCGGGCCACGGCCGCGGCCGTGCTGGCGGCGACGCAGAACCTGTTCGGTCTCGCGCTCGGCCCGGTGCTGATCGGCATGCTGTCGGATCGGCATGGTCTCGCAGCGGCGCTGACCGCGGTTCCCGTCGTCTGCTGCGCCGCGGGTCTGCTCTTCGTCGCGGCGGCGCGCACGTATGCGCGCGATCGCAAGCGCGTAGACGGCCTGCAACCTGCCGCTTCGTTGTGAACGCGGCCGCATCGTGCATTGCGCGCGGCATGCGTGTCGCCGTCGTCATCGCGCTCGCGGCGCTCGCGACCGGTTGCGCGACGCCGCCGTCGCTCGAAGGGCGCAGCGAGACGCACGCGATCGCCGACACCGGCGCGACCCGCCTCGGTCGTGCGGTGGCGCCGGCGGCAGCGGCGCACCGCGACGCATCCGGTATCTATGCGCTGACCGAGCCGAGCGACGCGTTCGCCGCACGCGTGATTCTCGCGTCGGTGGCCGAGCGGTCGCTCGACATCCAGTACTACATCTGGCATGCCGATCAGACCGGGCTGCTGCTGTTCGAGGCGGTCTGGCACGCCGCCGACCGCGGCGTGCGCGTGCGCATCCTGCTCGACGATGCGAACACGCGCGGCCTCGACCAAATCGTCGCCGCGCTCGACGCGCATCCGAACATCGAGGTGCGGCTGTACAACCCGTTCGTTCCGCGCGCGCCGCGCATGGTCGACCTGCTGACCGACTTCGGTCGCGTGAATCGCCGGATGCACAACAAGTCGTTCACCGCGGACAACGAGGCGACGATCGTCGGGGGCCGCAACGTCGGCAACGAGTATTTCGCGGCCGGCACCGGCGTCGCGTTCACCGATCTCGACGTGCTCGCCGTCGGCACCGCGGTGCGCGACGTCTCGGACGCATTCGACCTGTACTGGAACAGCGCGTCGGCGTATCCGGCCGCGCGTCTTCTCGCGATCGCGCCCGAAGCCGACGCGCGCCGCTTACTCGAGGAGAAGTTCGCCGGCGTGCATGCGGATCCCGAAGCGGTCGAGTACGTCGATGCGCTAAGGCGCACGCGCCTCGTCCAGCAACTGATCGATGGCAAGCTGCCGCTCGATTGGGCACGGACGCGCCTCGTGCGCGACGACCCGGCGAAGACGCTCGACACGACGGGCCGCACCGACGTGCTGCTGCTCTCGGATCTGCTGCCGGCGATGGGCCGTCCCGACAGCGCGTTCGACCTGGTCTCGCCCTACTTCGTGCCGGCCGAAGCGGGGACCGCGGCGCTGGTACAGACGGTGGAGCGCGGCGTGCGCGTGCGCGTGCTCACCAATTCGCTGGCCGCAACCGACGTCGGCCCCGTGCATGCGGGCTACGTGAAGCGGCGCTGCGCGCTGCTGCGCGCGGGCGTGCAGCTCTACGAGCTCGAGCCGACCGGCGTGGAGCGGAAAGACGACGAGCGCCGTCTGGGCGCGAGCTCGTCGGTGCAGTTGCATGCGAAGACCTTCGCGCTCGATCGCAAGCGCATCTTCGTCGGCTCTTTCAACTTCGACCCGCGTTCCGCGCGTCTCAATACCGAGATGGGCCTCGTGATCGACAGCCCGAGCCTCGCGTCGCGGCTGTCGGCGGCCTTCGACGAGCAGGTGCCGAAGGTCGCGTACGAGGTGAGGCTCACGCCGGACGGGCGTTGCGCCGAGTGGATCGCGCACACGCCGGCCGGCGAGGTACGCTACGACGCCGAGCCGCGCACGTCGGCGGCCCGCCGCGCGTGGATCGATTTCCTGTCGATCCTTCCGATCGATTGGCTGCTGTAGCGTTGGAGGAAACCGCGATGAACGTCATGAGCGACCGCAGGCGCTGGCTTCGCGGCGTTGCCCTTGCGCTTCTCGCGGTGGTGTCGCACGCAGCGCTCGCTGTCGCCGACGCGCCGTCCGCTTCCAGCGCGCCGGCCAAGCCCGCAGGCCAGCAGCTCCTGCACGCCAACAAGCCGTTGACCGGCGATTTCGACGCGATGCTCGAGCGCAGGGTCATCCGGTTCCTCGTGCCGTACAGCCGGTCGCTGTACTTCGTCGACAAGGGCCGCGAGCGCGGGATCTCGGCGGAGCTCGCGCGCGATTTCGAGCTATATCTGAACAGGAAGTATGCGAAGCAGGTCGGCAAGCGACCGCTCACGGTGTTCCTGATCGTGACGACGCGCGACAAGCTGTTGACCGACCTCGCCGCCGGTCTTGGCGACATTTCGGCCGGCAACCTCACCGTCACACCGGAACGCGCGAAGATCGTCGATTTCGTCGCGCCGGCAGACCGCAAGGGTGTGAACGAGGTTCTGGTCACCGGTCCTTCGAGCGCACCGATCGCGAGCGTCGACGAGCTCGCCGGCAGAACGGTCCACGTGCGCAAGGCTTCGAGCTACTACGAGAGCCTGCTTGCGCTGAACGACAGGCTGCGCGCCGGCGGGAGGAAGCCGGTCGACATCGTGCTCGTCTCCGACGCGCTCGAGGACGAGGACATGATGGAGATGGCGAACGCGGGATTGCTGCAGGCGATCGTCGTCGACGACTGGAAAGCCCGGATGTGGGCACAGGTGCTGCCGAAGATCAACGTGCTCGACGACGTCGTCCTGCGCAACGACGGCCGCACCGGCTGGGCGATCCGCAAGAACAGCCCGAAGCTCGCCGCGGCGATCAACGACTTCTACGTCAATTTCGCGAAGAAGCAGAGCGTGATCGACGTGCGGTTCGCGCGCCTGATGAAGGACGTGAAGCAGATCAGGGATCCGACGACGAGCGCCGAGTACCGGCGCTTCGAGTCGACGATCGCACTGTTCCGCAAGTACGGCGAGCAGTACCGGTTCGATCCGCTCATGCTGGCCGCGCAGGGCTTCCAGGAATCGGCGCTCGACCAGAATGCGAAGAGCCACGTCGGCGCGATCGGCGTGATGCAGGTTATGCCGCAAACCGGCGCCGAGCTCAAGGTCGGCGACATTCGCGTGACCGAGCCGAACATCCATGCCGGCGCCAAGTATCTCGACAACCTGATGAAGGCCTTCCCGGACGCGAGCTTCGACGAGGCGAACCGGACGCTGTTCGCGTTTGCGAGCTACAACTGCGGCCGCGGCAACGTCTCGAAGGCGCGCCGCGAAGCAGCGAAGCGCGGGCTCGATCCCGACAAGTGGTTCAACAACGTCGAGATCGTGATCGGCGAGAAAATCGGCATGGAGACGACGACGTACGTGCGCAACATCTACAAGTACTACGCGGCGTATCGGCTGGTTGCCGATGCGCACAAGGCGGCGGAAGCGGCACGCGCGACGGTAGCGCCCACTGCCACCGCGCCTGCGCAGAAATAAGGAGCTGCCGAGCGCCGCCTCGATCGGCCGCAGCAATGCGCTTCGTTGCAAAGGCGCTGCCGTCTCGCGGTCATGAAACGATGACCTCGGCGATCCATCGCATCCGCGTGTTCGCGATTCCGGTCGCCTGCGCGCTTCTCGCAGTGTCTGCGCTGGCATTCGCATCGAGCGTCGATGCGAGGCCCAAGGTGTGCCTCGTGCTCTCCGGCGGCGGGGCGCGCGGCGCCGCGCACATCGGCGTGCTCGAGGTTCTCGAGGACATGCACGTGCCGATCGACTGCATTGCCGGCACGAGCATGGGTGCGCTCGTCGGCGGCGCGTACGCGAGCGGCATGACGCTTGCGGAAATGCGGTCGCTGATCGCGGGCATCTCGACGCAGGCGCTCGTCACCGAACGCCCGCCCCGCGAGGACCAGGCGATCCGCCGCAAGCTCGACGATCGGTCGCTGCTCGCCGGACCCGAGGTGGGGCTGACCGACCGCGCGGCGCTGACGTTGCCGAAGGGCATCATCAGCGGCGTCGGCCTCGAGACGATTCTGCGGCGAATCGCGAAGGTGCAGGGCTATCGCAAGTTCGACGATCTCGGCATCCCGTTTCGCGCCGTTGCGACCGATCTGGTCGACGGCAAGCCCGTCGTGTTTTCCGAAGGCGAGTTGCCGAACGTGCTGCGCGCCAGCATGTCGGTGCCCGGCGTCATTGCGCCTGCCGAGGTCAACGGCCGATTGCTCGTCGACGGGGGTCTCACCGACAACCTGCCGGTCGGCGTCGCGCGCGCAATGGGCGCGGACGTGATCATCGCGGTCAACCTGGGCACGCCATTGATGACGCGCGAGGAAATCGGCTCGCTCGTCGGTGTCACGGCGCAGATGGTGAACATCCTGACCGAGCAGAACGTCCGCGCATCGCTCGCCGCGCTGCGCCCGGGCGACGTGCTGATCGAGCCCGCGCTCGGCGATTTCTCGTTCACCGATTTCGACCACTTGCCGAAGACCGTGCCGATCGGCGCGGACGCGGCGCGCAAGGCCGCTTCGTCGCTTGCGTCGCTCGCGGTGCGGGGCGACGTCTACGCGGCATGGCGCGATCGACTCGCTCGCGTGCCTCCGCCTGATACCGCTCCCGTCGCCGAGATCCGCTTCGAAGGCCTGCACCGGGTGAATCCGGAATCGGCGCGCGCGCTGCTCGAGACGAAGCCCGGCGCGCCGATCGACCCGGACACGCTCGATCGCGACCTGCGCCGGCTCTTCGGCACCGGCGACTTCGAGCACGTCGACTATCGGATCCTGGAGGAATCGGGACGGCGCGTGCTCGACATCGACGCCGTCGAGAAAACGTGGGGCCCGAATTATCTGCGCTTCGGGCTCGGGCTCGGCTCCGACTTTCGCGGCGATTCATTCTTCAATTTCGCGGCGAGCTATCGCCGCACGTGGATCAACGACCTCGGCGGCGAATGGCGCACCGATGCGCAGGTCGGCGCGACGACGTTTCTTTCGACCGAGTTCTACCAGCCGCTCAGTCCTCGTCACGTCCTCTTCTTCGCGCCGCGCGGCGAGGTCGAGCGGCGCACGTTCGACGTGTTCGACGGCTCGCAGCGGATCGCGCGCTACGACATCCGCTCCGCGGACGCCGCGTTCGACGTGGGCGCCGATCTCGGCCGATACGGCGAAGCGCGCGTGGGGCTGCTCACCGGCGGGCTGCGCGCGACGCTCGAGACCGGGCCCGAATCGCTGGCGCCGCCCGGACGCGTGAAGCAGGGCGCGCTTACCGCGCAGCTCGTCTACGACCAGCTCGACAGCGCGAACTTTCCCAAGGGCGGCAGCGCCGCTTCATTGCATCTCTTCGCGTCGCAGAAGGGGCTCGGTGCCGACGACAGCTACACGAAATGGGATGCGGACTGGCTCGGCGCGCACTCGTTCGGCCCGCATACGCTGCAGGCCGCGGTCAAGTTCGGCGGATCGCTCGATGGCGGGCTGCCGCGCTACGACCTCTTCCAGTGGGGCGGCTTTCTGCATCAGTCGGGCTACCCGATCAATTCGCTCGTCGGCGAGCGCCTGCTGTTCGGCCGCGTGGTCTACACGTACAAGCTGCGCGAGCAGCAGTTCTTCGAGGGTCTATACACCGGCGTGTCGCTCGAGCTCGGGCGGATGGACAAGCCGCTCGTCCCGGGCAACGCGCCGGGATTGCTGAAATCGCTCGGCGTGTATTTCGCGCTCGATACGTTCGTCGGACCGCTGTATCTCGGCTATGGCATCGCCGCCGACGGCAACCGCAGCGCGTATCTTTATCTCGGCCGGCCGTGACTGTCTAATCCTTGGCGGTTTTCGACGCTGTCTGGAGCGCGAGTGCGGCGGCACCGGCAGCGCGCTGCGCGGCCGAATCGTCGGTCTCGGGAAGCGCGACCGTCACCTGCCGATTGGCGAACCGGATGCCCGCATCGCGGAATGCGCGAATGATCTTGTCGTAGGTGACGCGCCTGATCACCCACTGATTGTTGCCGGGACGCGCCGTGAACTTGACGCGCACGATCACGGCGCTGTCCTCCGCCGCCATGACGCCGACGGATTTCGGCGGCTGGATCAGGTCGGGCGCGTAATCCTCGTCGGCCGCGAGCTCGTCGCCGATCTGCTTCACGATCTTCTTCACCTGCACCATGCTCGTCTCGTACGGCAGGCGGAACTCGAGGACGTGCACCTGCCAATCGCGGCTCGTGTTGCGCAGTCGCTTGATTTCGCCGTACGGCAGGATGTTGATCGACCCGCGATGATGGCGCAGGAAAACCGAGCGCAGGTTGATCTTCTCGACGCGGCCCTTCGCATCGCCGACCTCGATGTACTCGCCGAGCCGGAATGCGTCGTCCATCAGGAAGAACGCGCCCGAGACGATGTCGCGGACGAGCGTCTGCGAGCCGAAGCCGATCGCGACGCCGACGACACCGGCGCCGGCGACCAGCGGCAGTATGTCGACGCCGAGGCCGGCCAGGACCGACATCACCGCCATCACGAGGATCGTCACGAAGATCGTCGCGCGCAGGATCGGCAGCACGGTGCGAAGCCGCGTCGCGGGCGCGTCGCTCGTCGGCGTGCCCTCCGCGGAGAGGCGGCGGTCGATCGCCGTGCGCACGATCTCCCACAGCATGTAGGTCGCGAGCACGACGATGCCGGCCGTCACGAGCGAGCCGGCGATTCTCGCGCCGAGGCTTTGCCGGGCAAGCTGGAACAGGTCGAGGTCCCATAGCTGCGCGAGCAGCACGAGGCCGACGACGGCGACGACGATATGGATCACGTGGCGGAAGATCGGCTCGTAAGCGGTGAGCGTGGCACCCGTGGAGTCCTCGCCTGTCCGCGTCCGGTAAGCGACGAACGCGCCGACGGCGCGGCAGAACACCATGTCGAGGATCGGCAATGCGATCACGAGCAGAACGCTGCCGAAACCGGTCCCGGTCGGAACGGGCGTGCCGGCGAGCAGATTGAAGACGCCGCCGAGGAGCAGCGCGACAACGTAGGCACTGGCCGCAACGGGCCACAGCTCCGCGATCCAGATGACGACGACGTTGTGGCTGTCGCGCCGGATGAGACCGGCGATCGGCCTGCGAACTCGCCACACGCCCGACACCGCGACCAGCAAGCCGATGCTCCATCCGATCAGCGAAACGACGTCGACGGTCGCGGTGCTTGCCCCGGCTGCCGCAAGGGACGTTCGCGCCGCGACGCCGGCGGCGAAGACCAGCGCAAGCCCGACGATGTAGCGGCGAAGCCTTCGCGCCGGAACGTCGGCAAAGGGCAGCAGACGCGGCCTCGCCGGCTCCGATCCGAGCAGAAAGCGGCCAACGAGCATTGCGACGCGCACGACCATGACCGCGAGCAACAGCTCGAGAATGACGATGCGGGCGAGACCGGCGGCGGGAAACAGCGCGAAGAAGACGCCGATCGCAACGACGACGAATACGACGAACGCACCGACGTCGAGCATCAGCTCGATCGTCAACTGAACGGCGCGCGCGGCAAACGCCGCCGCAGGCGCGCCGAGAAGCTTGCGTCGATACGGTCGCAGCGCGTAGCGATAAAGAGCTTCGGCGAGCGCGGCGGATACGAGCATCAATGCCAGCAGGCCCGCGAGCGGCCGCAGCGCCGAGCCGTCCGGGCCAGCAACGCGCGCCCACGCTTCCGACAGCGTCACGGGCAGCGCGTTGAACGCCGCAGTCAGCTCCCCGTAAACGTCGCGCATCGATTGCGCGTGCTGATCGACGACGCCGGCCATACCCATCATCCCGGTCTTGCCTCGTGCCGACGACGTGGTCGCGGTCGCGGCGGCGGCGCGGTCGAGCTGCTGGAGCAGCAGGCTTCGCACCTGCTCGTCCGAGAGCCGCGACACGAGGTCGCGGGCGGTTTCCTGCGTCAGGGTTTCAGGGAGCGCCGGTGGCTTCGTGGACTGCGACGCCGCGCCCGCAGCCACCACGGCGCCGGCCGCCAGAGCCAGCAAAAGCGCGACGACGGCGGCGTACGCCGTCCGCACTGTCGAGCGCAATCTGTCGTCCAATCGCACGTCGTCTCCCGCGTGGCCCGCTTGGCTTCACCACATCGTTCCGGGGCGAGAGCGCAAGGGTAACGCCATTTGGGGGCCGGTGCAGTGGCCGGCTTCTCCGCAGCGGAGCGAAGCGTCGCGCGTGTCGCCGATGCGTCGGTCTCGCAGGTGTCCAGAATGGAGAGGACGCTTTGCGTACCTTCCGCTAAGAGGACATTGGCGCGCGCGAGCTCGCGCACCGCTTTTGTGACCGCAACCATTCGAGCTGCATGCAGCCATGTCGCTGGGACATCATGAAGAACAGATTCCCGCTCACTGCAGCAGCGACGCCCGCGCTCGCCGGCCGCGCGTCGCAGCACTGCGAATACTCGCGACAGCCGTGATCGTCGGCGCGCTTGGTTTCGGCGTTGCAGGGGCGAAGGAATGCAAGGGCATCGACTTTCCCGAGCAGATGCCGGCCGACGGTGCCGCACTGACGCTCAACGGGCTCGGCCTTCGCCAGGCGACGATGTTCAAGGTGAACGTCTACGTCGCGGCGCTTTACGTACCGCGCAAGTCGAGCGACCCGGGCACGATTCTCGACAATGCACCGGCCGAATTGATCCTCCATTTCGTCCGCGACGTGGGAGCGGGCGACATCGCCAAAAGCTGGAACGAAGGCTTCGAGAAGAATGCGAAGGCCGACCTGCATGTGCTGAAGGATCGCATCGCGATGCTCGACGGCTGGATGACGGACGTGAAGAGCGGTCAGCGAATGATCTTTTCGTTCAAGCCCGGCACGGGCGTGCAGGTCAGCGTCAACGGCGTTGCGAAGGGCACGATCAAAGGGGACGACTTCGCCAAGGCCCTGCTGTCGATCTGGCTTGGTCCCGAGCCGCCGAATCCGGAGATCAAGGCCGGCCTGCTCGGCGGCGCGTGCGGCTGAGGCTTTCCCGATGACCGTGCGCGACATGTACAGGCGCCTTCTGTCCCGCACGGCGGTCTTCGCATTGGCGGCCGCCTGCGTGCTTTCCGGTTGCGCCACGCGCCCGGTCAGCGGGCGGATCGAGCAATTCGTTCCCCCGACGAGTTATGCGTACGAGCGGCCGTCCGACAACCCCGAGGATCGCCAGAATCTCGTTCTGCTTGCGTTCTCCGGTGGAGGCACGCGCGCCGCAGCGTTCTCCTTCGGCGTGCTGGAAACGCTTCGGGACATGGAGGTCACCACGCGCAGCGGGCGCAAAGTTCGCGCGCTCGACGCAGTCGATGTGATCACCGGGATCTCGGGCGGGAGCTTCACCGCGCTTGCCTATGGCTTGTACGGGGACAAGATCTTCGAAGAATACGAGCAGCGCTTTCTCAAGCGCAACGTGCAGGGCGAGCTGATCGCGCGGGCGTTCAATCCATTCAACTGGGGTGCGCTCGTTTCGACCGGCTGGGGCCGCTCCGAGCTCGCCGCTAATCTTTACGACGAGATCCTTTTCAACGGAGCGACCTATGCGGACCTCAGGCGCGACGGGCCGCAGATCTTCGTCGGCGCAACCGACCTCGCCGAAGGAACGCGCATCATTTTCAACAAGGCGAACTTCGACGTCATGTGCTCCGATCTGAGCGGCTTCCGCCTCTCGCGCGCCGCCGCTGCCTCGTCGGCGGTGCCCGTGCTTCTTTCCTCCGTCACCATCGACAACTACGGCGGCACGTGCGGTTACCGCTTTCCATCGTGGACGAAGCTGTTTCTCGACAACCCCGATCCGCCGCGGCCGGCTGCCCGCACGCTGCGGCGCCTGCAAGAGCTGGAGGCCTATGCCGACCGGACGAAGCGACCGTATCTCCACCTCGTCGATGGCGGCGTTTCCGACAACATCGGCGTGCGCGGTCTTCTGGATGTCCTCGCCACGTTCGAGGCGCTTCACGCTGCCGGAATGGCGACGCCCCTCGACCATGTAAGGAACATCATCGTGTTCGTCGTCAATTCGCTGGCGACACCTCCGAACGATTGGGACCTGCACGAGAATCCGCCCGGCACGCTCGACGTTCTGATCAAGGCGACCGGCACGCCGATCGATCGCTATTCGTACGACACCGTCGAAACGTTGAAGGACATGCAGGCGCAATGGCAGGCGCTGCGGGAAATCCGCGAAGCGCTCAAGGGATTGTCTCGACCCGACCCCAAGCTCGACTTCGTCATGCGGGCACCGGACGCGAATATCTACGTGATCGACGTATCGTTCTCGGTCCTGAAGGACGCGGCCGAGCGCGATTACCTGAACCGCCTGCCCACGTCCTTCGGGCTTCCCGCTGAAGCCGTCGACCGCCTCAGGGCTGCGGCGCGAACGGCCATTCTCGAATCGCCGGATATCCAGCGCTTCCTGAAGCTCGGCGTCTTGCGAATGACCGCCCATTGATGTGCAGCGTCGACGCTTCGTGTCGGTTTTTGCCGTTCGAAGCGCTGCGGTCGCTTTGAGTGAGGTGTGAGCCGTGACGACCGATCGCACTTTTCCGCGATCCGCCGACGAAGCGCTCGCGCGCCTCGAGGAAGGCAACGAACGCTTCGTCGCCGGGCAGGCGCGCTTCCCGACGGTGCAGAAGGAAGTCCTCGCCGAGCTTGCGAAAGGGCAGGAGCCCTATGCGACCATTCTCGGCTGCAGCGACAGTCGAGTGCCGCCGGAGCTCGTCTTCGACGCCGGCTTCGGCGAGCTGTTCGTCATACGGGTTGCCGGCAACGTGCTTGGGCCGTCGATCCTCGGCACGCTGCAATACGCGGCGACGCATCTGCATACGCCGCTCTTCGTGGTGATGGGCCACGAAGGCTGTGGCGCGGTGCAGGCGGCCATCGAGGCGCGTTTTCATGGCACCGTGCACAAAAGGCGAATCGCGACCCTGCTCGAAAATGTCCTGCCCGCGCTCGACGGCCTCGACGGCGAACAACCGCACGCGGCACTCATGCGTGCGGCGGTCGAGGCGAACGTCCGGCATGCGGTGTCGCAAGTGCTGGCGACACCCGAGGCGCAGGCCCGGCGCGCGAGGGGCGACATGAAACTGATCGGCGCCGTTTACGATCTCGAATCGGGGCGTGTCCAATTCCTCGACTAAACGCGAGCTGCGACGCGGCGAACGGGAGGCGATGAGGCGCACGTCAGCGCAGCTTGTGGGTGACGCGTCCCGCGCAGCGATGCGTGCAGATCCGTGAACGAAGTGATACCGTGTACGCCATGTCGACGCTCGCCGGGCGACAATGCGTGCCGCCACTGTTCACGACCCTGTTCGCAGCCCGCAGGCTTGGTGCGACATGCGTGGCTGCGGCGACCGTCGTGCTGACGTCTGCGACGTACAGTCAGACTGGACAAGCCCCGGCCGCAGGCACTACGGGTCCGGAGAGCCGGGAGCAAACGCCGGCGCCCCTTCGGCCGGAGGACTTGTCCTGCAATGACCTGAAGGCCCAACTGAAGGCCGCTGGACAGCTCAGCATCCTCTCGGGCCCGAGGGGCGGCTGGGGCGACACTTTCTACGGTCCCGCCGTTCCGCGATGTCAGTTCTGGCAGATGCCGCAATTCACCTACGTGAGAGCGCGCGACGGCCTTTGCGGCGTCGGCTATATCTGCATCGACAAATTGTCGTTCGATTAGCTCGGACGAATCGGCGAGCAGCGCCCGCCATCGCGAAGCCCGTTGCGCGGGCGGCGAAGAGCGGATGGGGCGGCTGTCGATCGTCGCGAGGGCACTTTGCCGTGCGTTGCGATCGCTTCGACCACCCGTATACCGGCGGCGCCCACGACGTGCTCGTGTGCCGCTCGCGGCGCTTCGCTCGCGATATGGCGTCGAGCGACCAGTCGATAGCGACGGCGCCGATCGCTCCGACACCGAATACAACCACGATGATCGTCAAGTCTTCCATGCCGGCCCGTGGCGGTGACGCGGCAAATTGTGCGCTGCAGCGTACAGCCGGTCCAAGCATTCGCCCCTATCGGCCTGACCTAGTCCAACGTTCGCGACGTTGACCTACACGCCCCCGCGACTGGCGCCGATACGCAAGCAATGGCCCGCTCCGCAAACTGCGATTTCCTACGCGGAGAACGGAGGTGCCATGAAGACGAAGCAATGGATGCAAATCGCGACGCTCGCGTCCGCACTCGCTATTAGCGGGGCGACGGTAGCCAATGGCGCTAGGAACCAAATGTCTGACCAAGAGCAGGCAGGCGCCGCGGTCAACGCCAATACGCCAGCGCGACCCGATAGCGATGTGAAAAGCAATTCGGCAACGCAGCCAGGCACTGACACACCGAAGGGCACTGTGCCGAGCGACTCCGACGCGACGACGCCGGGGACCGCCGTTAATACATCCAGGCAGTCGGCTGAACATCCGCCGACCAACCGGATGGACCAGGCGACGCCGACGGAAAAAACGCCGAGCGATAAGCCGGCGGCGAAGCATCCCCCGACGGCCCGCATGGATGCGGCGACGCCGGATGAGAAGTCGCCTAAGACTTCGCAGTAAGACTCCTCCGGGACGGGACGATACGCGCCTGTTCGACCTGGCTGCCGTTCCGTCTCGTCCTATCAGCGAAACGCATAACGTTCCACGGTTCCGCGCCGCGAGAAGTCCTTCACGCTTTTCCGCTACGCCGGGTCAGCTGAGAAGTGCAGGGGCATGCTCATACACCGACGGAATCCTTCCGCCTAAAATGCCCGCATGGGTCCGTCATGCCCCCCTCACGGGACCTTCGCCGCGCGCGCCGCGTATTTTGGCGACCCGATGTGCGCCTTCTGCAACCACCGCAATCCAGCGGGTTCCAGGTTCTGCAACGACTGTGGCTCACCGTTGCACCTGAAGCCGTGCAACCAATGTGGTGCGATCAATGATCAGGCCGCGACAACCTGCTACAGCTGCGGGGTGGCGTGTCCCTTGTCATTCAGCACATCGGAGTCGACGCCCGTCTCGCCAGCCGCTCAGACCACGCCCGGGTGGCCAACAGGCGACGTAGCAGTTGCCACAGCCGTGAAGCAACCGCTTTTCGCCGCCTCGTCGTTGCGAGCCGGCTGGCGCTTGCTTCGGCCCGGCCAGTTCCTGGCGGCTGTCATCGCGACGAGCCTGGTCGTCATCGCCCACGACGCGTATCGCATCAAGGCGCCGACGCGCGACGCGATGGGAGTCGCCTCGCTACCGATCGATGCCCCTGAGAACAACGCAACCACCCCGATGCCTGACGTAACCGTGCCGGTGGAGTCGAAGCCCGTGGAATCGGAGAGAACTGCCGCCCTCCAGGCACCCATTCCCACGACCAATGCCGCGGCACCCAGCTCCGCAAGCGTGCGTCACCGCCAGGTGCCTGCTCCCGCCACAAAGCGTACAAGCGCGCAACAACGCCCCGTGCCTGCACGGCAGGCGCCGGTAGGCGCAAGCCCACCGGCGACACACAGGCTTGCCGCCCCACGCGCCGGTTCGGGGGTTGCGGAAACCCGCAAAGCACCGCCGCCGGATCCGCGGCAGCTGATGCAGGTAAGCCTGGCGCTCTGTAGCGGCGACCTGATCGCACGCATCGTGTGCGACCAGCGCGTGCGTCGACACTTCTGCGAAGGCCATTGGGGCGAGGCGCCGGAATGCGCGAGCGGCATCGCCAATGACCACGGACAGTGACTATAGCTGTCGCGAATCGCAGTCTTACATTTCGCGAGGACACGCCTTTGCATGCACGTTCGAATGGATCGCCGCAAATCTGCACCAACCGGTGAAACGAGCTAGTGTCGATGCACGAATCTCGAGACCGCTGCGAGCAGCGGGAGCCAGAACGTGAAAGCTGACGCCGGCAGCGCGAAGAGTAGACCCCGAAAGAAGGCCAAGGCGTCTTCCGGCGGAAATGGCTGCACCAATCTCGGCTGCTGCTCGTGACGAGGGCTTATCTTGCCGTTATTGTCGTCCACAGCGCGCGCCAAGCACGCGACATGCCGTCATTTGGAATCAATGCGTTACTTTAGGCGCGCGTCTGCAATGTAAAGCACGCCGTCACTGCTCGGTCGGGAACCCGATACTGCGCAAGCGCCGCGCTGAAGTCAGCGTCATCCGGTGAGCCCGACGAGACGCCACCGCGCAGCACGACGTCGACCACCTCCTGCGTGACGCCCTGCCTGCCATCCGCGCCGAGCGCGTGCCCGACGCGCGGCGTGTCGTATGCCTACCGCTCGGCGTAAGTCGCCGCGCGTCCGCGTGTCGCGTTCTCTGCTGCGACGGCGCGGAAGAGGCGGGTGAAGCTCAGATCCGCTTCGCGCATCGCGAGCGAGCGTGTGTAGTCCCCGAGTCCTTCCAACAACGCAGGTTTCCATCATCAATGCGATCACGTCATTGCACCGAGGAACGCGCACGTCGTCAGCAGGCAATGCGGCGAACGCGGCGACGAGCGGCGTCAGTTCACCCTTTTTGCAGATCACGGCGTTTGCGACGGCATTACCGCTTGCGCACTATCCGAACAATTAAGCCGCTCACGCTAGAAGGCCGATCAGCAGCACATGATCGTTACCGTTTGAGGCGCAGCCACCACCGACGCAGCCGACGCGGAGCGCGGTCGCTAACAGCGAGACGGACGGAACGGCGAACATGCGTCGATGTGCGCACGCGCGCGCCCACGGACGTAGCGGCGCGCTTGCTGCGAAGCAGCAGGATATTGTGTGGACGAAGCGCGATGTGGGAGTGCAGCTTGCGCCGCGCCTGGCTAAACCTTCGGCGACCAGGTCGCTGATCTATACGTGTTGTTGACGAGACGATGGCGCGGAAGAAGCGTGCAAAAGAGGGGTGGCGGATGGGGTGGATGCAAAGCCCATCCCCAGACGTTCCCTGCGGCCGTCTCATAGATGGCATTGAAATGCTGCCAATCGTCCAGCCGCCCCAAGGAGCGAACTGATGGCGAACTACAAACAACGCCTTGAGAAGATCGAGCGCAGCGCAGATTCTGACAACGGCCTGCGGATACTGTGGGTCGGTCGTGGTGAGAGCGAGGCCGACGTGCTGGCGAAGGCTGGCCCCTATAGCGGCCGCACGCTACTCACCGGCTGGGAAGACTCGGATCGCGACCTATGAAATACGAAACGCGCATCCAGCGCCTGGAGCAGACAGTACGATCAATCGAGCCGATCCGCATCATCTATCACCTTGTGAAGCCGCAGCGCGGCGTCGTTGAGGTAAGGCTAACCAGTCCGAGGCTGACTTCAAGGCGCGTGTAGCAATCGACCTCAGGGCTTATTAGGGTCAAGACCGGTAAATCTGCCGGTGTAGTGGCATCCTTGGTTCGTGCTTTGCCCTTGGAGTCGACCGCTTAGCATTCCAACTCGGTTCGTCATCTCAAAAAACTCCATGTTGCCCATCTCGCCGGTCGAGCAACTATAGGTGCCTAGGAACTGCCCGAACCGACCTGCCTGGCTATAAGCTCCCGTGTAAACGCAGGTCTGACCTCCTGGAAAGACCCACGTCATGGCCATATTAGTGGCTGAGTGGCTGACCGAGATGGCAAAGGCTCCCGTACCAGTTCCATTTGAACCCACAAAACACGACGAGGCGGTGAGATTCACGGTGACAACGTAAGAGCCGTTGTAGTTGTCGTAGTTAAACAGTTGCCGTTCGATTTGTTTTGTTACCACGACCCCATCGATCGAATAAGTAACGGAGCCGGTTTGCACTGACTGCGCGGTGAATGTCAACGTTCCAGCTTGCCTCGCACCTACGGTCGCCGGATTGAAGGGACCTCCAAACCAGGGCCCCGTCGTAACGTAAAGCGGCCCGGACCACGTGAAACCACCAGTCGCGTCCAGTAACGCAGTAGCCCAAGTCGGCGTACCGTTGGAACCGTAGATAAAGAGCGTCGCAAAGATACGGCCGCCCTGCTGTACGAGCTGCATCCCCCAACCGCTCTCGTTCGGATTCCACCAGAGGTCCGATTGGTCGGTGCTGAACGAACTCTTTGGTGCAGATCCGGCTACCTTCTCGGAGGGGGACGATCGCGCACTTTGGATTGGCATAACGATGAGCGCTAATGCCAAGAACACTGCAGCAATGATGTTCATGTCTCCCCGCGTTGACCTTGTCATTAGAATAATCGCCCGCTTATCGCGTGATAGCGCAGCTCCCGTATTCGCATCGGATCGTTAGCTCCGAACCTCTAGCACACGCAACGGCGAAGACTTCGTATGTCGGTGCCCGTGTCGTCATGGTCGAGGATTTGACGTCGCACCCCGTGGACCTTGCATATCGCTCCGCATTAAACATGTGTTTCGATGTGAGCGCTGCTGCGGCCGTGCCCGTAACCGCGTCGGGGTCTGAAGTTGCGCTCGCATCGGCAGTAACCGATGCGGACGCCACCAAAGCACTTGTTCCCTGTGCCGCAACCGCGGCCGGAGTGATTGGATCATGAACCACGACTGCGGGAGCCGCAGCCACGGCGTTGGTCCGACCCGCGCTTGCAATCGCTGGTTGAGCATCGTGTCGAGAAGCGAAGCGCTCGGTTAAGAACGGCACAACCTGCGCTAACTGCTCCACGCGAGTTTCAGACGTCGGATGGGTGCTCAGGAACTCGACCATTCCATCCGTGGCTAGCTTGCGTTGGAGAGTAATCGCGCCATGTGGATCAAAGCCCGCGCGCGCCGCTAGCTCCGCTCCGTATTTGTCCGCAGCGAGTTCGCGGTCACGACTATACGGGCGAAGCGCGAGCAGTTCGGCCCCTATCGTGCCGACGGCCGTCGTGGTGTTTAATGCCAGGTTCGGGTCGGTGTGGTGCTTCGCACCGGCGATTGCAGCAATGATTCCCAAAAGACCGACGGCCACTCTCGCGGTCTGCCGCTGTGTGTACTGCTCCCGTTGGTGATCCAACAAGGCGTGTGCCATTTCGTGGCCCATGACGGCGGCAATTTCGTCGTCGGTCAGCGCAAGTCGCTCCACAAGACTGCTCAGAACTATCATCTGCCCACCGGGCAGGCACATCGCGTTCACCTTTGGCGAGCGGATATAGAGAACGTCCCATCCCCAAGTCGCGGCGTCTGGCCGCATTTCTGGCGCGACCGCGATTAGCCTTTTCGTAATCGACTGTATGCGATCGTAGTCGGCGCCACTCGTTATCAAGGCGCCTCGCTGCGTCGCGGCGAACCTTACGTTCTGATAGAGGCTGCTGGCGGCATCGTCCAACTCATCAGCGAGAGTTGGCGCACTGAGGGTGAGTGCGCACGCGCCAACGAGCAGCAATAGGAAAGGCCACCAGTCGTAGCGGACAAGGAACCGAAGCCGCATACACCCTCCCTCCGTTAAGCGCAGCGTGCCGGGAGGGTCAACCTAATGTGGCCCCGGGGTCAAGTCGGGACGATGGGCGGGCCGCCAGCCTGTGATCGCGCGGGCGCATAGCAGTCTCGAATACGGAGCCGCCGCAACTACTAGACGTTGGGGAGTTTCGCGCTCACATTGAGCGTTTGCTTGATGCGCTGTATCTTCAGTTGCCGACGTATCAACGTCAGTTCGGTCCTTGATCCGCCGCTCGCTTTGTCCGATGGTGGATCAAATGGTGGTAAAGCGGCCATAATTTGCGCTAACGACTCGAATATAAAGGAAAGGTTGGCGGATGGGGTGGGATTCGAACCCACGAATCGCTTGCGCGATTGCCGGATTTCAAGTCCGGTGCATTCAACCGCTCTGCCACCCATCCCCGGGTCTTGATTCCGCCGAAAGGCGGGCGCATCTTAGCACCCGCAGCATCCGGCGCTCGCGGTGGCCGGGTGGATTCAGAATCCCCGCATCGAGCCCCGCGGAGTCTGCTAGTCTAGCGCCGCTTGGTCGCTCATTCCGGGCTTGCGCCCATTTTGGAGGTTTCATGGATCCCAGGTTGCAAACGGTTGTAACGCGCGAAAGCGCGCCAGTCGCCGGCGTCGCCGAGAGCCAGAACCGGGTGCTTCGCAACACGTATTGGCTGCTCGCGCTGTCGATGCTGCCCACGGTCGCCGGCGCTTGGGTCGGCATGCAGTTCAACTTCCTCGCGCTCTTCACCGCGTCGCCGATCATGGCGCCGCTGCTCATGTTCGGCGTGATGATCGGCGCGCTCTTCGGAGTCACGGCGCTTCGCAACAGCGCGTGGGGCGTGCCGGCGCTCTTCGGCTTCACGTTCATCGCCGGGCTGATGCTCGCGCCGATCCTGTCCGTGGCGATAGGCTCTCGCAACGGCGGGCAACTCGTTGGGCTCGCGGGCGGCATGACGGCGGCGATCTTCTTCGCGATGGCGGCGATCGCCACCGTGTCGAAGCGCGACTTTTCGTTCCTCGGGAAATTCCTGTTCGTCGGCCTGATCCTTCTGATCGTCGCATCGCTCGCGAAC
>Ga0157372_10000547_pt1 | contig 41431 bp, 33 predicted proteins | sample C55metaG_FD_115307 | JGI IMG/M metagenome (GOLD analysis project Ga0157372, IMG submission 115307) | Corn rhizosphere microbial communities from Kellogg Biological Station, Michigan, USA - C5-5 metaG | ecosystem: Host-associated > Plants > Roots > Rhizosphere > Soil | place: USA: Michigan...
GATGGGTTTGATAGGCAGGAACATAATATTGTCGATTTTATTGTCGACCTAAATAATGTTCACCCAAATAAAGGTACGAAGAAGAATTCCTGGCTCTCTGTTACAAATTATTGAAAATCAGCTCTTCCAAAGTAAGACGGGATAAAATGAAAAAAGGATTACTTCGTGTAATCCTTCTTGTTAGTGACCCCGTCAGGATTCAAACCTGAAACCTTTTGATCCGTAGTCAAATGCTCTATTCAGTTGAGCTACGGGGCCTTATCCCTCTCGAAAGGTTCGTTAAGGGGCTGCAAATATAGAACAAAATCCGGACTGGAAAAAATACTATTCATATATCTTCATCGCCGTTCTTTCCACCACCCCTTTGGGTAACAGCCAGGCCATAAAAGCCCCCACCTTATTCACCATCCCCGTAATGACCTCCGCCTTGCCCGCCAGCATGGCCTTCACCGCCAGTGCCGCCACCACCTCCGGCGTCATGTTGAATTTCTCCGCCGCCTTCATTCCCTTTTCTCCCAGCTGCGCCCTGTTGGGGAAGTCCGTATCCGTTGCACCCGGACTGATGGCCGTCACCGACACAGAAGACCCCCGCAGCTCCTGGTGCAGCCCCCTGCTAAAGGACAATACAAACGCTTTAGTAGCCGCATAGAGGCTCAGACGAGGCACCGCCTGGTAAGCCGCAGAGCTGGCGATGTTCAGTATATAGGCCCGTTGCCGCTTATGCAGGTCCGGAAGGAAAAGCCGCACCATCTTCACCAGGGTGTCCATATTCAGATGCATCATGTTCAGATGCTCTTCGACAGAGTATTTTTCAAACGAGCCGCTGAGCCCGTATCCCGCATTATTTATCAGAGCCTTGACGGCATATCCGCGCGCCTTGCACCAGTCGTACACCTCGGCAGGAGCATCCGGCAGCGAAAGGTCGATGGCCAGCCAGTCCGCCTTGACCTTATAACGGGCGACGATCTCCCCCGCGGCCTGCTGAAGCTTGCCCTCCGATCGGGCTACTAAAAGCACATTGAATCCCCTGCGGGCCAGCTCCTCGGCGATGGCCCGGCCAATACCCTTGCTGGCGCCTGTGATTAATGCGTATTCCATATTCAGTTAAATTGAAACCCAAAAAAAGAGGCCAACAAAGGTTGGCCTTTTTCAGGAGTATTTATAATTTCTTTATTAGTTCTGCACTTTCGAGGCAAATCGATGGTAGAAAGGCGTCTTGCTCTTCTCATCCTTCGGCATGTATTTACCGGTGATAATGGGAACATACATTACCCGGCGACGGCTGGCTTCGCCATAGAGAGGAGACTGCTGTGCACGATGCCAGATCCGTCCGTCATGTACAGTCAGATCGCCCGCATTCAGGTCGAACCCGATCTCACGACGGTCGGGATTATTGTCGATGAAATATTTCTTACCAAACAGCAGCCGGAGAATGCCTTGCTTGTGCGTTCCCGGCAATACCCTTAATCCGCCGTTCTCGAAGGGGGTGTCATCCAGGTGGATGCCCACATTCAGCATTGGCATGATCTTCTGTCCCAAAAACAGGTCCCGCGGGCTGTCTGTATGCCAGCCCATCTGGGTGAAAGAGCTTTCGGGCATCCTGACATAATGGTTCAGGATCAGGCCGTCCTTTTCGTTCTCGCTGATACGCCCCTCGTAAGGAGCCAGCAAGCCTACCAGCGCCTTGATCCTCGGATCCTGCAGCAATTCATGCAGGGGATTGCTGTATAGAGAAAGAAAACACATCCGCTGGATCATCTTATTGCCATCCTGATCCTTTCCGAACTTCAACGGAATACCGTTGACCTTTTCACGGCCTTCCTCCAGCCATTGCTTCTCGATCCGGTTGAGCTCAGAAATAAATAATTGAACAGTCTCCGATTTAAGAAAATTCCGAAATATGATAACTCCATATTTATCGAAAAAGTTAAATTGCTCTTCTGTCAGCTTATCTCCTAGTATGAAATCGGGGCATTCAAATTTTTTCATAATGCTAGCTTTTATTTAAGAAAGGGAAGGGTCGTCCTTTCCGCTTCAGTAGCCTTTTATTTTTAAATGAATTTAATTTTAACAAATTGTGAAATCTTCATTAATCTCCAAATGTAAGAAAATTAGATTTTTCCGTGTTAATTTGCCAGTTTTTTATCGAATATCGTAAATAAACACATTAATATACACTTTGTTGCGCAGTCTGATTAGGAAAACACCGTATATAGTAGGGCTCTGCTTGTATTTTTTACTATCTTTTGACCTTTCGGCGCAAAAGGACAGTACAGGGACCATTCCTGTCGAGCAGCTTCCCGACCATATAAAGCTCCCCGATCACATCAAGCTGCCTGTAAAAGTTCCTGTCAAACTACCGGGCAAACAGGCTGCTACTCAGAGCCCCGCAAATCTACGTCATATTCTCGTTCTTCCAATTATCGCCCGCAGTATTGAGACGGGCTGGTCCTTTGGACTCGCCAGCGCCGGCACCTTCCATCTCAAAGCCCACGACAGCGCCACACGAACATCAAACGCCCAGGCTGTGGCTCTCTATACGACCCGCAGCCAGTTTGTAGCGGCACTAAATGGTTCCATTTATTTTCCGGGGGAACGATTTATACTCAATGAGCAACTTTCATACAGCTCATTTCCTGATAATTTCTGGGGATTAGGAATGTCAGCCCCCGATAGCAACAAAGAGTCCTATAAATTTAAGCAGTATTACGTTTACTTACACCCGCAGCGACGCATTGGCAGTAATCTTTTTTTAGGGATTGTATTCGAGCACCAACGGGTATTCAACCTGGAATACGACAGAGGCAGACTTTTCGACAAGGAAGATATCCTCGGCCGGAATGGGTACCACATCTCCGGCCTGGGCCTCAGCTTTACATTCGACACCCGCAATAATGCCTTTTCGCCAAGCAAAGGCACCATGATGCAATTCTGGTTCGACCATTTTATGCCCTTTATGGGGTCTGATTATCAATACACTAGCTATACTTTTGACATCCGGCGCTTCCTCAGGGTCTATAAGGACCAGATCCTGGCCCTGCAGGCTTATGGGCTGTTCACCGCCGGAGAGGTTCCCCTTCGCAGCCTGGCCGCCTTGGGAGGAGCCAATAGCATGAGAGGCTACTATGCCGGCCGGTTTCGCGATAAGAACCAGGGGGTCCTGCAGGCGGAATATCGTGTTCCTGTCGTCGGTCGCATTGGAGTGGTGGGTTTTGCTGGCATCGGGAATGTGGGTCCCGAGCTAAAAGATATTAATTTTCAATGCCTTAAATACTCATATGGGGGAGGAGTGCGGATTGCGCTGAACAAGGCGGAAAAGCTGAATTTACGGCTGGACTATGGCCTCGGTCAGCACTCCCAGGGATTTTACCTTCAATTAGGAGAGGCGTTCTAGGCGCTCAGCGCCGGCAGGCAAAAGGATCCAGCCCAGCGGACCAACAGGACGGACTTAGTCCATGGCCCCTTCGGGAATGCGTACAATCGTCTTCCGTGCAGTCCAGAAGGCCAGCCACCCAAACGGTATAGCCCCCACCACATCCAGGGTATAATGTACATGCTGTACCAGCAGCAGGCTCCCCACTATCACGGTAACGATCAGCGCCAGCTTCTTATCCACCTTCCCCGGCAGGCAAAGAAAAAGCAGGAATACGGAGGACGTATGGCCTGAAAAGAAAAGATCCTTCGTGACGAACTTCTCTCCGTAGAAGAAATTGCTGATCGGGTCCACCAATCCTACCAGTCCAACAGGGGGATCCAGCGGGATCAGCGTAATTGTCAGCGTACGCAGCACACACAGCAGCCAGTAAGCCCATAAAAAGGTGACGAACATATACGGGTTCTGGGCAGCCCTGAGAACGCCCAGCAGGGAAATGGCCCATATAAAAACAAAAATGGCCAGGGATACATTATGAGGATGTAGCCACGCTAATAGCGGATCATGCAGAAGGACACCATTTCTTTTTTCGATGGCCTGGAAGAAAAAGGGGAACAGCGATAAGGTCATAATCACCAGCACAAGCCCTACAATTACCCTCTTGCGATACCAGGCCGACTGCCAGGCATCCTGCCATTCCTCTCTCAAATCAGCCAGTATGGTTGTTGGCATATATTAAGAATTTCGGCAAAAAAATTGTTGAAATGTAATTTTTTGCCTCAATAGCATAATGTCTGTACACTTCGGCCAATGGCCTCGTGTACGGACCGGACAGAGTCCGGTCGGAAACAACAAAAATACAATAAAGGCCCGTATTATGTGCAGTAATTGGGCGTCGGGAAAAATAGCCCAATTACTGCGAACCGCCAATGTCTGTCCTTAGGACGAGCCGCAGGAGGCGGCTCCTGGCGAAATGGATGTTCCCACCTAGTAATGCCACCTCACAAAGGCTTCCATCGCCGCATATTTCGTCAGACCCAGCTGAGCATATAGATTGGCTGTATTGGCATTCCTGTCTTCCGCACGCTGCCAGAATTCACGGCTATCGCTACCCTGGAAGGGCACCATATCCTTTTGCGACTGGTGAATAAAGATGCCGAAGCGTTTCTTCATCACCTGGTCCGGGCTCATGGGAATGGCCATTTCGATCTCGCTGATATCCCATTCCTGCCAGGCGCCTTTGTACAGCCATATCCAGCAGTCCTTGAGCCAGCTGTCGCCCGCCGCCTTGAGCCGGCGGAAAGACTCGAATATGATGTCCAGGCATACTTTGTGCGTGCCATGCGGATCAGCCAGATCGCCCGCGCAATACACCTGGTGAGGCTGCAGCTTGCGCAGCAATTCCATGGTCAATTTTACATCCTCTTCGCCCATCGGCTTCTTCTCGATGGTGCCCGTCTCATAGAAAGGAAGGTTCATGAAATGGATGCCCTCATCCTTGATGCCTACATAGCGGCAGGTAGCCCTGGCCTCACAACGACGGATCAGCCCTTTGATCTGACGGATCTCCGGCGTGTCGATATCGCTGGCTTTTTTATTCTTCAGGAATTCCCTGGCTTCCTGTAGTATCTGAGAGGATTTTTTACTGTCGATGCCCGAAAGCTCTTCAAAGCCGACGGCAAAATCCAAAAATCTTGTGACGAACTCATCCGTCACGGCTATATTCCCGGATGTCTGATAGGCTACATGTACGTCATTCCCCTGATCATGAAGGCGCATAAACGTGCCGCCCATCGAGATGATATCGTCATCGGGGTGGGGAGAAAAGATAAGCGAGCGTTTGGGATAAGGTTTGGACCGCTCGGGACGGTTGGGATTGCTGACATCGGGTCTGCCGGCCGGCCAGCCCGTGATGCTATCCCTCAGCTGATAGAATACCTGCAGGTTGATCTCATAAGCATCGCCTTTTTCCACCAGCAGCTCGCTAAGACCATTGTCATTGTAGTCGCTGTTCGTAAGGCTGAGCACAGGCTTGCCTAATTTGAGGGCCATATTTACCACCGCCTTGCGGATGACGGCGGATGTCCATTCCGTCTCGCCCGTAAGCCAGGGCGATTTCAACCGCGTGAGCTCCGAAGCTGCCATCGCATCCAGCACGAATATACAGTCGTTGTGCTGCTGCAGGAGGCTGGCGGGTATCTGCTCGGTGACATGTCCCTCGACGGCCTTTTGAAGCACGGGCGCCTTCAGCTGACCCCAGCCCATAAGGATGATCTTTTTCGCGCTGAGAATGGTGCTGATGCCCATGGTGATGGCCAGACGGGGCACCTTGGAGATATTTTGAAAATCCCCTGAATTGGCGATCCGGGTAGAATTGTCCAGCGGCACCAGACGGGTGCGCGAGAAAATGCTGGAACCGGGCTCATTGAATCCGATATGACCATTGTTACCAATGCCCAGGATCTGCAGGTCGATGCCGCCTGCATCTTCGATGAGCTTTTCGTATTCTATGCAATGTTTTTTGATATCCTCCTTCTTCCATTCCCCGTTCGGAATATGACAGTTCTTGGGATCGATGTCCACCTTGCTGAACAGCTGCTCTTTCATGAAGCGGTTGTAGCTCTGCAGGGCGTCGTTGTCGATGGGGTAATATTCATCCAGGTTGAACGTGATCACATTCTTGAAGCTCAGTCCTTCTTCCCGATGAAGCCTTATCAGCTCCGCATACAGGGATTTGGGAGAGGAGCCTGTCGCCAAACCTAAAACTGCCTTCTCGCCCCTGGCTTCTTTTTCGCGTATCAGCGCCGCAATCTCCTTTCCAATGTGACGGGAGCCTTCATCTAATGTACCAAAGATTTTTACGGGGATTTTCTCGAATGAGTCTACCATGCTCATATATTCAGAATGTTTTGATTAAAAGCTGCGCGAATTTAGCTTCTATTTCCCATATATGAGAAATTTGGAGCAACCGTTTGCACGCTTTTGTCCGCAGTAAGTGCACTGTGATGAGAAAATGTAATGCCTGTGGAGAGAAGGAATAATAAAAATAATTCCAACGGACCGGCCAGCATATTTTTCAATGACTTGATCGCCTGATACAGGAGATTGCGGGCCACCTGGTAGTTGATGTTCATGATCTCGCTGACCTCTTCATAGCTGAGGTTCTGATAATACTTGAGGTAGATGATCTCTTTCTGCCGGTGGGACAGCCTGCCCAGCGCCTCGATGACCATTTGTTTCTTCACCTTATTTTCCTGCTGGCTGATCAGAAGGGTCTCGTGGCTAAGCTCGACCGGGACATCCCCGTTGTCGTAAAGAGGAAGTATTTTGCCGCTTTTGCGGAAAGCTTTCAACAGCTTGTATTTGAGGCTTTTAAGAAGGTAGGCCTTTACGGAGTACACGGGCGCCTGGGACTTTGCCTGCCATAATTCCACGAACAGCTCCTGTATGCAGTCCTCCAGCAGCTCCGTGTCGGTGGTGAACTTATTGCCAAACTTGTACAGGGTGCTGTAATGCTCCCTAAAAAGAGCTGCAAAAGCCTCCTTATCTCCTTTACGGAAAGATTCCCAAAGCTTTATGTTCTGGTCAGCAGAGTTCAAATAGAGTTAGTTCTGTAGATGATGAATGTCCGGAAAACGGCCCCCTGGGAAATAAAGCCCGTTTTCCGAAAAAAGCTGATGATGAAGGCCTTCGTCGGACCTGCTTAGATCTTCGTCGGAAGAACTTCGTCGGAGTTCCGAGCCCTCACTCCTCCTTGTTCGTACCCTTCGTACCTCGGGTACTTCGAAAGGTCCTTCTCGATCGTAACCTTCGGTCCCTCGGTTACCGTCCACCTCGGTCGGAACCTTGCGGTTCCGGACAACGAGCCTCCGGCCCGTGAGGCGTAAAATAATCGATTCTTACAAATGGCAACAAAGATTTTTCATGGACGGACGAAAAAAAGGCCTGAAAAACTTCCCCAAAGCAGTCCGGCAGTCTACCTTTACAGGGATTTAGAAAACCTTAAACCAACGCCAAAGAACGCCAGGCCTTAGACTTGCAGCTTTTATGTCAGACAATTACCGTGAGCCGGAAGATTTACTGTCAACACCTTCCTTTCTCGCCTGGTACCATAGGACAGGGGGAAGCGACGAGCAAATTTGGGAAGATTGGATGAGAGACCGTCCCGATCGAAAATTACTCGTACAAAAAGCTGTGTCTCTGCTCGAAGCTACCCGGCTTCAGGAAAAAGATCCTTCTCCGGAACAATTACAGCGGGCCGAAGCTGCATTATGGGAAAAGATAGCATCCCTGGACACCGCTGCTACATACAATGTAAGCAATATCTCCCGTAAAATATCAATCAATCGTTTGCGTTGGATTGCCGCTGCATCTCTCCTTGTACTGGTCACAGCCGGAGTGCTTCTCGCGAAATATGCCTTTAACCCGCGCCACCAGATAAGGACCCCATTTGGGCAGATCGCTCTTCAGCAATTACCCGATGGGACGGAAGTAACCATGAATGCCAATAGCAGCCTTCGTTATGGCAGCAGCTGGAACGATAAAGAGGATCGGGAGGTCTGGGTGGATGGGGAGGCTTATTTTCATGTGAAAAGAACACAGTCGAACAGCCGGTTCATCGTACATACGGAACATTTCCAGATCATCGTCACCGGTACCCGGTTCAATGTGTCCAACCGGCATGGTAAGGATAATGTGCTGCTGCAGGAAGGCAGCGTGACCCTTCGGACAAGGGACGGAAAGACCATCATGATGCAGCCCGGGGACTTTGTAACCTATGACTCGACAGCGCAAAAGAAGACGGGCTGTTCGCAAACGCTGCTGGCCTGGAAAGACCAGATGCTGATACTGGACCATACGCCTATCAGCCAGTTGGCGACCATGATTACCGACCAGTATGGAACACATGTCCGGCTGGAAGGGGATTCCACTCCCCTTAAGACGGTGACGGGGATGATGTCGAACGACAACTTGAATAGATTGATGAAGTCGCTGGAATATACAGGGGAATACGACATAGTCCATGATTCCCTGAACAATGAGGTCATCATCAGCTGGCATCGCCGAAAGAACTAGATCGACTATTTTTGCTTGACCATCCAAAACTGCGTCATGAGAAAATCGGGCCTATATGGCTATTATTTGCTTGTGTTTTTTTCCCTGAACGCAACTACTAAGGTATTACCCCAATCTACGGACACCACCGGCGAACGCAAACCGCTGTTAGAAGTGCTGATTGACCTGAACAAGTCCAAAGGCGTATATTTTCTTTTCTCCCAGCAGCCTTTGGGAAAAGTGCTTGTGGAGCCTCCTGTCCTGTCCGCGAATATGCCTGTTGAAAAGATCCTTAGCCAGATTTTAAAAAATACGGGGCTGTATTTTAAAAAGGTCGATGACAGGACCTTTGTCATCCTCAGTAAAAGACTGCCGGACAAGAGCGATCCGAACGACCCGTATCCGGGCGTTACAAGCCCTCCGGAAGAGCTCCCGACTGCGGACACTGCCATACTGGTAGCCAACGATATCAGGGGGCGGGTAATAGCATCGGATGGAAAGACCTTACCCGGTGTCAGCATTACCATTAAGCATACACATAAGGGTACGGTCACCGACCTGGAAGGCCTTTTCGATATCCATGCCGGCAAGGGAGATACGCTGCTGTTCTCATTCGTCGGCTATAAGCTTCGTCAGCTGCCCGCTGCCGAGGCCGGCAGGGGATGGGTGATATTGTCGCCATCCGAACAGCCGCTGACCGAAGTGCTGGTGACTGCCCTGGGCATCCGGCGGCAGGAAAGATCCCTTGGATTCTCCGCTACGGAGGTGGACGGCTCGCGGCTGGCAATGTCCCGGGACCCCAACCTGGGCAATGCGCTGGTGGGACAGGTCGCCGGCCTGAGCGTGGCTATCAATGGATCAGGACCCTATGGCAGCAGCAGGGTATTGATCCGCGGCAATGCATCTCTCAGCGGCAATAACCAGCCGCTCTATATCGTCGACGGCGTTCCATATGATAATACAGCACAGGGCTATTCGGGCCAGTATGGGGGCTTTGACTTGGGAGACGGTCTTTCCAATATCAACCCCGACGATATAGAATCCGTACTGGTGCTGAAAGGGGTGGCCGCCTCCGCCCTGTATGGATACAGAGGTGGCAACGGAGCTATTCTTGTCACGACCAAGTCCGGCTCCAAGACACGCGGCATCGGGATCCAGGTCAACAACAATCTGACGGCCAGTCATGTCGTCGACGAGCGGGATTATCAATACGAATACGGCCAGGGAGTTTCAAGTGTAAAACCTACGAACAGGCAATTGGCGGAAGTGGCGCCTTACTTTAGCTGGGGCGCGAGGCTGGACGGTTCGAGGGCGGTCAATTTCCTGGGCGATACGGTGTCTTACCTGCCCATAAAGAACAACTTTTCACAGTTCTTTCAGACAGGACTTACCAACCAGAGCTCGGTAGCCTTGACGGGCGCCAATAACAAAGGCCATTTCCGGCTTGGACTCTCGAACCTGCTGCTCAACACCATTATCCCCAATTCCTCCATGCGTCAGCAGGGACTGAACTTCAACTCTACCTACTCCGTCACCAGCCGGCTGCAGATGGAATTAACGGCGGACTACGTATTTGAGCATGTCAACAACCGGTCATCCATCTCGGACAATGCCGGCAATATCATCGCCCCGCTGCTGTACCTGCCCACTTCCTTCGACGTCAGATGGCTGAAGAACCGGACCAATCCGGACGGTACCGAGCGGCTGGCGGGAACCATCGACAATTTTTTTGAGAACCCGTATTATATCGCGTACGAATATATCAACAGGACGGATCGCAATCGGATCACGGGTGGGCTCACCCTTAAATACAATCTGCTGGACTGGCTTTATCTGCAAGGGCAGGTCACAAGAGATGGCTATCTCTTCAATGTGACCAACATCGTGCCTTCCGGTGTGGAGTATACGCGCAGCGACGGTATACATGGAGGTAACCTCACCCAATACGAGGTCAACTTCCATGAGCTGAACAGCAGCTTTATGATCGGCATGCACAAGGGATCTTCTTCCGACTGGAACTTCTCCGCCAACATAGGAGGCAATCAGCAGGACAATGTGGTCGACGTCAGCGGTGTCGGCGCTGTACCTTATTCGTCCAATCGGGCGGCGGGACCCTTCCTTGTCCCCGGCAACTACAACGCCGGCAACATCGTAACCAAACCCTATAGCTCGTTCTACCGCCATTACAGGGTGAACTCCCTCTACGGCAATGCGGACCTAAGCTATAAGAACTATCTTTTCTTCAACCTCACCGCGCGCAACGATTGGTTCTCCACCCTCAATGTCAATACGGACCATTATCTCTATCCATCCATCTCCGGCAGCTTTGTCTTTTCAGAGGCGCTGCATTTTCCTGCATGGATCAGCATGGGGAAGCTAAGGGCATCCTATGCCGCCTCCTCCAACGGGACGGAACCCTACCAGAATGTTCTTACTTATGGACTGGCCAGCTATACCATCAGCGGGCAGCCGCTGGGATATATCGCCACCAGCGATCTGGTCCCCCTCATCCCGAATGCGTCCCTGAGACCCGTGAGCATCGCGGAGAAAGAGCTGGGACTGATCATGCAGTTCTTTCACAATCGTCTGGGATTCGACTTCACTTATTATAACAAAGCGACGACCAACGACATCGTACGTATAACGGTGAGCCCTACTTCCGGGTACTTTGAATTGATCAAGAATATAGGGAAGATACGAAACAGGGGCATCGAGCTGCTGCTCACCGGCACTCCCGTCAAGATCAGAAATTTTTCCTGGAACCTGTCTTTCAACCTGGCCGTCAACAACAATGAAGTGCTCGATATCGGAGGTGTACAAAGCATCGTTATCAACGGCGCCTATCCCCGCTGGGGCAGCGAGGTCAGCATCAGCAATGTCGTAGGGCTGCCTTATGGACAGATCATGGGGTATGGTTACCGACGGGATGGGAAAGGCAATATCATCTACAGCGACGGAGCCTCCAGCTCTACGCCCGCGGGCGAGCCGGAACAGACGGACGTGATCCCATTGGGTTCCACCGTCTACAAGCAGACGGGAGGCCTCACCAATGAGTGGCATTACAGGAACCTTTCCCTGTCCGTGCTGATGGATTTCAAATATGGCGCGAAGCTTTATTCCGGCACCAATCTGCTGCTCTATCAATATGGTTTGCAGAAGAAGACGCTGGAAGGAAGGGTAGGAGGGTACGTAGGCAAAGGAGTGACGGAGGATGGACATCCCAATACCATAGCGGTCCCGGCCCAGCAATATTTCCAGGATATTTCCGCCGGAGGTACCGACCACATCGCAGAAGAGTTCGTGTATGACGCCAGCTTCGTCAAACTGCGGTCGGTGGTCCTGGGATATAGCCTTCCGGCATCTTTGTTGAAGAAAAGCTTTGTCAAAGGCGCCACCTTTTCGCTGGTAGGACGCAACCTGGCGACACTGATGAAGCGTACGCCGAACATAGATCCGGAATCCAGCATCAATAACAGCAATGGGCAGGGACTGGAATTATCCGGCTATCCGCCTGTCCGAAGCTGGGGATTCAATTTAAACCTGAAATTCTGATCATGTCCAACAGATTATTCATAGCCATCCTTGGTATCTGGCTTGTCACCGGCAGCTGTAAAAAGGATTTCGTGGAGATAAATACCGATCCCGGCGTGATCACAGGCGATCAGATCAACTTCAATTATCTTTTTACCAGCGCACAGCTGCTGACCTCCGGCAATACGGATGGGTATGGTTATGAGGATTGGCGAAACAACCTGATCTATTCCGGCTGTATGATCCAGCATCTTTCCTCCACCATATCTTACTGGGTAGGCGATAAATATCTGTACAACGCGGGTTATAATTCCGCGTATTGGGATAAGAATTATCCGAACAGCATTGCGGACATCGTGGAGGTGCTGCATGATGTGAAGAACGACACTACTCAATACAATTTCTATCAGATAGGCAGGATATTTAAAGCTTTTATGTTCCAGCGGATGACGGATATGTACGGGGATTGCCCTTATTCACAGGCCGGACTGGGGTATATTGCCGGGACCATTGCGCCGCAGTACGATCTTCAAAAAGACATCTATAACGATCTTCTGAATGAGCTGAAGGATGCAGCCGAAAAGCTGGACCCTTCCCGCCCCAATACGGTGGGACCCGCGGATCTGTTGTATAAAGGGGACCCATCATCCTGGAAGAAGTTCGCCTATTCCGAAATGGTCAGGGTCGCCATGCATCTGAGCAAGGTAAGTCCCGACACGGCGAAGAAATGGGTGCAGATTGCGGTAAACGGAGGGGTAATGAGCAGCAATACCGACAACGCGATCCTTCATCATGAAAATGTCACCGGCACTCCCGATGTCAATGGCTCGGGGCTGGTGCTGCTGGGCAACGATCCCGGCGCCTATCGTCTTAGTGAAACGTTTGTCAGCTTCCTGCGCGATAACAACGATCCCCGTCTTCCCTTTCTGGCCACCGTATGCGCCGACCCCTTGCAGCCGGCTGACAAAGGGGACACCAGCTTCGTGCGTCAATTGGGACAGCCCAATGGGTATGACCCTCCCAATAGCGGAGGCGCCCGTGATCTGGCCAGGGCCTCCAATTGGACGGGCAGTCAGAATAATTATTCCGTGGTCAACCGCTATACCTTTTCCCGGCTGGACGCCCCCACCTTCTTTCTTACAAAGGGAGAAACAGAGCTTCTTTTGGCCGAGGCGGCCTGGAGAGGCTGGATCAGCGACGATCCCGCCCTGCATTACCTGGCGGGGGTAAAAGCCGCCATGCAGCAGCTGGGCGCCCAGACGGGCGTGGGACCCGCTGACAGTCAGATCGATGCCTGGCTGAACGCCCATCCCTTCGACCCTGCCAATGCCTTGCAGCAGGTGAACGAACAATATTGGGTGGCAGGCTTTATGGATGAAAATGAATGCTTTGCCAACTGGCGCCGGAGTGGATACCCCCTCCTCACACCCGTGAATTACCCCGGCAACGTCACGGGCGGGACCATACCCCGCCGGTTCACCTACCCCCAAAGCGAAGCATCTACCAATACCTTCCATTACAACAGCGCCGCCTCCCGCCTGGCCAACGGGGACAGGATGACCTCCCGGGTCTGGTGGGATAAATAGCTGGCGGGATACATAAAGTGTCCAACTGACAAAAAAAGTCACCCGCCGGGCATTACAGCGCGCCTTCCCCCGGCACAGAAAAATAGAGGAAACTATTTTGTATGTCGAAAAGCACTCCGGGGATGGAAGATCTTTTGTGCGACGAGACCTTTCTTTCCTGGTATTTCAGGACGGATGTCCGTGCCATAAGACGATGGGAGCAATGGATCGTGGACAATCCGGGAAGCAGTCATCGTGTGCAGCAGGCAATGGAGTTCCTATCCTCCCTTACTTTAAAGGAAGAGTCGTTCACCCGGGAGCAGGTCACCCGGAGTGAAAGGGTCCTGCTGGAAAAGATACGCAAGGCAAAAGGCCGTATCGCACCCATTTCGTCCTCACGCAGATGGGCATGGATGGCCGCTGCCGCTGTCGTCATCCTGGCAGTGGGCGTGACAGGCATCTATATCAGCCAACGGCGGTCTGGATGGCGCACAGCCTATGGCGAAGTCAAAGTCAACAGTCTGCCGGACGGGAGCGAAGTGATGGTAAATGCCGACAGCAGGATACGTTATTCTTCCGGATTCACCGACGGTAAGGATAGGGAAGTGTGGCTTTCAGGAGAAGCATTCTTTCATGTCCGTAAAACACCCTCGAAAAGCCGCTTTATCGTACACACCCTGGATTTCGATATTATTGTCACCGGCACCCAGTTCAATGCCATCAGCCGCGAAGGAAAGGCCAGTGTGCTGCTGAAGGAAGGGAGCGTGCTGTTGCATACAGCTGATGGGGAAGACCTGCAAATGCGGCCGGGCGACTTTGTGGAATACGATCACCAGCACCTGACAAAAAGAGCGGTGAGAATGGATAGCGTCACCGCATGGAAGGAGCATAACCTGTTCTTCAACAACACTTCGTTAAAGGAGGTGGCCGCGATCATAAAGGAACAATACGGTGTCACGGTGCGGCTGGAAGGGGATACCATCGAACGCAAGACGGTCGGCGGAATCATGCGCAATGATAACCTGGACGTTCTGTTAAAGGCCCTGGAGCTTACGACGGACTGTAAAATAGTACGTCGGGACGATGAGATTAGCATCATTCAGAACTAAACAAGAGCAAGGGCGGAGATAAACTCCGCTCTTTTTTTCAAAACGGCCCTGAGGGCCGTTGGCCGATGGCCAAATATTATTTCACGATCTTGAATGTCACCGCGTTCACGCCGACTATTTTATTTTGCAGCGCCGGCGGCACCAGAATGATCAGCTTTCTTCCATCCTGCTTCCACTTCAATTTATCCTTATACCCCAGCAACGTGATGCGGCTGATATGCGCAGGCTTTAACCCGTCAATGGATACTTCGGCGGGCAGCGTAACCTGGTCACCCGTATAAAAAGCATAGATGTTTGCCTCGTCCTTGGATTGCGTGAGATAAAGATTGTTACCCGACGAATAAGGACGACAAGGCTTGCTGTTGTAGATGCCTTCACTATTGACCTTCATCCAGGCGCCTATTTCCTGCAGCCGGCTGTAAGCTGTATCATCCCACTCGCCCTCGGGCGAAGGACCTACGTTCAGCAGGAGATTGCCGCCACGGGATACGATCTTCACCAGCAGACTGATCAGCTGGCTGGCGGATTTATAATGATCATGCGGTACATAGCTCCATGAATTACCCATCGTGATACAGGATTCCCAGGGATCCTCCATAGGATGGGTGGGCACCTGCTGTTCAGGGGTAGTATAATTTTCGAACTCACCCGGTACGCTACGGTCCACGACGATAAGTCCGGGCTGGTGCGATCTTGCCATGCCCGCTATATGAGCCATATCGATGTCCTGATCATACTTGATGCCGCGCTGCCAGTCCACGGAAGGATCTATCGTATTCAGGGGCCTTACCCAGCCGCCGTCCAGCCAGAGCAGGTCCATCCGGCCATATCCGGTCATCAGCTCCTCGATCTGTTTGTAAGTATAGTCCTTAAAAGCCTGCCAGCGGTCCGGATGCTTGGCCGGGTCATAGTTCACGTTCCTGTCCTTGGGAGGAAAATAAGGCCACCAGTAATTGTCCGAATTCCAGTCGGGCTTGGAAAAATAGGCCCCGGTCATAAAACCTTCTTTCCGGAAGGCGTCGAATATTTCCTTGGCGACATTGGCGCGCGGGTTGGATGAGAAAGGCGTTTTCGGTGAAGTGATCTTATAATCCGTTTGCTTCGTGTCGAACATACAGAACCCGTCATGATGCTTCGTCGTAAAGACCACGTACTTCATACCCGCCGCCTTGGCTGCGGCAGCCCATTTGGCCGGATCGAAACGAGTGGGATTAAAGGTGGTCTGCAGATTTTTATAGGCCGTGAGATAATCGAAGTAATTGGCGCTGTGAGGCCCCCTTCTTACCGTCCAGCCCTCGTCTTCCGGACAGATGCTCCAGCTTTCCACGATACCCCACTGGCTATAGGTGCCCCAATGCATCAGCAGACCGAACTTACTATCCTGCCACTGCGCCAGCTTCTGCCGCACCAGCGTGTCGGCGGGCGGCATATAGGCCCGGTAGTAATTCGCGTGCCAGAGTTGGTAGCGTATATATTGAGATTGCAGCCTCCGCTCAAAGTCCGGCCAGTTGCGCTCTTCCTTCGGGCTCCATAACACTTCGCTAAGCGCGCTGAGACGGGGGAATATCATGTATTCGATCTTCCGCGGGTTGGTGATATATTCTGTCCAGAGGTTGGCCTGCGCGCCCTTGATATGTTTGGCTTCTTCCGCCGTCAGACCCTTTGGCACGGGCTCATACTGGTAGACCTTGCTGACGGGTAAATAGCCGCCAATGGTGAGGGAGTCATCGTTCTGCAGCTGGGCATGATCGAAGTAAACGTATTCGCCTGGCGTCATGACCACATCATGATTTTGCTTGGCCGCGTCGATGCCTCCCTGTTCGCCGCGCCAGCTCATGACAGAAGCATTGGGAGCCAGACCTCCTTCGAGTATCTCATCCCAGCCAATGATCTGTTTGCCTTTGGAGTTGATGTATTTTTCGATGCGTTGTACAAAATAGCTTTGGAGTCCTTCCTCATTCTTTAATCCATTTTCCTTTATCCGGCGCTGACATTTGGGACAGGTTTTCCAGCTGTCCTTGGGACATTCATCGCCGCCGATATGGATATATTTGCCGGGGAAGAGAGGCAGCACCTCGTCCAGCACGTCCTCCAGGAACTGGAAGACGCTGTCGTTGCCGGCGCAATATACATCCTTGAATACCCCCCAGGTCTGCTGCACATGATAAGGACCACCGGTGCAGCCAAGCCACGGATAGGCCGTCAACGCAGCCGAAGAATGCCCCGGCAGCTCGATTTCAGGAAGAATGGTGATATACCGGTCTGCCGCATATTTTACTACTTCCCTGATTTGATCCTGTGTATAGTAGCCTCCATGAGGAGTGCTATCGTTGCCCGTACCGGGATAATGCCCGATGATGGTCCCGCTGCGCCAGGCGCCTACTTGCGTCAGACGGGGATATTTTTTTATCTCGATGCGCCAGCCCTGGTCCTCGGTGAGATGCCAGTGGAAGTAGTTCATCTTGTGAAGAGCAATGTAGTCGATGTATTTCTTCACGAACTCTACAGGGAAAAAATGACGTCCTACATCCAGCATCAGCCCGCGGTAGGCAAATCTGGGATAGTCTTCAATGGACACTGCAGGTATCTTGTAACCGGCATTGTCGGTGCGGACGGCAGGGCCTGTAGACAGCATGACATAGGGCTTCAGCGGGAGCAGCTGTATCAGGGTCTGGATGCCATAAAAGACGCCGACATGCGTATCTCCCCGGATGACGATCGAGGTAGGATCGACTTTTAACGTATAGCGTCCTTCCGGTCCAGGCACGATGCCCGGGTCTTTGTCGGGATGGTTATACAGGCGGATATAGCCGGAAGCAGGCTGCTGGTCCTCGGGGACGACACGCAGGTGAAATCCGTAGATCTCCTGCAGATAATCGTTGAAAAAATTGGTGGATGGGCTGTCTGAAGTGTCGGCTACCAGCACGACATGAGGGTCGATCGTGAAAGACCCCGATTGGACTTGCATGCTGACAGGCTTCGGGATGATCGCTAAAGTTTGCGCTTCGGACGAACCGGAGGTTCGTTCGGTGGGCACTGGCTGTTGGGCAAAAGATGACAGCCCCACACATAAAAGGGCGGAGAATAATACAGGTCTGAGAATTTGCATGAGCGAATGTAAGGAAATATCCAATATCCGGCGGGCCAGCCGGAGGTTCATTCCATTACATCCATTCTGCCTCAAACCGGTGAAAATCCTGTTTTATCTCTATATAAATCCTTCGGAAAGTATCCATGCGGCCTTCCAGTCCTTCGGTGGAGGATTCCCAGTTGGCTTCCTCATTCATCTCGCGGAGCTCGCGAAAGATATTTTCCTGTTTGTGACGTGAATCGGGAAGATCGTGTCGAAGCTTGTCGATGACTTCCTTTTGGCAAATGAAGAGGTTTTGAAAATGTTCTACCTCGGCTAATAGATCTTTGGGGAGACGTTTAGTGGAGAGTTGTTCAAGGTGTTGTTCAAAGTAACGGATTTCTTCTTTGATGGAGGAGAGCTCATGTTTCCATGATTGCAACTCCTCCCGAAACTGTTCGATGGAGATAGTTGATTCCATGTGAGTATGTTTAGATGAGCAATATAAATTCCAGAGCTCATCCAAGTTACCGAAAGCCTGTGAATACAACAAAAAAATAATGCACAGGTTATTGACTCCATAACCGCCGGAAGCGGTTAGTCCGAAGGACAGATACAACCGAGCCTTGCGAAGGTTGCGACCAAGGAGGACCGTGGCGAAGCAGGTCCGACGAAGGCCTGGATTGCGGGAATTGGGCTATTTTTCGTGAAGGTCAATTCCCGCATTTACTATCGGCAGCACGATCCCCGAAAGATGCGAAGCGTCATGGTAGATACGGATAGTAGCCTTCCGGAAGTCAGCCGCCGCGCAGCTTGGTATATTAACAAAAGTTTGAGGGTTCCTGTCCACCAGGGGGAACCAGCTGCTTTGTACCTGGACCATGATCCGGTGCCCCTGTTTAAAGGTATGAGCTATCTCGTTGAGATCATAGGCCACTTCCGTTACTTTCCCGGGGATCAGCGGCTCCGGCTTTACGAAACTGTTTCGGAATTTGCACCGGAACACCTCGGCCCTTACCAGCCGTTGATAGCCATCCGGCAGCACGTCTATGAGCTTTACCACCATATCAGCATCCGTGCCCGTGGAAGACAAAAAGATATCAGCCCTTAACCTCCCGGTAACAGTAAGGTCTCTTCTCAGCGTGTCCGTCTGGTAGGTCATCACATCCGGTCGCTGAGCGGCAAATCTTTGGTCGGCCACCATATATTGATTGTCCCTTCCACCCCTCACCCCCTCGATATAGGGCACCGGATGGGCGGGATCGCTGGCGTATTCATCAAAGCCCGTAGCGGCCTTCCCCTCTGTGGAAAGTCTTCCTCCCTCCCTAAAATAAAATTTTGTAGGATGCGCCGCCGCAGGTGGCCACCTGTCATAATGCCGCCATTGGTTGGAGCCTGTCTCGAAAACAGTGGCTTCCGTCAATTTCGGGTCCGCCGAATCCTTAAGATAATGATTGAAAAAGGCTGTCTCCAGCTGATGATAATACTCGTTCACATTCTGACCGAAATCCAGCACCCCATATCGCGGCCAGCTGCCGGCGCCCCATCCTCCATGCGTCCAGGGGCCCATGACCAGGTGATTGTCGTTGTGCGGGGTTTGCTTTTCTATAGCTTCATAGGTGCGCAGGGCGCCGAACATATCTTCCGCGTCGAACCAGCCGCCCACTACCAACACCGCCGGCCGGATATTCTTCAAATGCGTCCGGATATTTCTTGCCTGCCAGTATGCGTCATAGGTGGAATGGCCCAGGTACTCATTCCATATCTTTCCCTTATTATTAAAATACTCAGGCTTATTGGTGTTCTTTACCGGCCCCAGGCCCAGAAAGAACTGGTAGGCGTCCCGTATCTCGACGTTGAAGATATTATGGCCATAGTCCTTTACGGGGCCGGGTCGCTCCACATCAAAGAAATTGTCGAAGTCGAAATTGTCCAACAGGAAAAAGGCCCCATTGTGGTTGGCGTCATCCCCAATAAACTCATCCGTTACGGGAGCCTGCGGCGAAACGGCCTTGATGGCGGGATGCGCGTCCGGCAGCGAGGCGGATGCATAAAAGCCGGGATAGGAGATACCCCAAATGCCGACCCGGCCATTGTTGCCCTGGATATTTTTCAGCAGCCAGTCGATGGTATCCCAGGTATCCGAGCTTTCATCCGTCTGTCCATCGCCGGGCTTTTTACCTTCCCTATGGGGTGTCATTTCCTGGAAGCTGCCTTCGCTCATATAGCGGCCCCGTACATCCTGGTAGACGAAAATAAAGGGCTCCCGGGACAAGCCCGCATTAGGACCCAGGTTGCCGCGATAGGCGCTGTCGCCGTACGGTCCTACACCATACGGTGTCCTTTCCATCAGAAAAGGATAGGGGCCGTGGGACTGATCTTTGGGGATATAAATAGATGTGAACAGACGCACCCCATCCCGCATGGGGATGTATTCTTCCCGCTTGACATAGTTGTCCTTTACAAAGTTCTGCGCATTGCCTGTCAGGCTGGCGGCCAGCAGGAATAAATAGATAAGGTTTCGCATAATAAGGTCATTACAAGGTCATTTTAGGAGCCGCCACAGGCGGCTCGTCCGAAGGACAGACATTAGCTTATTTTATCACCGGCAGGATCAGCTGCGACGGATGTTCGCTATCATGGTACAGACGGATCGTCTCTTTTTGGAAATCGCTGTCATCACAGGTATAGATATTGACAAATTTCTGAGGGTTACGATCCACCAGCGGGAACCAGCTGCTTTGTACCTGCACCATCAGCCGGTGGCCTTTCTTGAAAGTATGGGCCACATCCGGAATGGAAAAACGCACTGTTTCTATTCTGCCCGGCTTAAAAGGTACGGGTTTTTCAAAACTTTCGCGAAATCTTCCCCGCATTACTTCTCCACGTACCAGCATTTGATAACCACCCATTGGATAGGACTGGGGCGGTTCATGACCCGCGGCCGCAGCGACGCTGCCATAGGTAAAATCATCCGGGAATACATCGATCAGCTTTACGACAAAGTCCGCATCCTCACCACTGAGGCTGACCTTGAGGTCGGCTGTCAGGGGACCGCCCAGGGTAAGGTCTTCCGTAAGCACAGGGGTCTGATAGGTGAGCACATCCGTACGGCGGGAGGCAAAACGCTGATCGTCCGTCATATATTCCCGGGTACGGTTGAAATGTACGTCCTCCGTATAAGGGACAGGATGGGCGGGATCGCTGATATATTCATCATAGCCTGCCGGGCCGGCTGACGCTTGTCCCGCGCTCGAACCCGAAGGCTTTTCCCAGGCCAGGCCTCCTCCCGGCTGCAGGTACAGCGACTGCTCTTTTTCCTCCGCCGGCGGCCATTGCGCGAATTTCTTCCATTTGTTCTCACCCGAGAAAAAGATGGTGGCGACGGCTGTCTGCGGATCGGCGCCCTTTCCCTTCAGATAATAATTGAAAAAAGGGATCTCGATATTATTCTGATACCAGAAGGCGGTATTGGAGCCAAACTGTATATTACCCAGATGAGTGCCGTCATTGGAAGCCCACTCGCCATGATACCAGGGACCCATGACCAGGTGACTGCTGGTTGCCGGGCTTTGTGCTCTGATAGCTTTGAAAAGGTTCCAGGCTCCGAAACAGTCCTCTGCGTCGAAGAGACCGCCAACAACCAGCATCGCCGGTTTGATATCATACATGGCCACCCGTGCATTGCGGGCCTGCCACCAGGCATCCCGGTTGGGGTGCGCATAAAGATCCTTCCAGAATGCAATGCTGTCCCCCGTCAGCTTCATGATATTTTTCAGGGCTCCTGTCTGCAGGTACCACTGGTAATTGTCCTGCGAATGAAAATCGAAACCTTTGGGTCCCACCGTTGTGGGTTGCGGCCGCGGCTTGCCAAACGAAGAATAAAAAGCCCATCCATCCATCTGAAAGAAAGCCCCATTGTGATGGAAGTCGTCGCCCATGAACCAGTCGGTGACCGGAGCCTGTGGACTGACAGCTTTTAGTGCCGGATGACCGCTGGCGGCCGCCATGGCCGCATAGAATCCAGGGTAGCTTCCTCCAAATACGCCCACACGGCCATTATTGTAAGGCACATTTTTTATCATCCAGTCGATGGCGTCATAGGTATCGCTGGCTTCATCCACGTCCTTATCTGTCTTTTTATCTTTGATGAATGGCCGCACATCCACGAACCGGCCTTCGCTCATCCAGCGTCCCCGCACATCCTGGGTGACGACGATGTACCCTTCCCGGAGATAGTAACGGATATAGCGTTCGGCAAAGCTTCTCCATTTATCTTCTCCATAGGGCGCGCAGGAATACGGTGTGCGAGTGAGAAGAATAGGATGACGCTCCGTCGTGTCCTTTGGAATATAAAAGGAAGTGAAAAGCTTCACTCCATCACGCATGGGAATATAACGCTCCATCTTATAGTAGTTGTCGCGGATCCATGCGCTGTCCTGGCTATTACCCTGGCTGTACGCCAGTGTACACAGGACGAGAAAAAGAAATAAAAAAGTAATTTTTCTCATGTTAACTGTTAGATTTACACCTTCAAAGTAACAAACTTTTTTATGGCTACTCGCAGGAAATTCATCTATTCATCCCTGTTCGGCGGATTGGGCACGCTGCTGGGCAGAAAGGCAATCGCCGGTGCACCAGAACGAACCGGAGGTTCGTTGTCCGAAGGACAGACTTTAGATTACGCGGCAATAACGGCTGGTCCCATTGTCATTTCCACCTGGGATGCGGGACTGGCGGCCAATGCCGGCGCCTGGAAGATACTGGGCAGCAATGGAAGGGCCCTGGATGCCGTCGAGGCGGGCGTCAGAGTGACGGAGGCCTCCATCAACTGCTGTGTGGGACTTGGCGCCAATCCCGATCGGGACGGCATCGTTACCCTCGATGCCTGTATCATGGACGACAAGGGCAACTGTGGCAGCGTAGGCGCCATCGAGCGGATAAAACATCCCATTTCCGTCGCCAGAAGGGTGATGGAAAAGACGCCGCATGTCATGCTGGTGGGACAGGGGGCACAGCAGTTTGCCGTAGCGGAAGGATTTCCCCTGGAAGAGCAAAAGCTTTCCGACGATGCGAAGAAGGCCTATGAGCAATGGCTGAAAAAATCTGAATATAAACCCGTCATCAATATTGAAAATACGAAGTCCGGCGGTCACGGACCTTTTGTCCCCGCAAATCTACCCAGCGGGGAGCTGAACCACGATACCATCGGCATGGTGGCCATGGATGCTTCGGGCAATCTCAGCGGCAGCTGTACTACCAGCGGCATGGCCTTTAAGATGCGGGGCCGGCTGGGAGATTCACCCATCATCGGCGCGGGGCTTTATGTCGACAATGAGGTAGGCGCCTGTACGGCAACAGGACAGGGTGAGGATGTCATTCGTATCTGCGGCTCCCACACCGTTGTGGAGCTGATGCGCCAGGGTATGAGTCCCGGCGAGGCCTGCAAGGCCGCCGTGGAAAGGATCATCCGGATAAAAGGGGACAAGGCCAGGGAGATACAGGTAGCGTTCCTGGCCCTCAATAAAAAAGGGGAAGTGGGATCATTCGCCATTCAGAAAGGCTTTAGCTATGCGCTGAAGAACAACAAGGAAGAAAAATTATATTCCTCTAAAAGCTGGTATTCATAAACCCCAAACATAATTGTGAACTTCAAACTGGAGATATGCAGCTTTGATCTGCTGTCGGCATTGATAGCACAGGAGGCCGGCGCCCATCGTATCGAGCTTTGCGCAGGACCCGCGGAGGGCGGCACTACGCCAGGACCCGGTCTGATCACGGTCGCCCGTGAAAGGATTCACATCGATGTATATCCTATCATTCGTCCCAGGGGTGGCGACTTCCTTTATTCGGAAGAAGAATTTGATATCATGAGGAAGGAAGTAGCTTATTGCAAGCAGGTGGGATGTAATGGAGTAGTCATCGGCCTGCTGCATGCGGATGGAACCATCGATAAAAAGAGGACCGCACGACTGGTAGATACAGCCTATCCTTTAGGCGTAACCTTTCACCGGGCCTTCGACTGGGCCGTGAATCCTTTCGAAGCAATGGAAGATATCATCAGCGCAGGCTGTGAGCGCATTCTTACGTCCGGCCAGCGACCCACGGCTCCCGAAGGCGCAGACCTTATCAACCAGCTGGTAAGGCAGGCCGATGACCGTATTATTATCATGCCGGGCTCGGGTATCCGTGCGGACAATATAGCAGCCCTTGCGGAAAAGACCGGTGCTTCAGAGTTCCACACATCCGCACGGACAAAAGTTCCCAGCCAGATGGAGTTTGTCAATACATCCATGAAGGACGATCAGTCCGCCGTCAGGGCCGACAGAGAAGAGATAGAAAAAATAAAAAAGCTGCTGACGGAACGCCAGCAGCCTCAGGTCTGATCTGTACAAAACGGGCCGGAGGTCCGTTTTTCGGACATTCTTTTAATCTATCTTCGTGATCTTAAGCATATTGGTAGGCAGATGCTTTTCGATGGGCAGGCTGCCGGTGTTCACTACCACATCTCCCGTCTTGATAAAGCCTCTCTCTTTCAGGATAGCATGCTGATCGACGATGATATCGTCGATGCCTTCCTCTTCCGCATAGTGAAAAGCGCGTACTCCCCAGCTGAGGCTCAGCTGATTGATAAGGCTTTTTTCCTTCGAGAAGACATAGAGCGGTGACTTGGGACGATAGCTGGACATGATAAAGGCGGTGTAGCCGCTCTGCGTCATGCCGATAAGCGCATCCGCATTGGCGTCCTTTGCCAGCTTACAGGCATTGTAACAGATGGCATCGCTGAGAAAGGAAGGGGAGTGGGGCTGGGGGGCCAGGTCCTCTTCCCGGTTGTAATTATATTCCGTTCTTTCTACTTCCAGAATGATCTTGCGCATGGTCTCTACCACCAGGGCCGGGTGCTGACCCGTAGCCGTTTCGGCGCTGAGCATTACGGCGTCGGTGCCTTCCAGCACGGCATTGGCCACGTCCGTGATCTCGCTGCGGTTGGGCTTCACCCGGTCGATCATGCTTTCCATCATCTGGGTAGCAACGATAACGGGTTTCGCACGGTGGATACATTTACGAATGATCTCCCGCTGCGCCATCGGCACTTTTTCAACGGGCAGCTCTACACCGAGGTCGCCCCTGGCCACCATTACTCCATCGGATTCCAGGATGATGTTACGCAGGTCGTCCAGGGCGGAAGGCATTTCTATCTTGGCGATGACCTTCGATACGCTCTTCTTTTCTGCCAGCCGGCGTTTGAGATCTACGATATCCTCCACCTTGCGCACAAACGACAGGGCCACCCAGTCACATTCATGTTCGATGATGAACGCCAGGTCGGTAATATCCTTTTCCGTCATGGCGGGCAGGGATATCTTCGTATCGGGCAGGTTCACGCCTTTTTTGGGGAGAAGCTTGCCACCATAAGTAACGGCCACTTTCACATCTCCGTCGGGAGATATGCTGACCACTACCACTTCGAGCTTGCCGTCATCGATCAATATTTTGTTACCCACTTCCACATCATGGTGGAGATTGGGATAGGAGATATAGATCTTTTCTTTTGTGCCGACCACTTTTTCACGGGATGTGAAAGTCAGAATGTCACCGGGGGCAATATCGATACCTCCATCCTTGATATCGCCAACCCGCAATTTGGGGCCCTGGAGATCCGCGAGGATCGAGATATTATAAGGCTCGGTGAGATTGATATTCCGGATATGCTCGATGATCTTTGCCTTGTCTTCATGCGAGCCGTGGGAGAAATTCAGCCGGAAGACGTTGACGCCGGCCTTTACGAGCTCAAGCAGTTTTTCATAAGTGTCACATGCCGGACCTACCGTAGCGACGATCTTTGTTCGGTGAAAAGTATGCTGAAGGCCTGCCTGCTTATCCATACCTTTGTACAGGTATTTCGATAAATTCTTTGACATTGACGGTGTGATTTATAATTTTTTTTACGAAGCAAGGATTTTAACGATCTTCAGCCAGTCCTCGCTGATCCTTTGTTTGGCTTTTACCGCCTTTTCGAGAGGAGTATAGTGCATCCTGTTATTGACGATGCCCACCATCACATTGTGACGGCTTCCATCAGGCATTCGACGGCAGAATACCCCATGCGGCTGGCGATAAGACGATCCATACAGCTGGGAGCTCCTCCTCTTTGTATATGTCCCAGCACGCAAACCCGGGTGTCGGCTGCGGGCAGACGCTCCTTGATGACCTTGGCTACCTCGCCGGCGCCGCCAAAATTATCCCCTTCCGCCACTACGATGAGGTTCACCAGCTTCTTACGACGTTCCTTTTCCAGCAGTCCGCTTACCAGCTCTTCGATGTCCGTCTTACGCTCCGGGATGAGAATATTTTCCGCCCCCGTGGCGATACCGCTGTGCAGGGCGATATAGCCTGCGTCCCTTCCCATAACCTCGATAATAAAAAGACGATCATGAGCGTCGGCGGTGTCGCGGATCTTATCGATGGCTTCTACAGCCGTATTGACAGCCGTATCGAATCCTATGGTAAAATCCGTGCCCGCAATGTCCTTGTCGATAGTGCCCGGCAATCCGATACACGGAATATCAAATTCAGTGCTCAGCTTATGGGCGCCCCGGAAGGAACCATCTCCCCCAATGACGACCAGGCCGTTGACGCCCAGATTTTTCAAATTGTTATAGGCCTTCTTCCTGCCTTCGTGCTCAAAGAAGTCCTTGCAACGTGCGGTCTTGAGAATAGTACCGCCTCTTTGTATGATATTCGCTACACTGCGGGAATGCATGGGAACGATGTCATTCTCGATCATTCCTGCGTAGCCACGCATGATACCAAATACTTCCAGTCCATTATAAATACCGGTACGAACAACGGCACGGATGGCTGCATTCATTCCCGGAGCGTCGCCGCCGGAAGTGAGCACACCAATTTTTGTGACTTTGCTTTCCATCTACGATTTGCTTCTCTTGATTTTTAAAAAACCTTTAATTAATGGCAAGATTTGTTGAATAATTTCTACCTTAACTTAAAAGAAGTCTCAAAAATAAGCATTTGGATTGATACAACAACAACTAACAACAACTATTAAACAGTTATGGAATTTGGGAAGGTGCAAGATCCGAATCATATTAACTTTTTGTTGCCTCCGGACCATCCAATGACGGATGAATTATTGAAAGAATTATCAACCCATCCGAAGGACGAGCTACGGATCCATGTCGGCGCCACCCGCTGGAGGATCAAAGAATGGGTTGGGACTGTCTACCCCAAAAAGACAAAAGAAAAGGATTTTTTAACCCAATATGTACGACAGTTCAATACCATCGAACTAAACGCTATGTGGTACAACCTGCAGCCAATCGAGGTGATCGAAAAATGGGCAGGTCTGGCGGACAAGGGCTTCCGGTACTGTCCTAAATTCTCCAATACCATCAGTCATGAGCTGCAGCTACATGGTGCGGAAAAGGACACCGGTCTTTTCATCGATCATATGCGGCATTTTGGCGAGACCCTTGGCGCTTCTTTTTTACAACTGTCAGATGGCTTTGGCCCCGACAGGACTGCCTTGCTGCACAGCTATCTCCGACGTCTTCCCCGTGATTTCCGTACCTGCGTGGAGCTGAGACAGGAGAGCTGGTTTGAGCGCAAAGGACATCAATCAACCTGGGATACTTTCCGGGAGCTGGGTATTGGTGCTGTTATTACCGACACATCTGGTAGAAGGGATGTGATGCATATGCGGCTGACGGCGCCCGTGGCCTTTATCCGGTGGGTATCCAACAGCGGGCACTCGACCGATCATCTCCGTATCGATGCATGGGCAGAGCGCATTGGCGATTGGGTAAAAAGAGGACTGCGGGAAGTTTATTTTTTTGTGCATAGTCATGACGAGACCTATACACCGCCGCTGGTGGCCTATGTCATCGACCAGCTGAACAAAACATGCAGAACAAACCTGCAGCCGCCAAAGATGCATCATGAGGATGAAGCCAGGCCGTTAACGCTTTTTTAGCTGGCCCCAATCGGTGCTCGTCTAATTCAGGGCCGGCAGATGCACTTCCGCCATCATACACCGGGCGCTGCCGCCGCCATTGGTCTCGATCGTGGTCAGTGGCGCATGAATGATCCGATTGTACGACTGCAATCTTTCTATCTGGTCTTTATCGAGTGACTGGTAAGCCTGTGTGGACATGACCAGCAGCTTTTCCTCATGCGCATTGTGCACCTGCAGCATATTGCCGGCAAAATGATCCATCTGATCGAGGGTGATGGAAATGATCTCTTTACCCGTGCTCTGGATGGTAGCCTCCAAATGCTCGCGCTGAAAGGACTCCGGCATGCTGTCCAAACATATGACCACATACCTGTCGGCCACGCACATCATGACATTTGTGTGGTAGATGCGTCTGTTGGACCTGTCCACAGCCAAGAACACTTCCGGCTGGTATCCCATCTTTATACAAAAATCTTCTAATACCTGTCTGTCCGTTCGTGGTGAAAGACAGGCATAGGCAATGCGATGATCCCTGTCCAGGACCATGCTTCCTGTTCCTTCCAGAAAGAGAGATTCTTTCTCATACGAGCTGAGATCTATTGTAGCGTCTACCCTGAACCTTTTTTCCACCTGCCGCAGGACAGCGGGCTTGCGTTCCAGCCGGCGATTGGCTGCATACATCGGATACAGGCATACGATGCCTTCCTGGTGAAAGGATACCCAGTTGTTGGGAAAAATGCTGTCCGGCGTGTAAGGCTCGGAGGTATCATCCACCACCGTCACCTCTACACCATTGTCGCGAAGGACCTTTACAAATCCTTCGAATTCGGCCAGGGCCTTCTCCTGGGTATCGTTGTCGCTGACGGACGACTGAAATGCGTTGTTCACGGCCGTCTCCGCATTGAAGCTGAAATTGACGGGCCGTATCATTAGTATATGGGATGTAGTTTGCATAGTCATATATCTTCTCTATGTAACGGCATGCTCATGCAATGGAATCCGCCGCGGGCCCTGGACAGCTCCGCGGAAGGCATCAGGATCAGGGTATTCTCCATTTCGTCCGGATTGACGAGGCCCTTCTCCAGTGCGGTGATAAGCTCGTGGGCGTGGATCACGGTAAAGCCGTTTGTTCGGAACGCCTCCACTGTCTTGTCATTCCTGTCATAGCCCAATACGACGCCTTCTTTCAGGGCCAGCAGGTTGCAGGAGTCTGTCCACTGCTCACGCGCGTCAAAAGGGAATTCGTTATTGCCCGAGTATAGGAAGCGGACCTTCTCCGTACATTCCAGATCATTCTTGCTGATGTCGGTGAGCAGGTCCTCCAGGTTGCCGAAGTATTCAGGATTGCCGGGGTCCTTTTTCCGGAACTGAATGATCTTCATCTTATCTTCCTTCTTGTTGTTTTCCAGTATCCACTGCACCGTATCTTCGTCCTCGTGCTTCACCGCTTAGCGCGAGAAATTGCCCAGCAATATCCATACATTCCGCTTGACCTGGGTAAAGATAGTGTCGATGTGCATATAGTCCCGCTTTTTCGGGATCTTGATAATGGTGATCTTTTTGACGACATTCTTTTCAAAAAGCACTTTGATGGCCTGGTGTGCGGCCTCCATGGATGTGCGCTCACTAACGCCAATGAGCACATGATCTTTGCTGACCACCATGACATCGCCTCCTTCCAGCGTGACTTTTTTGTCGTCGCCCTCGCGGGGGAGAAGAAAATGGTGATGCGTATCCGCCAGCTCGATGATCTTGTCCTGGTATTCCGCGAAAAGGGGATGATTGAAAAAGATGTACTTGGCCAAAAGAGCTTCCCGGGTACGGGCCTTTTTAGCAGGCTTGTTTAGCAATACATAGTTGTTGATAACAATGCCGATGTCGCGTGTAAAGATGAAATTGGGGATAGGAGCGAACAACATCCGGTCGTCCGTCATGGTGCCGCTGATAAAGGTCTTTGCCAGGTCCACGGGAGACAGCTGCTGCAGGTCCTTTTGCGTGTCGTAGGAACAGCCCTCGATGGCGCAGACGGAAGCCACCAGCTTCAGCTTTATCTCATGGTCCATCAGGATGTCGGCCAGCAGCCACTGCAGCTCCACTACCTTGTCGCTGCGGAAGAACCGGTCGTTGCCGGGTTTGTAAAAGGCCCGCTTATTGCGCTCGTCATCTATCTCCGTCAGCCTGCCCCTGATCTTTTCAGGGTCCAGGAAATAAAGCAGGATCTTGGTATAGTAGTCGTACTCCTTTCGGCGGATAGTGTCCAGATGAACGATGTCCTCGAACAACCAGTCCTGGGCCTTCGATGGAACCACCTTGCCCAGCCCGCTGTCGGGACTGTGCACCAGGAGCCGTCGCAGTATCCCGATCTCGGACGATACGGATACTTGTATTTTAGGGTAATGATATTTAGGCATAAGAGTAAATGCTTACATTTGGGAAGAGGCTTTATGCCAATAAAGGTACGTATTTGCGCTAACCCCGCGCCCTCTTTTGTCGGACTGGCATTTTAAATGTAGGTTTCTCTTGTATTAATGTCTTTTCAATTGCGAAGAGGAACCTGGCCTGCGATGTGCTTGGAGCTTGCAGCAAATCCGGCCATTCAACTGTTCTTTGTGGATTAAGCATAATTAATGTAGGTTTGGGAAAATAAAAACAGGAATGACAAAAATCACCGAAGACGCGATTGACGCCGTCAATCACCGGATCCAACATATGGACGAAGACCAGATCGGAAAGATATGGGATGAGTTCGCAAAGGAGCAGCCTGCCCTGGTGGGATATGTGCTGGGTGAGAGCAGGGAGCTGAAAGTAGCGGATGCCCGGGAGGACGTGGCGTATATTCTAACCATCATATTATTGTCCTTTCGCCAGCTGCAGCAAAATATTCCTGCCGTGACGGAGGAGGAGTTTGAAAGATCGTTCAACGCCGAATTTGAGGAGATGGAAGAGGTATTCCATGATGGGTTCGACGAGACCGATGCCATGGCGATCATGGATTCTTTTTGCCAGCCCGAGCTATTACAATTCGTAGCCGCCATCATTTACAACGACGGGGACGAGGATATCAGCAATTTTACGGAAGAAGAGGCGGGCCTGTTCATCGTCATCTTCAAGACAGTGATCGCTCTTTTGCATGATAAGATAGGCAGACAGCCCCGCATTATTGATCCCCGGTAGAGCAATTCCGTCGCCCTCATAGCTTCCAGACCGCTGAAAGCGGTTCGACCGAAGGTCCGACATTAGCCCATTGCGGGGAAAGGGCTAAAATTTCTAAATGCACTTTTCCCGCACAAAAATTGCCCAAAAAAACTACCAACTGTTAGTTTGCTAAACAACTTTCTTTTATTTTTGAGAATAAAAGCAACCTTCGTATGCATTTTCAGCTATCGGAAGAACATTTGATGATACAAAAGGCCGCCAGGGATTTTGCCCGCACCGAATGCCTCCCCGGCGTCATCGAAAGGGATGAACATCAGCGCTTTCCAAAGGAACAGGTCTACAAGCTGGCGGAGCTGGGCTTTATGGGTATGATGGTGGACCCTCGATATGGGGGGGCGGGAATGGATACGATGAGCTATGTCCTGGCGATGGAAGAGATCAGCAAGATAGATGCCAGCGCCAGTGTATGTATGAGCGTCAATAACAGCCTGGTTTGCTGGGGGCTTGAAGAATATGGTACCGAAGAGCAAAAACAGCAATACCTCGTCCCCCTTGCCCACGGCCGGAAGGATGGGCAGCTGTACATCGGAGCTTTTTTGCTAAGCGAACCCGAGGCGGGCAGCGACGCCACTTCACAGCGGACCACAGCGGAAGACAAGGGAGATCATTACCTGCTCAACGGGACCAAGAACTGGATCACCAATGGCGGCTCTGCTTCCGTCTATCTTGTAATGGCGCAGACGGATGCCTCCAAAGGCAGTCATGGCATCAATGCTTTTATCGTGGAAAAGAGCTCTCCAGGGGTCGCCGTGGGAGCCAAGGAAAATAAATTAGGTATCCGGGGCAGCGACACGCACAGCATCCAGTTCACGGATGTAAAAGTGCCAAAGCGCAACAGGATAGGGGAGGATGGCTTTGGGTTCAAGTTTGCCATGAAGACGCTTGCCGGAGGGCGCATTGGTATTGCCTCCCAGGCTTTGGGTATTGCCAGCGGCGCCTATGAGCTGGCCGTAAACTATTCCAAAGAGAGAAAGGCTTTTGGCAAGGAGATCATGCATCACCAGGCCATCCAGTTCAAGCTGGCGGATATGGCTACCCGCATCGAGGCGGCCCGTCTGCTTTGTTTGCGCGCTGCCTGGGAAAAGGACAATCACCTGGACTATGCGCTCAGCTCCTCCATGGCGAAAGTTTATGCTTCCGAGACGGCCATGTGGACGGCTACCGAAGCCGTGCAGGTGCACGGAGGATACGGATATGTCAAGGAATATCATGTGGAGCGATTGATGCGGGACGCAAAGATCACGCAGATATATGAAGGCACCAGCGAAGTGCAGCGCATCGTCATCGGGCGGACCATACTTTCCGGCCCCCGGGCCTCCTAAAAAAGTAACCCGTAATCCGGAAAGATTTAATGATGTGGCCTTCGGCCAACGAGCCTGTGGCTCGTTCTGGAAGTAGTACCCTTTTAGTACCTTTGTCCTATGATGGACAGGGACGATCTGCAGGCTATCTATAAGAACATTCGGACCGAGCTGGGCGCCGGCATAGAGCTGGTGGCCGTCTCCAAGACAAAACCCGTGGAAGCTATCAGGGAACTGTATGGATTGGGGCAGCGGGATTTCGGGGAGAATTATGTACAGGAGCTGGTGGACAAACAGCCGCAGCTGCCGGACGACATACGCTGGCATTTCATAGGACATCTTCAGTCCAATAAAGTAAAATACATTGCTTCTTTTGTGCATTTGATCCATGGCGTGGACAGCATCCGGCTGTTGCGGGAGATCGACAAGCAGGCCGCCCGTCATGACAGGATCATCGGATGCCTTTTGCAGGTGCATATCGCCAGGGAAGAAACAAAGTTCGGGCTGGACGCCGCCGAGCTGGAGGAATTGATGCACACCGTCCGCGCAGAGCCGCATGCATTCAAGCATATTCGTCTCCGTGGATTGATGGGAATGGCATCTTTCACGGAGGATGAGACAAAGATCCGGGAAGAGTTCAAAGGATTAAAGGCGCTTTTTGACAAGCATTTTGGGCAGGCGGAAGCTTCACCCGACCAGCATTTTTACCTCTCCATGGGGATGAGCGGGGACTATAAGATCGCCATCCGGGAGGGCAGCACTATGGTAAGGATCGGCAGCCTGCTGTTCGGGAAAAGATCGTAAATTCGCAGCTGGCGACACAGTCGCCAGGGCCGAAGGCCAATTATTAGAAAATAAAAAATCTGCGCCATAGGGTTAAATTTGCGGTAAGCCTGTGGCGCAGTGAAATTTTTTATGAACGAGATCAAAAAAGAAGAAGAAAAGTCCCTTAATTTCCTGGAAGAGATCGTCGAGAATGACCTGGAGGCGGGTAGGACCAAGACTGTCCTGACGCGATTCCCCCCGGAGCCTAACGGCTATCTGCACATCGGTCATAGCAAATCCATCTGTCTCAATTTCGGACTTGCCCAGAAGTATGGGGGTAAGACCAATCTTCGTTTTGACGATACCAACCCTGTAACGGAGGACACCGAATATGTGGATAGCATCAAGGAAGATATCCGCTGGCTTGGCTATGAATGGGCCAATGAGCTTTATGCCTCCGACTATTTCGAACAGCTATATCAGTTTGCCATCACTCTTATAAAGAAAGGGCTGGCGTATGTGGACGACAGTACCAGCGAGCAGATAGCACAGCAGAAGGGCACCCCGACGGAGCCCGGAAAGGACAGCCCTTATCGCAACCGCAGCGTGGAGGAGAACCTGCAGCTGTTTGACGAAATGCGGGCGGGCAAATACAAGGACGGGGAAAAGGTATTACGGGCTAAGATCGATATGAGCTCGCCGAATATGCACATGCGAGACCCTATCCTCTACAGGATCAAGCATGCCCATCATCATCGTACGGGGGACAGCTGGGTTATCTACCCCATGTATGATTTTGCACATGGACAGAGCGACTCCATCGAGCATATCACACATTCTATCTGTACAATGGAATTCGTTCCTCACCGCCCCCTGTATGATTGGCTCATCGACAAGCTGGAGATATTCCCGTCCCATCAATATGAATTTGCCCGGCTGAATCTCAGCTATACCGTAATGAGCAAGCGGAAACTGCTGCAGCTGGTGAATGACAACCATGTGACGGGGTGGGATGACCCCCGTATGCCCACCATCTCAGGATTGAGAAGAAGAGGGTATACCCCCGAGAGCATTCGCATGTTCGCCGAAAAGATCGGGGTGCAGAAAAGGGATAACCTTATCGAAGTAGGGCTGCTGGAATCTTGCGTTCGGGAACACCTGAATAAGATCGCTCTTCGCCGGATGGTGGTCTTTGATCCTATAAAGGTCGTGCTGACGAATTACCCCGAAGGAGTCGAGATGGTAAAGAGCGAGGACAATCCGGAGGATCCGGATACCACCCACCGGGAGATCCCCTTTAGCCGGGAACTATACATTGAACGGGAAGATTTTATGGAAAATCCGCCAAAGAAATTCTTCCGCCTGAGCCCCGGACAGAAAGTACGTCTGAAGAGCGCCTATATCATCCAATGCGATGAAGTGATCAAGGACGAGGCGGGGAATATCCAGGAACTGCGCTGCTCTTATCTTCCTGGCACTAAGAGTGGTGGGGAGAATGCCAATATGAAGGTACAGGCCACCATTCACTGGGTCAGCATTCCTCATGCCATCACGGCAGAGGTAAGGCTGTACGACCGGCTGTTCAAGGTAGAGAACCCGGCCAGCGAAGAAGGGGATTTTAAAGATTATATCAACCCCGATTCGTTGCAGGTGCTGCCCGCCGTCTATGCGGAGCCGGCGCTGAAGAACGCTAAATTCGACGAACGATACCAGTTCCTGCGGAAGGGCTATTTTTCCCTGGACAAGGACAGCTCGGAGGAAAAAATGATATTCAATCGCACGGTCACCCTACGGGATACCTGGGCGAAAGAACAAAAGAAAGGTTAAGTAAAAAAAGCGCCTAACGGCGCTTTTTTTATTGTTGTCTTCGCTGTGGTCTGTTATCCTGCATCCACTGTTGATATTTCTTATAAAGATCGTCTCCCAGCACTGCCTGTATCCTTTTGTTACGCTCTTCGTTCAACGGCTGTATCTTCGCCATTTTGTCCTCTCTGCTGAGGGACTGATCCATAAAGATCTCCCGCATTTTGGGCTGGAATTCCTTTTGAATGGCAGTCAATGAGTCCACCTGCACAGGAGTGAGCTTCAGATCTTCCGTCATTTTTTTCATCATAGCCTCTTGTCGCTGACGCATGGCAGCCGTATCCCCTCGCTGTGCATAGGTCGAGGAAAAGGATAACAGGCCGATGACCAGGGCGGCTGGGGCGATCATTCTTTTTAAGTTCATGATTGTGAGTTTTATTATAAACTATAGACTACAAATTTGTACCAAATTAAAGGACCCCGGTTCTGTTTTATGTAGGCGGCAACCTGCCTGGACCCTCGTCGGCGAACAATTGTTTTTTTGGCGTGAATAATCCGCCGTTTTGGTATCAATTTTGCGTCAAAAGCCCATCCCCCTCCAATGCCCCACCGCAGGAATTAGTTAACTAATTTGTATAAATAATTGTACGCCAACATGAAAGGAAATTTACTTAAAATTTTCCAACATGCATCTACTGACCGTCAGCTTTTATGAATTTGGGCAATTCCTGCGTATCCTGCTTTGGATATTCCTGCCTTTGTTCATTATCGTGTTGCTCATTACTACCTATATACATTACCGGAGGGCGAACAGGAACGCCGGTGTGATCGTGGAAACTGAGGGGCTGTTACTAGCGGTGGACCCCGGAGCTGCGGCCTTTTCGGACCAGCCAGTCCGGGAGGGTGAAACACCGGTGTCCGAGGTTGCGCGGGCCGAAAACTCGTTGTCGGAAGGACAGACATTAATGGGACAGCCGGATGGAGACAACCTTTATAAAGGGCTTTTATGGATGAAACAGAAGTTCGAGGACTACCGGGAACAGACAGATCAGCGGATGGGAACGTTAAAGGAGCAGCTGGAGCAACGGACCGCTGTTACGCAGCAATTGAAGGAGGAGCTGGCGCAGGCAAAGGAAAAGATCGCCGAGCTGACGGGCAAGCTGGAAAGCAATATGAACCTGCTGATGAACATACATAAAGAGCTGGATAGATCTCTGAATATTGAGAAGGCTTTGCCTGCTGCAACGCCCGAAGCCGCCAGTGGCGGCCTGAGCTTGGGGGAATAAGGGAGGAAGGTTATTCATTTTCCAGCCGTACGACGATGGGTTGTCCCTTATAGGAATTGACTTTTCGTCCGTTTTGAATGGCCGGGGTCCACTTGCCACTTTTTTTGATGACGCGCACGGCCTCTGCCTTTAGCTCATCCGGTCCGCTGATGGCTTCTACATCACTGACATTACCCTCCTTGTCGACGATGAACTTGACGATGACGGTGCCGCTGACTTCATCGGTGACCCTGAAATTCTTGATCAGAAACCTTTTCCATGATTCAAACCCGCCGGGATAGGAAGATTCAATCTCGACGGTCTCATAGACCTTGATGTCCTCCTCGGGCCGCTTTGGCTGCTCGATCACATTCCCGGCCGCACCATTCCCGGAGGCAGTGGGTACGAAATTGTCCGAAAGATCACCGTCCCTTGTCACGGTGCTGATCTGAACATGATCCATGGCGTCATTGGGCGGCGGCACATCCTCCGGCTTGACCTGCTGGTCAGGTACGATGCGGATAGTGGCTGATTTGATCGTAGCGACCTGCGGCTGCGGTTTGGGAACAGGAGGCGGCGGCACGACAGGCTGTTCGTGTACAGCTTTCGTAAGAGTAACATCGTCCACTGTTGGCGGGGCGATCTTCGACGGTTGCGATTTTCCCGCCCATGTATAACCGCCGATGAGCAGCAGACAGATGGAAGCCATACCTGCCAGCGCTTTGGCAAGCCTTCTGTTGTAGGTCTTCCGCAGATCGTATGCGCCATAGTCCTTGTTGCGGCCCTCGAATAGTATGTCGAGTAGGTCCGCCCGTGAAATTTCCTGGATTTGCATAATGAAGTGTTTTCTGTTGAGACGGTTCGATGGATCATTTCCACAGCGCTCGTATGAGTATTTTTCTTTATGGAAAAAAATATTCATTGCATCGACGGATTTTCAATTACTGTAAGGACACTGCTTCATCTCACAAGCGCCGGACCCTGCCAGCTCAGCATCTGGTCACAGGATGGCAAGCCCCTGGCAAGGTAGCTGATCAATGTGCAGGCGGGGGATGTTCAGTCGGATATTGCGTTCAGCTGTCCGCATGGTGTGTATATATTGACTATCGCCGGAGTGAATGGCAATAGCAGCCGCAAGTTCGTGTTCTAAGCCTTATTTGTATTCCCCAAAAACTTCCCGCAAGGTATCGGCGATTTCGCCCAGCGTGCAGAAATTCTCGACTGCCTCGACGACGACGGGCATGATATTCTCTCCCGATGCCGCTTTATCGTTGAGATCCTGGAGTATGGTGTCACAACGGGCCGGATCCCTTCTCTTACGCAGAGAGGCCAGCTTCTCCATCTGTATCTGACGGATGGAATCGTCCACTCGGAACACAGGTATGGAACCCGTCTCTTCCACCTGGAACTTATTTACCCCCACGATGATCTTTTCTCCCGTCTCGATCTGCCGCTGGTATTCGTAGGCGCTCCGGGCGATCTCTTCCTGGATAAAGCCCTGTTCGATGGCGCTGACGCTGCCGCCCATTGCGTCTATCTGCCGCATCAGCGTCCAGGCTTCCTCTTCCACCTCATGCGTGAGAGACTCTACAAAATAGCTGCCCGCCAATGGGTCGGCCGTATCGGGCGCGCCGGATTCATAGGCCACGATTTGTTGCGTTCGTAACGCGATCCTGGCCGCCTGTTCCGTAGGCAGACTGAGCGCTTCGTCATATCCGTTGGTATGCAGGGACTGTGTTCCTCCCAGCACTGCCGCCAGGGTCTGCACTGTCACCCGGCTGATATTGTTCATAGGCTGCTGCGCCGTCAGCGTGCTGCCGCCTGTCTGGGTATGGAAGCGAAGCTTCATGGCCCCCGGGTCCGTAGCGCCCAGGTCTTTCATAATGGTGGCCCACATCTTCCGGGCGGCCCTGAACTTGGCCACCTCTTCAAAAAGATTGTTGTGCGCATTGAAGAAGAAGGAGAGCCTTTTGCCAAACACGTTTATATCGAGCCCTTTTGCCATGGCTGCCTGCACATAGGCCTTCCCGTTGCTGAGAGTAAAAGCTATTTCCTGCACCGCCGTGCTTCCCGCCTCGCGGATATGATAGCCCGAGATGGAGATGGTGTTCCATCTGGGCAGCTCATGGCTGCACCATTCAAAGATATCGGTGATGATACGCATGCTGGGCTTTGGAGGATAGATATAGGTACCCCTTGCCGCATATTCTTTAAGGATGTCATTTTGAATGGTGCCCGAGATCTTTTTCAGGTCGGCGCCCTGCTGTTTGGCCAGGGCCGTGTAGAAAGCCAGCAGGATATAACCCGTGGCATTGATGGTCATGGAAGTGGAGACATCCTCCAGCCGGATGCCTTTGAACAGGGTCTGCATATCCTCGATCGAGTCGATGGCTACGCCTGTCTTGCCTACTTCGCCTTCCGCCAGCGGGTGATCGCTGTCATAGCCGATCTGCGTGGGCAGGTCAAAAGCCACGCTCAGTCCCATGACACCCTGGCTCAGCAGGTAATGATAGCGCTCATTGCTTTCTTCCGCGGTGCTGAAGCCGGCGTACTGACGCATGGTCCAGAGCTTGCCGCGGTACATATCCGGCTGTACGCCTCGTGTATAGGGGAATTCACCTGGAAGAGTGTTGTCGGTCGTCGATACATCAGCTTTAGTATACACTTCCTTTACTTCGATACCACTATCAGTATGTAGTTTTGTGTCAGCCATAGTCAATTGATGTATTTGACATTAAGATTGATGATCTCTTTTCCAAAGATGGTAAATATGTCTCCGGGTTTTTCAAAAGCCCTGTATAAATAATTGAGGTCTCCTTTGTCTCTACCAATGCTTCCACTAAAACCAACCCTTTTTTTGCTGCTCAAGATCTGCTCCCGTAAATAATTTGAACCATACATTATTACCCATCAGCCTTTTGAGAAGCCACTTCTTTCCCCCAGGAAATTTTATTAATATCCACCCCAGTATACAAGCAAATATCGTTTCAATCAGTGTATATTCAAGAAAGGATAAAAGTTTATGCTGGAACGCCTTGTTTGAGCTTTCTGCCAATACATTTTGTTTGCCTGCGAATATATTTAACAGAAGGTTATAGTCAATATTTGCTCCGGCCAAAGACATAATTAATAGAGACCCGGAATGCAGTACGATGGGAATAATGGTGCTGCCCCTACATGATCTTCTTCGCCTCATAGCTCAGCGCATCCGAAACAATATTCTGCAAAGAAGCCTTCGGATTTTGCACCAGCAGGTCCAGGATATGCTTATTCAGATCATGACCCGTGGCTTCCGGTGGAAGGAAAGATGCTATTTGATTGATAATGAGCAAATTCTGCTCTTTATAATTACGCACCGCATCCCAGGCTTCCGCCGACACATAGATCTGCTGCGTGATATTATGCTCGAACTCCTGCCGGATGGAATGGATGAGCAGGCTTTGCATTTCCCGGGCGCTGAGCTCGGGCTGCGCCACCCGTTGAATAAGATTCGGCAACGCAATGCGGTCAACAAGCAATATCAGCCGCTCGTAAGCCTGCAGCTGCAGCGGACGGGTAGCCACATCGTCTTTCCCACCACCCGCAGCCACCTGTTGCTGCGCCTGTTTGAGCTCTCTGCGTTGCTTGAGGAATAAAAAAACCAGCACGCCCGCCACCAGTATGGCAAAGGCAACGGCAATGATCAGCATGTTCGAATCCATTCAGCGAATTTTAGGGTGGCTAATGTCTGTCCCCTTCCAGCGGTTCCAGGATGGACAAAAATAACGAATGGGGCAACGCGATTATGCGGAATGCGTCTAAAACCTTAAAAATAAATCCAATGTCCTTTTAATCCATCCTCCTTGTTCCATTCCAGCGCAGGCGCAGGCATCTTAAAAGTGCGGTTCAGCTTGAGAAGCGTAACATCCAGCGGCGACAGGCCATTCGCGCGATAGAGGTCTGTATCGAATGTAAAGTAGAACTGACGGTAGCGTGAAAAGTTTGGAACGGGCTGGCCGTTGATCTCCGTAGGATTCTTTACGCCACCGATCATCCCTTCGGCCCCATAGCCTGCCGCCACATTCAGCCAGCTGGGAAAACCGCTGCTGGCAGGGAGGAAGCTCCCTATATTCACGGACAGCCAATAGGTCTGTCCATTGTAATCCTTCAGCATCCGTTGCGGCAGATTACGACCCAGCTCGCCCGGTGCGTAATGAGCAAACAGCGTATGGTGGTAAGAGTATTTCAAACTGATACGCTGCTGCCCCCACATGAGCTGCTGGCTTTCGAACAGCATACAGCCCGCCAGGTTGGCCAGCATATCTCCCCTGGAAAAACCCCATTTCACAGAATGACCGTCCATGATCTCCACCATGGTGAGGAATCCCAGGGCCGTCAGGGTCCCCGCCAGCGCCGCCACTCCCGGTTTCACACCTCCCCATCGAAGCAGGTCGCTTTGGATCGCGGCCACATTATAAGCCGTTGTCGCATGGCCCATCTTATCCATGTTGAGCCATTCGTTGTTGTCATTGAAGAAATGAAACTTGCTGCGGGGGAATTTTTTATACCAGAGATAGTTGAGCCCGATAGTGACCACGGTGCCGATGGCGGCCTCGGCAATGACCACCCCATTTACCCTGCCGGGATTATAGTTGGGAGAGGGCTTAAAGAAGTCCTGCGCCGTGACGGGATCTTTCATGAGCAGCAGTATCGCCAGGGAAAGGATAACTGGTTTTCCGGACATACTACAAATATAAGGCCCATCAATCATCCTCGTCCTTGAAGTGGGGGTCTTTTTTCAGCCCCAATGCTTTTAGACCCTTTCCATGCGGGCCGAAGTACTCTCTTGGAAAAGGCCTGTCGCCATATAGGGTAGACCATACATACCTGCTGAACAACAGGGCGTCCTTATCAATAAGGTCGGGCTTGGAGAAATCCATTCGCTGCGTGAGAGGAGCCAGCCGGGCGGTCGTCTTGTTTTTGATCATTGCCCTGGAAGGATTCATCTCGTTGATGGCGATAGAAGGGGTCAGACATGCATAAGCACGTGGATCAGGAGTTTCCTGGAAGCATTCGGTCATCAGAGGAGCGAGCGCCACCAGCTGATTCATGGGCCGTACCCCAAATATCTGGCAAATGGTATGCAGTACGGACGACTGGTTGTAAAAAGTGCTGATGATAGTATCCCTCCTTACATAAGGCCCGGCCAGCAGGCAAAAGCTCCGGTGTCCGTCCACATGGTCTGTCCCGCCCTGAGGATCGTCCTCATTGACGAATACGAGCATGTCTTTCCAGAAAGAGCTTTTTGACAGCGCTTCGATCACCCTCCCCGTGGCCAGATCATTATCCGCTACATAAGCCCGGGGAGTGGGGGTATGCTCGTTATACCCACTCGTATGATCATTCGGCAGATATACGATGATGAA
>Ga0157372_10000548_pt1 | contig 41389 bp, 40 predicted proteins | sample C55metaG_FD_115307 | JGI IMG/M metagenome (GOLD analysis project Ga0157372, IMG submission 115307) | Corn rhizosphere microbial communities from Kellogg Biological Station, Michigan, USA - C5-5 metaG | ecosystem: Host-associated > Plants > Roots > Rhizosphere > Soil | place: USA: Michigan...
GGGTCTGTTTTATATTTTTTGAAGATTTTTCAGAATCGCAGCCCTACCAAAAACCTCTAACAAACAAGTAGTTACAACTCATTTCAACTATAAATTTTTAAATACTAAAAGCCAGAGGAAAAACCTTTTATTGCAGGGCATTGGCTTTGATAAACTACAATTATTCCACCAGTCGCAGGTACTAATATTTTGTATATTAAGCTGTTGAACTCCATAAACTTCATGTACACCTATAAATATAAAGACCTGGCTTTAGCGTTATATGAAGCCCTTATTCCCGGCCTCTTTTTATGTAGATTGTTACGGAACATCCCGGGCAGTAAGCGGGAAAAGCAGGGATATTGATGGGATATATTAAAGTATGGGAGCCTTTACCGGCCTTGGAGCAAGATTTGGGGGTGAGCGGTAAGATGAATAGTAAATATTGATACCTCATCCATGATTGCAAGGTGCGAAAAATTCATCGACTTACATTACGAACTTGTAGCGCCCTCACCACCACGTCAGCGCTTTCTACTTATAATGACGTCGTAAAGAAGAGAATCCCTTTATAAGGCCGAATGATAAATCCCTTATGACATTGTATTATACCGTTGCCTCAGCAGGTACCACTCTCATTCTGCCGCGAACCGGTTTTTCCTTCTTCCGGGTACGGTTAAGCCACATCATAACGCCCGTTACCGGAAAAATAAGCGAAACCACCGTGATCAAAAAAGCTAAAACCTGGGTAGGCCAACCATAAATGGAGCCTGTATGAATTGGCTTGATAACCCCTCTGATGCGCTGACCAAGACTTTTATCAGCATATAAAACAACTCCGGTAATCTTACCGCTATACTGATCTATATAATAAGTATCGGTAGCCAGTTCAACAGAACCCTTTTTTAACACGTTAAAAGTGTAAACTGCTGCTGTATCGCGCGGATAACGGATAGTGTAATTTTCGACATCTGTTATTTTGTTGCCTAATGTGCTAACAGCAGCATCTGGCGAGATGGCGGTAATGCCCGGCTGATAAACCGAAAGCGGGGCTTTGAGATCTTCTTTGGCGACAACCTTTGAACCTGTAAGGAAAAACAAAGTGTTGTTTGCCCATTTAAAGGTCATTACCAAACCCGAGGCAGAAATGATGATCAAAAATATTGAGGTATAAAAACCTGTAACAATATGCAGGTCGTGTGTAAGGCGCTTGCCGCTTCCATCCCATTTTATTTTAAGCCGTTGCTTCATAATGGCTTTGGTTTTAGGCCACCAAAGTACCACACCTGTAATCAGTATTATCAGGAAAAACAGGGTTGAAATACTGATCACCCAGTCGCCTATACTATTCTTCCCGCCTAACAAAAAACGGTGAAACATTTCTACCGAGTACAGGAACGTCTGCCTGCGGTTAAACTGGTCAATTATTTGCCCGGTATATGGGTTTACAAAAGCAGTAAGGTTTGAACGCTCGACATCTTTCGGTTTAGCATCCTTTTTTGCATGCGCTCCGGCGTGCTTTTCTGTTTTAGGCGCATCCGCGGGTTTCTTTCCCTTTTTTTCGGGCACAATAAGTCCCACTTCTACCGCACGCGCAGGATCATCATAAACTATAACCGTTGTCAGCTTTGATTTAGGGATCTGTTTTAATACCCCTGCTGTTAAATCAGCCAGCGGCAACCTCTTTTCCTGCGGCTTTACGAAGTAGCGCTGAGGATAAAGCGCCTGCTGAATTTCCTTTTCAAAAACCAGCATTGTACCTGTTAAACACGAACAGAAAATAATCACCCCGGCTGCCAGGCTTAAATAAAGGTGTATGGTGCGGAAAAATGCTTTCATCGGTTGTTATAAGCATAAAAACCGGGTATGAAACATACCCGGTTAGTTTAATCAATTAAAATTTATAACTCAATGTGGTCAGGAACTGCCTTGGCGGTATAGGGTTAATGCTATAGTTTTCGTGCACATTGTAATTAAGCACGTTGCCAATATTAGAGATCTTACCAATGATAGAGATCTTTTTATAAGTATAACCTACCGAAGCATCAACCGTGGTAAAGCCCGGTACATTAACCAATCTTGATATAGTTTGGGTTTGGCCAACTGTATTGGCATTACCCGCGGTACGGTTGCCCAGGTAATAAACCGATGCACCTACCTTAAACCCTTTTAAATCGCCGGTATAAAAAGTGTAAAATACACTGGTGTTAGCGGTATGCTTTGGTGTATTTAATAGCGGCTGCCCTGCAATGTTGCTTCCAACTGCAGTACCTGTTTTGGTGTATTTGGCGTTGGTATAGCTATAGCCCGCCAATACATCCAAACCTTTTACCGGGTGACCCGCGATATCAAGCTCGACACCATCGCTTCTTGTTTCACCGCTTAGCACTTTGATATTGGTGTTGATATTAGGTGTAACCCCATCAGCCTGAAATGGCGCAGTTTGAGCCAGGTTATTATTTTTAATGCGGTAGGCCGTAATGTTTACCGACAAATTACCGTTCAGGAAATCGTTTTTAACGCCAACTTCATACTGGTCAATCAGCGAGGGATCAAGCGGGTTGTTATTTATATCAGTACCGGTATTAGTTACAAAAGAGTTGGAGTAACTTGCAAACAGGGCGGTATTGGCTATTGGCTTGTAAACTACACCCACACGTGGCGAAAATGCTTTATCTTCTTTACCTGCTGCCTGGGTTGCGGTAGCAAGTGTATTATAATTGCTAACCGATGTTGGTGATACATATTGATATGACCAGCGGATCCCGGCAAGTACTTTAACTTTTTCAGACAAACTAATAAGGTCATTAGCATAAGCGCCAAATCGATTGGTAGCCGTTAAAATGCTATAAAACGGGTTCATCTGCGGTTTATCGGTACGGAGCGTGTATTTATCCAGGTCGAAAATATTGATCTTATCATAAATAGCGTTTTGCACGGCGCCGTTTTGGTCAAGATAGCTTGATACTTTATTTACGGTAGCAACGTAGGTATAGGCATTATTACGATACCAATCTGCATCAACGCCGGCCAAAATATTATGCTTAATGACGCCGGTATTAAATTGGCCTGTAATATTAAATTGTCCTGTGTAATAATCTTCAAGCGTCCTGGCTCTGTTCAGGGTACGGCCCCAGTCGCCATTGGCATCTGGTAATACACGCTCGGTAGTTTGGTATGAACGGTTAAAATGTTGGTATGAAAAACCGCCGCTTAACTTCCAAAGGCTATTGAACTGATGGTTAATAGTTGCTGTGGCTGTAGTTTGTTTGGTATTACCGGTTGACCATGACGCGCCCAAATACCTGTTACGCGGAACTTTGGCAATAACGTTATTGATTTGACCGGTTCCGAAATCGGGGGTAAAATCATAGTTAAGGTAATCGCCTTCAACAATTAAAGTTGTTTTATCACTTATTTTGTACAGGAATGAAGGATTGATGTATTTTTTTTCTGATTTTACATTATCGCGGAAGCTTTTGGCATTTTCATAGGTACCATTTACGCGATATGCTAATTTGGAAGATATAGGGCCGTAAACGTCAAACGACGGACGGTAAAGATCATAGCTGCCGTAGGTCATTGATACCTGGCCGCCCTGCGTAAATAAAGGTTTTTTAGTTACCATATTCAGGATACCGCCGGGTGCAACGTTTCCGTATAATAACGCGGCACTGCCTTTCAATATTTCAACACGCTCCAGTGAACTGATTTCCGGCACAACGCCCGAGTTAACCCTGAACCCGTTTTTAAAAATGTTATTGCTTCCAAAATTATAACCACGGGCGCCAAATGTTTCCTGGGTATTGCCGCGGCCGCTATAAAGGTACACGCCGTTCACATTTTTGATAACATCGCTTAAACGCAATGACTGCTGCTGATCAAGCACATCGCGGCCTATTACAGTAACGCTTTGCGGCAAGTCCATTGGCGATACGTTCATTTTGCCGATGGTTAACTTTTTACGGTTGATAGTTTTTGTTGAAGAAACTACCACCTCATCTAACTGGGCCGAGCTTTCATTAAGTTTAAAGGATACTTCGGTTGTTTTATTTGCGAAAACTGTCACGGTTTGCTCTTCAGTTTTTGTACCAACATATGAAGTAACCAGGGTATATGTACCCGGTTTTACGTTATGGAAAGCAAATGATCCGTTATCGATTGTGGTGGTACTTTTATTTAATCCTTTAATGGCAACATTTACAAATGAAGCCGGCTTATCATCGCTGGTTTTAACAACACCGGTAATTTTGCCGTTATTGCCTTCGTCATCAGCTTTCAGAATTAGGGTATTTGAAAACAAGAATAAAATTAAAAGAGTGAGTATACGCAGAGAAGAGTAAAGGTTGCTTGCCATTTTATTTAGATTAAGTCTAATTAAGCGCAAAAGTATAAAAAGACTTTTTATCTGCAAGTTTTATTTATAATTAGTTTAAATAAGAAGAAGAAATATAAAACCCACGCAAACCGAAGTTGCGTGGGTTTTATTTGATGTGGAAAGTTCTAATTAAGCACTATTTGATTAGGGCCCAATACTTTAGCTATATGGCAATTACATCCACCTGAAATTTTAAACAGCGCTGTTTGGGTGGCACCTGTTTGGATATTGGTTACAGTAAGTTCTACGTCATCGCCCTCGGTCGAGAACTCGTTTTTATTATTATCTGTAGCGATGGTGTACAAATGCGGACCTACAGTTGTTGAAGGAGGCTCCGGGTTTCTTTTAGCTACTATGGTTTGTTTGGTACGTAAATTCACCACCTTTACATCTTTTCCAAACGCTATTTGGCCATCCTTATCAACAAAATTCACAATTAGCGATGCGAAACTCAGGGTGCACGCCTGGCTTGGACAGCCGGTTTGCTGATTATGTTTTTTACAGCCCAATAAGACTGAAGCTATCATAAAAAGGATGATGTATTTATACATGGCTGTAGGTTTAATTAATAGCCTTTACGACATCATGGTATAAAATGCGACAGCCCCATGTATTTTACATAGGGCTGTTGTGTTCTGGAAACAAAAGCTGCAAATATCTTACAGGTATCTATCGGCGTTTGCTTTCTAAGTACTTATTAGAGAAAGCTCCCGCAACTCTCTCATCTTTGTCATCATAAATAGCCCAATCCTCTACATCTTTTACATTTACTGATACGCTATCACCCATATGGATATTTTTTACATCTATGGCCGAATCAATAAATGTACCGTTAAACCTATTTGATTTATATTCGAGGATTTGCGACCACATATGCTCATGGGTATCTCCCTCTTTAAAATCTGATTTTATAACAAACCTGAATCCTTCAGTCTTTTTAGCTAATGCTTCAATAAATTGAGACATGTGTTTCTGAGCAGTATCCTTCAAAGCTAAAAAAGTTGGATCATCTTTTTTCAATATAACACCAGGCTCCATCTTGCTTTTTCCACCTTTGCAGCCAGCGCAGATCGTTATACATAATAAACAGATATAGATACCTCGCTTCATACTATTCAACAACCCTAACCTTTAAATAACTCGGATTAGCTTTTGAGGTGTAAACTTTATGCGTAGCCTTTTTAAAATCGGTATCTTTTGCCTTCATAATATCCTGAAACTGCTGTGTGTTCCTATCAATAAGCGGGAACCAGGTACTTTGTACCTGAACCATCATGCGGTGCCCTTTTTTGAAGGTGTGTAGCACATCCTGTAATTCAAAATTTACCGGCGTTACTTTTCCAGGCACAAAAGGTTCGGGCTTATCAAAACCGTTGCGGAACTTGCCGCGCATGGCCTCGCTGCGTACCATTTGCTGGTAGCCACTCAGGTACACCTCCTTGCCAGCCCATTTGGTATTTTTGGTAGAGTCGGGATAAACATCAATCACTTTAACCACCCAATCAGCATCTGTGCTGGTAGTTGATACTTTAAGATTGGCCCAGATATTACCTGCGATGGTTACATCCTTATCTAAAATATCAGTTTCGTAAGTAAGCACATCAGGGCGTTGCGATGCAAAACGTTGATCGGCGGTCATGTATTCGCGCTTCATATCCATATCAATACTATTGATGAAAGGCACCGGTTTGTTAGGGTCGGATATAAACTCATCAAAAGTATTTGCAACTGCTACAGGGGCTGCGAAAGACAACTTGCCACCGGGAAGCAGGTATAGATTTTTTTCTGTAGCTTCTTTTGGAGGCCAGGTGTTATAGGTTTTCCACTGATTAACACCGGTTTCAAACGTTGATACTGGCTTCAGGTCAAAGTCAGCAGTACCTTTTAAATAGTGGCTAAAAAAGGCGAACTCAATTTTTTCACGGTAGAAAGGGCCTGTAGGGCCGCCGAATCCCACATCGCCCAGGTGATCCCCGTCACCTCGTGCCCAGCCCCCGTGCACCCAAGGGCCCATGGTAAAGTAAACCGGGGTTTTAGGATTTTCTTTAACCAGCGTTTTATAGGTATTGATAGCTCCGTATAAATCTTCGGCATCGTACCAGCCGCCGGTTACCAGTACCGCTGTTTTTATATCATGCAAATGATAAAGCACATTACGGTCTTTCCAATGCTGATCGTAGTTAGGGTGATCAAGCATTTCGTTCCATAAACGGATAGTATCCTTATAGTATTTAGTGTTTGAATTTTTTACCGATCCCATCTTCAGGAAAAAGTCATACCCATCTTCGGTGCCTGCGTCAAAGCCTTTGCCACGGCGCTGGGTTGGTTTATCGTCCTGCCTGTTGGTAAAGCCCGGATAAAAACCAAAGTTTGCTACCAGCATAAAGGCACCGTTATGAAATGCGTCATCGCGATACAGGTCGGCAATTGGAGCCTGCGGCGATGCGGCTACCAGGGCAGGGTGACGGCTTAACAAAGCTGTTGTGGTATAAAAGCCCGGATACGAAATACCCCACACACCAACCTTGCCATTGTTATTGGGGATGTTTTTCAGTAACCAGTCGATAGTATCGTAAGTATCCGTGCCTTCATCAACATCTTTATTGGTTTTATGATCTTCCTTTTCGGGGGTCATTTCTTCGTAAATACCTTCACTCATCCAACGGCCACGTACATCCTGGTAAACAAAGATGTACCCGTCGTGAGCGAATAATGATGATGGCCCAAGGCTGCCTTTATACAGTTCTGTACCATAGGGCGCTACGCTATACGGGGTTCTGTCCATCATAAAAGGATATTTTTTTGACTGGTCCTTAGGTACATATACCGAGGTAAACAGTTTTTTACCATCCCTCATCGGAATCTGGTATTCATATTTCTGGTAATTGGCTTTAATATAATCAGCATCGGGCGCTTTGGGCTGCGCATACAGGCCTGATGCCGAAAGCAAAAGGCAGAAAATGAAAAGTAAATTTTTCTTCATAAAATTTTTGTCAGTCAATCAAATGTAGCCGAATAAAATAAAAAGGACAACTAACCATACGGCAATTTACAAAAAGCCTCTTTTTTGTTACAGAACAAAGGTTTTTGTTATAGTTAAAATTAAGTGTAATAAGCACCTTTATTAACCATAATAATATTTTTATAAAATAATAATTAAAACCTGTAGGCAATTATACACGTTTAATGGTCTATTACTTTGAACCAAATAATACCGGAGCGAGGACCTAAACGCCCGGTAGCCTAAAATATTTAAACAGTTTTTTTAAGAGATAGTGACTATCCCCCGGCTATGCCATGGGCCGCCTTTACGCAAACCAATTATGCTAAAACAATTTATCTTTTTATAACAATTTAACAAACAAACAATTATGAGAACAAACCTTAATCTGCCGTTTGCAAAAACGCTAACCGCCTTATTTGGCGTAGTCGTCCTCCTAACATCCGCCTGTAAAAAGGAAAAAGCGGCACTGCCTACTGATGCCGGCAACACTTCGTCAAAGTTAAGCACCAATGCCATAGGCGTGGCTGGGCCTAAGGGTGTTTGCTATGTGGAGGTAAATAATAATGATATCCGCAATGTGGGTAACTATACCCTTTCAACCGGGGAGCAGCTTTTTGATATTGCTATTATATTTGCGGCCAACATCAACTATGACACCGGCACGCAAAAAGCCGTGTTGTACTTTAACCCGCAGGTAACCAACGTACTCAACAATAAAGCCACTTATATTCAAAGCCTGCAGGCCAAAGGTATTAAGGTATTGTTATCTATTTTGGGCAATCACCAGGGCGCGGGGATCTCTAATTTTCCATCTCAGGCTGCCGCAAATGATTTTGCTCAGCAATTAAGCAACGCCGTTACCACTTACGGCCTGGACGGTATTGACTTTGACGATGAATATGCCGACTATGGCACCAATGGTACCGGTCAGCCAAACGACAGCTCATTTGTTTACCTCGTTACTGCCTTACGTAACCTGATGCCTACCAAAATAATTTCGTTTTACTTTTATGGCCCGGCTGCGTCGCGGCTGAGCTATAATGGTGTAACCGTGGGCTCAAAAGTTAACTATAGCTGGAACGCTATTTATGGCACTTATTCTGTTCCAAATGTTCCGGGATTAACCGCAGCCAACCTTGGCCCGGCCGCTATTGATATTCAAAGTACCAGTTCATCAACCGCGGCATCACTGGCAACCCAAACTGTAAATAACAATTATGGCATCTATCTGTATTACAATTTGCCTAATAGCGACGTACATACTTACCTTTCGAGTGTATCAAACGCGTTATACGGCAAGTCTACAGTATATACGGGAACCAGTACTACAGGGGTAACTTTTTACCAGGACATCAATTACGGTGGTACAGTAACGAGTGCCATACCTAAGGGCACTTATACCCTGGCACAATTGCAGGCTTATGGCTTTGTAGATAACTGGGCTTCGTCGGTAAAGATCCCAACTGGTTGGACAGTGACGATGTATGCAAACGATAACTCTACCGGTACATCCTGGACACGAACATCAAACACAGCTAATTTTACCGCCCTATTTCCAAATGCAAATGATGTGGTGACTTCGGTTAAAATTCAATAATAAAACAAAAGAGGCTGTATCATAAATCAAATTGATCACTCTGATGTCGTATACCTGTGAATTGAAATTTAGCTGATAATATTTATACAAAAAAAGGGGGGGGGTGACACATTTTTCGCACAATAAACACTTAAGTATCTGACTATAAGATATATAAGTAAACATTAACCCCGAATTGTGTTAACCCTGTCAACCCCCTTTTTGTCCTTAGGGCCAACCCAAAACTATATATATTGCTTAATCAAAAAAGAGGTTGTATCACGTACAGCCTCTTTATTTATATGTTTCGCAGCATTAAAAAATAATCCCCAAGGCTATCAGTACCACTATCTCTCACTTCCCAATTTAAAGCGCGATAAAATTGAACTGCTGCCACATTTTTAACAAGACATTTTAAACTAAGTGGAGTTGGATACGTTTGAAATGCCAAAGCAAGCAGCGCTTTACCAATACCCTTTCCTCTATATCTCGTATCAATATATAAATGATGAATAAAAGCGTCGGGACGCCAAACAGCCATAAATCCCGCTATCTGATCATCACATTCGGCTTCCCATACATCTTCGTCAAGCGTGTGAGCGTCAAAATCATTCAATGTAAACGAGGAACTGTCTATCCAGTAAAAAGTTTGTATCCGGCAAAGCAAATAAAGCTCCCGGAGCTTTTCGCGGTCTCCCTCTTGGAAACTTCGGATATGTAGATTGACTGATTTCAATACCTGCAAAATATTATTTATTAATCGTCTAACCTTTTGAAGGCCGAACATCTTAATCTTCAATCTTCTTATAAGCTTAGCGCTTTAAATCATTTTTGAATCCAATGAAAGGTAAAATCATATATTGTTTTTTCTCAATTCATCTGCCGCGTAATTTGCGGCCCTCGCCGTTAGGGCCATAAAAGTTAGTGAAGGATTTTGAGTACCGGTAGATGTCATACAAGCCCCGTCGGTCACAAATACATTGGGGCATGTATGCAACTGGTTCCATTTATTTAGCAATGAGTTTTTAGGGTCAGTTCCCATCCTTATCCCTCCTACTTCATGGATATCTAAACCAGGCGCTTGCCTACTATCGTTAGGAGCGATATTTTTACATCCCGCCTTATCAAGCATTTCGGCACCCTGCTGCAAAAAATCGTTCAGGGATTTTTTGTCGTTGTCATCATAATCTACAGAAACGGATAATAATGGTATTCCCCATTCATCTGTTCGGTCTTTACTCAGGCTCACCCTGTTTTCGGCCTTGGGAATGGTTTCGCCCTGCATCATCATGTACACATTCCAGTTTCCCGGTTCGGAGATATTTTCCTTATAGTTAGCGCCAATCTGGTCGCCGTCAACAGCGTGGCCCCAGCCACTCCTCGTGGCGGTATAAAAGGTCATGTAGCCCCTTAAAAAATCCGTTTCCTGTTTATAAACGTTTCTAAAATTAGGCATCATAACCGCAGCCGGTCTCCGGCCATAGTAATATGTATCCAGGTATCCATCAATGGTTGCTGTTAGCGATCCGCGATAATTATGAAATGCGATGTACCTGCCAAGCAAATCATTATCATTTCCTAAACCGTTTGGAAACCTGCCTGATTTTGAATTGAGTAAAATAAGATTAGAGTTTAACGTAGCAGCATTTACAAAAATAATGCGGGCATAATATTCGGTAACCGATTTAGTGTGTGCATCTATTACCCTAACGCCTGTTGCCTTTCCTTTTTTTTCGTCGTAAATAATTGAATGTACTACGGCATCGGGCCGGAGGGTAAGATTTCCCGTTTTAGCAGCCCATGGCAAGGTTGATGAATTAGAGCTAAAGTAGCCGCCAAACGGACAACCGCGCTCACATAAACTCCGGGCCTGACATTGCCCCCGGCCCTGTTGTAAATGAACTGGTTGGGGTTTGGTTAGATGTGCGCACCTGCCAATAATAACATGCCTGTCCTTGTATGCATCCATGATTCTTTTTTGAATGTGTTTTTCAACCACATTCATTTCCCAGGGGGGCAAAAACTCGCCATCGGGCAGCGTTTCCAGCCCGTCCCTGTTGCCGGCAATACCTGCAAACAGCTCTACATGGCTATACCAGGGTGCAATATCGTTGTAACTTACAGGCCACGCTGTTGCAAACCCATCCCTTGCCGGCCCTTCAAAATCAAACCTGCTCCAGCGCTGGGTTTGCCTCGCCCATAGCAATGATTTGCCGCCCACCTGATACCCACGGATCCAGTCGAACGGTTTTTCCTGAACATATGGATGCTCTTTATCTTTAACAAAAAAATGAGTTGTGGCCTCGCTAAAAGCATAACACTTTTCGGCAATCGGATTTTCGCTTTTTATGGTATTAGGTAAATGCCCGCGATGAGGGAAATCCCAGGGATTTTTAGTAGCTGTTGGATAGTCCCTCAAATGTGTAACATTCCGGCCACGTTCCAGTACCAATGTTTTCAGCCCTTTTTCGCACATCTCTTTGGCAGCCCATCCGCCGCTGATACCCGATCCAATCACAATGGCGTCAAACGTGTGTTGAGCCTCTCCTCCCGAATTAATGTTGATCATATTTCATAATTGGCTTAAACAACAATGCAAAACTCAATTTGAAGTTAAGATAATTATCAGGGAATAAATTGATCAGCAACGGATTTAAACAAAAAAAGCCCCGTTACCGGAGCTTTTTTGTGTGTTTTAATCCTTATTAGTCGTTGATTGCTTTTACACCTGGCAATTCTTTACCTTCCATGTATTCAAGCAAAGCACCGCCGCCGGTTGATACGTAGCTTACCTCATCGGTCATGCCAAATTTAGCTACAGCCGCAGCAGAGTCGCCACCACCAATCAGCGAGAAAGCTCCGTTTTCTGTCGCTTTAGCTACAGCTTCAGCAATTGCTTTGGTTCCGCCTAAAAATTTCTCCATTTCAAATACGCCCATCGGTCCGTTCCATAAAATGGTTTTTGATTCTTCAACTACTTTGCTGAATAAAGCAACAGTTTCAGGGCCAATATCAAGGCCCATCCAGTTGTCTTTTATTTCACCGGTTTTGGCAACATCAGTGTTAGCATCATTTGAAAATGCATCGGCAATGATGTTATCTAAAGGCAATAACAGGTTTACACCTTTTTCTTTAGCTTTTTGTCTTAGGCTGATTGCCAGATCAAGCTTGTCCATCTCAACCAGTGAGGTACCAATGTTACCACCATCAGCTTTAGCAAATGTATAAGCCATACCACCACCAATAATCAGGTTATCTACTTTTTCCAGCAGTTTTTCGATAAGCTCAATTTTATCCGATACTTTTGAACCTCCCATAATAGCTGTGAAAGGCTTTGGTGCGTTATTCAGGATCTTTTCGGCGTTGTTTAATTCGGCTGCCATCAGGTAACCAAAATATTTGGCATCAGGAAAAAACTGAGCGATGATAGCAGTTGAAGCGTGCGCGCGGTGAGCGGTACCAAAAGCATCGTTCACGTATACATCACCTAATTTCGAAAGCTTTTCTGCAAAGGCAACATCACCTTTTTCTTCTTCTTTATAAAAACGCAGGTTCTCTAATAATAAAACCTCGCCGTTACCAAGCGCTTTTGCTTTTTCAACAGCTTGCTCACCAATGCAATCATCAGCAAACTGAACCTGCTGACCAAGCAGATCAGACAAATGAGATACGATATGTTTTAATGAATATTTTTCTGTAGGACCATCTTTCGGTCTGCCTAGGTGCGACATCAGAATAACTTTACCGCCATCTTTCAATATTTTTTTTATGGTTGGCAAAGCTGCCGTCATACGGTTATCATCGGTAATATTATAATTTTCATCAAGAGGCACGTTAAAATCAACCCTGATGAGGGCTTTCTTACCTGCAAAACTAATTTGATCTACTGTTTTCATATATATTAAAGGGTCATTTGTTATGAACGGCCGCAAATTGAGCATTTTAATTCAAAATACTGAACGAAAAACGAAAAAAGCTGTTTTAATCGGCCAAAATTTCATCTTATTTTAACATACATTACATAATGAGGACCAATGCCCGGCACCTCAAATTCGGGCGAAACGACCTCAAAACCAAGGCTGTTATAAAAGTGCACTGCTTTTTTACGGGCATTGCACCACAGATAATCGGCCTTTTGCCCTCTCAGGCATACCAAAGCAAAGTTAACCAACTGATTGCCGAAGCCCTGCCCTCTATATTTTTCGATAGTGGCCATACCCCTGAGCTGGTATCCGGTACCGTTAAATTCGCCATAACTTTGCGGGTGAAATGAAGCAATACAAGCCAGCTCATCATTAACAAAATAGCCAAGGTGAAAATTGCCTTCATTATTATCTGATGGGAAACGGCATTCATCAAGGGTCAGCCTACCTTCGCGCAGTACCTCATTACGCACATGCAGCAGCTCATCAACTTTTATAAACTTGATCATACAGCAAAATTGAAAAAATTCATGGAACAGGAAATTTTAATTCCACTAAAATTAAAGCAGCAACGCTTATTTTGCGTATACCGGGAGCTACTCAAATTATACAGAAAATACCTTATGCTACCGCTTAGGCAGGCTGTTTTTTAAGTTCTGCTATTCGTACTACCAAATCGGCCAGCCGGCTGCTGTATCCCATTTCATTATCATACCAGCCAACAACTTTTACAAGGCCACCCACTATTGACGTTAGTTGGGCGTCAAAAATGCAGCTGTGCGGATTATCCAATATGTCGGTTGATACAACAGGATCTTCCGTATATTCCAGTACATTTTTCATTGGCCCGTTTGCAGCTTGTTTAAATGCTTCATTAATTTGAACTATGGTTGGTTGCTTTTTGAGGCTGCAGGTAAAATCAGTTAATGAACCATTAAGTACCGGCACACGAATCCCTGCTCCGCCCAAACGGCCGTCCAAATGAGGGAATATAGCTGTTATTGCTTTAGCAGCACCCGTAGTGGTGGGTATAATAGAGGCCGATGCGGCCCTTGCCCGCCTAAGATCTTTATGAGGTGCGTCATGCAGGCTTTGATCGCCGGTCATGGAGTGAACGGTGGTAATGTAACCATCAATGATACCCCAGTTTTCATCTAATAATTTTACCATTGCGGCAACATTATTAGTTGTACATGACGCGTTTGACAGCACAGAAGATTGTAGGTCAACCTCCCGGTCGTTTACGCCAAGCACTACAGTTGGTACATTTTTATCGGTTGATGGTGCAGATATGATAACCTGTCGTGCCCCGGCGGTTAAATGAGCCTCAGCACCAGTTTTGGAAGTGAATTTACCTGTAGACTCTATTACAATATCAATATCAAGCGTTTTCCAGGGCAGTTTAAGAGGGTCGCGCTCGGCAAATACCTGTATGTGGTTACCGTTAATAATAAGGCTGTTCTCGTCAAAACTCACCGTACCCTTAAACCCCCGATGAACAGAGTCATACTTAAATAAATGCGCGAGGGTTTGCGTATCGGTAAGATCATTTATAGCTACCACCCGTATTTCGGGATGCAATAAAATATTCCTTAAAAATATGCGGCCAATGCGGCCAAACCCGTTTATAGCTATCTTCATGGTATGCTGATAAATAAAGCATCAAAGTTAATGAAGATGGATGGTTAATTTGTTTATTTACGGTATTACTACTTGCAGGTTACAATTGGTTATTAGTCGCTAAAATTCCGGACTACCAGAGCTTCGTCTTTTTTTGAACGGATAAAATAAGTGATCATCCCGTTAAAGGATATCGACAATAAAAATATAAGGACAATAAGCCAGGAGTTATTTAAATTATTAAACACCAGTACCATTACTATCGAAACAAGGTTCAGGCATCCTAAAACAAAAGTCGTTTGCAAATGCGTTAAACCCATTTTTAACATACGGTGGTGGATATGGTTGCGGTCTGCATCAAAAGGGGATTTTTTATTTAAGATCCGGATAGTGAAAACCCTGAGTGTATCAAAAACAGGGCCTATAAGTATCGCTACGATTAATGCCGGTGCTGTATATATGAAAGGCAGTTTGACCGTCGAAACTTTACTTAACTCAATAAATTTAATAGCCATTACTGCCGATACCAGGCCAATGAGCATGGCGCCCGTATCGCCCATAAATATTTTAGCAGGAGTTATGTTAAAACGCAAAAAACCAACCACAGCCCCAACCATAGCAAGCGAAATTGCTGCAAGCTCGTACTGGTTCATATAAATAAAAAGCGCCGCAAAAGCGCTGTTGGCAATAATCCCTGTAGTTGCAGCCAGCCCATCAATACCATCAATAAGGTTAAACGAATTAATGATAAGCATAATAACAAGTATTGACAATATTACACTGGGAATATATGGCAACGCTGCAATATCAAACACCCCATACATGCTGCTGATCCGGATATCTCCGGGGATAACAAGTATGGCTGCAACCACAAACTGGATCATGAACTTAGTACTTGAATTAACCCCCGAAAGGTCATCCTTCAGCCCCATTGCAAACAAAATAATACATGCGGTAAGCAGGTAACTAATCGGCAACGATTTGTCGATAATACTGAATAACAAAACTGTAATAGTAAAGCTCACAAAAATAGCAACACCTCCTAAGCGGGGAATACCATGATCATGCTGTTTCCTGAAATGACCAACATCATCATATAAATGGCGGGCACGTGCAACATGTAAAATCGAAGGGATACATAATAATGTTATAAGGGTTGAAAATACAACTATCAGCACATTATAAACAAAATGATAAGAGCGTAGAAATTCAAGCATATGCTACAAATATGTTAGTGACCGGCTTATTCATTTATGAGTACTTATACGAAGCGCAACCCAAAAGGTTAACTAAAAATTAAAGAAATTGAAAAATCTTCCTTATGGGCTTCAACACAATTGCCAAAACAGGTAAAAACACTTTATTTTTACGCATTGCTTTCAAATCAAATGACCACGCCTTAAACCTGTTCATTAAATTGCTGTTGCTTATACCCCCTACCTGCATTTTAACCATAACTTTGTTAAGATAAAAGCTCCTTACCTGCCCTTTATGCAGAAACCTCGCCATTAATTCATAATCGCCTGCAGAACCGTATTCAAGACTGTAAAAGCCGTGTTTTTCAAACAAATATCGTTTACAGTAAAAGGTAGGATGTGGGGGCATAAAACCACGGTTAAAGGAATTTTTTCCACAAGCGTGACTTTTCCATTTACGGGTAATTTTCCCTGCAGAATTTATATAATCAAGGTTTCCGTAAATGATTTCTGTATCACTGTTTGAAAGAGCCTGTGCCACTGCTGATAAAACTTCCTGGTCTGCAAAAAAATCATCGGCATTAAGCATACCTATTATTTCGCCTGTTGCTAAACGGATCCCCTTATTAATTGCATCATAAATGCCTTGGTCAGGCTCAGATATCAAAACTTTGATGTGCGATTTATATTGGTTAATTATTTGCAGGGAATTATCTGTTGAGCCGCCATCAATTATAATATACTCAATGTTGTTGTAATTCTGGCCGATAACAGATTCGATACATCTTTTAATAGTATCCTGGGCATTGTAAACAACAGTGATAACCGAGATCTTCAACCTTGCAACTTTGGGAAAAATACAACGTATTAATACCCCGAAATTATGTAATTTTGACTTTGAAGCCTAATTATATTAAATATAACTTGGAACTTTATAGCTGAACATGCGCAACTATACATTTATCTGCCTGATAACCGGGATACTTTTTTTGTTAACCTCCTGCTCAAGCAAACAATATCAATATCTTTTTGAACAAAAGAATAATGTTACTGATACCATATCAAAAGCAAGCGATGTCGCAATAAGCCCGTACCGCATTAAAACACAGGACATACTGCAGATCAGGAACCTGCAAAGCATAAAATATATAGTAGATGAAGCGCCTTCCACTAATGCGGGAGGAGGGGGAGGAGGAGGCACTGCCGGACAAACGTTCCAGGTTGAAGACGACGGCACTGTTGCGCTGCCTGTTATTGGCCATGTAAAAGTTGCAGGCCTTACCAGGCCAGAAGCAGCAAAACAAATTGAGGGGCTTTACCGTACAAACCTGTTGAAAGACCCCATCATTGAACTAAAGATAATTAACCTAAAGGTTACCATGCTTGGCGAAATAAAAGGGCAGGGAAATTATACGTTAACAAAAGACAGGACCACTTTAGTTGAAATGATTGGAGAAGCAGGAGGCCTGACAGATAAGGCTAATGAAGCAAATGTAAAAATAATAAGAGGCGATCAAAAAAATCCCCAGGTTACTGAAATTAACCTGAGGGATATCCAATCAATAAATGATCCCCGTGCTATACTTCAAAGCGGAGATGTTATTTATATAGCACAAAACAAGCGCACCATACGCAATGATAAATTGCAAAACCTTTCAGTAATAACACAGCCGGTTTTACTGTTGCTTAATACTGCCTTAATTATTTTTACGCTTTCTCATCGGTAAATGGAAGAGTTAGAAAAAGTACAAAGAAAGCTGCCCAACCAGGAAATTGATTATTTTAAGATCGGCAAAATACTCCTCAGCCGCTGGTACTGGATATTGGCAGCCGTCGTTATTACATCAGCTATTTCGTACACTTATTTATGGTATACACCTAAAACATATGCCACCGGGGGAACGCTTAAGGTAGAAGAAAAAAAATCAGAGATTTCTGACATCATCAGTGTAATGACTACGCCCGAACGCGGCCCGTCAAAAATTCAAAGTATAACTTCGGTATTAACCAGCCGTACCCTCATCCTAACAGCAATAAAGGACCTCGACTATCGTATCAGCTTTTATATCTCGGGCAGGGTACGTACCTCCGAAACCTATCCGCAAAAACCTCTCGGTATTACTCTGGTAAAGTTTGATAGCCTTAATTTTTTCCATAGCCTGATAACTTTTAAGCCGATCAGTGCTCAAAACTTCAATCTTACCTATAGCATAAACGGTAAGGAGATTCAAAACAACTACAAATACGGCGATATTGTAACCATTGGCAATACCAGTTTCAGAATTAAATACCCGGGGTTAATTCCATCCAAAACAATTTATTTATTTAAGTTCAATATCCCCGAAGATTTTATCGGCCGGGTACAGGGTAATTTATATGCTGGCGAAACAGCAAAAAACTCAAATATAATTGCCATTCAGCAAACAGATTCCAATCCGCAGTTTGCAGCGGATGTACTTAATGCGATCATGAACAATTATGTGATTTTTGACCGGAACCAAAAGGCGCAGTCAGCTTCACAAATGATCGATTTCATTGACAGTCAGCTGGATTATCTGTCGACTGAAGTAAAAGGCTCTGAAAACTCGATAGAAAAATACAGGAAAAAATCCAAGATCCTTGACGTTACATCCGCATCAACTACTTCTGTAACCAAGGCAACCGAGCTTGAATCAAACAAATCGTTACTAAAAATACAATTAATAGCACTCGACCAGCTTAGCAGCGAAATAGCCAAGGAAAAAAACAATGTAACCTTAAACTTTAATGTAGGCAGCGCTAATCTACCCTCGTTAGAAGTTATGGTAAACCGCCTGGACAACCTGATTACAGAACGGGCAAGTTTATTAACTACCTATAATGCCGATTCACAGCCTATTCAAAACATTAACCAAAGCATTATTCAAATTAAAACCACCGCTTTAAACAATATAAAACAGATCCGGGCTGGCATTGGAAAAAACATTCAATATCTTGATAATCAACTTGGCCAGGTTAACTCAACTATAGCGGCACTGCCTGCCGCCCAGCGTGATATGGTAAGCCTACAGCGTGATTTTGATATTAATGATAAAGTATACTCTTTTCTGTCCGAAAAAAAACTTGAAGCCCAGATCAACCGTGCCGGAATTTTGCCAGGCGCAACTATTATTGAGCTGGCTCAGCCAAACTTTAATCCAGTTTCGCCCAATGAACATAATATCCACCGTACTGCTACTATATTAGGACTGGCTATAGGCCTGGGGCTTATCATTCTCATCAGGATATTAAACCCCTATATTTATGATAAGGAAACCATTGAAAGTCTAACCAGCATACCTATCCTGGGCGTTATCCGAAAATTTCCGTATGCCCTTGACGAAAGCAGCGAACAGATCCTTGCTGTTAGCAAACCCAAATCAATTTTTGCCGAATCGGTCCGTTCTGTACGTACTAACCTTAGTTTCCTTTCGTCAGAAAAAGCAAGCAAAGTTATTTGTATAACCTCCGAAGTAGCCGGCGAAGGCAAATCATTTGTTGCCGTAAATTTGTCAAGCACACTTTCACTTATTGATAAAAAAGTAATATTAATAGGAGCCGATTTACGTCGTTCAAGGCTGCATAAAACTTTTCATGTGGCCAATGATATTGGCTTGACCAATTACCTTGCACACCAAACTGAAATTGATGATATCATTCATCACTCTGAACAGGAAAACCTTGATTTTATAGTGTCGGGGCCCGTACCGCCTAACCCATCAGAGCTATTACACAGCAAAAGGATGAACGCTTTAATTGAAACACTTAAAACAATGTATGATATAGTGCTGATTGATACCGCTCCGATTGGACTGGTATCAGATGCTATCCCGCTTATCAGGATAAGTGATATCAATGTTTTTGTGATCCGGTCGGGCAAATCAAAATATTATGCCGCAACTGTGCCACAGCGCATAGCGCAGGAATATCACCTGGATAATACCGTGATAATTTTAAATGCGTTCGAAGAAGATTTGCTTCATTCAAGATATTACACCACCAAGTTTACCGGCGAAAATGCAGGCACACGATATTATTATTATTCAGATTACAGCGGCTACGAAGGCTCGGGCTATTATCTTGATGATGAAAAGAAAAAATGGTGGAATTTAAAACGATGGTTTAAATAAGCTTGTTTATCTAAAAAGATTGTTACTAAAATCAATATGGCAGTAAACAAATGGTACCCGGTTTACACCAACCCACGAGCCGAAAAAAAGGCATATGAAGCATTAATGAGCAAAGGCATTAATGTTTACCTGCCCCTGCACCGTCAGCTTAAACAATGGAGCGACCGCAGAAAATGGGTTGAGGAACCATTTTTAAAATCATACCTGTTTGTAAATATCGCTGAACAAGACCAGGCCGAAGTGTTAATGACCAAAGGCATTGCGCGGTTCCTTTATTTTTCGGGCAAGCCTGCTGTTATGCCTGATAAGCAGATCCATGAACTTAAATTACTCTTGGCAAGTCCATATGAACTGGAGGTAACAGAAGAAGACCTGCAACCGGGCGAGAAGATTATCATCCGGGCAGGTGCGCTAAAGGGCATGACAGGCGAAGTTGTATCACGCAGATCGCAAAAACAACTGATATTACGCCTGGAAAGTATTGGTTATTCCATTATCGTTAATGTTGCTGCATCGCTCATTGAGCGGTTTTAAAATAGAAGGAATTGTTTTGGACAACAGATAATATTTCATTATTTGCGCCGAAAATTCAATAAATAAACAGCTTGTGCCTTGAAACACAAGTGACTAATAGTTAATTAGTTATAAGATACAAATGTAACTTACGGGGCGAAGCTATGAAATTTAATGAACAATGTGCCGTATAGCAGGTATCGTTTCTGAAAAAATATCCCAAGACGAGATCAGGAACAGCATAAAATTAATGTGCCGTGCGTTACAGCATGGCGGGCCGGATGATGAGGGCGTATTTGAAGATGAAAAAGCCTGCCTTGTTTTCGGCCACCGCAGGTTATCAATTATTGACCTTGGCAGCAACGGGCATCAGCCTATGGCAGATGTGGGCCAAAATGCCTGGATCACCTTCAATGGCGAAATTTACAACTATCCTGAATTAAAACAGGAATTGCTGAGATCGGGAGCACAATTTAAATCAGGCACTGATACCGAAGTTATCCTCCAGGCCTATCTTAATTGGGGCACTGCAGCTTTTGAAAGGTTCAGAGGCATGTTTGCTTTTGCCTTGTATGATGTTGGCAAAGCCCTTACCTACCTTGTACGTGACACCACCGGTATAAAACCGCTATATTATTCGACTGTAAACAACGGGCTTTTTTTTGCATCTGAAGTACGGGCATTTAAACAATCGGGACTGAATATCGAAAAAGATCCAGACTGGCCAATAAGGCTATTGGCATTTGGCCATATTCCTGAACCCTATACCACATTAAAAAATGTATTTAGCTTGCCCAAAGGACATTTTTTATGTTGGGATCACCGGAGTGCAGATTATACTTTAAGCAAATATCACGTTGATGGTTTGCAAGATATAATAACTGATAAAAACGAAGCCCATCGGATAATCTACAATGCACTTAGCATGGGCGTGAAAAGGCAATTGATTGCCGATGCACCCATAGGTGTATTTTTAAGCGGGGGGATTGATTCAAGCCTGCTCACAATGCTGGCCAATCAGCAAAAAAAAGAGCAACTTAAAACCATTTCTATATTTTTTGATGAAAAAAGTTATGATGAACGGAGCTATCAAAACATCATCAACAATAAAATAAACGGCCAAAACTTTTCACACCTGGTAAAACAATCAGATTTTGAAGCGTTTTTTTTGCAAATCATAAGTGCTATGGATATGCCTACCACCGATGGCATTAACAGCTGGTTTATAAGCAAATATGCCCATGACGATGGTTTGAAGGCCGTATTATCAGGTGTGGGCGCCGATGAGCTTTTTGGAGGTTATCCCTCATTTAACCGCATAAAATATCTTGGCTATCTGCGTAAACTGCCATCATGGATGTTAAAAATATCCGGTCATTTTTTGCCTGATCATTATAAGAGATTGGCATTCCTCGCTGTTAACCATCCCGTAGCTGATTACCTAGCTTTGCGTGGATTGTTTTCATTGGCTGATGTTTCTGCTTTACTGGATACAAGCATTGATCATATTAATGATGTGTTGTTCGGCACAGCTTTGCCGCCAGCACCACACGGATATAATAAGGAGCATGCAGAATGGTTTGAAACGCATTTCTATATGCAAAACCAATTGCTTAGGGATACCGACATAATGAGCATGAACCATGGACTTGAAGTCAGGGTCCCGTTTTTGGATGAAGATTTTAACCGTGCAGCCCGAAATATCGCACCAGGCATCAGATTTAATAAGCACCAGCCGAAAAAACTTCTTATTGAAAGTTTCGACAACCTTATTCCGCCTGAAGTTTGGAACAGGCCTAAAATGGGTTTCACATTCCCCTTACAAAAATGGATGAAGGGGCACCAGCTAATTAGCGATACTGATAATTACAAAGGGAAAGCGGCACAAAATGCTATAAAACAGTTTAAAAACGACAGCATTCATTGGTCAAAGGCTTTCGCCTTGTACCAGGTTCAAAATGATGGCTAAAAATGTAATTCTTTTTACTTTACAAACATTTAGCACTACCGGTGGCATCCAGAAAATGACGCGCACACTTGGTCATTCCTTGCATCGTGCGGCCCTAAAAAACAATTGGAATTTTAAGCTTTGGTCGGCCTATGATAAGCAGGATGACCTGATGACGCAATATCTGCCTTCTGCAAATTTCAAAGGGTTTGGCGTACACCGGGCAAGTTTTGTTTTAGAAACCATCGGCCATTCCGCAAAGCCCCATGTTGCTATATTAAGTCATATTAACCTGGCTATCATTGGTCTGGTAATTAAACTGATTAATCCTAAATGCCGGTTATGGCTTGTAGCACACGGTATTGAGGTTTGGCGTCCGCTTTCGTTTTTAAAGCGCCTGATGCTTAAACATTGCGACAGCGTAATTTGTGTAAGCAATTATACCAAACAGCAAATGATAAAACGGCATAACCTCAATGCAGATAAATGTATTGTGCTGAATAATGCCGTTGACCCTTTTATGCATTTGCCCGAGACCTTCGCGAAGCCCCAAAAACTGTTACGGCGTTATGGTTTAAATAACGATGATTTTATCATATTTTCGTTAAGCCGCATGGCATCTACCGAGCTATACAAAGGATATGACCAGGTGATTAATGTGCTGGGCAGCCTTAAGTCAAAATTCCCGCAAATAAAATATATACTTTCGGGCAAATATGATGATCACGAATATATCCGTATAAAAGAATTAATTGCGGAGCATGATGTAAGTGAACAGGTAATTTTAACCGGGTTTATTGATGAAGCCGAACTTACCGACCATTTCCTGCTGGCCGACCTGTTTGTTTTACCAAGCAAAAAGGAGGGCTTTGGTATTGTATTTATTGAAGCCCTTGCATGCGGCTTACCTGTTATTTGCGGCAATGCCGATGGTAGTATTGATGCCATCCGGAACGGCGAATTGGGAGAAGCCATTGATCCGGACGACCTTACCGAACTTAACAGGGCAATAACAAAACATTTGCAAAAACACTTAGCTGCTGATACCCGCAAAAGCTTACAGAAAAAATGTATAAGTCATTTTAACGAGCACGATTATATGACCAAACTTGAGCAGCTAATAAATGACTGATTTGCATCCGGAAAAGTGGGACATCGAAATAAATGCCAAAGGCAGCCTGCTCGACCTTAAGCTTAAAGAGGTGTGGCATTATCGTGACCTGCTTGTGCTCCTCGTTAGGCGCGATTTTATTTCCTTTTATAAGCAAACCATTTTGGGCCCGATATGGTTTTTTGTTCAGCCGGTTATTACTATCCTGTTTTATACCCTGATATTTGGCAATTTGGCCGGTATCCCGGTTGATGGCCTGCCCAAGCCCCTCTTTTACCTGGCCGGCACCATCATTTGGAACTATTTTGCCGATTGCCTGAACAAAACGTCAACTGTTTTTAAAGATAATGCCGGTATACTTGGCAAGGTATATTTTCCAAGACTTATTATGCCCTTAAGTATTGTGCTTTCAAACTTGATCCGTTTCGCGGTTCAGTTCCTACTTTTCATAATCCTGTACATCATATTTATCTTAAAGGGCGAACATATTGTTCCCAATATAGTAGCCTTGCTGCTGCCATTACTCATTATCATGATAGCATCACTTGGTTTAGGCTTAGGTATGATCATATCAGCTGTTACCACAAAATACAGGGATATAGCGTTTATCGTGGCCTTTGGCGTACCACTTTTAATGTATGCAACAACTGTTATATACCCTTTATCGGTGGCACAGGCTAAATATCCTAAATACAGCTGGCTTATTAAGTTTAACCCCATTACAGCCATAATTGAAACGTTCAGATACGGCTGTTTAGGCAAGGGCAGCTTTAACTGGGAGCTGTTAACTTACAGCATTATCAGCACTGTTTTAATACTGTTGGCAGGTATAGTAATATTTAATAAGGTTGAAAAAACTTTTGTTGATACCGTATAAATGAGCAGGGCAATAAAAGTTGAAAACTTATCAAAAGCCTATCAATTAGGCGATTTTGGCACGGGCACTATCTCCCGCGACCTGGAGCGCTTTTGGGCACGTCTGCGGGGTAAGGAAGATCCATTTTTGAAAATAGGCGAAGTGAATGATCGTACCATCAAAGGCGAAAGTGATGTGGTATGGAGCTTGAACGATATTAATTTTGAAGTTGAACAGGGCGATGCTGTTGGCATTATAGGCCGCAATGGAGCGGGTAAAAGTACCCTGCTTAAAATTTTAAGCCGTGTTACCTCTCCTACCACCGGCTCAATAAAACTAAGAGGCCGGATAGCCAGTTTACTTGAAGTGGGCACAGGTTTCCACCCGGAACTGAGCGGACGGGAAAATATTTATCTCAATGGGGCCATCCTGGGGATGCGCAAGGCCGAGATCAAACAGAAGTTTGATGAGATCGTGAGTTTCTCGGGGGTTGAAAGGTATATCGATACGCCGGTTAAGCGTTACTCGTCGGGAATGTATGTACGGTTGGCCTTTGCGGTGGCTGCGCACCTTGAAAGCGAAATTTTGATAGTAGATGAAGTACTAGCAGTTGGCGATGCCGAGTTTCAGAAAAAATGCCTCGGTAAAATGGGACAGGTAAGCATGAACGAAGGGCGCACGGTTTTGTTTGTAAGCCACAACATGGCCGCTGTGAAAACATTATGTAACCGGGGCATTGTGCTTGCAAACGGGCAGCTGATATATGACAACAAACAGCTCGAAGCAGTTAACTTTTATCAAACTAATAACAATACCCGGTCAACGTTTGAACACCAGGGCGATTTGAGCTCGGCACCAGGGAATGAAAATATAAGAGTGCTTAAATTTGTCATCCGACCGCTTACCGGCGACAGCATCGCCATTTCGACAGGCGTTAGCTTTGAGATGATCTTTTTTAATCAAAAAACGGGCATTAATCTCGATGCAACGTTTGAGTTAAAAAATAGCGACGAAATCCCAGTATTTCATAACGGCGTACTTATATCAACCGATAATGATTCAAAAACCGGGTTTTATACAGTTAAGTGTACTATCCCGCCTAACCTGTTGAATGCTGGCAATTATTCATTCAAGTTAATTTTTGGCGAAAATCAACGTTACCAACTATTTGGTGCTGATGATTTTATCGGGTTTGAGGTTGAAAACGAAAGTAAAGGAAGTAACAGCGCTTTAGCTCCGGGTGTAATTCATCCCAAACTTGATTTTAATATTAGTTACCAGGCATAACAGCATATGGAAACCCCGCACATCATACAATTGCCCAAGCTTTTAGACGATCGGGGGAACCTTTCTTTCATTGAAGAAAACAACCATATCCCCTTTAAAATTGAGCGTACCTATTGGATTTATGACGTACCCGGCGGCGAACGGCGGGGCGGTCACGCTTATTTACACCTGCAGGAATTTATTGTCGCTATTAGTGGCAGCTTCGACGTTGTGCTTCATGATGGCGCAAAGGAAATGCGATATAGCCTTAACCGTTCATATTACGGGCTGTATGTACCAAAAATGATGTGGCGCGAAATCGAAAATTTCTCGACCAATTCGTTGGCCCTGATCCTTACCAACGGCAAATACGATGTAAACGAGTATATCAGGGACTTTGATCAATTTATAAACAGCAAACATGGAAGGTAAATCGTCAACTGTTTTTGACTGTAACATCATCCACCTTAACCGAATCCACAACCGCGCAGGTAATATTACACCTGTTGAAAACAATATCCATATTCCGTTTGCTGTTAAACGGGTATATTATTTATATGATATCCCGGGCGGCGAATCACGCGCGGCGCACGGACATAAGGAGCTTGAACAATTTATCGTAGCAGCCAGTGGCAGCTTTGATATCACTATTGACGACGGTATCAACAAAAAAACGGTACAGTTAAACCGCCCGTACATAGGGTTGCATGTCCAGCCTGGCATCTGGCGCGATATTTCAAATTTTTCGTCGGGGGCTATTTGCCTTGTATTAGCTTCCATGTTGTATACAGAAGCCGATTATCTAAGAGAGTACAAACAGTTTAAAGATTACAAATCATTATAAGTGGAGTCCCCTTTTTATAAATTTGACTTAATATTTAAATTGGTTGAGGAAAGCGATGCCGAATTTATTTTAAGTTTAAGAACTGACCCGGTACACGCCCGGTACCTGACACATACCGACAATAATTTGCAAAAGCAAATTGAATGGATCAGGACATATAAAAAGCGGGAAAAAAAACGGCAGGAATATTACTTTTTATTTTCTGACCATAACCATCAGCCACTCGGAGTTATAAGATTGTATAACATAACGGCTGATACCTACACCAGTGGCAGCTGGATTGTAAAACCCGGATGCGACGAATTTGTAAGCATAAAATCAGATCTGTTTATTTCTGAATTTGCAGCCAGTGAATTAAAAAATAAAAGATGTGTATTTGATGTAAGGAAAGACAATAAAAAAGTGTTGCGGTTTCATAAAATGTTTGCAAAAATAACAGGTGAAGATGAGCTCAACTATTATTTTACAATAGATGAAGAGAGCGCTAAACAAAAGATCAAATTTTTAACAAGCATAATACAACCTAATATTTAAGCTATGAATATTGAAAAATTTGTAAGGGAATTTGCTGATCAGTTTGATGACTTAGATACAAGTGCTTTTGCTGCCGAAACATTATTTAAAGAGAACGATGAGTGGAGCTCCATGACAGCACTTTCAGTAATTGCCATGGTAGATGACGTTTACACAGTCAGACTAACAGGCGATGACATCCGCAACTCAAAAGTTATTCAGGACATCTACGATATTGTATTGAAAAAATCAAATTCGTAAACCCAGGCACTGACGTTAATATCCTATGGATAACCCTTTCTCTTTAAAAGGTAAAAAAATTTTGGTTACCGGCGCCTCATCAGGTATAGGCAGGCAAATTGCTATAAGCGTTTCAGGAATGGGAGCCGAAACTTTTATTACCGGCAGAAACGAGCAAAGACTGTCAAACGTTTTTAACTTGCTGGAGGTACCCGGCACACAATATGCTGCCGATCTTAATATTGAAAAGGAACAGGACAGCCTGATTGAGTTAATGCCGAATTTAGATGGCGTCGTGCTATCTGCCGGGATTGTAAAAACTTTGCCTTTTAAATTTATAAACAGGAAAGACTGGGATTCGATCTTCGAAACAAATTTTTTCTCACCCGCTATTTTGATCAATAAGTTGTTAAAAACTAAAAAGCTAAACAAAAATGGATCGGTAGTATTTATATCATCCATTGCCGGCAACTTTGTTGGAACCGTTGGTAACGCGATGTACAGTGCCTCAAAAGGCGCCATAAATGCTATGCAAAAGGTATTAGCTATTGAACTTTCTGCCCAAAGGATCAGGGTCAACAATATCTCTCCGGGCATGATAAAAACCGAACTCATCTACGACCCCATATTTACAGAGGAGCAGCTGAAAGACGATGAAAAAAAATACCCCTTAGGATTTGGCGAACCAATTGATGTTGCCAACGCGGTTATTTACCTGTTATCTGATGCCAGTAAGTGGGTAACCGGAAGCACACTGATAATAGACGGGGGATTCACCATACAGTAAATGCAGGCCTTTATAAAAGCTATTTCATACCACTTACCTCAAAATCAGCTTACCAATGCTGATCTTTCGGCCCTGTTTCCCGAATGGGGAGTAGAGAAGATAGCCAACAAAATAGGTATCAGCACCCGTCACATTGCCGCCGAGGATGAGTTTGCGTCAGATATGGCGATAGCCGCGGCACAAAAACTTTTTTCCTCGCATAACATCAATCCAACTGAAATAGATTTTATATTATACTGCACCCAAAGCCCAGACTATTTTTTGCCTTCAACAGCCTGTATCATACAGGATAAGCTGGGTATCCCGGTTAAAGCAGGCGCACTTGATTTTAACCTGGGCTGTTCGGGCTACGTGTACGGCCTTGCTTTAGCCAAGGGCCTTATAGCGGCAGGCATAGCCACCAATATCTTGCTGCTCACGGCCGAAACCTATTCAAAATTCGTACATCCTAAAGACAAGGGAAACCGTACCATTTTTGGTGATGCCGCCGCCGCTACCCTCATCAGCACCGAAGGCTTTGCAGCCATAGGCGACTTTGAATTAGGTACGGATGGTAAGGGTGCTGAAAATCTGATGGTAAAGCAGGGAGCCATCCGTTACCCTGAAAAAAGTGTTGATACCGTACATGATGACTATGGGAATGAGCAATCACCAGGAAATTTATATATGAATGGGCCCGAAATATTTGCTTTTACATCTAAAGAGATTCCTGCTTTAATAACAGATACCCTAAAAAAAAACGGTGTGCGCAAAGACGAAATCGGGCAGTTTATCCTGCACCAGGCCAACCGGTACATGCTGGAGCACCTGCGTAAAAAGATGGATATAACTTCCGAAAACTTTTATATCTATATGGCCGCTATTGGTAACACGGTATCATCATCGGTACCCATTGCACTTGATGAAGCCATGAAAGAAAAACAGGTTACTCCGCAAACAAAATGGCTTTTGGCCGGCTTTGGTGTTGGCTACTCATGGGCCGGAACCGTAATAACATTTATATAAAAGCAAAAAGCCTAAGGCTCAAAGTTGAACCCGATGAATATTCCGTTTTTATCTTTAACCAGTCAGAATAATTTAGTTGAAGCAGAGATTCGCGCGGCGTTTGAGCGTGTTTTTCAAAATAAATGGTACATACTTGGTAAAGAAGTAAGCGATTTCGAAAATGCTTACGCTGCCTTCAATAACGTACAACACTGCATTGGGGTAGGCAACGGACTTGATGCCCTGTGCATTGCGCTACGGGTGCTTGAAGTTGGTGAAGGCGATGAAGTCATCGTACCTTCAAATACCTTTATAGCCACCTGGCTCGCCATATCGCAGGCAAGGGCTACCATTGTACCGGTTGAGCCCGATAAGGATACTTATAATTTAGACCCACGTTTGATTGAGGCAGCCATCACCCCAAAAACAAAAGTGATCATACCCGTACACCTTTACGGGCAAGCCTGCCAAATGGACGCTATTATGCAGATAGCCCATAAGCATAATATTTTTGTGATAGAAGATAACGCACAGGCGCAGGGCAGCACATACAACAACAAGCTTACCGGCAGCTTCGGCCACATTAACGCTACCAGTTTTTATCCAACAAAAAACCTGGGCGCGTATGGCGATGCAGGGGCTTTAACCACCAACGATACCGGCCTCGCGCAAAAAGCAAGCCTGCTGCGTAATTATGGCTCCGAAAGAAAATATTACAATGAGGTTATCGGTGTAAACTCAAGGCTTGATGAACTGCAGGCTGCTTTTCTTTCGGTAAAGTTGAAATATCTGAATGGATGGGCAACTGAACGGCAGACCATAGCTTCTGCCTATACCCGTCAACTTAACGGAATCGACGGCCTTATCTTACCAGCCACCGCCTCAGGATCATCACATGTATACCATTTATATGTAATCCGTACTGCAAAACGAAATGAGCTGGAGCAACATTTAAACAACAATGGAATAGGCACCGGGATCCATTATCCTGTACCTGCCCATTTACAAAAAGCGTATAAGCACCTCGGTTACCAAAAAGATGACTTCACCATAGCGGAGGAATTGGCAGAAACCAGCCTGAGCCTTCCGCTAAATCCAGGTATGAGCAATGAAGAAATTGATTACGTAACTAAAACTATCAAAAAGTTTTATGCGTAAAATTTTGATAGTGAATGGTGGCCTGGTAATTGGAGGTGCTGAGAAGCTTGTTCATGAACTTGCTGTTTTTGCCCAGCAAAACAAAATAGTCCCAACTATACTGATCCTTGATAATTACAACCAGGAATATTACGACCTGATTTTTAAACAGAAGAAAATAAGGGTGGTAAGAATCCGGCTTGGCGTAATAAAGAACTTCAGGGCCCCTCTAAAAATGTTGAGATCGATATACTGGAAGTTAAAATTAAAATTTCTTGCCAACAGTATATATGAAAGTGTTCATGTGATCGGCTTGTATAATATTTACAGGGTAAAAGACACAGTTGATCATGATCACCGGTTTTATTGGCATGTAACCAATGCGGCGCAAGGTACCTATAACTTTCCCGAAACATACTTTGACAACCCCGATGACACCCTGATTTGCATTAATCAATACCAGTTAAACGAGCTCGATACACATTACGGGAACGCCGTATTTAAATGTAAAAGAGGCTTATTTCCACTTTTTTTGAATGACTAATTTAAACGTCATATCAAGAATCTCTGAAGACAAGAATTACTTCCCTGATCTGGTGAAAATACTACACGTGTTAAAAAACAAGGGGATCACTGATGTCCAGATACTATTCATAGGCGCGGTATATAGCTCGAAAGTTTATCAAAACATTATGGATATGGCCAGCCGGCTTAATGTTTCCTCAAACATTGCATTTACTGAAAAATCCATTCCTATGAGTGAACTAAGCGATGAAATAAAAAACGGATATTTTATCAACTTCACCATCGGTGAATTTAGCGGCTTTTCAGGTTTGGAAAGTATCAAAAACGGGTTTAAGACAATTTTTTATAACATTGATAAATCGCTTAAAAACGAGTGCGATAATGTAATTGCTTACTGTCACACGCTTGATAAATTGACGAATCTGATAATAAATATAAGTCAAAATCAAGCGCTGGTAAACGAAGAAATTACAGCTTGTAACCGAGAAATGCTTAACAGGTTTATATTAAATAATGCTACGAAGCGGGAATTACTTGCTATGATGCTGCCAAAATCAAATCGTTCTGATAAACTGGCTTGATCGATCGTCTTATAGTTTTATGTTATCCAATAAGTCAATAACTTGAGTACCGGCATATCGGTTATTCTTTGCTGTTATAACAGCAGCGCGCGACTTCCCTTAACTATTAAACACCTTGCCCTACAAAAGGTACCGGGAAATGTTGGATGGGAGGTTATTATTGTTGACAATGCATCAACAGATAGCACAGCGGACACAGCCAGGGCCGAATGGGGAAAACACAATTTAACCGATGTTCCTTTCAGCGTTGTGAGCCAACCCATTGCAGGGCTAAGTCATGCGCGGGACATGGGTTTAAATCACGCTCGATATGAATACCTTCTTTTTTGCGATGATGACAATTGGCTTTTCGACGATTATATTGAGCGTGCCTTTAAAATCATGAACAGTGATAGCCAAATAGGTGTATTGGGGGGATGTGGATTAATAGAAGCTGAACAACCGGCCCCACTTTCCGAAAGCCTGCTGAAATTTACTACCGTTTGGGGGCCCCAAACTTGGGCAGTCGGTAGCCATTGGGTTTATGGTGCCGGATCTGTTTACCGGAAAAGTATACTGCTTGAACTGAAGAACTCAAATTGGCGCCAGGTGACAACCGGCCGCATAGGCAAAAAGCTGGTTTCGGGCGAAGATGTTGAAATATGTTTGATGAGCTATTTAATGGGCTACAAAATAATAGCCGATGATAATCTGAAATTTAAACACTTTGTTCCGCTTAAGAGGCAAAATATCACTTATATATTAAAAGCGGCGTTTTGGCTAAACTACAGCAGCGCTTTGCTCAATGGCTATTTCGCACTGGTTAATAATAAACCATCTATCGAACAAATCATAAATCAAGATCTGCTTTCCACAGCAAAATCCTTAACCAAGTTAACGGTTAACTTGGTTTATCAGAAGACTATTAAATTCCGGACTGTTAGTATCGAACAAAAAATTTTATACTATCAAAAATGTGGCCAGCTCAAATCGCTGCTAACTAACAGGCAACTAATAAAAAACCAGTACCAGCATATAAAACAATTATTAAAAACTGTAAAAACAGCCCAGGCTTTCACAAACCATTGAGGTTATGGGATATTCCGTACCGATACTTTTTTTAATATTTAACCGCCCGGCTTTTACAGAAATGGTTTTTGAAGCCATAGCTGAAATTAAACCTAAATACCTGTATATAGCTGCCGACGGACCACGGCCTGATAAACCCGACGATATCGACCTGTGCGCCAAAACACGTTCGGTAATTGAGCGCATAAACTGGGATTGTGAGGTTAAAACATTATTAAGGGATAAAAACCTGGGCTGCAAATCGGCAGTTAGTGAAGGCATCAACTGGTTTTTTGAAAATGTTAACGAAGGAGTCATTTTAGAAGATGACTGCCTGCCCGATAGAACATTTTTCCCCTTTTGCGAGGAGCTGTTGACAAAATACCGTTTTGACGACAGGGTAATGTCAATATCCGGTTCAAATTTACTAACCAATGGCTGGAAAAAAGATGCCCAATCATATCATTGGGGGCATGGCGGTATCTGGGGCTGGGCCACCTGGAAACGTGCATGGAACCTTTATGACATAGAAATGAAAGACTGGTCCAAGCAGCAAACAAAGGATAAGGTTAAAATGCAGCTTGGCACTACCGACTGGTACCATAGTTATTACGGCATGTTTGAATCATCCTTTAACAAATCATTAAATACCTGGGATATTCAATGGTTCTATAGCATTCTGATCAACGGTGGCATGGCAGTTAATCCTTGCATAAATCTTGTAAAAAATATAGGCTATAGAAATGGGACACATATGCATTCGGCAGATGATGCTATTGCCGATCTACCATTGGGCACAATGATATTCCCACTACAGCATCCTAAAAAAATGCTTCTGGATACCGCTTATTTAAAACAGGTTTACGCCCGGCTTAACAAAAAATACAAAATTTCTGTTATACACAGGGCGCTTAAATTTTTTAAGATAGCATAATGAAACAATTCATAAAACGGTTACTGCTTGGCCTTTTTGAAAAAATAAACCTTGTCCATTTAATTTACCTGCTTAATGAAAAACAGGCAAAACGCAACATTCAATTAAGCATTACCGATCTCGGGGCCACTTTTTATCCGGAGGCGGTAGTTTCGAACTCGCTCGACAAATCGAGAATAGTGGTTGGCAAAGGAACCCATATCCGGGGGATGCTCAATATATTTAAGTACGGCGGTAAAATTGTGATTGGCGAAAACTGCTACATTGGCGATCACACCAGGATCTGGTCGGGCGAAAGCATAACCATTGGCAATTTTGTTCAAATCTCACATAATGTAAATATTATGGACACAAATGCGCATGAACTTGAAGCCATTGAAAGGGCCGAACGGTGGATGGACCTGGTACACAACGGGCACTGGGCCGATAAAGGCAATGTACACACTGCACCGATAATAATTGATGACTATGCCTGGATCAGCCTGAACGCCGTAATTTTAAAAGGCGTTACCATTGGCAAAGGCGCTATTGTTGCAGCAGGCTCGGTAGTTACCAAGGACGTTGAACCATTTACCATGGTTGCCGGCAACCCGGCACAATTCATAAAAGCATTACCACAGCAATGAAAATACTTGTCATAGGCTCCAAAGGATTTATCGGTTCAGCCTGTTACAACTATTTTAAAAATCAGCCAGGCTATGAAGTTTATGGCGCTGATGTGGTGGTAGAATATGACGATCCCAACTACTTTTTAATTGATGCTATCAACGCCGATTTTAAGAAGGTATTTCATAAGCAACAGTTCAATTGGTGTATTAACTGTGCAGGGGCTGCGTCAGTGCCCGAATCATTCAATAACCCTGAGCGCGATTACCTGCTAAACGTTCATCACGTCGTGAGCATCCTCAATGCCATAAAAGAAGGTAATGGCAATTGCAAGCTCATCCAGTTGTCGAGCGCAGCAGTTTACGGTAATCCGCAAATGCTACCTATTGCAGAATCTCATGCGCTTAATCCGCTTTCACCCTATGGTGTACATAAAAAACAAGCCGAAGAGCTCTGCCAGCTATATCACGATCATTTTAGCTTAAATGTTCATATCTTCCGTGTGTTTTCCGCATATGGAGCCGGTTTGAAAAAGCAGTTGTTTTGGGATCTTTACAAAAAATCGCAGACTCAAACAAATATCACATTGTTTGGTACCGGTAACGAAACACGCGAATTTATTCATGTTATCGATATTGTAAACGCCACGAACCTGTTTATCAATGCCGACAAGCCCGGGTTCAGCATTACAAACATTGCTAATAATAATACCATCACTATAACAACAGCAGCCGAAACTTTCTTGAGATATATAGGCTTTAGCGGCGGTTTGTCATTTACAGGCACCAACCGCGTTGGCGATCCGCTATACTGGCAAGCCGATAACAGCCGCCTAATTAGCCTGGGCTACCAACAAAAAGTAAATTTTGACGATGGTATTAATACCTATTGTAAATGGCTAAAAGGAAAAGAATAGGACTAAGCTACACCTATAACGAAAACTGGATCGGCGGCACTTACTACATCGAAAACCTGGTGAATGCGTTAAACGCCCTTAATGATGAGGAAAAGCCGCATATTGTTTTGCTTACTGATAGTTACGAAAGCTTCAGGACTGCGCAGCAAAAATTCAACTATCCTTATATCAGCTTTCAGTTGGGTTCTGGCGAAGCAAATAAGGGTTTCCAATTACTGAACAGGATAACAAACCGGCTGTTTAACATTCGTCTGTTTAGCCAGAAGATTAAAGCCCTTGATGCTGTTTTTCCTTATTATAAAAGTGAGCAACAATCGGCTGCTAAAAAGAAAATATATTGGGTAGCTGATTTCCAGGAACATTTTGCCCCTGAATTTTTCAGTAAAGACGATATTGCCTCGCGCCTGCAAAACCAGCAGGAAATTCAAGCCTCGGCCGGGCATTTAATTGTGAGCAGCAATACCGCGCTCGGACATTTCAAATCCATTTTCCCTCAGCATACGGTTAATGTAAACGTTCTGCCTTTCGCAGTAGCGCATCCTCCGTATCAGGATATCAACATCAAATTACTGCTTGAAAAATATCAGTTGCCTGCACGTTATTTTATCTGCCCTAACCAGTTCTGGAAACATAAAAATCAGCTGGTAGTTCTAAAAGCAGTTAAAGAACTAAAGGCGGAAGGCATTGAAGTTACCGTAGCTTTTACCGGTAATACCAATGACTACCGAAACCCACATTATTTTACAGAGATGAAAGCGTTTGTTGAAGACAATAACATTGGCAACAACGTTAAGTTCCTGGGTTTTATTGACCGGCGAGATCAGCTTCAATTGATAAATAATGCCATCGCCATTATACAGCCATCATTGTTTGAAGGCTGGAGCACTGTTGTGGAGGATGCTAAGCTAATGAATAAATTTTTACTGGTTTCGGATATTGAGATCCACAGGGAGCAGTTGGTTAACAGTTCGGCACGCTTTTTTGATCCATATAATGTTAACCAGTTAGCGCAACTGCTTCAGCAGTTGAGTGAACGTCAAACCTCTCCCCTGCTCTTTGAAAACAACACTTATCATGAAAGCGTTAAAAAATTTGGCCGAACATTTCTACAGATAATTGGCTGACCAAAACATGAACCTTCCCGATCTTCAGTCATACCGTTCAAACTTTATAAATAAAGGCGTTCAATTGCCCCTGCCCATAGTAGCCGGTACCGAAAACGGATTATTGCACCAGTTACCCCTACCTCCGTCCGGCAAAACCGGCTGGCCCTGGGACGAGCAGGTTGCACAAACGGTTTATGATAATAAAATAAGCTGGCCTAAGCTTACCATCGTAACCCCGTCATATAACCAGGCCGGTTTTCTGGAGCAAACCATCAGAGCTGTGCTTCTGCAAAACTATCCCAACCTGGAGTATATCATCATCGACGGCGGCAGCACCGATCAATCCAAACAGATTATTGAAAAGTATGCCCCGTGGCTTAGCTATTATCAAAGCGAAAAAGATAATGGCCAAAGCAATGCCATTAATCAGGGGTTCAGTCTTTCATCGGGCCGGTACTACGCCTGGATCAATAGTGATGATTACTATCTTAAAGGCGTTTTCCATAAGGTGTTAAATAAATTTATGAGCACCAATGCAGATTTTATATACGGTTACGGGAACGACTACAATGTGGTATCCGGCAAAACAACCACAACGCGGGTGTTGCCTTTTATTGATTATTTTATCAAGATTCCGAGCCTTGTGCAGCCCTCCACTTTTTGGAGTGCCTCCATTCATGAACCCGTTTGGGAGGAGCTCCATTGCTCCCTTGATTTTGAATTATGGCTCAGGCTGGTAAAAGGACACAGCAGGGCATTGATCAAAGAGCCGCTTTCCGTTGCCAACGTGCATGACCAGGCCAAAACTCATTCACCAAAAATGAAGGCGCATTGGGAGGCCGATCATCAGAAAATATGGGCGGCAGATGCTCACGGCACTGTTTATGAATGGAAGAAAATTATTTTTTTAAACAGGATTAGGATCAAATTATATAAGGTATTTGGATACTATTCATGATGTTGCTAAAAAGAAGTATAAACAAGATCCGGAGGATCTTATTCCATTTCTTTAACCAAACGTCCCTTCCTTTTAAAAGTAACCGGATTTTAATTGTAAGACTTGATGCTCTTGGCGATTACATTCTTTTCAGAAACTATATAAGATGTATCAAACACGCACCCCAATTTAACGGCTATAAATTGACCCTCCTTGGAAATATAGGATTTAAAGATATAGCCGAGGCATATGATAAAGACGTTATTGATGAATTTATCTGGATAACGCCCTCATTAATTTATGATATAAATGAAAAAATAAGGTTATCATTTGCCATTAAAAAAAAAGCATTTGATATCTTAATCAATCCGGTTCATTCAAGGGTTTTTCACACTGACGAGTTTATATCCCAACTTGGAGCCAAACAAAAGATTTGCAGCAGCGGCGATTATACTAATATGGAATCATTCGAAGAATTAAAACGCTCTTATAAATTTTATGACAGTATTATAGATGTGCCCGGAACTGATTATTTTGAATACCTGAGAAATCGCAAATTTATTGAAACCCTTACAGGTCAAAGAATTGACACCTCCTTAAATTTGCCAACCAAAAGTAAGCTAATCGAAAAAGGGGCTTTGCAATTGGTAATATTTCCCGGTGCGGGCCAGGAGTATAGACGATGGGGAACAAATTTATTTGCAACAGCAATTGATTCTATAATGGCAAATTCAACATTTAAAATTACTGTTACAATTGCGGGCTCATCTGCAGATTCATGCCTGGCTACTGAAATAATATCACAATCAAAAAACAAAGAAAAAATTGAAGATAAAACCGGTAAAACTAACCTTGTTGAATTAATTGAACTGATTAACAATGCAGATTTACTAATTTCAAATGATACCAGTGCTATACATATTGCTGCAGGTACACAAACTACCGCAATTTGTATCTCCAATGGCAACCATTTCGGTCGTTTTGTTCCCTATCCCTTAAGCATAGCAAACAATATACACGCGTTTTATCCTTCTGAAGAGTTTAACAATAAAGATAATTATGCGTTACTGAACGATTTGTACAAGTGCGGCTCCAACCTGAATATCAATAATGTCGATCCTATAATCATCAGTAATAAGGCGATATCAATTCTTAATAATGCAGCTAAATCAGGTGCTGACGTCAAAATTATTGCAAACTAAATTATATATCTGCTTTTTTTAAATGCTTTTTAACTCCCTGTTGTTCCTTGTATTTTTTGTAATTGTAACCATTACATATTACCTGCTGCCGCATAAATTAAGATGGTTGTGGCTTTTAGCCGCAAGCAGCTATTTTTACATGTACTTTAAGCCGGTATACATCCTCATCATTCTTTTCACCATTATTGTTGACTATTGTGCCGGCATCCTGATAGAAAAAGCCACAGGCAAAACCCGCAGGTTTTATCTCATTTTAAGCCTGGTCACGAATATTGGTGTACTGGCTTTTTATAAATATTTCAACTTTTTGGCCGCGAACCTGAATTTGCTATCTGACACATTCCATGGCCCGCAATTACCATTGCTTGATTTTATATTGCCCATTGGCTTATCGTTCCATACATTCCAAGCTATGAGTTATACCATTGAGGTTTACCGGGGCAATCAACCCGCCGAGCGTCACTTTGGCCTTTATGCCTTGTATGTAATGTTTTACCCGCAAATGGTAGCAGGCCCAATTGAACGGCCCCAGCATATTTTGCCTCAGTTAAACAGGGTGAACAATTTCCGAAGCAGTAACTTGATAACTGGTTTATTTTTTATGGCGATGGGCCTGTTTAAAAAAGTGGTGATTGCCGATAGACTGGGCCTTTACGTCGACCCTGTTTTCAACAATCCGCATGGTCATTCGGCACTTGAACTGCTCGTAGCTACCTATTTTTTTGCATTCCAGATCTATTGCGACTTTAGCGGGTATTCGGATATCGCCATTGGCACGGCTCTCGTTTTGGGTATCGAGCTAATGCAGAATTTTAACTTTCCCTATCTTGCCTCCAATGTTTCTGATTTTTGGAAACGCTGGCATATCTCACTTTCCACCTGGTTTCGTGATTATTTGTATATCCCGTTGGGAGGCAGCAAGATTAATTTCCGGGTAACCTGCATTAACCTGCTTATTGTATTTATGATAAGCGGCCTGTGGCATGGCGCCAACTGGAAATATCTTGTTTGGGGCCTGATTCATGGTTTACTGCTCGTTGTTTACCAGTTGTTCAACAAGTACAATATCGGCATCAAAGGCTTTACCTTCCTGAAATGGCTTTTCACCTTTAACCTGGTTTGCCTTGCCTGGGTATTTTTCAGGGCCGGTACGGTAACCGATGCTTTTTATATCTTAAATAAAATATTCAGGGGCAATGGTTTTACCTATTCAGCAAGTAATCTGATGTCTGTCCATGAGCTTTGGTATTGTACTTTTATTATCATTACCCTGCTTTTAGGCGAACGTTATTTGCGAAAGGCGAAAGATTATTCAAACACCAGCAAGCTATTACTCATATGTGGTTTAGTATTTGTCTGCTACTTTTTAGGAATCTTTAACGAAGCCCAATTTATTTATTTCCAGTTTTGATGCGTAAAGTTACCGGTTTGTTCATTTTGTTTATTAGTGTTGTGTTGCTGCTTAGTTCCATGAACCAGGCGTTCATAAATAAAATAAAATTTGAAAAATATTTTGATCACCTGAATCCACAAATGATACAGGAAAACGCTTTGTACAAAGCCGCATTGGTACATTCAGATAGGTGGCGCTACGGTGACTTGTATGGTGTTTGCTATCTGCCACAGTACAAACTTGAACTCGAACCGTTTAAACAATACGGCCACAAACCCGGCAGGCAAAACACCAATAGAGTATTATACATAATAGGAGATAGCTTTTTGGCTGATAAAATACTTTCCGGTGCTTTTAATGCATTTGATAACGTGGTTTTCCTCGATCGTCGGTTCTCTTTCGGCCCGATTAAACTGGATAGTACTAAAAAAAATTACATGGTGATGGAGTTTGCCGAGCGCAACCTTAACAACTATGATATTAATAAAACCTTTGAAAATCGCTGGACAACCGACAATATTAAAAACGGTGTAAACTTCAGTAATGCGCCGCTTCCCGGAGGTATCCCGTTTGTCCCCGAATCTATCTTTGCTCGGTTAGGCAGAATCATCTTTCATAAAGACTTAAGCCGCAACCTCGAGCTCATGCTTTTTGATAACAAACTGACAACCCCGTTTAAAGAGGCAAAAGCATCATTAAATTATACGCTTTTTGATCGTATAGCAAATGAGGTAGTCATAAGCTCTGATAAAAAAAGGCTACTTTTTTATACCACCGTCGACACCAATAATATACAATCGGCCTTTAGATATAAGACTGAGCATGCCTTAGATTCTATAGTCCGCAACCTGGATATTGCACGTGATTATTATCGGGCTATTGGCTTTAAAAAAGTTTTTCTTTCAGTGATCCCCAATGCGGTATCTGTTTATGATGATAAACGAATGCCTTACAATCACTTGTTGGAAAGAGTTGAACAAAAAACTGATCTTCCTGTAATATCATTATATAAAGCTTTCAAAGCCGACAAACGCAATCTATTCTATCGCAGCGATTCGCACTGGAACCCCCAGGGCTTGGATACCTGGGTAAATGAAGCCAACAAGGTGTTAACAGCAAACCTTAATTGAAGCCATTCTTTTCCATCATTATGCCGCTGTATAACTGTGAAAGCACTTTACAACAAGCTCTTGATAGCATCACAGGCCAATTTTTCAAAAGCTACGAGCTGGTTTTGGTTGATGGCGGCTCAAATGATAATACACAGTATATTGTCAACAATTTTAAAAAAACAGGTGAGGTTAATGTCCAGTTCATTTCTGAACCCGACAGGGGCATTTATGATGCCATGAACAAAGGAATTGATATGGCGAGCGGTCAATGGTTTTACTTTATGGGTGGCGATGACACTTTCAGCAGTTCCACAGTGTTGGGTCAGGTTTATCAGGCCATCCAAAATGAACCTGCCGATCTTGTATATGGTAATGTAACAGGTGCTACATCAAAAACAAAATATGCGGATGATACTATTAATAAGGTATTATCACGCGGCATCCATCACCAGGGCATTTTTTATAACCTCGGGATATTTAATTACACCGGTAAATACAACATAAAGTTTAAGGTGGCTGCTGACTACCATTTAACGTTGAAAGTATTTTGCAACCCCGCATTTAAAACCAAATACATCGATCTGGATATCGCGCGTTTTGGCGAGACTGGTTTAAGCTCATCAACTTATGATTATCGTTTTTTCAGTTATCATTATAAGTTTCTGTCAACCCATAAGGCCCTCGGCAAAATCAATGATAAAGCTACATGCCTGCAGCAATCAATTTACTGCTGCCTGTGGCTGGCGAAGGAAAAACAAAGCATAACTTTTGCCTGGCTCAACATTTTATACTACATAACCGGCTTAAACGGACTCAGTATCTCATTCAGGGTTAAAACTTTTTTAAGGATGATATACTGGAGCCTGAAAAAGTGAGATGATAATAAACCGAATTAAAACTATAAAATCAACGCTGTTTTACTTTTATAAATACGGTATACCATCCTATATCATTGCTTTTGGCGAATCGCTGGGCGATAATCTACTGCTCACTGTATTAAGCCGGGA
>Ga0157372_10000549_pt1 | contig 41338 bp, 52 predicted proteins | sample C55metaG_FD_115307 | JGI IMG/M metagenome (GOLD analysis project Ga0157372, IMG submission 115307) | Corn rhizosphere microbial communities from Kellogg Biological Station, Michigan, USA - C5-5 metaG | ecosystem: Host-associated > Plants > Roots > Rhizosphere > Soil | place: USA: Michigan...
TCGAGGGAAGTTCATCTGTACAATTTGTCATGAATGATCTGACAAAAATGTGGTGCAGATTTACTGGTTGGGATGCTGATTGCTGGGGAGTTTTTGGGGACAATCTCTTCTCAGCAATGGGAACCACAGTCTATCAGAATTGGACTGGAACTTCCGATGCTGGAGATTCGATCCAAGGATTGTGCCAGCAAGCTTATATGTCCATTGGTCCGCAACAAAAGGTTATCAACCTTGTTCGACCGAATCTGACACTTCAGGGTTCTCTAACCATCCAAACCGCCATTGATACAGATTTTGCTCTGTTCAACGGCGATGGCCATGATTCTTTGATCTCATTCTCTTCTGGATTTAATCTTTGGGATCAAGGTATCTGGGACACGGCAGTTTGGTCTGGAGGGCAAGTCCCAGTCTCTAGTGCGTGGTTGACAAACTCTAATAACCCAGGGTTCTTTCATTCTTTTAGATTGAAATGTACTACCAGCACTGCTAGTATTTCCTGGGTTTCGACAGATTTTATTTTCGAAAGAGCCGGAATTTTGTGAAGAAGGTCGTTGTTGGTTGGGATCATATTTTTGGTCCCTGGATTATGGAGAAAACAGATGGTCTCTGGGTCCCCGGTCGAGGGAGTACAATTGGACTTCTGGATCAAAATGGATCTATTTCGGCCGCCACCTACTACACCGATTTCAACGGAGCTTCTGTCATCATGCACTGCGCAGGTGAAGGGCGACACTGGCTCAACCGAGAGTTTTTGTGGTTTAGCTTCTACTACCCCTTTGAACAATTAGGTTGTAAAAAGATTATTTCTCCGATAGAAGAATCGAATAAAGACTCTATCCGATTCTGTTCTAATATCGGATTTGAACTTGAGGCGACACTCAAGGATGCCAGCCCGAAAGGGAATCTTCTGCTCTATACTTTGAGCAAAGAAAAGTGTAAATGGCTATCCTTGGGAGATCGTTACCGTGGGCAAACCGAAGGCTCCTAAAGCTCCAGATTATGCAGCTGCCGCTCAGCAGCAAGGCGCCGCGAATGTCAATTCCGCAGTTGCGTCGAACTTTCTAAACCAGATTAATCAGGTTGGTCCCGACGGATCACTGAAATATTCCTATGACTATGCTCATGGGTATACAGATCCGCAAACTGGTAAGATCATTCCTTCTGCAACTGCAACGACGACGCTCTCGCCAGAGCAGCAGAAGCTGTACGATCAAAACACTCAAATCTCGACGGCTCTGAATGATCAAGCAATTAAGGGGATTGGTTATGTTGCCGATGCGACTTCGAATCCGCTCACGTCGAGCCAATTTAATCCGCTTTCTTATGGCCCCTCAGTCGATCCGTCGAAATACACCACTTCGGTTGCGGGTCCAAATTATTCCAATCTTCCGGCGCTGAATTATGGCAAGATGCCCTCGGCGGATGATTTTGCTGCGCAAAGGGATCAAGTCACCAATGCCCTGATGTCGAGGCTTCAGCCGACATTAGACCAGCAGCAAAATAGTCTGGATGCGAAACTGGCTAATCAGGGGATTAGTCTCGGATCGGATGCTTTTAAAACTGCACAATTCCAAAATGCTCAGGCAGTCAATGATCAACGAACATCGGCGCTTTTGGCGGGGAGTCAAGAGCAGCAAAGATTGTTCGAAGATGCCATGGGGATTCAGGGAGCCCAATTCGGACAATCTCTGGCTGCGCAGCAGGCAGCTCAAAGCCGTTCGGACTCGGCATATCAGGCGGCTTTGAACAATGCCAATTTGAATAATAGCGTTCAGGGCAATCTGTTCCAGCAAGGTCTGGCTTCCGGACAGTTTAATAATCAGGCAGTTTCGCAAGCAATTCAGCAAGCGGATTATTTCAAGAATCAGCCGCTGAATATGTTGAATGCGCTCCGGTCTGGTAATCAGGTCCAGATGCCGACATTTGGAAATGTTTCCAATGGCGCGCAGATTGGTGCGGCACCGGTATATGCGGCAACAAGTGATCAATACAATTCCGCCTTGAATGCCTATAACACCAAGATGCAGGGCTACGCTGGTCTAATGTCTGGTCTAGGGTCGCTGGGATCAACTGCTATTAAGACGTGGGGTTGAAATCAATGGCAATTCCTACCACCCCGATGATGGTTCCACAGAACCAAACACCTTATATCCCGACAGGGTATGAGACGATTCAGGGAGATATTGCCCGCCGACGGGCTCTAGCAGATTCGTTGCTGAACCAACAGCAGCAAGGTCCGATGACTTCGCCGTTTCAGGCTCTGGCCCAGGTATTGGCGGCTTGGGGCGGAAAGCACCTGGAAAAGCGAGCGGACCAAGAGCAGACGGATCTGGATGCTCGGAGAATGGCGGATTATCAGGGAAGACTTTCGAACTTCCAGAAAGATATTTCCGATCCAACTGCTGATCAGACTTCGGTTCTGGCAAAGTATTCTACTGATCCGCTTCTGGCAAATAATCCTCTGGTTGAGGCTATGATCAAGGCTCAACAGAAGAAGATGGAAAACTCTGGTGAAGTCACCGGGGCACCGATTGATCTTAAAGGCCCTGACGGCAACATCCACACCTTCATGCAGATGAAGGATGGATCGATGAAAGAGGTTAGTCAAGGAACCACTGCACATAAAATGGAACTTGGTCCGAGTGGTCAGGTTTATGATCCGTACAATCAGAAACCCGGAACGGTGCTTAATGACGTTTCGAAGAATGTGATCATTGGGCCTGATGGCAAACCGACGCTCAATACCCCGGCGGTCTCGGCAGCACTATCGATCGCTTCGGCAGGAAAGCCCTCGTACAATGCGACTTTCGTTAATACCGGCGAAGGTGCTTATGCCAAGTCCATCGGGGATGAAATTGGTAAAACTGACGCCGCAGCAATTCAAGCTGGTCGAGCTGCTCCACAGGCTTATCAGTCCGCCCAGCGGATTATCGACCTTCTCAAAAAGAATCCTATTACAGGAACTGGCGCTTCTGCGCGACTGGCACTGGATTCGGCTCTGGCAACGATTGGGATTACTGGAGCCGGCAAAGTCACCGCGACGCAGAATCTCCAAGCCGAAATGGCTAATACAACCCTCGCCAATATTCATGCTTCGGGACTTGGTTCGGGTCAAGGATTTACCGATAAGGATCGGGAATTCTTGCAGAAGGCTAAATCAGGAATCTTGGAATCAACTCCGGGGAATATCAAGCATCTGGCCGAATTGAACCAACGCGCTGCGGTTGAGGCCCAAAAAGCCGGTCGCCGGGTTTTCGAGCGTATGCGGGCGAATCCTGCTACCGCGAATATGGTTTCAGGTTTAGAGAATGATTTTAACGTCCCGATCGGAGGGACAAATTCTGGTGTCACGATCAAGAGGATTAAATAATGCCTCACGAATACCAGATCACGACCCAGGATGGTAAGGTCTACACCGTCACTGCTAATGACGATGGTCAGGCAGCGCGGATTGGGGATTTCATCAAACAGCAGGTTGCTGCTGGAAATCCGGATCTGCAAGGGGTGGATCTGCCAGATAATGCGCTCTTAGCGAAACCAAAGGTTATTACTAAAACCGCAGCCCCACTGGATCAACCCACCGGTGATGGCGGGAAGAGGTTTTTGGACACCGGTGTTGGCTGGGCGGCGCAGCATCTTCTAAAAGGCGCTACGGCATTGCCGGGGCTGCTTTTGGATCAAGCTGCGAGTGAGCCCGGGGCTACCCGTGCAGCGATTGACGAGCTTCTGACTGGGAAACTCGGGATGCGCGCCGATAGGCCCGGGGATGATGGCCGTATGGATCGGGTGCTCGGGGCGGGTATGGAAGGCCTCGGTGGGGTCATGTCTATGGGCGCAATGGGCGCCGGGGCCGATATGGCGGGTGGGAAAACCGTTGCCAATATCCTACGCGCCGAACCGACTGTGCAGGCAACAGGCGGCGTTCTAGGCGGCGTAGGTGGTCAAACCGTAGCCGAAAACGGGGGGGATTTGAAATCCCAAATCCTGGCCTCGGTGTTGCTCGGTGGGTTGCCGGGGCTGGCCAAAACCGGAGCAGGGGCTGCGGTCAAAGGTGTCATGCGCGGTTCGGACCCCACGAACGTTCGGAATGCGCTGGATATCTTTGCAGCTGCAGGTGAAACCCCAACGGTTGGTCAAGCTCTTGGCGGACGTCCCGCAGAAATTGAATCTTTTCTAAGTCAATTGTTCGGGTCTTCCCGAGGTGTGATCAAACGCTATCAGCAGCAAGAAGCCAACATCGGCGATACCTTGATGCAAAAGGCTGATGAACTTTACCCGCCAATGTCGAATGAAGATATTGGTGCTTATATTCATTCGAATGCAGAAGAAGGTTTCAAACCTCAAGGTCGATCGATTGTCGATCGGCAATTCGATCTTTTGAATAAGAAACTTCCTTCAGACACCCGCGTCGATATGGGGCCGTTTCAAGATTATGTAGCGCAAAAAGCTTCGATCAATCCCACGGCTCCAAATCTGACTATGAATCCGGCAGTTGGCGGAGGTTCGCCTGCTGCGTGGGCGACAGTCGCTGCGGATTTGAAAAAGGATCTGGAATCGAATCTGGCCAAAACCGGCACCGGAGGCATGGAACTGGAAGCAGTTAAGCAGATCCGCTCAAACATCGGCCGAATGATTGAGAATGCAGCTTTCGATCAAGCTGGTGGAGACATCGGATCGCTTCGCGGAGCTTATGGTGTGCTTTCTGAAAGCATGAAAAATGCCGCGGAGAAGGCCGGGTCGCTGGATCAATTCAATAAGGCCATGAAAACTGCTGACTGGTATCATGATATTCTGGAAACAGTCAAGCCAGTTATTGATAAAAATGGTGGGTTTGAAAAGGTATTTACTTCCAGCCTTTCTGGTATGAAAGATGGTGGAACAGTACTTCGAAATGTTTATTCGACGTTAAGCCCGGATGCCCGGCAGGCAGTAACTTCGCAAATTCTTCGCCGGGCTGCTAAGCCTGCCGCGGGAGATCCCGAAGCTTTCGATATGTTCCGGTTTGCGAAGAATTACCGGAACATGGATGGAGAGGCGAAGAAGGTTGTCTTTGATCCGAAAGTCGTCGGGGAAGACTTTCGCGGGAATATGGATAAGATTACTGATGCGATTGGTAAGATTGAACAAATGCGTGAGAAGTACGGTGCGGCTTCAACTCCTGCACAAGGTAGACTCGGGGCTCAGATGATTTTGAGCAGTTTGCTTTCAACCCCGGTGGGATTGTTGAGCGGGGCCTTGGCCGGAGACACCAGACTCGGTGCTGGTATCGGTGCAGCATATGCCGGAGTTGCTGGTGGTAGTGTACTAACAGCCCGGAAGGTGTCTAACTGGTTCACCAATCCGAAGACTGTCAAGTGGCTGGCGGAAACTACCAAACTCCCGAAAGAGCAAATCCCAATCGCGATTAACAATCTGGCCCAAGAAGCTGAGCGCCAAAAAGATCCAGAAATGCTCGAACTAGCCCAATATTTGCAGCAACAGCAGCAACAAGAAGGAGGTGAATAATGCCCTTTAATGGTTCAGGGACTTATAGCCCTCCGGCACTTCCGGTTTTCCCGCCCTCTCCTGGGCAGGTGATTTCTTCGAGTTATTACACCCAGGTAATCAATGATATTTCCAACGCACTTTCGCTGACGTTTCTGCGAGATGGTTCAGTAGGGTTTACGGGAGATTTTAATCTTGCAGGAAATGCCTTAAAAGGCGTTGGAGATGGATCGGTTTTGACACCCTCGATTCGGTTTAATACTGAGTCGAACACAGGATTTTATCTCAACGGGGCTGGGAAACTTAGCTTTACAGTTGCTGGTACGAAGGTTGCTGAATATACAACTACTGCGATTACCTTTCCGACGGTTTTAAATGTAGCAACGCCTAATTCTGGAACCACAGGCGGACTGCGGATCGGAGGAAATGCGACTTCGAATAAGTCGATTTTGCAGTTTACCGATAATCTGTTAACAACCCAATGGGGTTATATCTTCGCTACTTCGAGCGGAACGCTTAGCTTCGCCGAAGGTACTGGCGCCGAACGCGCGATTGGGTTTCGGACACTTCCGTTTACATCTGCTACAGCCGGGCGGACGCTTGCCTTGGCTGATGTCGGTATGTGTATTCCAGCAACTGGTACGATTACGATACCGTTAAATTCGGCAGTGGCGTTTACTGTTGGTGATACAGTTGCAGTTTATAATAACAGTGGTTCGAGCATTTCGATCGCAGCTAGCGGTGGGGTTACCTTACGTCTTGGTGGAAGTGCTACCACAGGTACCCGTACCTTGGCTCAACGCGGGCTTGTGGTGTTGCTCAAAGTCGCAACCGATGAATGGGTTGCCTTGAATGGAGGCATCTCATGACGGGGATCGGGATGGCTGTTGCAGCAGGAAGAGCTACTATCATTCCAGAAGGTTTCTTTGCCGATTGGAATGGTACAACGCCTTATATTGCTGGGGCTTCAAGTGGTCAAACGAATGGAATAAACAGTACTTCTGGCAATGTTGTGGTTGGAGCCTTCACCAACGGATCTGGGAATTATTCTTGTAACTTTACTATTACAAATAATCCTAGTGGTAAATTGTCTCTAACTAATGCCAATAGTCCAATTGCAAGAGGTATTGGTTGGACTGGTTTTGCTCTAAATGAAACTGAATCAATTACTGTACGAATCGATGGTACAGATCTTAATACCGGTTTTACCGGAAGTGATTTTGTAACCGTATCCATACATTTACCGTCGTAGTCCAGGGAGTCCAAGAGTGAGTGAATCACCGGAAAAATTAATCGAGGCTCTTGAACAAATCGCAGCGATTAATGCCTATATCCACGAACATCGCCACTCGATGAATAATGTTCAACAAACGCTAGAATTTCTTGCTGGAAATTGGGAGCGAAAATTGGACTCACTCGAAAGCCGATTAACTCAACGACTCGACACCATGACGACTGGCTTCGAGGTTCGTATGACTGCATTGGAATTACGAGTTAATTCACTGGAAGCTGAAAAGCTTCGCCGGGAAGGCCGAGATGGAGCATTTGCGCTGCTTTTGAAAAGCCCAGTAATTGGGTGGCTTGTAGCAGTAGGTGCTCTGATTGCGGGGTATTTTAAAATATGGAATCAACCTCATGGGTAAATTAATACCACCATCGATGAGCAGGCTCGGGACTGTTGATCCGAAGTTGCAGGAAATTATAATCGAAGCTGCGAAAAGGCTTCCTTTTAATTGCATTGTATCTGAAGGTCGAAGGACCAAAGAACAGGCAATTTTGAACTATTGCCATGGACGAACCAAGGCAGAACTTCTTGCTGTTGGGATTAGTCTCCCGCCACTTCCGGGGCCGAAGATTTCTTGGACTCTTCATTCCAAACACGTCGATGGTAAGGCTGTGGATATTTATCCCCTGCGTCAGGGAAGGCTTGACGATGGGACAAAAGGATACGAATATTTCGACGAACTATATCACGCGATAATGGCTGTTGCGGCGGAGAAAAAGGTCCGAGTCAGATATGGCGGTGATTGGGATATGGACGGAAAACTTCGGGAAAAGGGGGAGACGGATTCTCCTCACTTCGAGTTGGCGTAGGAGGAAAGAATGGAAGTAAATTCAAACTCGGTTCTGGTGGGGTTATCGACACTGATCCAACGATTGATCATCGCAGGACTGTCGTACTTCGGGATCACGGGGTACTTTTCCAACGATGATGTTGCTAAGATCACCGCGGCGATTGTCGTGATTCTGGTTGCGGTTTGGGGTGCGATCCGGTCTTATATCTCGAATGAGCAGAAAAAGACCCTGGCGAATTTCGTCCCTGACTCGATCGCAAAGGTGAAATGAGATGAAGAAGATTCTTATTTCCATCGGATTGGTGGCTAGTCTAAGTGCCTGTACGATGCAGACAAGTCCGATGACTGCCGGGCAATTGGCTCATTATTCGGCGGATCAGATTTACACCAATGCGGTGAATATTGGTATCCAGCGCGTTCAATCCGGAAAGCTTTCCTCGGCGAAGTTTCATGAATTTGAAACTGCAGCTTGGGCAGCGCTGCAATTGGTCAAAACCGCAGCAACTTCAGCGGATCTGATTCTTGCGCAGAAACAACTGACCACTGCGGTCAACTCGCTTCAGGGAGGCCAATGATGGAAGCCGCGGCGATTATCCAAGCTGCCACTGCAGCAATACAAGCACTGAATGCACTGTTGCCGCTTTTGTCGGCGCAGGATCAGGCTGGAATTTTGGCGCTTTTGCAGCAAGCTGATCAAGCTGCGGAAGCGGCGCATGAGGCAGCTCAGGAAGTTTAATCCCGGGGAATAGCGATCGATTTATCCCGGGGCAATTTTGGAGGATCTTAAATGCAACAAGGTTACAACGCCGAAAGGCCACTGGGATATTATCAGATTAGCGCGGACGCGGGTGGGACATTGACCACATTAGGGGCACCACCGCCGATCGGAACAACCGTGGCGGTGATCAAAGTCGAAGGGCAGGCTGCTCGCTACCGGGACGACAATGTAGCCCCCACGGCATCGGTGGGAATGCCATTAGCCGTTGGTGATGTACTGATCTATACTTCGGGGAGATTCGGGCAGCTGCAATTCATTAGTCAGACTGCCGGAGCGATTTTGAATATTCTATATTACGCTCACTGACTCTCCCACTGACCCCCGGGTTTATGCGGCCACGGGGGTCTTTTTTGTGCCATTGGAGGCTGAGTCGGGTTCGACTCCAGGACTCAACATCATCCGGCCGCCCTCGTTTTTCAGGATCAAATATCCTGCCCGGATTGCGCCAGTGATGACGGCTTCGAAGTCAGTCATTTTCGGGAAGTGCTTGTGGACGAAGCGATAAGCCTCGTTCCATTCGCAACCACCGCGCTTGTGGACGTACCAGATCAAACGCTCGATATAAAGAGAATCTTCGGTTTTTCCAATCTTGGAAAATACGAACTGCATGTCAGGTTCGAGATCAGATACCATGGTATTGGCAAGAGCCAGGTGTTCGGCGGTGATAACCAGCCTGTCGGACTCAGCGGCAGCAAGCACCATTGCAAGCTTGTGGATATGAGTCTGTTTCCGGGCCAAATATCCTCCGAATCGATCATCGTCTAATTCCAGATTTTTAACGGTGTAATGCTGTTGGTACCAGGCTTCGCCCCAGTGAACTGCATCAGCGGTTAGGCGATATTCCCCGGACATCATCGAGATCTGGCAAAGATCCTCGACCAGTTTCTGCCCAATATCGGCGAGGTTTTTCGGCACATCTTTGCCTGGATAGGCCACGAATTTAGCCTTTTGATCCGCATAGACAAAAATACATCGAGAGGTAAATCCCCCGCCGATCATGTATTCTGGGAAATTGCCAGCAATCCAAGCCGGAGTCGTACAAGCGATGAGATTAATCCAGGGATTGACAACCTCATCATTGCCTGAACCTTTGGTACGCTTTGTAAAAGCTCCGGGCTTGCCATCCCATAGCGATACAAGCAGATCAACCATTTCCTTGTCGGACGGGTTGAGTAGATTACCAAACTCACTCGATTCAATGGTAAGGGCTGACATGGCATGAAACTCTCCTTCGTATTCGAAGCTCATGGTTGATTCAGCGAAGGAGCCCACGAGAGCCTGCCAAGTCACTACGTCCGGGCCGAACTTGATGTCAGGCACTTTCTTGAGAAGGGACATCCCAACTCCGGCTGTTGTCGATTTAGACACAATCCCTGGCGGGGCAACGAGTATGACGTAAAAATTAGGGTGCCATCTGAAGTATGCCTGATCGATCCAAACTCGACGCCGAAGAGCCCCAGCGAGAGTTGACACCGCCGTCCAGAAATACATATGTCGTGGGGCTTCTCCATAAGAAGCATACTCCATAAATGCCGAGATCCAGTTCTCGAAATGTCTATTACCCACACGCCCCCCAGGAATCCGCAGATGATTTAATGCCGACCGGAACGATCAGCGGGTTTTTATAAGGCAATATTACTGAGCAAGCGGATTGAATGGTTTGCAAGGCTGTGGATTGGATTTCACGAGGATACTGGCCAGCAAGGGAATCATGGACTTGGAGAAGAACTTCGATTTCGGGATGATTATGGTGGAGGTTGTAATAGCCGCGGTTGATCAAACAGGCAACGGTTGATTGTGGAATTGAAGCCACAGCTTCATTAAAAATATTCCCTTCAACCCGCCCAAAGAACCACATGCGATATCCGAAGATATTTTCCACATACCGCTTCGTAGCAACTTGATCTTTTATTCGACTGTGCCAGTCGCTGATTGAAGGAAATTTACCAAAATACCAGGATTGAAGTTTTGCAATAGCATCAACCGAGAGACTGGGAATGCCATACATACGGCAATGCTGATTAATACGATCAGCCATTCCAGAAGGAGTGCCCAAATAATGGGTGGCGTGGCAGAAGGCTTTGAAAAACTTATAAGATGGATGGTTCTTATCGATTGTAGGATCTTTATAATATTCCTTCGCAACTTCGACATAAGGCTTCTTACCCTCCCGCAGCCATTCGCGCATTTCGGGTACGTCGGCCTCCTCGACAACTATGCGAAGGTCGGCGGAATCAAGATCGATATCGAAAAATTCATAGCCTGGATCAGGGAGGAAGAGCTTCCGGATGTTTGGCATCGCGGTGCCGTGGGAGCCTTCTTCATCACCGACAGGGAGATTTTGCAGATTCATTCCAGAATTAAATGCGTTCTGGGAAGAGCTAAATCGATAGGTTGCGGTCCCGGCGATGTTGAACGAGCACCGCATCCGACCGTCGGTATCGGCAGGAGCTTCGACAAAGGTTGACCGGAATACACCCAGGGAACGCAAATCTGCAATACGCTCAAGAATGGGAAGAAGTAATGGTTCTCGCTGGCCGAGTTTCTCCAAAGCCGAATCATCTGCGGTTAGACCTCCAGATTTGCGAGAACGGATCTCTTTTTGGGCAAGCTCGCGGTAGAAAAAATCCACCATTTGCTTGGGGGATTTGATATTCAACGGATGCCCGACGACGGTCTCGAGCCAGGAATTTCGCGAATCAATTGCTTCAGCAAGTTCACGAGAAAGCCGTTCGCGGGACTCATGATCCACACGAATGCCCTTGTTCATGGTGTTGAGAACCGGGTAGAAAAGGGCTTGTTGGAAGTCATGAACTTCACGCAATTTCGGCCATGAAGGCAGCATCTGGTCAATGGCTTTTTGTTGATTGCTATCGACTTCAAAGGTGATGCAGCAGTCCTTGCAATTATAGACCCAAAGCTGTTCTTCGCCGAGTTTCGGATCCCAATTCTTGGACTCATCCTTCCAGTAGACATGCTCTTCACACCACATAGAAGAGAGAAAATCCAACCCCTTCGGCATGGAATTGAAAATCACATGCTGTGTGATCATGGTATCGCGCTTAAGCCGCGGGATAAAGTGAAACCAACGGAAAAAGTACTGGGCATCATAGAGAAAATTCTGCCCAACAACTTCAACATTCGGATGAGTCAGAAGTTTGTACAATTTCGTAGTTATGAACGCTTCTTCCTCTTCGAGCCAGTAATGTTTATTACCGTCCCGCATTTGCGGGATACAGATGGCGTCGAGATCCGACCACGCGATACCTGTGCACGCAATATGTCCCCCTCGGGTTTCGATATCCACGGAGAGTTTAAGAGCAGCTTCGTCTGCGCGTCGAAGAAGAGTGTTGAGCGTTGAGACAACGGTTGAGAAGGAAGGACGGACGATAAACTTATAGGCTTTGGGCGGAAGGAGAGTCTCCCGATGCGCATGGGCTGCAACTCTTCGGAGATCCTGGACAATAATCTGTCGATCTTTCCAGACAGAGTTGACGTATCCACCGTCGCGGGTAGGTAGCACAATACATTCGTGCCCGCCAGGAGATGTATAACGCAACTCACTGCCCCGCCAGGATCCGATCCCCCACTTTCCTGTAAGAGCGAAGAGACCTCCATTGCCCAGGACCACAATGACTCGGGGTTTGACAAGATCAATCTCCTTGAGCAGCATCAATGCCCCGACGGAAAAGGGTTCCAGAACCATCTTGGAACCAAAAGGCTTGTGCATCGGGGTTATATCGGCTTTGCGCATGGCAACGACCGAAGTGATTTCGCATTGAGGAATCAACCGCCGGACGACAGAAGTGACAAAACACTCCGAGCGCGAAAGCCCGGCGTCTTGCAACATCCGGTTGAACTCGGTTCCCGAAGAACCCGCAAGGAATGAATTAGCTTTCAGATCGGAGTATGACGGGCAATCTACTACGATCATGACTTTTGATTGTATTGAGCCTGAAGGCTGAATTTCCATGTGCCAACTCCGCCGAATAGATATTATGGATTAAGTTATAGGCAGAAGTCAATCAGGGTTATCGAGAGCTTTTAAGCGCTTTACAGCAATTCCATAATATTCAGGATTCATCTCAATCCCGGTAGCATAGATTTTCATCTCATGCGCAGCAGGGAATATAGTTCCGGTACCAGCGAAACAATCAAGAACCCGGTCGCCAGGGCGCACAGAACGCTCCAAAAGATTGCGATAAAGAGCCACAGGTTTTTGTGCGCCATGGGTCAAGTTCTCCTCGAGGGTTGTGGTTATAACATCACCGAAAATTGCAGTGACAGGTTTTTTGCCTTTTATGGCATAGAGACAGATCTCGTACTGGCGGCGGGGTCCGTGCTCGGGAAGAGGCACTCGGCCGGAATTGGGCTTGTAGTTGATCAAAGGGGTTCGAAAGACATACCATCCGACAGTTTCCATCAAGCCCTTCAGCTCATGAAACCGGTCCAGATCGCAGAAAATATAAGCATGAGCCTGGGGCTTGGCTACGCGAAAAAGCTCTGGCACGACCCGTTGCATAAGATCACGCCACGTTCCGACATCATCTTTATAATGATGCTCCGAGTTTTCAAGTTTACCGCCTCCATCTCCGAAAGCGTCGGCATCCATGCCGTAGGGAGGATCGGTGCATATAACATCGAATTGAGAATCAGAGCATTTTCCGAGCCAAGTGGTGCAATCCTCGTTGACCAGAGTGTGCGACGCTGAAGAATATTTTGCCCCAACACGTTCGGCCAGTTCACGATTGCGTGAAGTTTCTTCTTGCTTTTTGAGGATTTTGAGCGCGTCCTTAGCAGTCTTGGCTTTAGATACTTCAGGGTTGTCCAGATGATTCGCCAAGATAAGATCAGTCCGAACTTTATCTCTGTAAAAACCCAATTCCGCATTGGACTTGTCCTTCGTTTCGTCGGCGAAAACTTCCCGAGCTGTATCCGCGACGGAATGAGATTGATTGGAAATTTCGGCTTGGGCAAGTCGCAATTTATGCAGCCGGGCAATCGCAGCGGTTTCTTCTTGCCAAGAGAGATTCTGGCGTTTTAGATTCTCATCGAGTTCGGCTTCTTCGGCTTCGAGAGGAGATAGCTCACCAAGAGTGCTATAGGGGATCTCGGGTTCGGCGAAAATCCGGCCGTTGTGGGTGAATTTCCCGCCCATGGCGTACAGGGACTCAATCGCCCGCAGACGACGTTCACCGGCCACCAAAACCAATCCGTTGGCCGTTTCCCGGCAAACCGGGGCGTGAAGCAGCCCCCGGGCCTCGATGGAATTGGCTAATTCGATTATGGCGTCGGGGTTGAACTCACGGCGCTGCCGATCGGCGGAAATCTTGATATCGGAGATCAAAGAAACATGAGTCATTAGAAAGCTTTCCCGCCTTCTTTAGCGCGGTTTTCAAGTTTGTGATCCGCACGGTTGCGATTGTATTCGCGCTTTTCATCGATGATTTTTGCCAGATCATAGCCTCGAACGTTTCCGGCCAGATGCCAGATAAACGCCAAGGCAGTGCTGAGGTTCAAAAGACCTTCAGCGGTTTTGTTCTTTCGAAAACCTTCCATGGCATGGGAAAGACGAAGGTGAATTTCGAGAAGAAGCTGATATTCGCTGGCAGAAGCAAAAACCGACGAAAGCCGCCGAATGTCGACTGGTTCAGCATAATAGCCAAGAATATCATAAATTCTGATTGCGGCATCGGCTAGCTCGACTTCGAACATTGATCGGTGAATCAGATGATCATCACGAAGTTGGAGTTTCAGGCCTTCGAAACCTTCGGAAATCTCGGAATGAACAAGACAAAGCAATTCACCGATATTCCGGGGATTGACTCTGAAATCCGTAGGATGCTGCGGGTACATCCGAGTCCACCATCCGGCGTTAACGTTGTCTTGGTGAATTTCGGCAGCTAGTTTATTGTGATCCATTTCTCAAATCCTCAAAAAAATAGCCAAGGGAAGACGAACCTCCCTTGGCTACAGTCGGGCAGTTATTACGGCTTCAAAACGCCCTTAACCTCAGCCACCGGCTGCTGAACGCCGTTGATTTCAGCGATCCGGTGTTTGATGACGATCTTTCCCATGCGCCCTGCGATCATGGCGAAGGAGAAAGGATCACCGGGCTTGTTCAGATCCAAGGCTTCGCGCAGGCGCCCGAGAGCGACGTTGCGACCTTTGCCCATGTCGAGCTGACCGGTTTCGGTAAGATCGAGCATGATATCCTGACGGGCAGTTACCTTCGAACGGGCGAGAAGCTCCTTTACGCCTTCGTCCTGGATTTCCCAGGTGATAACGAGCTTGAGACCAGAATTGGAACCGTCGCGCGATTGCCACGGAACAACTTCAGCCTTCTCGGAGATCGAAAGATATTCCCCTTCGGGCACGGGAACGGTTTCGGTGGAGTTTGATTCGGTAATGGTTGCATTCAGAAAAGCTGTAGGATCAAAAGCAGAAGCCATGGTAGAGAAATCCTTAAGAGAAAAAGAAAAGGTACGCAACGCTACTGAACAAAGGACGTGTGGGGGAGGATTTTTCAGAAGCAGGAGGTCTCTGAAAAATCATAACCAAGTGTCCCGGGCTTGGCTATTTGGTATTTGATAATGGATTGGATTTGGTGTCGGATGCAAGTCCTTCTTCAAGCTTTCGCCGGGCGGATTGCAGATCGGCATAGGAGCAAGAGAGGGAGACAAGATTTTCAACGTTGTTGAGCTTCCGGGCCTTTTTCAAGGCCAGGGAAATTGAGGTTTCCTCGGTTTTGATAGCCTGGAGTAAAGAGGTTAGTTCCAGGATCTCGAGAGAAATTCTAGCCATTGGAATGGTCCTTTTGGCGATTGCGCCACTTCTCGATGATTTGCTTAAAATCAGGAGTAATGGCCGCGGCAATAGGGAGGTTACGGGTTTTGACATCGGCCAGGGTGGAAGCTGTATCCCACGACCAACGATCTCCGCCCCGAACGGTTAGGATTACGTCGGAAAACATCGCTGGAATCTTTGGGGCTAGGGCCTTGCCGAGAGTTGATGTCATGAGCTTGATCCCACCCAGTACTTGGTCAACCTCCCGCTCAACATGAGCCAGAAGGATGAAGTGGCACTTGCAGTTATTACAGAGCATGAGGATGAGTTGCTCGACTGTATTCTGAGCAATGCCCCAATCGGCCTGGGAGCGGACGGGCTTTCCACCAACAACAAGTGACAAAGCTGCATTGGAAATTCCTGACATTCCGTCGATGACAATGGCTCGAGATTGGTCCCATTTATCGACAGGACCGAAAGCTTCACCAGTCCGATCATCGACGAAATTGTTCAGGGCTTGGAGAAGCTTGACGAATTGGTTGTGTTGGGAACGCTTGGGATCGGCGAGCTTAGACAGCGCGTCGAGAGGGAGGGTATTGATTTTTTGCGCCGAATCAATCAGCGCATCGAACGATGCTGTCGGGGCATCTAGCTTATGCCAGTGGAGGTTTCCGGGAATTGGCTGTCCACGATCTGTCCAATAACCTGCGAGGGATTCAAATCCGGACTCGAGTGCAAGATAAAATGTTTCAATTCCTGCGTCCACAAGAGTTCCGATGGCATAGGTTTTTCCTGTCCCTGACGGGCCTTCGAGAAGGACATTAACACCCGGAAGGGAATATTCGGTGGGCATTGAGGATTCCTTTTGAAAAAGAGGTTTAACTCGCCGATAAAGGCTAGGAAGAGAAACTCAGGATTTTCGGGAATGGTTAGAGAGAAATCTGTCATCCCAGGCCATTCATAGCCGACAGGAGTGCAAAGTTCGCAGCAACCACGTTTGGGGAAGAAGCCTGAAGGTAACTCCCCATAGGAAGATTGGAGAGACTTGAAGGCATAAGATCTGCCACAATGAGAGCAAATCCAAACCTGGGTCATGATAAAGAATCTTTCTGCCGATAAGGACGATAGGTTAGTTTAGTAACTAAAGCTCGTTTAGCGTCTTCGTATTCTTTCTCAATTTGTGGAATATCTGAAGGAGGCTGAGTTCCACGCATTTCATGAGCACGGACGGCAGCTTCAAAACGAGCAAGAGTTTGCTTATATTCGTTGCTCATTCCCCACCCCCAGCGCGTGCGCGGATCATGTCGCGAATACGCCTTGCAACATTGGAACCGCGTCCATCCGTTGTTTGGTTGACTATGCGGGTGATCTCGTCATCCGCCACCTTCGCACAAGCGGCCCGCTCAGCCTCTACCGCCGCTTTAACGGCATCCATGGGGGATGAGGCTAAGGCTTCGATGACGCTGGCGGCTTCGCGCATAAGGCCGGCGCGGTCAGACGTATCAGCCCAGCCGGTCTGCCGTTTCGTTGCCTGATCCTGAATTGCCGCGCTGGCACGAAGCTGGTGAACTATTACAATCCCACTGAGCATCCCATCGAAGGGCTCGGAAAAGCGCGCCACATCCTCTCGCATGTCGTGCGCGGACGGAGGGGATGCGGGCGAAGGAACAACACCCGAACCGCCGCAAGTCTCACATTTGTCGATCGCCTGCGCTGGGTACTGCCATCCGCACCCGTTGCAATGCGAACATAGGTCCATCTCCCTCTCGGGCGCGGCCCCTCTCACGTCCCCTGTGGTTGGGAGGACGCCAGACACGTCGGCAATCATCATCGCGAAATTGCCTACATCTGCGGCTTCACGAGCGACGTTATTTCGGGAGCTTTCAAGGTACAGCGCGGCATCGCCCCACCCGAGCTGTTTCGCTAAGCGATTAGTGGCCTCCTCAAGCTCGTCGGTTTCCTCTCGCAAGCGCGGGAGGAGGTCCATCGCCAAGTCATTCTTCCAGCCCGGTTTGTGATCGTTCGCGCGAAGCTGGCGCTCCATCAATTGAGCAAACGCCAGGACTTCCGGGCGCAGCGCCTCTCGCTCCAGCATCGCGGGTCTAGCCTCCAACGCTGTGCGGTATTCCCTTAGTTGGGTGAGGAGGGCCGGGAGGGCGTTCTTGGCTTCGACGATGAGGGCCGCATCAGCTTCGTTCAGCCGCTCAAGATGAGCGCCGAAACGCTCGGCAAGGTACGCAATGACAGCGCCGCCCGGAGCCCGGATCAAGGCGGGCAGGTCGGCATCATCACATTCGGGATAGCGCTCCGGTTCGACCTTTTGGGTCCAAGGCCCCGGAGTCGCTTCCGCCAGCAGAGCTTCAAGGCGTTTCTCTAGGTCTACTGTCATTTCGGCAGCCTTTCTTCATATTCCTCGACAGTAATCTCTTTCCTTGCCAAGGGATCCCAGACTCTTTGCCGAAAATACAATTCGAGCCAATTTTGCGGCTCCGCGGATTTGCAAACATTGACAAACCCACAACCTCCATATTCAGTACAAGCATGATCAAGATTATAATCCCAATGGCCTTCTTTCCAGGCCTGAATCATGCGCTCGATATCGCGGCAACTTTGATCAATCCACCGATCGATTTCAAAGCCCGAACGATAAGTAATCGCTTGTTGCGTGTCGTATTTGGTTTTAAGAATCGAAACTCCGCGAACCACGACACCTGAAGGATTTAAACCAAATTCCTTCGCTGCCCAGCAATATCCCGTGAATTGCGAGCGCATATCCCACTGTCGCGACCATGTAGGCCCGAGACTGGAAGTGGTTTTTTCATCGTAGATATAAACCCCGCCGAAAGCCTCGGCGATCATATCGGATCTTCCAGTGTAAAGTATCGGTTCGCCGGAAATCGGATGATTCACTGGCAATGGACACGCGAAAGAAAACTCAATACCTCGTTTACCATTCGGAAACAGTACAGGTTCGGCACCATCTGCTCCGAGAGGATAATTTGCGAAGTAAAATTCAAGAGCGCCTGCTGTGCGTTCGAGTGATTTTGCGGAGTCGGGCGGACACTCAAAGTCTCCATAGCGATGGATAAGTGCCTCAAGGCCAATTGCAACGGCGTCAGCTGCTGGAAGGTTCTCCTCGTAGAAGGCTCGTCTTGCAGCTTCGATACCATCGGCGAAAGCTCCCCCGGCGACTAAATGAACGGATTCGGCTTGAGGCTTCCAATGTTCCATATAAGCCCGGAACATTTTCTGTGGACAGGAGCGAAAAGCCCCAAGCATCGTGGAATCGATGGCGATGGGAAAGGGAGGGCTCATAGATTATCCAACTCCGAAAGCAGATCATCGCCATTGATCACAGGCTTGCGGGCTTTAGGGGCAGCCGCGGGCATGGCCTCACGGTCTGCGCGGAGGTATTGAATGGCTTCTTTCAACTCCTCTGTGGTTATTGTCCCATCCCGGGCTTTCTGGCGCCAAACGGCAACCTTCGCGATAGTTTCGGGGGAAACTGACATATGCCGATATATCCTTTCGAGGTGGAAAGCGAATGATTGGATAGATGGAATCATCCCGGGAAATATACACCCAAACCCCCCGGGATCAATTGATATTCTAAGCGAAGTAAATTTCTTCTCGTTGTCGAGTCGCAGCGACGTAGAGGGAACGAAAAGCTTCCTGACGATTGCGATTTAGCATGATATCTTCGAGATCGACGAAAACCTTTTTATAGGAAGATCCCTGCGACATATGACTGGTGATGGCGTAAGCATGCTTGACTTCGTGGAAGGCTTCTTTAAGTTCCCAAAACTCTTTCCACTTATAACGTTGGCCATTCTTGGCCTGCATGGAGAGTTCGTTTAGTCGGTTATTGACTTGGAATTGCCCGGATTGGGTAAGAGTGCGGATGGTGAACTTCCGCCCCGACTCGTGGGCGACGAGAAGGTTGTAGATCTCGTACTCAGAAAAGATCGGATGAGTTCCGATGGCAATTTCTTCAATCGTGGCTTCCTCAGCATTCTGCATAAAGACCCGATCGTCGAGATCTTTCAAAGGAGCCTTGGCAATGATTTCATCACCAGGTAGCCAGAAATTCGCCCGGGCTTCTTGACCAAAGATTTGTTTCCGCACCATCTGGTTGTATTCGTCAACCTTGACGTTTCGCCAAGCAATGATCTTAGCTTCGCCTTCTTTTAAAAGTTCAAGATCCGCAATAATGCGAGAAAACCAATCAGATTTAGAAATGCGATAAACAGGAGGGTTGGAAGAGATTTGGATTGATGGAAAAGGATGATCGACGATATTCCGAATACGAGTAGCCAGATCAAGCATAGAGTTACCATAGCGAAGGACCTTGGTTAGGGTAAATCCGTGATCAATTTCGAAGACCGGAGATCGGATTTCGCCGACAGGAGGAAGCTGAGCAGGATCGCCCATGAAGATGAAAGGTCGGCCCCAATCGGAATAAGCATCAGCAATGGCTTCCATAAGGAAACGATTGACCATAGAAGCTTCATCGACAATGATTACTCGATAGCCGGAAAGATCTACAGGTTCTTCCGGCCGAGCAAGTTCTTTGATTTCGCCATTGGCTTGAAGGGATAAGCCAAGAAGTGAATAGATCGTTCGAGTAGGGCAGTCGAACAATTCCGAATCGTCGAGATAGTTTCGAAGAACCTTTGCGGCTTTATTGGTTGGGGCAGTGAAAGCGATTTCGGATTGCCGAATGCCTAAAGCTTCAATGAGTTTGGTAATGGCAAAGGATTTTCCAGTACCGGCGTAGCCCTGAAGTACATAATAAGGCTTGTCGTGCACAAATCTTCGAGAATTGGAAGAATATCCCTCGTTGATCCAGGTGACCATTTGATCGAGGGCAAGTTGTTGATCTTCGGTAGGTTGCATATCGCTCATCGCGGAGAGTCCTTTTCAGGTAGTGGTGAAAGGGAAATAAGAAGATCGTTTATTCTGTGGAATAGGATAAAGACCAGCATCCCAAAATTGCGAAGGTTTTGGAGGTGGGGCTTCAAACTCATATTCGTAATCAGCGAGTCGAGCTCGAATTTGGTTGCAGAGTTCGGCTTCCCGCCGAGCAGCTTCAATTCCGTGATAAAGATCCCGAATTTCGGCTTCGAGATGATGTCGGAAGATATCCGATTCTTTGCCGGAATACTTGAAGCGTTTTAAAACCTTTTTGATCCGAATGATCTGTTTGCCGTTGGCTTTTCGAGCTGTAAGTGTTGCGTTGATAATAGACTTAAGCTTCTCGTTCATCCGGGACAGAAGGTCAATCGATGAATAGTTATCCCCGACTTCATTCATAACCGTAGTCAAAAGCATCGACATCCGCATGAAGACTTCGGTTCGAGAATCGGCTTGGGGAGATTCTTCTTCCCCGCGATCGTATTTGGCCTTGCGCTCAGGATCACGCAGAACCGCCCATGCCCGATTAGCTGCGTCGAATTTTTCCCGATCACCGTCTCCAGTATCGGGGTGGTGCTTGCGCATTGCTGCGCGTCCGGCTTTTTGGATCTCTTCAGGCGAAGCTGAAGGATCGAGGTTAAGGTCGGAATAGTAATCAGGCATGGGGATTCCTTTTCAGGTTTAAATTACATTCATCGCCGTTTCACGAGTGGCGGAAACGTTCCAATTCTTAGAAAGCTCGAGTCGTGGATCGGAGGAAGATTCATACTCGCGAAGAATGCCGAAACAATTGTTCCCGACTGATTCGTAGAGGCAGGCGAAATTCCCGCCGCACTGCTCGAAGGTAGTGAGAGATTGCTGGATCATCTGGGCGCAACGCGGATCGCGAGCAATTCGTGCACGACGAAGAATCTCGGAGTCGGAGAGATTTCTCTCGGAAATCGAGATTGGAGAGACGTTAAGCTCATAGATGCAGAACTTTTTGTTCAACGCTCGGCAGGCTGCAGCCCATTTGGGATAGTTGGCAAGGATGGATGGCAGATTGTTCTGCATCGAAGCGATGAGATCATCATCAGATCTGGAAGGCCAATCGATCTTGTTGCCCGCGGAATCCTTGCCAATAGGATAGATATAAGGCGCCGGACACAAGCCATAGACCAGATCAGGAACCCCGCCGGCGGAGATATAGTAGTTGTAAAGAGTGGTTAGAGAGCTTCCGTTCCCGAATTGCCAGCAGAGCTGGATATAGGTGTTCAAGAGCCCGGTGGCTTGAATTGCCTTGGACAAGGCCGCGACGTTTTGGGCGTAAAAGAGTTTTGGATTGCCGGTAGCCAGGGCTTTCTGCCCGATCATGAACCCGGTGTTCCAGACTTCATTCGACCACTCAACGAAGAGCTTGTATTGAGATGGCAGAAGTTTCCGGGCGAGGATGATTACCGCAACTGCGGCATCGACTGAAAGCGTCGGCGGGATATTGATCCACGCATGGGTCTTGGTATTGGTCGCATAATCCATCATGTACTCGATGGGGAGTTGTCCGGCGTAGAAATTCTTCGTATCGTCGGGAGTTACCCATGAAGGAGACTTGGTATCGTTGACATCGCACCAGTCCATAAAGCGACTGACGAGGAAATTCGAGCCTAAGGCTATGGCTTCGGGTTTCCACAAGGATCTGGAGAGCGCATCCTGAGATCGGAAGATTGAGCACTTGACTGCTTGTGGGGTTTTGGACGAGAGGTTGAACTGGCAATCCTTGCCATTGGCTGAATAGAGCCCCTGGAAGGTTATCTGCCCGTTGATGGGTTTACCACCTAATCCTAATCCCGGCACCGCAACCCATGTGACGTCGGGGGATAGATATAGGACATAATCCCCCGGGACGGATGGCAACGGGGCCAGAACGACCGCGCTGGCGGTGTTATAGGACCATTTCGACATCAACCCATGATCGATCAACGGGCACGGATCGAAGTACGAGGCTTTCCCTGGATTTATCCCGATAAATGCTGGCATTAGAAGTCTCCCTTAGAATTTCAACCCGGCGGTTGAAAGGGCGGAACGAAGTTCTTGCGCAGATTTCATCCCGTGCTCATGGATGGACTCGTGGATTTCCGAAGGCGCTGCGATTGCAGTTCGGAACCCGATGGATTTGGACTCGAATTGGCTGAGAAGCGTTGCGACGAAAACCAGTCGAGCGTGAGGGTGCTGGTAAGCTTCAGCGCTCTTTAATAGAATATCCATCATGGATTTGAAAGTTACTTCTAGATTTTTATCGAAAGCATCGGGATCGACTCCCATGGATTTTAAGATCTCATTCCCGATAAGCTGGTCGAATTTATTCACGATTCATTCTCCTTCCAAGAACATAGCGACGAAGTGGTCCGGCTTGACCGAGCGAATGGGACTCACAACGAGTCTCGGCTTCATTGCGAGTCTGGTGCCGGGATAGGATTTTGGAATGGCGGTAGTTCCTGCCCCGGCGGGAAGTCGTTGTGATCTTCATCACCGCGTAGGATGTAGCGATTTTATCACCGCAATCGGTATAGCCAACTCCATTCGATCGCTGCGGTTGGACAATGAATTTAATCGCCATTGGCGTCGCTCCCGTTGGTCTCATCCATCGCGGACATATAGGCTTCAAAAGCTGGCCGGATAGTTGCGAAGTTTGAGATCATGGTATTGGCGAAACCTTCATTCCCACCACCACGAATAATAGCAAGGAACAGCTCGCGCTGAAGCGCTTTGAGATTGTTGTCAAAGATCATTCCGTCAGACGACTGGAATCCCTGAATCGGCTTAACCATTATAATGTTACTCCTCTTTCTTGAAGCCAACGGGTGAATAGTTCCACCCCGAGTTCGGAGAGTTTCCCATGAGGTACCCGGCCTTCGAGTTCGGAAAAAAGCTCCAGCCGAAGTTTGGCATCGAGAGATTCGGGCAGCCAGATCTCAATCCGAGTCGGACGATCAATCCGGGCTTTACGACCACGGGACATTAGGATTCTCCATTTAATTTACGCGCAAGGTTACTGAGTTGGTTCTTGCGTTCGAGAAGATATTCCTCGTGGCAAGAAGGGCAATGGTGGTTCCAGGAATTTCCGATTTGAACCGAATGCCAAGAAGCTTCACGGAAACGGCTGAGAGCCTCGTGGAAATCATAGGTCGAGGTTTCGAAGAAGTCCGAGCACCGATCGCACTCGAAGATTATCAAATCCCCTTCCTTCGAAATCACGGCATCACCGGGAAGTCGAGTTGGTTGATCGCCCACCCGATAGCGAGGAAAACGCCATAGGCCAGCAGCACCCGTAGGCAAAACCATACATAGGATGAAATTATCGCCCGTGACATATGCACGGCTCTGAGCATCTTTAACATTCTGGTAACTCCTCTTCTTCGATCTTGTACCCCCTGGGTACGGCTAATGTTCCGCCGAACTTGGATATGAAAGAATTATCCAGATCAAAACCAAAATCTGTCGCGCAATCTGCGCAGATGGAAGTCTCGGTCTTGTCGAGGATGACTTCGTGGATCAGTCCAACCTGGGACTTCGTCGCTCGGACTAACCGCCGGACCTTCGGGCCGGAAGTCGTTTCTTGCCGGTTCATGAATTGGAGAAAGATCCGATGCTTCGATCCGCAATAGGTGCAATGTTGTTCTTGGAAAAGTGCAACAGTTGCAGTGGTAAACCATTGGATCGAATCGAGCTGCTCGTTGATCTCTTTGATCTCACCGGCAAGGAGAATCCGGGTCTTCCGATCAGGATTGGTCTTGCGGATGTGCTGGTTGAGCCGCTTCTTTTCTTCTTCGAGTTTGGTTTTCGAAGTTATCCGAGCAATGTCGGCATCGAGCTGGTCGAAAATATCATCGGACATTATTTAGCCTCGAAGGTTATTTGAACCCGGCTGCAGAAAGAGTCGGACTCGATTAGGGAAGTGGCAAAAGCCAGGACGAGGAACAAGGCAAGAATGAAAACTCCTGCCGCGATGATATCAATGCGAGTCATAAGGCCTCCGCGGTTTTGCGAAGAAGATCGGCAACATCTGCAGCGGAGTTGTTATCGTTGAATTGGAAGAGGGTAATCTCATCACTGAATTGTGGGGCATTAAGACCTATAATAGTTCTGCAAGCCTCTTCGATGATGGGATCTTCCCAAAAATTCCAAGGATATACTAAAGCCTGCTCGGGACCAAAAATTCCTGCTGCATGTCCAATCGCGCCAACCATGCAATAGCACTTCTTAGTCCGATCATAGAAGATATCAATTGCCCGACCCCTTTCATCAATCAGGTCCGCGGCCTCGAAAAAAATCTCTTTAAGCGTTTTCATGACTGACTCCTTATTGAACCTCCGGGCTCATTATAAGGGACTGATCGCACCAGTCCCCACAAATCAACGCGGATTACGTTCGACAGGTTCAGGCCAATTGGCCGCGAGCTGCATCTGGCGTTTGGCCCAGGCCATTCGTTCGTTGCGGTCGATCTCGCTTTTGGTCAAAGGAGGTTGAACTCCCTTTAGCTTGGACTTGTCGTATTGAAAGGTTCTGGAATTGTTGTAAGCCATTAGTGCTTGGTCCCTGAATCAGCTTCGTCGCCGAGATTGATTTCCTGAATCCTGACATCGATTCCGGCTTTTTCGGCGATGATTTTGAGATGCTTTGTCAGGGTTTCCACACTCTCGCCCGATCGGGCTGCGGACTGCATCTTGGCCTCGATGATGGCAATAGGGCTGATAATCATCGCATCATCGAGAACGTGCTGAGCGATTTTCATAAGATGCTTCGCAGCTTCATGCCGCCCCGCACCGGTGCGATGGACCATTTCCTGGATTAGAAATGTAGCAATGTTCGATGCGCAGCCGAAACAAATAACCCCATCAGGACTGGCGAACTTTTCCCGGATTCTGGTTTGTAACTGATCGCAGAGAAATTCTGCCGTCTCTTCGATAAAATCACCTAGCTTATCTTCAGGAAGCTGATCCAAGTGTAAGAGATTTTTGTCATCAGGATTAGTGGAGAAAGTTGCCACGAAAGGGCTCCCGGTTGCAGGGACGGAATTGTCCCCGGGAATTATTGATACACATTCCCCGGGGAAATACAACCCACTGACCGGCCATTACTTAGAATAAAAAAACCCCTCCGAGAACCGAAGCTCCCGGAGGGGTAATTGACCAAGCCGGTTAGAAATTGGGAGTCAGCCCAGAACCACTCCAACCGGATTGATCAGGAAGACCAAAGGGAGGCTCAGCCCTTGGCCTTCTTCCCGGCCGGCGCCGAATCGCCGAGTTCCGCCAGAAGCGAATCGGTATCGACCGAAGACTTCGGGGCATTCTTGGCCCGCTCAGCTTCGATCTCGGCGATGATCGGGGCGAGACGCTCGGACTTGCGGAGAGCGAGCTTCTCGGCCTGGGTCTTGGCGGAGAGGAACTCCTTGATCGCTTCAACAGGCTTGCCGGTGAGCTTGACCAGCGCCTGGATCAGAACCGAAGTACCCGCAAAGCCGCCGGCAGCGCGCTGCGCAGTCCACTCACCCTTGGTCAGGCGGGCGGCAAGATCCGAAAGAGCCTCGAAGGCATCGCCCTCGTCCTTTTCACCAGCAACGGCATCGCCGAGCTTCTGCTCCATACCGTGCGCGGCGAAGCGGGAAACCAGTTCCGCAGGCATGACAAAGACAACGGACTTGCCGTTGCGGAAGTCGAAACGACCGGAAATAGTGCCATCCTCGGCAATCTCGGAAGTCTTGACCAGTCGCTGCTTGGGAGTGAACTCAACCGTCCGACCGTCCTCCATCTGGATCGCAGTCTTTTCAACCTTCGTTGCAGTAGCCATGATAAAATTCCTTCATTCGGGTTCGAGGAAAAAGCCGCTGGATCGCCGCTATTTCGGAAATCAATATGAATGAACCCGCTCAAATAGTCAACCGTGGGTTTGAGATTAGGGAATATGGGCTAATTCCGGGTTTAGGGATAGAAGATTGGCCAACCGGCGCGGGCGGACGCGGACGAATATGGCGTGTTTACCATTGACTTGTTCAACGGTTTTTGTCTCGATCCGAAAATTCATCTCGATCGGATAAGCCCGGCCTCCAGCAGCATGGCGAAGGCAGAATCTCCATTCCCGGAATCGATCTGCAGCCATTCGTGCGGCATAGGGAGTTATATGCTCGGATAGAAACTCCCAATCTTTAGAGAAATGCGCCCGCAAAACTGTATCGGTGTAGTAAACGGGATAAAGATTCGGGTGACGGATCTTCCATCGAGCCATCAGGATCTCCGGGAATAGAAACGATTTTCGGCTGAAAGAGGTTCGGGGGTTTCGAGTTCTTTCAATGACTCAGCCATGGAAGATTTGATCTTGGCTTCTTCGGGGGTTAGGAGATCTTCCTCGGATAGTCCGAAAGCTTCCATTGCGAACTCGGCCGTTTTCAGCGAGTGCTTTTCGACAATGGAAAGATTCGCCCCGGTGGCTTTGATCGCGTATTTTTGTGCCGCATGGTAAAGTTCGGGGTCTTCGAACTCATCCTGGCGAAATGGTCTGATTGCCCGATACATTGACATGCGGGTTGAAAGAGCTTCGGAAGGACTTTGGCAATCGAAGGAGACTGGATACCCCCGTGCGGCTTTGCGCCAAAGGGCAAGGAAGATTCTATGTTCGCGAGAAAGATCAAGAGACATTGGCCGACTCCAAAAAACTCCGGGAGAGTTTTAGCCCTCCCGGAAAAGTAGATTATTCCTCGTCGCCTTCGTGGGGACCAACGGGCTTTTGACGTAACTCGCCGTGGGTGGTCAAATGCCCGGTCGAAGGATCGATGGTCTTGACCCGATCTCGAGCAGGATTGACCACCGCTTGATCGAAGGAAGAAGCGACTGCAGGATTAGTCGCAGCTTCTTCATAATCCGGAAGGACTTTTTCGGTTTGCTGATCCGAGCCTAGTTCCGAATATTCGAAATTCCCGCGAGCCCCGACAGGAGCATAATCCCCCTCCGATTCGATCACTGGTGTGGGTTCGTCTTGCTCGACGAAGGTGTTATTCTCGGGATCGGTGGGATTTTGATTATCTCCGAGACTTTCACCTTGGGCATGGTCGAGATCCTGAGGCTGATTCTCCGTGGATTTTTCCTTTTCGGAGTCCTGGGTCTTCGAATTATCCTTGTCCTTTTTCAGTACCATGGTTTGTCTCCTTGCAAGAATTGGCCTTGTCTCTCCCATTGATCATTTTTTGGTTTCCCGGTCAAATGGTTTTATCTACTCCCCCTCGTGCTGAACAGTTCCGCCCGGAAGTTCGGACCTTTCCCCGGAATAATGAACCTTACCAGTTTCTGGGTCGATGGTTTTGGGCTGATTCGAGGGAGGCCGAACAACATCTTCAGTCGTGGGATTGGCTGAATCTTCCTGAATCTGATCAGGATCGGGTTGGGATTTTTGTTGATTGGTCCAGTTTCGTAAAGAACCTTTTGCGATTTCAGAAGCTTCGTGATCTTCGGGATTCTTTTCGCGATCTTTGGCCATGAGGAGTCTCCTGGTTCGAGGATGAGGCTAAAACCCGTGGGCAATTGATCTTGTTCCATTCAATTCTTTCAGGTTCTTTTCTACTTTATGCTGAAATTGTTTGGAGATTTCGATTACTTAAATCGGGATTGATGATCGGTTGAAAGGGGATCGGGATTGATGATCAATGATCAAGCTGACGCGAGGGCGTTGCCCCCGTGCGATTGATCCACCCCCATGCGCGTTCGCGCGTATATAATGACTCCCGCGCGCGCGTAGGCACCTATTCCGGGAACTATTTTCGTCGACACGAAGATTTTTTTGCATTTTCCGCTTGCAATCAAATTCCCCGGGGAATATACCCAAATCGTTCCCGGGGAATTTCCCCCGCCGAACCCTGGAGTCAGCCATCATGGCAAAGAAAAATTCTGTCGTTTCCGTTGTCGTCGAAGACAACCAAATCCGTTTCGTTGTTGAGGGCCAAAAGTCTCCGATCAATCTCGATCCGTCGAAGTTGACCGACGACATCCGCACCCGCGCAATGATCCACGGACTCGTGCAAAAGGTTTCCGATGCCGCCGCGCTCGGCAAGGACGCCACCCCTGCCGATAAATTCGCCGCGATGCAGGCTGTAGTCGATCGGCTAAATGACGGCGAATGGAACAAGCGTTCGGGCGAAGGCGGCGATTCATCCCCGGCTGGCATCATCCGCCGCGCATTCATCCAGTGGGCGACTGACAACGGTAAATCCCCCGAGTCCGCCGCGACCAAATACGAGTCTATGACTCGCAAGGAACAACTAGCCCTGCGCAAAATTCCGGCCATCGCCGAAATCCTCGAAGCCATCAAGGCTTCGCGCGGCCCGGTCAAGTCTGTGGATACCGATGCGCTATTGGCTGAGTTGGGCTAATCATCATTGATCAGTTCGATTGGATGATTTGATTGATCGGATTGATTGAATCGATCAGGCAAGCATAACTCATGGCTACGCCATGCAACTTCCAAACCCCCGGCCTAACCGTCGGGGGTTTTTGCTTGCAGACCGAATAGTCATCCCCGGACCGGCGGGCGATTGATCCGGGATTTGGTGACTGATCGCAGTCGTTCGTCTGTAGGTCGTTTTCCCCGGGCCGTTTCCGGGGCCTAAATTTGCCCGATCCGACCCGGGGGCTACCCATGTACCCATCCGGCCTCGTTGTCATTCCTACCCCCATCCCCGCCCGCCTATTCCGATTTCCCGGTCCCCAATCCCCTATCCATCCCCCTAGCTCTCGCCCTATCCACCCCCTTCCCCTACCCCCGATCCCCATTTTCCCGATTTCCCTCCCCGTATCCCAGCCGTGTGCCTAGCCGTGTCCCTAGCGGTGTCCGGTGGAACCATGGATATGTACTCCCTCCCCCGTCCCGTCTAAAGGTCTACTGTGTTATATATATAGTAGGGTAATACACCATACCAATTCACCCGATCCATCTCCATCCAACCCCGGTGAGTATCTATCCCTACGAACGCCCGGACACGCCTAGGCCCACCGCTAAGATACCGCTGCGATACAGCCCCTGATATCGATACATTTTTGGAATATAATTACCCGCGACTCGGGATTGCGGACAACTATCGATCAAGCATTTGGCCATCCACTAGCCCTCGCGTTCGAGCCTCCCGACCCCGATTAGTACCAATTTTCCCTCTCTTAGTACCAATCTATGACTAATTTTCTATTACCAATGTAGAACCAATTATTCCCCTGGGAAAATCGACCCCGGGTGGGTATCCCGCAGACGGGGGTGGTGGTGAGGGGGTGTTTAGGGGCATATACAGACCCACTCGCCACCTTTGTTCCAAAAATTCCCGGGAAAAATAATCTAATTCTCCCCGGGGGAATAAAAATTGGGCGAAGGACGGATAGCTGCCCGCGATTGGGCTTGATCTTTTCGGGAGGAAAAGTGACGGATAGGGGTAAATCCCGGCGGCGGGGAAAGGACAGAGCAATGGATGACGGTTCGGAGCCCATGAGGCCCTTTGAAGTTCCGATAAGGAAGGGTGAGGGGCATTATGATAAAGAAAAAGGCGCGCCGGTTTATCAAGGACTGGCGGAGGCGAAGGGCTATAATCAGGACAAATTACGGCTGCAAAAGGTGGCTTATAGCCATGACGCGCTGATTGATCTGATTATAGCCAATCCGAGGATCACTCAGGCGCAGATGGCTGCGACCTTTGGGTATACGACGACCTGGATCTCGAGGATTATTGGCTCGGATGCGTTTCAGGCGGCTTTGGCCGAACGCCGGAGGGAGATAACCGACCCTTTTCTAATAGCGACGATAGGGGAAAGATTGCATGGACTGGCAATTCAGAGCCTTGAAATCGTCGCGAAGAAATTAGAAGCAACAGAATCCGCAGATATGGCGCTGAAAGCCCTGGATCTTTCGGTCAAGGCCATGGGATTCGGAGCCCGGGATCGAACGCCCACGAATGTGCAAAATAATTACGTTGTAGCCCTGCCGCCAAAAGCCGGATCGGTGGAAGATTGGGCTGCTGCGGCGCAGAACGGGGCTTATGAGGTTCTAAAATCTGCCAAATCTGCCGATATTTTGCCTTTTTCGACTACGGTGACCCGAGATCCTACTGAGCAGCCCAAATCCATGGAAATTCTGGAGGATGATGAATGAAAATTCTGAAAAATAGAGTCTCTATGGTGACTTCAGGACCGGTTATGGGGATTTCACCTCAAGGAACTGGAGGTGGTGGCGGAGGGGGTGGTGGAACGTTCACTCAACCCTATAATAACCTTGTAAGCGACTTCGGCGACAGCCGCACTGTGCAGAATAACGGCTTTTATGGGCCAACGTCGTTCATAAGCCCGTTCACCAGCAACAAGCTACGTCGCAGTCCAACTTGGCAAGGCGGCAATGGCGGCATCGGTGGCGGGACTGCAGTTCAAGCCGCGGCGTGGCCTCGTCCTATCGGTGGTTCAGGATGGACATGCTCTTTCAACGGAACTGTGATGACGATTACCGCTACGGCAGGTGGCGATCCGATCAGTGCTGGACAGAGAATCACTGGAGTGGGTATTCCAGCCAATACGACTATTCTATCGAAGTTGAGCGGAACTACAGGAACAGTTGGTTCAACATATCAGTTAGACACTGATTGCGGTGTGCTTTCTAGCCGCGCAGTTCAGGCCTACTATATTTCAGGTAAGACAATTGCTGAAGTGGCAGCAGAGCAAGCCGCAAATGTGGTCATCCTACTCGGTACAAACGACGGTGATAAGGTCGCTGCGAGTAATGCCGTCAAGCAGATTGTGCAAGGACTTACAACACCCGGCTGGGCTTATCCGGGCTATCGTCCAAATAATGAGAGTACGGATCAACCATTGCCGCTCTATAATGGAGCAGCTAAGAATATTATTCTGATTGATGAGGTTAGGCGTGGTATTGACTGGGCCGGAACAGCACGTCAAGGCGGTGATCTTACCAGCCTAAGCACCCATGCGGGAGAAATGCGAAAACTTCACTATGCCAGCGGTGATGCCTTAGCAAATCCGCGCGTCTATGTCGGTGCCTGCTTTGATGAGCCACAATTTGCAGATTTTTCAACCGATGGACAAGCAGCACCAAATCATCTCCCAAAGGCCGGTTACTTCTGCGACGGTCTACATTTTACGGGCGTTCTTTCTTGGCACGTCGCCCGCATTATTGGGAAGGGTAATACTGCAAATGGGCTTACTTACGCTGGACTTGATTCTCTTTTAACTAATTTCAGCTCGGCCGCTGTTCTGCCTGACACAACCACCGCCAGCGGGAACACGTTTCTTAATTCGAATCCCTGCTTTGTGACGCAGACGGGCGGCGTCTCTTCAAACTTTACCGGCGCAGGCGGCGTGATCGACAGCGGAACGGTGCCGTCCGGTTGGCGGCTTGACGGTACCAATTGCACGGGTATCCATGCCGTGCTCACCTTCACCGCGCTGCCCGGAAACCTTGGCTACGAGTGGGGTGTCCGCATTTACAGCACCTCCACCCCGGCCTCGGATTGGACGGTTACGCTATACGCCCTGAATGCCTCGTCCGCAAAGCGGCTGCTGGTTCAAGCCACGGACATCGTTAAGTTTTCTTATATGATGCGCCGCACCATTAGCATTGGCTGGATTGAGGACGCCAAGAGCATCTTGGTGTATCCGACTAGCAGTTCGTCTCTTGGCGAGCCTGGTAGCGGCGGCGTATATGCTCCTGGTGACACCACGACGAAGGTGTTGATTAATAACATTCAGCCGACCAATAATACCGATGCGGTGGCCAACATTGCGACAGCGATGGCTTTTGTTACTCCTGAAGCCACTGGAACAGCAAATCCGACCAACGCAAACGCCTATTACAAGATCGTCGGCTATGCTGGACAGGATTTAGATGCGACATTCTGGATTTCCCAGGCTGGACTCTCCCGTACATGACGCAGCTCGTTACTCAACAAATCATCTGGCAGCCCCAACCCGGGCCTCAGATGGCACTGATTCAGTGCCCGGTTTTTGAGGTTTTCTACGGCGGGGCGCGAGGAGGGGGTAAGACCGAATCTTCGATCGGAGATTGGATCGATCACTCCAACACCTATGGTCAAGATGCAATCGGGATCTTCGTCCGGAGAAAGCTAACTCAGCTAACCGAGGTAATCGCCCGGACGAAGGCCCTTTTTCCCAAACTCGGGGCGAAGTATCACGAACAACAAAAAACCTGGACCATGGCCAATGGTGCGCGTTTGAAATTCGTCTACCTCGAAAGGGATTCTGATGCGGAAGAGTATCAAGGCCACTCGTACACCCGGATATATGTCGAGGAGGTTACGAACTTCCCTTCTCCTAGCCCCATCAACAAGCTGCGAGCGACACTTCGTTCTGGTGCTGGGGTTCCTGTTGGGATGCGCCTTACAGGTAACCCTGGTGGTCCTGGCCACAATTGGGTTAAGGCCCGCTATATCGACCCTGATCCAAGGGGTTTTAAGGTTATAGCTGAAGAGACTGAAGTCGAGATCGACGGGGTTAAGCAAATGGTGAAGCTCGAAAGAGTCTTCATCCCGTCAAAGCTCGGCGATAATATGCTCCTGATGCGGAACGATCCGACTTATGTTTTGCGGCTTCGTCAGTCAGGTTCGGAACAATTGGTCAAAGCCTGGCTCGAGGGTGATTGGTCCATTGTTGATGGGGCATTCTTTGACGAGTTTTCGGAGCTTATCCATGTTAAACCGTCGAACCTTATTCAATATGCGACCCCGCAAACCCTTCGATTTCGTGCATTTGACTGGGGATCGGCAAGACCTTTCTCCGTTGGTTGGTACGCGATCTGTGACGGACTCTGGCCACTTCAAGATCCCTTCCCTCGAGGAGCCATCTTCAAATATCGCGAATGGTATGGGGCCAAAGGACCGAACGAAGGTCTAAAAATGACCGCAAAGGAAGTCGGCGAAGGTATCTTGGAGATAGAAAAGAATGAGAGAATCCGATATGCGGTTGCCGATCCTTCGATCTTTATCCGCAATGGTGGACCTTCAATTGCCGAATCCATGCCGCTCTGCCGTTGGCGTCGGGCGGACAATAAACGCCAGCCCGGATGGGAGCAAATTCGCCAGCGGCTTGTTGGTGAAAGTGGAGTCCCAATGCTTTATATTGGGGACAAATGTGAGGATACTATACGAACATTACCGGTGCTTCAGCACGATGAAAAAGATCCCGAAGACCTAGATACTGATGCCGAAGATCACGCAGCGGATGAACTTCGTTATGCTTGTATGTCGAGAATCTGGTCTCCTGCCCCGCCGGTTATCCCACAACCAGACTTGATTGGACGATTAGCAGATAAAAACCGATCCCTATTGACGATCAATCAAATGATTGCGAAGAATACTTCAAGACGCAAAGCCCTGGAGTTTTAAATGACCACGGATAAAGATCTATATAACTCCTGGAGTATCGAAATCATCCAGGCGCTGAAAAGGGAAAAGGATTTTCGCAAGGAAGGTCGGAGAGTTGTCCGGCTTTACGAAGCGAAGGATGCTGAAAGAGAACCCTTTGCGATCTTGTACTCGAATACAGAAACTCTAGCCCCGGCGGTTTATAACCAGCGACCGATCCCTTTTGTCGATCGAAGGTTTAAGGACGAAGATCCTTTGGGCAAAGCCGCGGCCGAGGTTGGCACTCGGTTGTTGAAATATCTTATCGATGTCGAATCCCAGGATTATGACAATTTCGATGAGCTGGTGAACGCGGGAGTACTGGATACTCTGATCACCAATCGCGGAAATTTGCGACTGAAATATAAAGCTTCTGCGGATCAGCAAGGAATTTCTGACGAATGTGTTTACGGCGAGGCTGTTCGCTGGGATAAGTTCTTCCACGGGTATGCTCGGACTTGGAAAAAAGTTCCGTGGATCGGCTTTGAATGGGATATGAGCCCGGACGAGATAAAGCAGAATTTCCCCGATTATGCTGCAAGCTTCGATTATGATGCTATGCCCGAAGCGTCTCTGGAAGAAAATACTTCGGTCGAAAGCCGCCAAGAAACCATCGGGGTAAAGCTCGCCAAGGTCTATGAAATCTGGGACAAGATCACGCGGAAAGTTTATTTCTTCTCTCCGTGTTATAAGGAAGGGCCTTTGCGGGTTGTGGATGATCCGCTGGAATTGGCAAATTTCTTTCCGATCCCGAAGCCGCTGAATTTCATGCGGAAGATTTCGACTCTGGTTCCCACACCGCTTTATATTCAGTATGAAGCCCAGGCAAAGGAGTTGAACGAACTCACCCGGAGACTTAAGGCTATTATTCAGGCCTGTAAGGTCCGCGGGATGTATAACAGCACCGTGACCGGGATTGAGAAGCTTCTTCAATCCGAAGATAATGAAATGACTCCGTTGGAGAACATGCAATCAATGCCTGAAAATATGGCAATTGATAAAATGTTCTGGTTCATGCCGCTGGATATGCTGGCAACGACAGCGCAGCAGTTGTATCAACAACGGGAATCAGTCAAGCAGGTGATTTATGAAATCACCGGGATCTCGGATATTCTTCGTGGAGCCTCGATGGCTTCGGAAACCGCTACTGCGCAGAATATTAAAAACCAGTGGGGAACCCTTCGGCTGAAGAAGATGCAGAAGGAGGTTCAAAGATATTGCCGTGATGCGCTGAGAATCATGCTCGAAATCGCGGTGACGAAGTTTGATATCAAAACCATCTCCGGGATGACAGGGCTGAAATTCCCGACGAAGCAGGAGAAAGCCCAGGCACAAGCTACTTTGCAGGCGATTCAGAACTATCAGGCGCAACTTGTTCAAAGTCAGCCACCCGCCGATCCTTCGATGCAGCAGCAAGCTCCTGCTCAGCCCCAACAATTACCTCCAGCGATTCAGCAGCAGTTAGAGCAAGCTCAGCAAATTGTCGGCCAAATGGCTTGGGAAGATATTATTGATCTGCTGAAAAATGATATCATGCGGAATTACCGAGTTGATATTGAAACCAACTCGACGATTGATGCAGAAGCAAGCCAGGACAAACAAGACATTGCGGAGTTGCTGAATGCACTCTCGCAATTCTTGAATGGTATTGCTCCGCTGATCGAGAACGGATCGATGCCCTTTGATGTGGCCAAGGGTATTCTTCTGGCGATTTGTCGGAGATATACTTTCGGCCCGCAGGTCGAAGAGGCTTTGGAGAAAATGACTGCACCTCCACCACCTTCGCAAGATAACGGTGATCAGGCGAAATTGCAAGCAATCCAGGCCCAATCTCAGGCTGATCAAGCTGCAGCCCAGGCAGCAATCCAGCAAACCAATCTTAAAATGCAGGCTGAAGCTCAAAAAGCTGCAAATGATAAAGAAGCCAATATGCTGGAACATGAGATTCGGATGCGCGAACTTCAAGCCAATCTTGTGGCTATGGAGCGTAAAGCTGCCCTTGATCTGGCCAAACACAATGCCCAAATGGCGGCTCTGGAAGCCCGGGCTAAAGCCGCCAAACCCCCCGAAGGGAAACCCAACTAATGCCTTATTATGATTTCCAATGTCCCGAAGGCCACAAATTCGAACTCTTTGTGAAATTAGAGAATTTCGAAGATCCACAACATTGTACTTGCGGAAATGTGGCTCAACGGATTATTTCTCGACCCATGATTCTGGTGGAGAATGTGGATTATTCTTGTCCGATTACAGGAGAATCCATTCGTTCGAAACGGCAGCATGAGGAGAATTTGAAACTCCACGGTTGTCGGGTTTTTGAAACTGGAGAAAAAGAATCAAATGAAGCCCGGAGGCAGCAAGAAGACCAAATCCTTGATCGGCGGATTGAAGAAACAGTTGAAAGAACCATCGATCAGATGCCCTCGGACAAAAAAGAAAAGTTGGCAAATGCGCTTAGTCACGGCGCGGATATTCAAGTAGAAAGGAACTAAGCGTATGCCCGAACTACGCGAAGAAGATACCCTGGAGAATCTGGATCTCGAGTCCGCGGTTTCTGGTCTCTCGAACGAACTGTTCGGGCAGGATTCGGTCGAGGGGGCAGAAGCTGATTCTCCCGGGGATGGGGAGGGATCTCCTGGGACGCCGACTACAGTTGATGATCCCTCCCCTGAAAATGCCGATACGATCGAAGGTGCAGGGAAAGAAGCTAAGCCCGAGGAAAACTCCACCGAGGTTCAGGCAACCGGGGCACCTTCGACCTGGACGAAGGAAAATGTTGCCAAATGGGCAACGATTGATCCTGCAATTCAGCAGCAAATCCTCAAGAGAGAAGAGGATATGTTTCGCGGGATCGAGCAATACAAATCTCGTGCAGAGATTGGTGATCGCTATCAGTCGGTGGTGGAGCCTTTCAAGGCGCAGCTGGAAGCCGAACAAGTAGATCCGGTTCAATTATTTCAGGCTTTCGCTTCGAATCATTACCTTTTGCTTCATGGGACTCCCGAACAAAAGGTTAATGTCGCAGCGATGCTGATTCGATCCTATGGTCTGGATCTGGATTCCATCGGCAAAGCTGTTGGCGAAGCCCCGGCTCAACCTCAGATTCCGCCCGAGGTCCAGAACCTGGACCAGCGCCTTCGCCAGATCGAGCAGGATCGACTAAACACTCAGCGGACTCAATTTGAGCAGGAGGTTGAGACCTTCGCCAAAGATCCCGCGAACATGTATTTCAAAGACGTCACCAGCGACATGGCGGCGCTTCTGAAAACCGGGGCGGCAACGTCCCTTAAGCAAGCCTACGAAATAGCTGTTTTCAACAACCCCGTGACTAGGCAGAAAGAGATCGACCGCTTGACGGCGGAAAGAATCGCTGCAGAAAAACTAGCCGAGGACGAAAGATTGAAAGCTGCCAAAAACGCCCAGGCTGCTGATGTCACTTCGAAGCCGAAAAACAGGGGTGGGACGACGCCTGTTGGTTCGATCGACGAGACGCTAACAGAAACTCTGGCTTCGATTAAAGCTAGAGAATAGTCTCCTCTTTTAAAGGACCAATTTTATGGCAACGCCGAGTTCAGTATTTACGGAGCTGGTCGCTACTACGTGGCGGAATCACTCCAAGGACGTGATGGACAATATCTCGCGGAACAACGCGCTTTACAACTACGCAGTCACGCGTGGGAAGATGAAGCGTATGGAAGACGGTGGTCTGACCATTGCAACTCCGCTGGATTACAACCAGAACGGGACCTACCAGCGGTATTCGGGATATGATATTCTGAATATCCAGCAGTCCGACGTTATCACCGCTGCGGAGTATCAGTGGCGTCAGATCGCGCTTTCCGTCGTGGCTTCGGGGCAGGAGCTTCGAATCAATAACGGTGGGAATGCGATTGTGAAGCTGGCGAAGGCTCGTATTCGCAATGCGATGCGGACCTTTGCGAACAACTTCTCGTTCGATCTTTACTCCGACGGTACGCTGCCGAATCAGATCAACGGGCTTCAAGCCCTCGTCGCCGACACCGGTACAGGTGTCGTTGGCGGGATCGACTCTTCGGCATGGCCGTTCTGGCAGAATGTGGTGCAGTCGGCCGCGAACCCGATCCAGGGTGGTGGTGCGGTCACTCCTTCTGCCACAACGATCGAAACAAGCCTGATGCTGCCGCTTTGGCTGAACCAGGTCCGTGGTGATGACAAGCCGAATCTGATCCTTTCCTCGAACGATTATTTCGCGATGTATGAGGCCTCGCAGGTCGCTATCAAGCGTTATACCGATTCAGGGCAGGCCCAGGGCGGGTTCACCAGCCTGAAGTACAAGACCGCGGATGTGGTTTTCGACGGCGGATCTGGTATCCCGAATGCCCACATGTACTTCCTGAATACGGATTACATCGAGCTGGTTGTCCACCGCGATGCTGATCTTTCGGTCCAGGACGATATGCGGCCCTACAATCAGGACGCGACGGTTATTCCGATCCTTTGGATGGGTAATCTGTCGATTACTAATCGTAGGCTGCAGGCGGTGCTGAAGGCTTAATCCCGGGGGATTTTTTCAAATATTTCCCGGTTTTGAAAGGATCAAATTATGACAAGTTATTCCGTTCTCGGAGGTCCGATCGGCAATCAGCAGATCGCACCTTTTGGTCTGCCGGATACGACTGCACGGCAAATGCCGGGTATGATGGTTCTGGCGGAAAATGCCTACTGGGGCGCAGGGGAGTTCCTCTACGTCCGCGCAACGGCTTCGATTCGTCAGTTCGGTCTGGTTCGGGTTACGCCGACTTTCCAGACCAACGCCTGGCGTTACGATGCTACGGAAGTGGGCAACACAGCCAATCTGGGCGATATGGTTGCAGTCGCAATGACTGCGGCTACTGCCGGGCAGTTCTTCTGGGTCTGCATCGGCGGTATCGTTCCGGTCAATTGCAACGCTTCAGTCGCAGCGGATACCACTTTCGGTATCGCGGCTGCTGGTCAGGGCGGTGCCAATTCTGCGGGCAAGCAGATTCTCAATGCCCGTATCATTGCCCCGGCAACGACGACGGTTGCCAAGGCGGGTGTGGCGAACTCTGGATCGACTCAGCTGACTGTCCCTTCGGACGATGGCTGGTTTATCGGAGCCTATCTGTCGGGAACGGGAATCGCGGCTTCGACCCTGATTGTCGATATCTCGCCGGATGGCAAGGTCGTCACCCTCAACAATGCGACGACGGCGGCAGTCAATGGTACTGTCACGGCGACGTATAACAATGGTACAGTGTTCTACAATGTGGCGCACTTGAACCGTCCGTTTGCTCAGGGTGCCATTACCTAATGAGCAAGCTGGGAGGGAGTTGGGTACGGACTCCCTCCCATTTTTCCTGCCCGAGGAGATAGAACATGCAAGCTGCTGAAGATCGCCCACCGTATGTGCAATTCGAGATGCGCCCGATTGAAGATCGGGAGGCAAGTCTGGAAGAAGGTGGGATTAAGTACAAGGATATAATCTTCGCCATCATTACCCCGATGGGGTCGAAGGATCGAGTCGAGCGAGTTGCGACCGAATGGTTGCAGCAGAACGATATCCACGTCCGCGATGGCCGGATGCCTGCCGAATGGCAGCGAGCCTTCCGTCACGCTTTTGAGGAATTCAAAGCCGGTCGGGAAGTTCCTGAAAACGGTCTGGCAATTACCAATTGCCCGATGTTTACCCCGGCGCAGGTCAAAAGCTGCCTCGATGCGAATTTGCGGACGGTGGAAGATCTCGCCGCAGCGAACGAATCAGCTCTGGTGATGATCGGTCTTGGTGGTCGGGCACTGAAGCAGCGGGCGCAAGCCTGGCTGGACTCCCAAGGCAAGGAAGGCAAGATCGCCGGGGAATTGGAAAAACTTCGGCAAGAGATTCAGAACTTAACCAGTCGGGCGGAAAAAGCCGAAACCGACAATCAGGCACTTAAATCGGCCCTAGAAGCTCTGAAGAGTAAAGAGGAGGCCTAAATGACGCTTTTGTCAATAGTCCAAGATCACTGTCGAGTTTACGCACTCAATATTCCTACCAGTGTTATTGGGAGTCAGGATACTTCGGTTGCACAGCTTCTTGGACTATTGAATAATCTGGTCGAAAATCTTATCGACGAGAGTAATTGGCAAGCGTTTACGCAAGAAGCTCTCTGGACGATGATTCCGGGAGAAGACCAGGGAACATTCACTACTGATATCTTGCCGGATACAGGATTTCTCTGGGCGGCGAATGGAACTTTTTGGGATCGGACGCTTCGAAGACCACTTTACGGTCCGGTAACTGATGTCGAATGGCAGGCGTTGAAGGCTATTCCAAACCCTGGACCTTGGTACAAATACCGAATCCGGGGAGATCACTTTTTGATCAACCCTGCCCCAACGGTTGGGAACCTCTCCGAAATCTCTTTCGAATATGCTACATCTTTTGCTGTTAAATCTTCGGATGGGGTACTTCGGCCAGTATTTCAGGCTGATACTGATACTTCAATTTTGCCAGAGAAAATTCTAAAGCAAGGTCTGGCGTATCGTTGGAAGGAATTGAAAGGACTTCCATATCAGCCTGAAATGGATCGATATTACAATATGCTGAACAACTACATCGCGCGCGATGGGACGAAGAGAGTCTATCGACTCGATGGGGCTAATAATTGGGATGTTCGTCCGGGGATCTTTGTACCCTCGGGTAACTGGCCGGTGAACAACTGATGCGTGGATTGAGAAGCCCTAGACCGGCTACAGGGCGTAAGCCGCCTTTTCCCGCCAATTTGACCGCAGTGGCTAAGCCAGTTCCCGCACCCGTGGGAGGCTGGAACGCTCGAGATGCTTTGGCTTCGATGAGTGTTGTCGATGCTGTTGCGATGGATAATTTTTTCCCATCGACTGGAACGGTTGATTTAAGACCAGGGAAAATTTCCTGGGCTACTGGATTCACCCAGGCAGTTAAGACTCTAATGTCTTATAACTCCGGGACGGTTTCTCAGTTTTTTGCCGCTACTAGTAATGGGATTTTTGACGTTACTGCTGGAGGAGCGATTGGCGCGGCAGTTTCAAGTTGCACCAATGGTAAGTGGCAATATCGAAATCTTACCACTTCCGGTGGATCGTTCTTGGTCGCAGTGAATGGTGTAGATACCATTCGCAGATATAATGGGACAACTTGGTATACCGATGCTGCAGGGGGCGGCGGAACACCTTCAGCAGTTACCGGGGTAGATACCACTACGCTGATTAATGTTCACCTTTTCAAGCATCGACTCTGGTTTATCCAGAAAAATTCCATGACGGCTTATTACCTCGGAATTGACTCAATCGGCGGCGCGGTTACGGCTTTTCCGATGGGGAATGTTTTTCGTCGAGGTGGGTATTTGGTTGCCCAAGAATCTTGGACCTTCGACGGCGGCGATGGTGTAGATGATTATCTCGTCACTGTCACGTCAGAAGGTGAGATGGCGATTTACCAGGGAACCGATCCCGCTAGTGCTACTGATTGGAATCTGGTTGGAACGTACTATGTGGGAAAACCGCTGGGATCTCGATGTTTGGTTAAGTATGGAGGGGATCTGCTCTTTCTTTCGAAGAATGGGCTTTTTCCCTTGACCAAACTTCTGCAATCCACAACGGTTCAGCGAACACTTTCACTCAGCGACAAGATTGTCAATGCTTTCAAAGATGCTGTCAATGGCTATGGAAATGTGTTCGGCTGGCAGATAGCTCTCCATCCAACTCAAAGCGTTGTAATTGTCAATGTCCCGATGATCGAGGGAAGTTCATCTGTACAATTTGTCATGAATGATCTGACAAAAATGTGGTGCAGATTTACTGGTTGGGATGCTGATTGCTGGGGAGTTTTTGGGGACAATCTCTTCTCAGCAATGGGAA